>Ga0118677_10000224_pt1 | contig 107738 bp, 68 predicted proteins | sample AliMusrvi5mmetaG_FD_86154 | JGI IMG/M metagenome (GOLD analysis project Ga0118677, IMG submission 86154)
GTCGGTGACATCCGAGCGGCCAAGCTCGAAGCGCAGGCGGTCGGGGCCGTCGGTGTAGATCGTGGTGCCGAGCAGGCCGTTGCCGAGGAACGCGCCATGGTCGAACGCGGCGGGCAGCACCTCCCAGACCGGATCATGGCGGCCCAGGAAGGCGGGCCAGTCCACACGCGCATCGACCTGCGGGGGCGGCGGGGTGCGGATCATGTCGCCGACCTTGCGCAGGGCCTGCACATCGATCTCGCGCAGTTTGCCCGCGTAGTCCGGCCCGACATCGACGGAAAAGATGTTGCCGTACTGGACTGCACCAAGGATGTCGCGGTAGAGTTTCTCGGGCGGGAGGCAGAGCCCGTCGTGCTTGGGCAGCGAGTAGAACCACATCGCGCCGCCTGTGTGAGGCGGAAGGATCGGGTAGGTGAACTCGGCGAGCAGGTAGCTCTTGGCGGGCGCGTCCCGCATGTGCGGTCCGGCTGCCGCGTGATCCGCGAGCGGCCCGGGGCGGCCCATTTCGCCGATGCGGATGCCGGCCCCGGCCTGCTCGCCGTGGTTGAAGCCCACGAAGCAACCGGGCTGGAGCGATTTGCAGAGCGACAGAAACTCCGCGTGCGACAGTCCTCCGGTGCCGGCCGCGTGGTCGATCCAGAGGTACTCGACGGGGCCGTATCGGGTCAGCAGCTCCGTCACCTGGGCTTTCTCTTTTGCCGCGTCGATTCCCGAGCCGTTGCCCTTGCCGTCCTTGGCGCCCGGCCAGGTCCAGTCGCCCTCGGAGAAATAGAGCGCGAGCTTGATGCCATACTTGTCGCAGGATTTGCGGAGTTCAGCGAGCACGTCGCGGCCGAGCGGTGCTTTCGTCACCTTGCGGCCGGTGGTCGCGGTGTCCCACAGGCAGAAGCCGTCGTGGTGTTTGGCGAGGAAGAGGATGTAGCCCATGCCCGCCTCTTTGGCCGTGCGCGCCCACTGGTCGGTGTCGCAGTCCGTGGCCTTGAAGAACGACACGTCGGTGATGCCGGGCGTCCACTCTTTGCCGGAGAAGGTGCTGAACGACCAGCAGATGAACATGCCCCACTTGAGGTTCTTCAGCTCCTCAGTCCGCTGCCGCATATCGACGGGCGCGGCCGACGAGCACAGCAAGGCCAGCGTGGCGGTCAGCGTGAGAGCCAGTCGTATCTTCATGTGGCTTTCTCTCCTTGGTCTTTGGCGTCCTGCTGTTTGATTCGTTGCGTCATTGGTCCTTGTTGAAATCCTGGATGAGCTTGTCCCAGCCCTTCTCCCGCTCCCGGCGGGCGTTCAAGATCGCAAGCTCCTGCGAGCGGCTTTCGGCGTCCTGATCGGCAAGCTGCCGCAGCTTGGTCAGGATCTCACGGCGGTACTGAGTGTTGTCCTGCTCCAAGCTCTTGGCCAGGTCTTCGATGGTTCTGGCGGCGTTCAGCTTGGGCTCTTCGATGACGCGCCACACGGTTTCCACCTCGTCGATTTCCGCACGCACCTGACGGGCCTGCTCAAGCGCCTTGGGGTCTTTAATCCCCAGGATTTTGACACTGAGCGACTTGAGGCTTCCCAGGTACTTTCGCCTGGCGTCGACGAGGGCGTGCTGAGCCGGGGTGACAGGCTGATCCTCGGTTTCCATGGTGGCGAGCTGTTCGTCCGCGTCCTTGATACGATCCTTGCTCTCGTTGTGGAGGTCCGTCAATTGCCCCTGCCGTTCGGCCTGCTGCTCCGCTTCGGCCTTCTTCTGCTCCAAGGCTTCCTTCTGCCTTTGCAGGTCTTCGATCTTCGCGTCCATCTGCTCAATCGTCAGGCCGTCAGCCGGCGCCGGCCGCTCAGGGAAGGGTGCCTTGTCTTGGGCCCTGCAGGCCATCACCATCATCAGCACGGCCACTGTCGCCATTTCGGTCGTTTTCATCATGTTTCCTTCCTCTTTTTTCGGCTTGGTCTCAATAACCCATTAGGTGTTGACTCACGGAGCGTACGCGCTACCAACACATTAGGAATTAACGTTTCAAAAGTTATCGGCCAGATCAAGCGAATTCGGAAACGGGAAACAGGAAACGCTTGATCTATCCGGTCGGTTATGCGACTTTAAACGCAACACTGACGAAGGTTACATGGCGGGCGATTTGCGGGGAACACGATGCGGAGCCGGAGTCAGAGGGAGCTCGGTCCGGTTGCGCTCCGTATCGCTTGAAAGGGGACAGATGAAAGCAATGGTAGCTGGGATTGTTCTGTGTGCGGCGGTGTCATGCGCGGCGACATATAGCCACGATGTGAATGTGGCCGAGGAGTTCCGGGCGCGCGACGGGCTGCCGAACGTCTTCGCCAAGCTGAAGGCCGGCGAGCCGGTGCGCATCGCCTATCTCGGCGGCAGCATCACGGCGGCTGCGGGGTGGCGGCCCAAGACCTTAGCGTGGTTCAAGGCGCAGTACCCGAAGGCGCAGATCATTGAGATCAACCCGGCGATTTCCGGAACGGGTTCAGACTACAGCGCCTGCCGCCTGCAGGGCGACGTGCTGGTGCAGAAGCCGGATCTGGTCTTCCTCGAGTGTCGCGTCAACGGCGGCGGAGGCTATGAGCTGAAGTCAGTGGAGGGTGTCGTGAGGCACGTCTGGAAAGACAATCCGAAAACCGACATCTGTTTCGTCTACACGCTCCATCAGGGGATGCTCAAAGATTTGCAGGCAGGAAAAACGCCCTGGTTTGGTCCTGTTCAGGAGACGGTCGCGAACGCGTACGGCATTCCGACGATCGACCTCGGCGTCGAAATCGCGAAGCGGGAAAAGGACGGGTCGCTGATCTTCAAAGGCGATGCGCCCGTGCCGGGCAAGCTGGTCTTCTCCAAGGACGGCGTGCATCCGGGCGACGAGGGGCATGCGATCTACTGCGAGGTGATTGCCCGCTCGATGCTGAAGATGGCTGACAAGGGCACGGCTCAACCCCACGCGCTGCCTGCGCCGCTCGAGGCGGCGAATTGGGAGGAGGCGACGCTGCTGCCGATCAAAGAGGCGGTGCTGAGCGCGGGCTGGGCGCCGGTCGATGTGGACAAAGATCCGGTCTACTGTGAGGACCGCGGGCGTACGCATGCGATGCTGCGCGGAGCCGTGAAGTGTGAGCGGGCAGGGGCGAGCGTGACGGTCAAGTGGAATGGCACCACGGTCGGAATCAGCGACATTCCGTATGGCGAGCCGAGCGTGCTGGAGGCTGTTGTGGACGGCGGGCAGCCCATTACGGTGGAGCGTGCACAGAAGGAAAAGACCAAGCACTCACGCTTCTGGTATCTGACGGAGCAGAAGCCGGGCGAACACACCGTGACGTTCACTGTGAAGAAGCTGCCCGCGGGGCAGTTCTTTTATGCGGGGCAGCTGTTGATTGTAGGCAAACCGGTGCGGTGAGGTGTATGACTGACATCCTGTCTAGAGCATCGCGGGCCGCGGGCACGCTGGCTTTTGTGGCAGCCCTCTGTGCGGGCGGCTCCGAGATCAGCACGGCCGTGACGAACAGCGGCGAGCGAATCGCCTTTGATCGGTCGGGGGCGCTGGTCGGGGCAGTCGTATTCGGCCACCCGGGCACCTACGACGGCATGCCTTTTGTCCTGTGGCGCCCGTCGGACCGGTCTCCGTTTGAACTCGGCGACGGCGTATGCGCGGTAATGGATTCGAACGGATACCCGGTGACCGACCTCGGCGGGGGCGGCCCGTTTCAGACGGAGCAGTATGCGGGCGGGGACGGCCCGCAGACGCTGACCTTTACGGGGCTGGCGACCAACAGGATCTACGCCTTTCAGTTCGCGCATTTCGAGAGGCGCGCGGGCGACTGGTCGCGCTATGAAGGCAGTCAGGTCTTCATGGCCTCTGACAGCTGGTCCGCCAAGCAGAAGCTTGTGTTCGGGCCGGGCAAGACCGGCGACACCTCGCTCAACTATGCGCTGCTCACCGTGACCGTGACGGGCTCGTCCAGCCTGTGCTACACGATGCCGAGGCCTGGCGCGCGCGGCCCGTCGATGAACGGGTTCAGTGTTCGGGTCGTCGACGTACAGCCGCCGTCCGCGGCTGTGCCGCCGCGGGCTCTGCCGACTCGCACGGCGGACCTGAAGATGCCGGCGGATGTCAGCCAGATCCTCTTCGTCAAGCGGCGCACCTATTCCGCCAACCACTACTACACCGAGTACGTGAACAGCGCGTGGGCGCCGGGAGGCAACCTGTGCGTGCTGGATGTGAAGAGCGGCGCGGTGCGTGAGCTGGTCCCGGAGATGGCCTCGGGCGTGTTCGAGCGCTGCGACCTCTCCTTCGACGCCACCCGAGTGGTTTTCGCGTGGAAGAAAGGGCCGCAGGACGGCTATCGCATCTATGAGGTGAAGGTGGACGGGACTGGGCTGCGGCAGCTTACGTTTCCTCCGGACGACGAGGCCGAGCTTGAGCGCAAGTATCGGGTCGATCCTGGCTACCATCACGGCACGGACGACCTGTCTCCGTGCTACTTGCCGGACGGCGGCATTGTCTTCGTCTCCACGCGCTGCCAGTTCGGCATTCTGTGCGACGGGCCTGACAACTTCACGACCACGGTGCTGCACCGCATGGATGGCGACGGCAAGCATCTGATCAAGCTGAGCAACAGCTCGGTCAGCGAGACGGGGCCTTCCATGCTGCCAGACGGCCGCATCTTGTACACGCGCTGGGAGTACGTCGACAAGGGTGCCGTCAGCGTGAAAGGGCTGTGGGCCATGCGTCCCGACGGGACGGCTTCGGTCGAGGTTTTCGGCAACGACATCGCGCTGCCGCCGACGCTGAACTTCGGGCGGGCGATCCCGGGCCTTTCGCAGGGTTATGTGGTCATGGGCGTGCCGCACTATCCGCAGAACAACGTGGGCACCGTGATCCGGCTGGACCTCACCAAGCCGATCCGGTCGCGCGAGCCCATGACGTGGATGACTCCGTATGTGGACATCCGGAGTGAAGGCGGATTCCATTTCGAGGACGCGGCGGGCACGTGGGACAAGGACGCGAAGGGGGTCGGGCCGCTGTTTGCGGACGCGTACCCGCTTTCGGCCGCGCTCTTTCTCGCGGCGCACAAGCCGAAGGGAACTGCGTGGAACGACCCCGTCGGCTACGGGCTCTATCTGCTCGATGAACAAGGCGCGGTACGCGAGGTCTTCCGCGACCCGGCGATTTCCTGCTGGCGTCCGATGCCGCTGCGGCCGCGGCCGGTGCCGCCGGTGCCGTCGTCCCCGGTGAATGCGCAGCTGGCGGCGCGGGGCGAGGCGGCCTGCATGGTGGCTGATGTGTATCACGGGCTGGAGGGCGTGGCGCGCGGGACCGTCAAGTACCTCCGCGTGTTGGAGCAGGTGCCGCGCCCGTGGGCCGCGCAGTACAAGGACTGTAGCGACGAGTATGACCAGCAGCACATCGTGATCACCAAGGATACGCACTTGGGGCTTAAGGTCCAGCACGGCATTGTGCCGGTGGAGTCTGACGGGTCCGCGCACTTTGTGGTGCCCGCCGACGCGAACATCATTCTGCAGGCGCTGGATGCGGACGGGCTGGCGGTGCAGACGGAGCGCACGTTCGTCAATTACCGTCCGGGCGAGGTTCGGGCCTGCATCGGCTGCCACGAGACGCCCGAGAGCGCCATGAAGCAGGGCTACGCCGTGCGCGAGGACCGGCTGGCGTTCCGGCGCGAGCCTTCGCGCCCCGGGCCGCAGCCGGGCGAGGCGCGCGGTCAGCGGGCGCTGCACTACCCGAGTGATGTTCAGCCACTGTTTGACAGACACTGCGTATCGTGTCACGGCGGCGAAAAGCTGGCAGGCGGTCTCGACCTAAGAGGCACGCCCACGCAGAAGTTCAGCGCGTCCTACGAGTCGCTGGTGCCCGAGCGGCGCAAGGGTCAGCACGACCGCGGCCTGCTGGGGCTGGTGGTCGGCGAGAACCATCCCAAAACCGGCAACGTAGAGTATCTGCCCGCCTATTCCTTGGGAGCCCACACCAGCGTGTTGGCGGCGATGCTTAGCCGCGGCAGGATCACGTTGTCCGACTCCGCACAGCAGGCTCGTGCGGAGCGATTGGCGAAGAGGCACGGGGACGTGGCAACAAAGCTAACGAGCGGGGAGTTTCTGCTCCTCGCGAACTGGATCGACACCAACTGCCAGTATTACGGTAGCTATTGGGGACGGCGCGACCTGAGCCATAAGGATTCGCCGAATTTCAGAAGAGCGCCTGCTTTTGAGGAGGCGCGCGGCAGAAGTGTTCCGGATTGGCTAGCCGAGATACACACGCCCTGAAGAACGCTGCGAGTGAAAAATGGAAATATCACGGCCCGTTCGCCGCGTTTGAGGTCGAGGGAGCTCGGTTGCTCAGACAGAATTTTCTCGTATAGGCGAGATAGCCTAACAGCCCGGCGATCCAGACCGCAAAGAAGAGCGCGAACAACTGTCCGTGCGAGTTCCACACCGGTTTCATAAGCTCCAGCTGCTGCTCAGGGAATTTCATTTTTGCATAGAGATCCATCAGGCTGAAGCGGGAGAAGGTGATGCTGGCCGAGAGCGTCCAGCAGACAATGAGTCCGCCCGCGCAAGACCATGCCCGCACATCGAGTCTGTAGGTGCCCCAGGCGATATAGGCGAGGGCTACAGCGGTTGCGAGCGCCACGGCAGCACCCGCCGGCCCACTCAAAAGAAAGCCGAAGAACGGGAATACCCAGCCGTAAAACCCCATGAAGCCCATCGAGCAGGCCCAGAAGGTGAACAGCAGGCTCAAAGCCAAAACGGGCAGGGGACAGGCGTCGGTCCAGCTGGGCCTTGGGTTTCTGAACTCACACGTCGCCCTGACGTGCTTGCTGCCGTAAAAAAGGACCAGCGTGGCCGGAATAAACACATAGAAGACTGTCATGAACGCGAGGGTTATGTACAGGAAAACGGTCGCCAATCTTGTGGGCATCTGACCGCTTGATCCCATCTGCGCGTACATGTCGGGAAGGATCAGCCAAACCATCAGGAGCCCGCCGATACCGCAAAGAAGCCAGATCCAAGAACTGACCAGGAGCAGGGCCCTCGCCCACCGCCGCGCCAGGATCGACCCGATTCCCATCCAGATGAACCACGTTGCGATGGCCACATAGAAGATGAGGCTGGGAGCCAGCATTCGCATGTCCATGGGCGGGGGCGTATTGCTGTTGAACGTTTTCGATGCGACCATGCCGACAATCATGAGTGGCACCATGAGTGCGCAAAGCCCTCCGAGCCCGATGTGCAGGACTCCGAACAGGACTAGCCCTGCTTTTCGGTCTTTAAAAGCCGGAACTTGAGCGATTGGGTCTGTGACATCCATAGTCGTTGCCTCGCTGCCTCAGGATCGATGTCGCACGACAAGGGCTGACGCAAAAGGATACTACTTCGACTTGATATGGAGTTTTCCGTCGCGTACGGCGACGGAGTCCAGCTTCTGGAGAAGAGCGGCAGTCTCCGGTTTTTTCGTCGCATCCTCTGCAAGATTCTTGCTGCGGATCCCGGCCATGAACTTTTCTGGAACCGGTTTGTCACGCACGCTCAAGGCGTCCATGAAGACGAGCAGACGCCCGGCGGCGGTCTCAACTCGGAAGGTGCCAGAGCCGTTGAGCCAACAACCTTTTAAGGCGCCTAAGTATGCTCCTAGCGGGATGCTGGCGTCGCCGTGGATGCGGGTGTCTTCCAGCGTGACATACACTTTGTCCGACAGGGCGGACCACGAGGGACTTTTCTGGATCAGGACGTTGATGTCGCGCGAAGTGAGCGTCAGTTCTTGACCGGACTGTCCCTCTCTCACCGCACGCGAAAAGGCGTCGACGCGCTTGAAAAGCTCGGCGGTCTCTTGGGCAGACACAGTCACAGAGGGCAGCTTAGCCGGTGCAGTCGCCGCATACTCGGTCTTCACGATGTTGACGAGTTTCGAGTACCCCAGGTAGATTAAAAATCCGCCGGCGACGGCAAGCAGAATCAAGGTGGCGCATCCCGCTGCACAGCCCTTGGCGCATCCGCTTTTTTTCTTTTGCTCCTGACTTTCGCTCATAGGGAGATCCTTTCGTATGAAGCCATCGCTTGGGGTCAGCAACGGGGTCTGAACACGTCGCGTTTAGAGAGGCATAACAATTTAAAGTAAACACACTAAGGGGCCCCAGGTCAAGCGGTATAACACTTTGTCGTTTGGTTTGCGACTTTTACCCTCAGGCTTTATACTAGACCGCGTAACTGAAATCGGGTGAATAAAGGCCGTGTGACGAGATGAAGACTTCACGTCGGAGATTCATGAAAGAGGCCGCTTGGGTGGCCACAGCGTTCGCGATTTTGCCGCGCCGTCTGATCGCGCAAAGCGGACGGCCGCCGCCGAGTGAGACCGTACGCTTGGCGGCGATCGGCTGCGGCAATATGGCATGGGGCGATATTCAGAGTCTGGCGGGCTGCGGCACGTCTTTCGTGGGCTTGTGCGACGTGGATGAGCGGCAGGCTGTGAATACCCGCAAGCGTTTTCCGAAGGCGGCCTTTTTCAAGGATTTCCGCGTGATGCTCGACGTGTTGGACAAGCAGATCGACGGGGTGCTTGTGGCCACGCCGGACCACATCCATGCGGTGGCGGCGATGGCGGCGATCACGCGCGGCAAGCACGTGTATTGCGAGAAGCCGTTGGCGCATACGGTGGGCGAGGTGCGGGCACTCATGGCCGCCGCGAAAAAGCACAAGGTCATCACTCAGCTCGGCAATCAGGAGCACGCCTCCGAGACTATCCGCCTTTTCAGAGAGTGGGTTCAGGCGGGCGTGCTCGGAAACATCAGGGAGATCCACTGCTGGGCGCCTTCGGTCTATAGTCACATGGACAAGCTGGATGTGCTCAATGAGGTCCACGAGGTGCCGAAGGAGCTGGATTGGGAGCTGTGGCAAGGGCCGGTTTCCCCGCGCCGCGCCTACCACCCCGAGTTTTTGCCGCGCACGTGGCGAGCTTGGTCGCCCTATGGCACCAGCACGGCCGGCGACTGGATGTGTCATGTGCTGGACCCTTCGTTCTGGGCGCTGGATCTCGGCGCGCCTGAGTCGGTCACGGTCGAAGAGGTGAACGGTTGGAATCCGGTCAAACATGCGCTGACCTTTCCCAAAGGTGACATCATCCGCTACGATTTCGCGGCTAAGAACGGACGCGCCCCTGTGACGGTGCGCTGGTTCGACGGGCTTTCGGCGGCCAAGGTGCCGCGTCCCGAGGGACTCGAATCTGACCGCCCGTTCTCCGCCCACGGCAAGGAGAAGAAAGAGCAGCATCCCGGTGCAGTTGTGTATGGGGATAAGGGGGTGTTGATCCACGGTTCACACGGTGCGGGCGAACTGCGAGTCATCCCCGAAAAGGTCATGCGCGAGTTGAAGTCGTCGGGAGCGCTGCCACCCAGAAGTCTGCCGCGCGTGAAAGGCGGGCACCGCAACGAGTGGGTGCAATGCATCCGCGACAACACGCCTGCGGGTTCGGACTTCTCGGCTTACGGCGGACCGCTCTCGGAGATCGCGCTGATCGGTTTGGCGGCGATGCAGGAACCGGAAAAAAAGTTGCTCTGGGATGCTGACGCAGGGGTTTTCAAGAACAGTCAGGCGGCGACCGCCAGACTGCGCAAAACGTATCAGCCGGGCTGGGATCCGACGTGAAATGACGTATCGAATGAAGGATCGCACGACATCATTAATCCGTGTTTGTGTTCTGATCTTTTGCGGGAAGCCGGCGTGTGCCCAGATTCTGGGTGAGGTCACGCGGCAGGCCGAATCCGCCGCGCTTGTGTCCGCGCCGATCGAGACCGCGACGCCGGGCTACCACGGCACCGGTTATGTGAATTTTCCGACGACGGGCGGCGCCGCCACGTGGGCGGGCTTCGACGGCGGACCCGGCGGCGGGGTGAACGTGCAGATCCGCTATCTGCTGGCCGGCACCCTGACGCGCGAGGCCCCTTTTACAGTGAACGGCGTGACGCGGCGTGTCCGTTTCGCTCCAACGGGAACAGGCGTGTGGGGCACCGTGACTGCGTTTGGGCGTATGGCTCCAGGCACAACGAACGAAATCACGCTGGCTACAGATGGCGCGGATATCGGCCTCGTGGACGAAATCACAGTGTCACAGCCCGCGCCGGTGCGCATCCCGACCCGCGTCTACTGGGGCGGATACAACGGCATGTCACAGCTGGTCGGCACGGGCACGTCTCAGTGGACTTGGGTGCAGTCGCATCAAGACGGCCTGCTTCTGCACGGCGCATATTGGGGCAATCCGGCCGTGACGCCTGCACCGTCAAATGCGGCGCCGGCTCTGGCTGCGTTACTTAAGCCGCACAACCCGGACTACATCTACGAGGCCGGGTTCCCCGGCCAATTTCCTCTCATCGACACCGCGCTGGGTACCCTCAACGCGGGCAGCGCCTCGAGCGGTGCGATTCAGGATGTCAACCAGCTGCTGGCGTGGGGGTTCCCCCAGCCGGACATCTCGACGGATTTTCACCTGTACGCGTGGCAGGAGTCGATGCGCTACCACCCGGAATGGCGGCACGACGATTTCTTTGCGGCGCTCTGCGGGAACTGGGACAGCTATACGGGCACGGTCGTGAGCGCGGGCACTTACGGCTGGTTCAGGCAGTGGACCGAGAAGCTTGCACAGACCTATCCGGGCATCCGCGTGACAGCCTGCGATTCGCCCGTCTACTTCAACTGGAATGAGCTGCGCGAGCTCGGGGACGATAAGAACGCCTATGAGGCATGGGTGAAGCTCGAGCGGCACGGCACGATTGTCGAGGCGTTCTGGTCGGCGACCGGTTACACCTGGAAAAGTTTGGGCGCCACGACGTCGACGCTGCCGGCCACCGCCTGTGCGGGGCTGGCGGTGACCAGCAAGAACAACGCCCGTCTCGCGACCGCGAAATTCAATTCGGCGCAGGTCTGCAACTTTTTCTTCTGCGACATCGGCATGCCGGGCGGCGGCGGCTCAGTGTCGAATGGCGTGGGCACGATTACGCTCAATTCGAACGGCGACCATCTGAACGGCACGACGAACGACGCGCATTTCTTTGTCTATCGCGAACAGGGCGGCGACGGGGATTTTGTCGCACGCGTGGACTCGCTGGTCAACAACTGGACACCCGGGCGGGCCGACACCGCAGCGGGCCTTGTCGTTCGTGACTCGCTGGCGGCGAACGCGCGGGTGGCTTCGCTTTCGCTGCGGCTCGACGGCAAGGTTCAGTTTCAGACCCGCACGAGCGTCAACGGCGTCCTCACGACGATCGCGAATCCTGCCGTAGCCATACCGTCTTGGCTGAAGCTTGCGCGGACAGGAAGCAGTTTCTCAGCTTGGTTCTCCACAAACGGCATCGGCTACACGCTGATCGGGGCCACGCAGACGGTGTCGATGGCTAGCGCGGTGAAGGCCGGCCTCTTCTGCGACAGCAGCGTCTACTGGGACGATGCGACGGCTCAGTTCTCGAACGTGGGCTTTCTCGACACCAACGCGACGTCGTCCGCTTGGACGGGCGCGGACATCGGGGCCCCGGGTAAAGCGGGATCTCAGACCCTCAGCACGACCATCACGGTGAACGCCAGCGGCGCGGACATCGGCGGCACGAGCGACCAGCTGCGCTTGGTCTATAAGCCGCTGACGGGTGATGGCACGGTCCTGGCGAAGTGCTTCACTTTCGCCGATAAGACGAGCGCCACGAATGATCTGGATCCGCTGGCAAAAATGGGGGTCATGCTTCGCGCTTCCACGAATGCGAACGCACAGCACTCGTCCGTCTGTTTCACTCCGCTGAGCGGCATCCGCCAGCTGGTGCGGCCGGCCGATGGTGCGACGACGGCTACCGGCGGTGTCTGGGGTGTGGGTGAGGCGGGTATCGTAACCAGTCTGACCGGCAACCGGCGCGCACTGGCGCATTACCTCCAGGGAAACGATTTCATGGGCGCGCTGCGCGACGCGTTTCCCGGCACCTACAAGCCGAACTACGCAGGCTTCACCACGGATTCACCCTATCGCGACTACATGTGCTGGGGCGGCAGCGAAACCTATGGCGACGCGCAGAAACACCGGCAGAAGATCCGGCTCTATGAGGCGTGGCTACAGGCGAACGGGGTGGAGCACCAGCTCATTGCCAACAGCGATGTCGGTGACGCGAGCGGAACGCAGGCCGAGCGCGATGCCTGGGACTCTGCCTATGCTGACGAGTCGTTGCGCAGTATCGTGCTTCACCAGCTCGAAGGCGGCCGGCCCGATAAGGTGATCTTCGAGTCGTGGTACGACGGCCCGTTCACGCTCGTGCCTGAGACCAAGTCCGGCTCTTACGCTAATCTCGCGATGCGCGGCATCAAATATCTCAAGGGAGATGGCCAGACTCTGGACCTCGCAGTCAAGTCAGCGTCTGAGCCCTTTTTTCATGGCACAAACGTGCTTCAGAGCGTGCCGGAGGGCGTGCAGGCGAGGAGCTGGCGTGCAGCCACAACCAATGCGACACAGAGCTTCACAATCCGTCTGAAGAACACGGGCGAAGTGGAGGCGCTTCCAGTGCTGCAGGCGTACGGGAGCGGTGGCTCAGGCTGGACGGTCTCCTATTATTGGGGCACGACCAATGTGACGGCGCTGATCACGGATGAGGACGGCTTGGCGCTGACGGACTCGGGGGTGATCGGGCAGGAGCTGATCGCGCCTAATGCCTCCATCGACCTGACGGTTCAGGCATCGGCGTCGTCGCCTGCTGCGGCACGCACGGTGCTGATCCGCGCCTTTTGGAATCCCCAGGATCCGAGTCTGGCCGTGAAGGATGCCGTACAAGTGGAGCTGTTGCCGCCGAATACGGCACCGGTGGCCACGAATGCCTTTGTGACCGTCGCGCCGGGCGCGAGCATCGATGTGGATCTGTGGACGCTCGCCTCGGACAGCGAGACATCAGTCACCTCGCTGTGGTTTGCGGTGAGCGGCGTGACGAACGGCACGGCCGTGTTGCTGGCCGACGGCCACACGGTGCGGTTCATTCCGGCCGCAGGCTACAGCGGACCCGCGACGTTCAGCTATGCGGTGCGCGATGCGTCCGACGACGCGCGTCTGTTGCGCCATTACACGTTCGAGCCTCCCGACACAGCGGATGATGCGCTCGCGACGGACCTGACGGGCCGCAGCGACGGCGTGCTGACGCGCATCGGGACCGGCACGTATGCGTATGAAACGAATTCGCCGTTCCTGCTGCAGGCGCAGAGCTTGCGCCTGGTCGAGGCCAACGCCGGGACCAACGCGGAACTGAAAACCGCTCTGCCCGTCACCGAATACAATCTGACGAACGCATCGTGGACCCTGTCGATGTGGCTCAAGCGGGCGACGCGCACCACGACGGACATGGCCTTCTATATCGGCAGCGGCAACGGCGGCAGCGGGGACGGCCATGAGCTGGAAATGTGGTGCGGCGGAAATGAGGACAAGGTCAACCTGCGCTATTGGGACGCGACGAACGGCCTGCGGGCGATGTTCAGTTCGCCGGCCACCGTGCTGACGGGCACATGGCATCACGCTGCGATCATTTGGGCTGCTGCAGGCGGCGGAACTGGAGCGCTCTCATTTTTTGTCGACGGTTCGGCGTGCGGAAGCACGAATCTCACGGCAGGTTTCAAGCAGACCTCGGATCTGATTTTCGGGGGCATAGCCTCCTCCGCGACCGACCCGCGCGCATTCAACGGGTGGCTGGACGAGTGCGCGCTCTATACCGGGGCGCTGAGCGTGGTTGAGATTGCGCGGTTGGCGCAAATGCCTGTCAGCTACAATGCCGGCCTCGCTTCGGGCGGCAGCGTGACACTGAATGTGGACGACTCCACCAACGGGTTGCTCGCCCGCTGGCCGTTCGACGGTTCGCTGGCTGATGTGACGGGGCATGGTTGGCAGCTCACGGCTGCGGGGGATGCCGCACCGACTACCGCTGCGCAAAAACAGGGGAGCCACAGCCTCTCGCTTGACGGAACCGGTGACTGGGTCAGCTCCGCCGCCTTTCCGCTTGGCAACTCCTTTACGCTCACCGCGTGGGTGTTTGTGCCCTCCAGCGCTTCCAATATACAGACCGTGGCCGCGAACTCGGGGGGTGGCGGTAACGCGGATGGGTTCCGTTTCTACGTGAACGGGTATAACACCTTCCCTGGAGACGGAAAGCTTGGCCTTGAAACCGGCAACGGCTCGTCCGGGCTCAGCCTTTACAGTGCGGCTGGAGCGGTTGCGAAAGACCAATGGCAACACCTTGCCGCCGTGATCAACCGCAGCGCAGGAACAGCTACGCTTTATCGGAACGGGACGGCTGTGGCCACCGGCAGCATCCGCACCGACTTCACCAACAGCGCGCCGCTCTATCTCGGCAGTATGGCTGTTAATGGCTTTCCGTTCCGCACCCACATGGATGATGTGCGCGTTTACAATCGTGCGCTTTCGTCCAACGAACTGGCGGCGATCATCAACGCGGTCAACGCTCCGCCTGTGATCGGGGCCGTAACGAACTGCGCGATTCGGGTCAACGCCAACACAGGCGCAATTGGCTTCAGCGTCAGCGATGCGGAGACCGCACCGCAGCACCTCGTGCTTGTCACAGCCTCTTCGAACACGGGTGTGGTTCAGAACGCCGGCATCGTGTTGGGTGGCAGTGGCACGAACCGTACGGTGACGGTGACGCCCGTCACTAACCGCGTGGGCAACGCCGTCATCACGGTGGCGGTGAATGATGGGACGCTTGCCACCAACGCGACGTTCGTGGTGTCTGTCACTGCCGGAACGGCGAAAGAAACATGGCGCTTTGACCATTTCGTCACCACCAATAATGTCGGCAACGCGGCGGACAATGCGAATCCGGATAACGACGCATGGAGCAATAGCCAAGAGTATATTCTAGGCACTGATCCTAATGTGTCCAATGCTTGGCTGACAGTGGATTCGGCGATTGCCGTCAGCAACGGCTTGGCGATGACTTTTTATGCGTTACAGGCGACTGGCCCCGGCTATGAGGGGCTCACGCGGTTTTTCGACGTGGAATCGAAGGCCGCGCTTTCCGAGTCCGTATGGTCAAATGTCGTAGGGCGCACTGGCATCGCGGGCAGCAATCAGACGGTGACGGTCACTCTGCCCTTCAACGGCCCGAGACGGTTCTATCACGTCAAGGTGCGGTTGCAATAAGGCGGCCGACGGCCAGCCAGCCCCGTTTTTTTCAGCGACCAGCTGTGAGCGGCTCACTTTAGCGGCAAAGCTCTGTTTAAGGAGAACAGGGGGTTGAGCTTGATTTGATTAGGGCCGGCTAGCGGGCTCTTGCCTAACAAGATCAGATCACAGGATGCTCTTTTTTCCAAGTCTTGCTGTTGGACTAGCCCATTCAAGGCGGGGCTTGCCGGCATCCTGAGGTCCGCGCCGATAGCTGGATGTTCATTGATCACATCGTGATTTCAAAGGGTACCGCACTCTGGCCAGACGTCGGACTTTTCTCGGCTGAAAGCGGGCGAGAAAAGCAGCGGTAATGTTAGACGGAAAGAGAGGTGTAAAGGTGAATGCGGACGACATCGTTTTGATCGGAGTTAAACAAAGCGTGATTGCCTTTCTAAGAAACTCCGGACAGCGCCTATGGGTCGCTGACCTTGGCTCAGGTATCGGCAGCGGTTTCGTTTCCCTGATTGCAGACGAAGCGCGCGTCTACGTACATTCACGAGGTGAGCTGTGCTGCTTAGATCTTTTTTCCGGGAAGGAACTGTGGAGGGATGGTCTCCCCGGGGCGGGGTATGGCGTGGCCTCGCTCGCCCTGCCGGGCCGGTCGTCTGTGCCCCCCTCGCCTGCGTATGAGCGGAAGCGTCAACAAGACGCCGCCGCGGCGTCTGCATCCTCAGCAGGCGTAGGCTGACAGACTGTTGCCTATTCGGAGTTTCAAGCTCTGTACCCGGCGGTTTTATCTGGAAGCCTGCAGACTAAAGCGCTACAGGCAACTATCACTTGAAGGCCTGTTTGGCCGCCTCGTAGACTTGTCGAGGCGTGACGTTGTTCGCTTTGGCGAGGATCGCGCATGCATCGTGTTCCGGCGAAGCGGTGATGTCTTCGCCGTGCAACGTGCCGACCTTGACAGGCACGTCGCCCCATTGCGTGCGGATGTTCTCGAAACGGCGCTCCAGCGTCTCGCGCTGCACGGGGTAGGAGCGGATTCCGAACGTGGTTGTGGACCGGAAGATCCGCTCGCGCAAGGACTCCGCGCAAGCCGCATCGGCCAACACGCTTAGCATTGTGGCGGGGCGGCCCTTCTTCATGGTGACCGGCGTGAACCAGACGTCCGATGCACCGCGTCCCAGCAGGTCGGAGGCGAGCGCACCCAGCCACTCAGGATTGCAGTCGTCTAGGTTAGTTTCGAGGACGAGCAGACCGGCGCTGGTCGGCGCAATCGGCGCGGCGGCTGCCGCGGACTCTGCCAGAAGCGTGGCGCGAAGTACGTTGGGCCGGCCGTTCAGAGTGCGGCTTCCGAAGCCGAACGCGCTGCGGATCACCGTGGTCTCCTCAGGGCATGGGGTGAGCGTGTGAGTCCAGACGCGAAGGAGCGCTGCGCCGGTGGGAGTGACCAGTTCGAAGGGCTCGGAGGTCTGTGTCATCGTCATGCCGGCCAGCAGTTCCAGTGTGGCCGGCGCGGGGTTGGGCATTTCGCCGTGGGCGCAGCGAATTGTGCCGCTACCGGCGGGTAGCGGCCCGCAGGAGACGCCGCTGACGCCGAACTGCTCGAGCGCAAGACAGGAACCCACGATATCGGCGATTGAGTCCCAAGCGCCGACCTCATGGAAGTGCACGGTTTCGGGTGTCTTGCCGTGGATCTTGGCCTCGGCTTCCGCAAGCTTGCGGAAGACGCTGAGTGCCAGCGCGCGCGAACCTTCAGAAAGGGGCGCGTGCGACAAGAGGTGTTCGATCTCTGCGAGTCCTCGATGGGCATGTGTGTGTGCGTGCGTCTGTCCTTGATCATGCGCATGCGCGTCCGGCCAGTCGCTGTCTTCATGGTGATGGTGGTGTTCGGCCTGCACCGTGACGCGCAGACCGTTCAGGCCAGCGGCGCTAGCGATGTCAGTGTGGAAGTGCAGGTGTTCCGGGGAAAAGGAGTTGAGGATTCTTTCGATGGCGGGGATGTCCGCGCCCAGAGCTGCGAGGGCGGAAAGAATCATATCGCCGCTGGCGCCGCCTACACTGTCGAACCGGATGAATTTCTTCATGGCAGTAGCTTACAGGGAACGAGGCGCAATCGACAACGGGAAAAACGAGTTTGCGCTTTGCAGGGGAAGGGGCATCGGGTAAGATCCGGACAAATTATGGGGGCGTTATGAGACATGTTGGGGTGTTCTGGGCGGTCGCTTTTTGTCTCTGTTGGGGATGCCGTGCGGCGGATTCGGACCGGATGAAAGACTTTGAGACCGTGAAGGCGCGCATCGTTGAAGGGGTGCGCAAGGGCGCGCCGAATCCGGAAACTGTCAGGGACCTTGTGCAGTCGCAGAAGGCAGATGGCTCGTGGGACGACATTGATTACGGAGCGAAAGACCGCACGCTTTGGCCGCCGATGAAGCACCTTGACCACCTGACAGTTTTAGCTGAGGCGGTCGATTCAAAGAAAGTGCCTGAGGCCGAGCGGGGAGCGGTGGCGCAGGCATTCGTGAAGGGTTTCGATTGCTGGGTGGCGCGTGACCCGAAGTCGGCAAATTGGTGGTACAACGAGATCGGTACGATTGAAAGCCTCTATCGCTTGATGTTGCTTGCCGAACCTCTGCTGACAGAGGGACGGCTCGAAAAAGGGTGTGCGCTGCTGTCGCGCGCGAAACTGGCTATGACTGGCCAGAATCTGGTCTGGCTGTCTGAAAATGTGATCGGACGGGCGTGCCTTCAGCGCGACCCGGACCTGATGGCTGCGGCTTTTAAACGGATTGAGGCGGAGATCACGGTGACAGAGAAGGAGGGCATCCAGCCAGACTTCAGCTTTCATCAGCATGGCGCACAGCTCTATTCCGGCGGCTATGGTAACGGGTTCGCCGCCTCTGCGCCGAGATTTGCGCTGTTAGCTCAAGGCACGTCGTTCGCGTTTGCATCCGAGAAAATAGGAATATTGGAGAGCTATCTGTTGGAGGGCCAGCAGTGGATGATCAGAGGCAACCTATTCGACTATTCGGCCAGCGGACGTGAGCCGACGCGTCCCAACAGCGGACGTGTCGGCGGCTATGCATCGAATGCGCGTAACCTGCTTAAACTGGATGCGGTAACAAGAAGGGACGAGTTGGAGCGCCTGGCCGCCCGCATTGAGAAGGGAGTCACGGCGGCGACGCCTGCTCTGACAGGACATAAGCATTATTGGTGCTCGGACTACACCGTGCATCACCGTCCGGAGTGGATGGTTTCGCTGCGCATGACTAGCGACCGGCTGCAGCAGTCCGAGGTCATCAACGAGGAGAATCAACTAGGCGAGCACCTTTCGGACGGGGTGATGTATCTCTATCGGACAGGGGAGGAATACCGGAACATTTTTCCGGTGTGGGACTGGGCGCGGCTGCCTGGGATTACGGTGGAACAGAACCGCCCGCTGCGGCGCATCGACAACAGGCGCAAAGGGACACGCTCCTTTGCGGGCGGGGTCAGCGACGGTCGGTGCGGTGTGTCCGCCATGGATTTCGAGCGCGACGGATTGGCCGCAAAAAAGGCGTGCTTCTTTTTTGATGGCGAAGTCGTGTGTCTCGGAGCAGGCATCGAGTCGACCAATGGCTATCGCGTGATCACCTCGGTAAACCAGTGCCTCGCAGACGGACCGGTGACCGTAAAACGTGCGGGAGGATTGGCGGAGGTGTTGCCGGCCCCCGAAAAGCTGGAGAGGCCGGAGTGGGCGCACCACGCCGGAATCGGCTACGTTTTTCTGGATGCAGGAGAAAGCGTCGGCATAGGGGCGTCCGTGCAGACTGGCAGTTGGAAGCGCATCTCAACGGCGCAGAAGGCAACGGCGGTTTCGAAAGATGTTTTTTCGCTGTGGGTGAACCACGGCAAGCAGCCCCAAGGCGCGACATACGCCTATGTTGCTACGGTGAAAAAAGGCGCTGCAGAAATGGGCGCCTATGCGGCGGCTCTGCCGGTGCATGTGGTTGCCAATACGCCGCAGGCTCAGGCCGTCGAGCAGGTGCACACTGACCTGTTGCAGGTCGCATTTTACCAGGCGGGATCGGTCACGAGCGAGAAATGGGGGACGGTCAGCGTGGACACGCCGTGTCTGCTGACGGTGGCGAAGACGGCAGGAAAAACGCAGGTGACGGTCTGCAGTCCATGCGGCCGGACGGGGGACATCCGCGTCAAGGTGGGGGACCGGAACGCTCTTACGCCTATGCCTTCGGGGAGTAACGCAGGGGCGAGCGTGGCGTTTGCATTGTGAGTGCGCCCGAAGTTCAAAAAGAGTATTGCAGTCACATATTTGGCGTGGCATACTAAAAAATGACTGAATGAATGGTGGAGGTTACATGCGCTTGTTATGTTTCATGGCTAGCTTTCTTTATGCACTAAATGCTGTAAGTGCGGAAGAAATGCGCACATGGACAGATATTAAGGGCGGACGTGTTGATGCGGTTTTCTCTAAGCTGGACGGCACGGCAGTTTTTCTGAAGCTCAAAGACGGAAAGGTTGTGCCTGTCAAAATGGACAACCTGTGTGATGCGGATCGCGCGTATGTGAAGGAGTTGACCTATGTTCCTCATGAGGTTGTTGTAACGTTCAAAAAAACGGGCATGGGCCCTGTCGGCGATGAGTCTGGCGTTTCAGCGGTCGCCAAACTTCGCGACACGGTGTCGTTACGGATATTGGACGAGTCGGATGGCAAGAAGGCCGAGTCAGCAGGCGATTCGCGCTGGACAATCGAATCCGTTGATGCGTTAGGGAATCGTCTGCTGCCCAAGAAAACGGGCCTCGCCGATGAGCTGGTGACTGAGGGGAAATTTGTTTTTGTCACCTATTCGGTCGAGAACGATTCGAATGTGCCTATGATGATTTCCTCGCCGGTGCTGATCGATAAGCGAGGACGAAAGTTTCTTCAGGTTGCGAAGGCCAGCGCACGCCACTATATACCCGAAAACGCATTGCTTGCGGGTGTCGACTCGGTACAACCCGGCTTCAAAAAGCTGTTCGTTTCGTTTTACGAGTTGCCCTTGGAGGCTGAGCCTGCCATGGCAGAGGTCTTTCCGTCGAAGATGAGCCGATTCGCGATCGAGCAGTTTGAAGTTAAAGGCAAGCAGATCGTGCTCGACGGAGGTGCGGCGTCCACTTCGAAACAGACTGACGCGCCGCCCCCGGGCTCTTCTGAGAAGAAGGCTTCGGTTTTCATGAAGTGTGTGCGTGTCGGGCAGGGAGGCGACACGTCGGGATACTGGTATTACGACCGGAACAAGAAGCGGTCGCTGTCGTATGGGGCGGAGCTGCGCGGGATGGGTGATCAGCAGAAGGCGGTGACGGTGAAAGCTTTCTTTGTCGGTTCGATCAGCAACAACAGGGACGTCGTAGTCGATAAAAAAGAAAACAATGTTTTGATTGAGCCCGGGAAAATCTCGCGAATATCGCTGCAATCGAACGAGGTGGAAGAGTACACCGGCTACTATTATTCAGGGTCAAGAATCAGTGGCGCGAAGCTCAAGGGCGTCATCATTCAGGTCTTTTTGGGCGATGAAATCGTCGCGAGTTTCGTCTCTCTGAATCAATGGAAGAAATTTGCGGAGGCAACTGACGTTGCAAAGCAAATGGGTGAGCTGACGGCAACGGAGAGGTAAACGGGGCAGAGGAGTCGCCCGCCTCGACGCACGACGTGTAGCGGGCGATACTTTTAAAGGGGGAAGATTCAATGCGCTTGGCAATAGGGTTTGCGGTGGGAATCGTTTCGTGTGCGTGTGCGGAACTGAATGTGTATGTGGCTGCGGATGCGGAAGCGGGAGGGGATGGCGGCAGGCGCAAGCCCTATCAGACGCTGACGCAGGCGCGTGACGGAATTCGTGCGGCCCGCAAAGCCGGGAAGCTGAAGAGCGGTGATGCGGTGACGGTGCAGGTGGAGCCGGGCGTATACCGGCTGGAGTCCTCTTTTGAGCTGGCAGCCGAGGACAGCGGCTCGGCTGGGGCACCTGTCGTGTATTGTGCGCAGAAGCGCGGCAAGGCGCGGATTCAGGGCGGGGTCGCGCTGGAGCCCTCGGCCTTCAAGAGAGTGACAGACGAGACGGTGCTGTCGCGGCTCGATGCGGCGGTGCGTGGCAAGGTGCTCTTTTGCGATCTTTCGTCAAAGGTTCCGGGTGTGTTTGAGACCTTCAAGAAAGCTTACAGTGGCGTGCCTGCGGCACCGTGGCTCTACGTGAACCGGCAGCCCATGACACTGGCTCGCTGGCCCAACGCGAATGCGCCGGATGCTGGCTGGGCGGGTTTCTCCAAGGCAGTCGACACAGGGCTTCCCAAGGCCGATGCGCAAGACCCCGCACTGCGCAAAGCGCACCCAGGCGCGTTCGAGTTCAGTGACCCGCGGCCCGCACGCTGGAATTTGGAGGAGGGCGTTTGGCTGCTGGGATACTGGACGCACGACTGGTGCGATGAGGTGATCCGCATTGCCTCGTACGACAAAGAGAAGAAGGTCATCGCGCTGGCAGCTCCGCATGGTTATGGAATCAACGGGGGCACCTGGGGGGCTGCTAAGCGCCGGTTTTTTGCGATGAATGCACTGGAAGAGCTGGATGCGCCGGGCGAGTGGTATCTGGACCGTACGCGCAAGTTGCTGTACTTCTATCCGGAGGGGCCCTTTGATGATGCGTCCATCGTGTTGGCCACATTGACCCAGCCGCTGGTGAAGGTGAACGGTGCAAAGTATGTGAAGTTGGTCGAGCTGGCATTCGAGTACGGTCATGCGGACGGCATCACGGTGCAGAACGCGGAGCACGTGGAGATCACTGGCTGCGTAGTGGCAAATCTCGCGGGCGGCGGCATCTCAGTGGAGGGCACCGAGAATACCGTGCGCTCCTGCGACGTGTTCAATCTCGGAAGGAGTGGCATGTCGCTCAACGGCGGCGACCGCAAAACGCTGACGCTGGCCAAGAATCTGGCCGTGAACAATCACATCCATCACTACGGCTTGTTCCAGCGCACGTACGCGCCGGGGATCGGCGTCAACGGGTGCGGGCAGATCGTGCGAAACAACTGTATCCACGACGCGCCTCACAACGCGGTATTGTACGGAGGCAACGAGCATCTTTTCGAGCTGAACGAAGTCTACCGCGTGGTGATGGAGACGGGCGATGCGGGCGCCTTCTATACGGGCCGCGACTGGACGAGTCAGGGAAGCATCCTGCGCCACAACTACATCCACGACCTCGGAGGGGGCGATGCCAGTCACGTGAATACCATGGGCGTGTATCTGGACGATTGCGACTGCGGCGACACGATCGAAGGCAACGTGTTTTACAGGGCGGGGCGTGCAGTCATGATCGGCGGCGGACGAGACAATCCAGTGCTGAACAATCTGATCGTCGATTGTCCTATCGGGCTCCATATCGATTCGCGCGGCATGACGTGGCCGCACTGGAACAACAAGAACGATCCGAGTTGGTGCTTGGACGAGAAGGCTAAGGCCTTCAATTACACCCAGCCGCCGTGGAGCGTGAAGTACCCGCATCTGGCGGCGATCATGAATGAGAACCCGCGCGAGCCCCTCTACAATCCGATCCGGCGCAATGTGTTTGTCGACTGCTCCAGGCAAGTGTTCGATTTCGACGGCAACGTGATGAAGCTGATCGACAAGTTGGAACTCGCTGACAATCTTGTGGTGAACACGACCGGCGCGACGAACGGCGTGGCGAGGGCCGTAGACGTTAAGGGATTCGCCAGCGTGGCAGGAACAAAGGAGAAGCCGGTCGATCTCGGGTTCGAAGACGTTGCGTTGCCGAATTTCACGTTGCGGAAAAATGCGCGGTTGCTGAAAGAGCTGCCGTCCTTCGAGAAGATTCCGTTCGAAAAGATAGGGCTCTACAAGGACGACTTCCGGCGCAAGTTGCCGACCCGCTGACAGGCGGATGACGCGATCAATCGCCGCGTGGTTTGTCGGATGCGAGGAGTGCGGTGATGGGCGTTAGCGTGAAGTTTCGCCAGAGCGCGCGGGTGTTGTAGGTCGCAAGGCCGAGCGGTTTGGTTTTGTCGATGTCGCCTTGGCGCAGGCTGAGGCGCCTGGCGTCCCCGTATTCGACACGTGCGGCGTAGAGGCCGTTGTTCAGAAAGACCTGCAATACGCCGGGAGTGACTCTCACGCGCAGGGTGTACCAGCGGTTGTTTTCGAGGCTGACGCCCTCCCCCCACTGATTCTCAGAGGCGTCCGCGTAGTCGACCGATGAGATGCCGCAAAGGCTGCCGCCCCAGCCGCCGATGACCACGGTGCAGAAGTTGGTCTCGACCGGAATCGTGAGGGCGACAAAAAAGTCCGAACCTTCGGCGCGCAGCGCTTCCAGCGAGATTTCGTAATTCATGGTCGGTGGCGTGTTGGTATACGCGATGCCGCTCAGAGGGGTTCCGGCGTCGCACTGCGCGATACCGTTGGAAAGCACGCGCACTGCGCCACCGCCGTCGAACGGCGCAATCTTCCAGCCCGTGAGGTCTTTTCCATTGAAGAGCGCGTGCGGTTCAGCCAGAGCGGCAGAGACTGACAACACGACGAAAAGCAGAGGGGTTTTCATGGGGTTATTATAGGACAGTCGGCGGGGATGTGACAGAGAGAAGGTGGTCGGGTGGGCTGTTTGCGATTCAGCCCTTGCGGAGTGCGCGCGTTTATGATTTTCTGGATTGCGAGGAGTTCTTTTCGATGGGGCGTATTTTTCTGCTGTCGGCCAGCCTATGTGCAGCCGTTTGTTTCACCGCCGCTGCGGATGGGGCGTTGAACGCCGTGGCGTGCGGTGCCGACCCACGGGGAAGACGGATTGTACCCGGCTGCTTCAGGAGCTACACGGCCGCAAAAAGCCAGTCTATTATCCGAATGGGACGTGCCGGTTCAACGGAGAGACGCTGGACTTTTCAGGAGGCGTGACCTTCGAATCGCGCGATGGGGTTGTGATCCGGAACGATCTCTCTCCCGAGCCGGTTGTGGTGTTCGACGATCAGGGTCATCTGGCCGGTCTTCAGCAGAACCACCTAGAGCAGGACGAACGGGGGCTGGGGTCCAAGGGGCAGGTTCGCTCTGGCAGTCTGGTGTCTCCGCCGCTGTCAAACGCGACGTGTCCTGTTGCCGTCGATCTGGTGGCGCACTGGTACAACGACGGCGGTCTCGAATGTCGCCGCCACGGCGGTGGCTGGATCGGCTGGTATTATTGATCGTGGGCGTTTCACACGCCTGCACTGTCCGCAGGACTTGCATGCGCCCCGTATGAGCCATCGAGGCATCCTCTCCTCGGCTTCTATCGGGGGGACGATCCGGTCGTTCTCGACTGGCAGTGCTACTGGCTGGCGGAGAGCGGTGTCAAAGCCGTCACACTTTGTTGCGGCTCGGCTGATTTCAGCCGGTGGGAGCAGCCAGAGGAGGATGCCCATTGGCTCTATCAACTGTTCCATCACGTGACCAATTTTCAGCGTCTGAGGTACATCCTGTGGCCTCCGACCCCTTGGCTCAAGGCGACGCCAGAGAACCGTCGAGAGGTCGAGGACGGTTGGAGTCAGATGGTCGAACAGGTCTATCTCCGTTACCGCAATTTCTATGTCATAGAGTCGGGCGGAAAGAAATTTCCCGTGCTGTTCGTATATGAGGGAGAGGCTGTGCGTGGCGTGTTTGACGACTACCGCGGAGCAGAGCAGACGAAGGCCTTTTACCAGCGTGTGGCCGGGTGTTTCCAAGCGGCTGGATATGGAGGGGTTGCGCTTTTCGTGAGGCATCCGACGGCAGCTAGGATCATGAACTGCGATACGTTGGAGCGTCAGGGCGTGCTCTGTCTGAGTGCCTCCTATTCGGAGGACTACGGCAAAAAGGAGAAACGTATGGGGAGCGCACCGCAAGCTTCGCACCACCGGTCGGCGCGCGCACGGTTCTTAACGTCTGCACGGCGCGGCATTCTCACTCGCCCCATCCGAGCAAGTGGGTCTGTCCGGGCAGTACGCCGGCTCTGTTCGGGGAGCAAGTGCGAAGAGCGATGGCGCATGTCCAGACGAACGGCATGTTGCGCGTGTTGACCTGTTATAACGTTGCGGAGTGGGCTGAAGGCGGTCCAGGCTTGCAACCCAATATGCGGGACCGCTTCAGTTATCTTCACGCCGTCAGGGATGCGGTTGTTCTGCCTCCGGGAACAGCGACTCGCGCGAACAACGTGATCGACTGTAGCAGGTGATTGTTTGAGGTTTACGGCGGCAAAGACCAGTGTAAAAGGGCTTGCCGTCTGGCATCGAATGCGCAACAATAAAAATGTCCGATGGGAGTGTTGGTTGACGCATGCACGATTTGATGGGCTTCGCACAACCAAAGGAGGTGTCCTGTTCTGGATGCCCCACTGTTTTGTTGGGTGAGAGGAAAGGGGATAATGGATGAACATGCAAAAGACCGTTTCGGTTCGGAATGTTATCGTTGCCACGCTCCTGTTCGCACTGACTGCAGGAGCTTTGAGCGTTGCGGAGAAGGATTTCACGAAGGAAACGCCGCAGGAGAAAATCGCCCGCATGGCGTGGTTCCAAGAGGCGCGCTTCGGCATGTTCATCCACTGGGGTGTCTACTCTGTGCCCGCGGGCGAGTGGAGCGGAAAGACGAGTTACGGCGAGTGGTTCATGGAAGAGACCCACATGCCGGTGAGCGAGTATGAAAAATTCGCAGCCCAATTCAATCCGGTGAAATTCGACGCCAAGGAGTGGGTGCGAAACGCCAAAAATGCGGGCGTGAAATACATTGTCATCACCAGCAAGCACCACGACGGATTCGGCATGTATCGCTCCGACCTCACCGATTGGTGCATCAAGAGCACGCCCTTCCAGCGCGACCCACTCAAGGAACTTGCGGCGGCTTGTAAGGACGAGGGCATCGTCTTCTGCTTTTATCACTCGATCATGGATTGGCACCACCCTGACTGGGGCACGCGCCGGAAATGGAACGACAAGGCAATCGGCACTCCCGACATGGAGCGCTATACGACGTATATGAAAGGCCAGCTCAAGGAGCTGCTCACCGGCTACGGCCCGATCGGTATTCTCTGGTTTGATGGCGAGTGGGAAAGCCCGTGGACGCATGAGCGAGGCGTCGACCTCTATAACTATGTCCGCAGTCTCCAGCCCAGCATCATCGTCAACAACCGAGTCGGCAAAGGACGTTCGGGCATGCAGGGCATGGACAAGGGACAGGGCGTGGGCGACTACGGTACGCCCGAGCAGGAAATTCCAGCCACGGGCTTCGGTTCTGATGTGGCGTGGGAATCCTGCATGACGATGAACAACCACTGGGGTTACAACAAGAACGATCAGAACTGGAAGTCAGCCAAGACGCTCATCCAGAACCTGGTCAACTGTGCCAGCAAAGGCGGCAATTACCTTCTCAACGTGGGGCCCACCAGCGAGGGACTCATCCCCGGACCCAGCATTGAACGGTTAGCCGCGATGGGCGCGTGGATGAAGGTTAACAGCGAGTCCATCTACGGCACAACCGCCAGTCCCTTCGCGATACTGGCTTGGGGCAGGTGCACGCAGAAGCCTGGAAAACTCTATCTCCACGTGTTCGACTGGCCTAAAGACGCAACGCTCCGTGTCCCCCTTGCGAACAAGGTTGTCGGCGCCTACCTGTTGGCCAACCGCACGCAGCCGCTGACAGTCACAGCCAAGGACGGTGCTGGCGTTTCTGTCGCCGTACCAGCTGAAGCACCGGACGCTAATGCCGCTGTCGTCGTTTTAGAGATCGGAGGCGCTCCTCAGGTTCTGGCTGAAGCTCCTGCTCCGAAATGAGGTGGCGTGGAGTCTGCATTCTTTCGTGCTCAGGCTTTATCCGGAATGGCAGCGTTGCGGGCTGAAGTCGGGGACGTCGAGCGAGATAACACCCAGCGGAGGTCGGATGGGGGACGTTGTCCCATCAGTGATGGTGTTTCTTGCGGTATCCGCGAATCTTGAGGTCCACATTGGTTTCGTAATGTGAGGTCAGCATGTCCATCTGCATCAGAATCCATGGAGAGTGTTGGCTGGGACCGTTTTTAGTAAAGACAATATTGTCCGCAATGTAGACGGCTGAGTGGATGGCCTCCGTATCGGACTTCATGAACAGGATGATGTCGCCAAACCTGTAGCCGTCCAAGACCGACTCGTAATCGGTTTCAAGCGTATGGATCACATACGCCTTATCCGCGAACCGGTTGTCGGGCGGGTCATTCCAGAAATTCATGGAGTTCCAGTGGCAGTCGTAAACCATTTCGCCTGGGTCGCCGTCAGCCCGCGGGTAAGTGTAGATTCTTTTCCGGGCAAAGCGTGTGAGAAAGTGAGTGATGTCGATGTTGAAGCCACCCGGAATTCTGGACACCGACTCGATTAGGGGCTTGATGTCTTTCTCAAGGTCGTTTTGGGTGGCCCAGTAGTTGACAAGCGACATGATGTCCGTGTCAGGCGTGACGTGAAGTTTCACGATGAGTGTGGATTGTCTGGAGAGCGCTTTTAAGAGTTTGACCCGTTCAAGGTCGGAACCCAGTCTTGGCAGGACGAGGTGGGGATCTGAAAACAGGATTGCGCTGCCCCGCGTGTAGGTCAGCCGGCGCACCAACGCGATGGTCGCCTCAGGGACATCGCTCTTTGCGAACCAGTTGTCAGCCATATCGGCCTTGAAGCGGAACGGCTCGTTTTGGTAGAGATTTTCGGGGAAAATCGAAAGTGCGCTATAGAGAGCCGCACGCGACTCGGATGACAGATCCATCGTGAACTCGTCTTGGGGCGAAACGGTGCAGCCGACCTTTGACAAGCTCCACACCGCAGCTTTTTTGAGCTCAGCCTGTTGCTCTGGAGACAGGCCCGCAGAGCGAAGCAGACCGTCGAATTCGTTTGTGGTGTACCCTTTGAAAAACCACGTTGGTTTCTGAAAGTCCAATTGACCAACCAAAGACTCCTCTGGCGGTTCGATGACGATGTTGACGATGCGCAGGTCTCCCCACGGTCCTTTTGAAGACGGGACCTGTCGCATGCCATCGGGTTCATCATGCAAGACACCGTGCATGATCCGCTTGGTCTGATCCTGTGTGCTGAGGATCAGGATCAGGCACCACGGGACAAGTGTGATCACTGCGAAAAGGGATAGCCAGCGCTTCGATGTCCGGACTGTAACCGGGACGTTCCATTGTTTATCGCTCATACCGTTTTTTTGTTTCAGAAGGATGCCGCTGCGAATATCTGATTCCGTTTGGCGGACAGGAAGCATTTAAGTCATTCGGAAAAGCTATGCCGTTTCACTTGCGCAAACGTTTTTCGAACGGTACAGGCACACGCCTTTTATGCCCCATTAGGATTTGTTTTGCGGCAAGATTTTGGATTAATACGAGTGGGATGTCAAGCGTGGGACGGCGCAAAGCAACTTTCACCGCGCCGCCCGCAACCCGCTCAAATCGCTGGGGCGGCTTTCCGGCGTGCGAGGCCGCCTGGTCGACTTCATCACGCACATGTCGGCCCATCCGTGGCGGTTGCCCTTTCCTGAAGTCTGGAATGAACCCGGCGCAACCTATGCGGGCAACTCGGTGATGATCGGTCAGTGATCTGCCAAGCGCGAGCGCCAAACGGCATGACCCCGAGTGAAACTTCAGGTTCTGTCCGGCTGCGGTCTGTGGCGCAGATTCAGAGAGTTCCGTCTTGCTGTCCCAATAAATGGCGCACGAAGAAATCTGCGCGACGGCGGCTGCCATAGGGCGTTTCGGCTGCGCCGTGGCCGGTGCCGGGGATGAGCACTAGCTCGAAGTCCTTGTCCGCTTTCACCAGCGCGTTGGCCACTTGCAGGGTGGATGACGGATCGACGTTGTTGTCCTGTTCGCCGACGACCAGCATCAGCTTTCCCTGCAACCGGTGGGCCTGCGTCACGTTCGACTGTTCAGCGTAGTGCGGCCCGACGGGCCAGCCCATCCACAATTCGTTCCACCAGATCTTGTCCATGCGGTTGTCGTGGCAGCCGCAGTCAGCAACGCCCACTTTATAGAAATCGGGGTGCATCAGCAACCCTCTCAGGGCGTTCTGTCCGCCGGCCGATCCGCCGTAAATGCCCACGCGTGTCAGATCCATCCAGGTCCGGGTTGTGGCAGCTGCACGTAGCCAGGCGATGCGGTCGGGGAAGCCCGCGTCGCCGAGGTTCTTCCAGCAGACGTCGTGGAAGGCTTTGGAGCGGTGCGAGGTGCCCATGCCGTCGATCATCACAACGATGAACCCCAGCTCGGCCAGACGCTGCTGGCCGTAGAAGTTCGCGAACGCCTTCGGCACGAACGAACTGTGAGGGCCGGCGTAGATGTTCTCAATGACCGGATAATGTCGGCTAGGTGAGAAGGTGCTTGGGCGCCAGAGCACTCCGTAGATGTCGGTCTGGCCGTCGCGGCCTTTGGCTGTGAACGGTTCGGGCATTTTCCAGCCCGTGGCGAGCAGCGCGGAGATGTCGGCGCGTTCCAGTGCAAGTAACTCTCGGCCGCTTTCACCGTCACGCAAGACGCTGACAGGGGGCTGGTCAGTGCGCGACCAGGTGTCGATCAGATAACGGCGGTCGGGAGACCAAGCGACCTCGTGCGTGCCATTGCCTGCAGTCAAAAGGGTCATCCCCGTGCCGTCGCAGTTGATGCGTGCGTGGTGGATGTAGTAGGGGTCTTCGCTTGCGTTCAATCCGCTGAGCGTGAACCAGATGCGGCCGCTCGCATCATCAACGCGTTCGACGCCGCGAACGACCCACGGGCCTCTCGTGATCGGATTCAATACGCGTCCGTTTGCCGTGTCATAGAGGTAGAGATGGTTCCATCCGTCACGCTCTGACATCCAGATGAGTTCGCGTTTCCCTTCACGGAAATGACAGTAGTATTTGCCCGCGTAATCGACGAAGGTGTCAGAGCGCTCCTCCACTACGGTTTCCGGAATGCCGGCGCGGCTGACGGCAATCATGCGCAGCACTTGGTGGCCGCGCTGGTTGTAGGCAAAGGTGAAGGACTGGCTGTCGCGCTCCCATCGCACATCGCTGATGCTCCACGGGTTGGTGAAAAGTCCCTCGGAGATGGCAATCGGATGGCGTGCGACGGCGTCGAAGAGCCGTGGTCGCGGGTGCGGAATACGGTCGCCGGGTTTAAGATAATCGATCGTGTGGACTTTGGGCTGGACTTGATCAGAGGGAGAGGATTCAACGAGGGTCACGATGCGGTGGTCGCCCTCGAGGGTTTTCAGCGCGACAACCCGAGAGGAATCGGGTGACCAGAACACAGGGAGGCCGTACGCGTCGCTGCCGGTGCCGTCCGTGCTCAGCGCGAGCGGTTCGCCGCCGCCGGTCGGTTTCAGCCAAAGGTTGTGGTCTTTGATCAGCGCGAGCCAGAGCCCGTCAGGTGAACGGTTCCCGTCGGGCAGCGGTGGCGGTGCGGGAGGCAGGGTTCCATCGAAAACGACAGTGGTTGCGCCGGCTCCGGCTTCGGCTACGCCGAGGTTTGACCCGTCCTTGCGGGTCGCCTGCCATACATGGCCTTCGAAGGTGGTTTGGCGGCATTCCTGCCCGTCGGCCACGCGGCCGTAGGAGTGGCGTTTGCCTGCCGTGTCATGCCACCAGAGTTCGATCTCACCTCCCGTGCGGTTGATGAACACGAGGGAGGTTGCCGATCCTGTTTTGCGACTCGGATGCGGATTGCGCTCCAGCATCAGAAGGGGCCGTTGAGCGTTGCGCTTGACGGCATAGGTGTCGAGCGAGCACTCCCAGACTTCGCCTGCGCTTTCAAACAGCAAGGTGCGATCATCGTCGGAGAAACGGAGGGCGTCGATCGGCAGTGCGTCAGCGTTGAGCGGCTTGCCGAGCACGCGTTGCCACGCGGCTGCGAGACGGGGGTGATCGAAGGCTGGCCGCTTCGCGGCGGAGGCTGCGTCCACGCGCACAAACGCTGTGGTCTTAATGCCTGTTTGTCGTTTGTACCAGAACGATGGGCGGCCGTTCAGCCAATGCGCATCGACGCGGGCATTGAGCACGGTGTCTCGGGTATGCTGCTCCAGTTCGCGGGCGCGCGTGGCGGCATCGGTCTGATTCTGCGCGTGCAGCGGAAAACAGAGCGAGGCGAACAGGAGGAAAGAACAGGTCAAGGTTTTGCAGAGCGCGGTTGCCCCTGGCTTTTTTTGAAGCACGAGCAGGTCGTCGCGGAGGTTCCAGCCGAGGTGCTGCCAGAAAGCCTGCCCGCTGGTGTTGCCCCGGATGACCATGATGCTGCACTTGGGAATTCCACACTTGGCCAGCGAATCGAGCGCGCGGGAGACCAGTGCTTCGCCGATGCCGAGTTTATGGTATGTCGGAGCCACGGCGAGATGGTAGAGAAAGCCGCGCCGGCCGTCGTGTCCTATGAGGACAGTGCCAACAACTGCACCTTTGTCGCAAGCGACGAGACTGAGGCTTGGATTGCGCTCTAGAAAGGCGGCGATACCGCGATAGGAGTCGCTCTCCTCATCTAGGCCGATGCCGGGCAGGTTGCGCCAGAGGGTGATTGCCGCCTCATAGTCGCACGGTTTCATTTTCCTGATCCGATATGTCATCTCGAGGCTCCTTCGCATAAACTACTTCGGCGGCGGCCATTCGTGTGCGTTGGCCTCGTCTTCGGTAAAGGTCTCTGTTTCGTCTCCGCGCGACCAGGCGCGAACATAGTCGATCGCGAAATGCGAGGGCAGATCTTCGTGGCGCGGCAGGCCGAACCAGTCGGGCATCGTTTCGGAGTCGAAGATCAGATGCATAGGCACGTGCCAGTGAGTGTTCGGGGCCGAGCGCACGCAGACACCGTCTACGTCGAAGCGAACCTGCTGCGGGGTCCACTCAAAGCCGTAGACGTGGAACGCTTCCGCGAGCCGCCACGGCGCTTCCCATTTGCCGCCGCAGCTCCAGTGGTTCTGGATGCCATTCTCGCGCCACACGTGAGCATTCATGTTGTAGGCGTGCTCGCGGCCGGGGGCTTTTCCGCCGATCTCGAAGACGTCGATTTCCGTGGACCAGCGCTTCAGGCCGGAAGTGAACCAGAAAGAGCTCGATCCCGCCGAGTCCATGGGACGAGCACGGATTTCGTAATAACCGTAGCGGGCCAGGCGGAGCGTGCTGACATAGGAGGACGTGTACGTGTGGAAGTTGGTGTTCTTCGTGATGCCAGAGACGTCTTCTAGACACATCGCGAGCGTGAGGCAGCCGTTGCTGACCGCCACATTGCTGCGCCGGAAGAGTGCGGGCGGACGTCCCTGCCAGCGGGCGGGCGATGTCCACTTGTTCGTGTCCAATGCGCTGGAGTTGAATTCGTCCGTGAACGCTGGCACTGGACGCCAGCCTTCGCGGTTGGTCTGGTCGGCAAGGGGCAGCACATCGGAAACCCGCATCGGCGTTGCTTCGAGTGGGCCGGTACGCGTCCAGCCTGCGTCCTCGCGCGCAACCTTTGCGCCCCACTTCGCGGCGAGGTACTCCATCACATCGCGCAGCGCGCCCTCGCTGAGGAAACCGCGGTTGTAGATCAGAACCTCCGCAATATCGCCACGGAACGAAGCCGCTCCGCCCACTGTGCCGCCGATGGCTAGCGCGCCGGGAGCGACCGCGTCGTGGGTCATTACGCGTACGTTCGGCGCATAAGCCGGGGAGGCTTCGCCGCTGGTGAGGCAGATGTTAGGAGGCCGGTTGTCGGGAGAGGTGCCGAGGCGCACCGAGACGAGGCGCTGCCATTTGGATCCGCTCGCCTGCGCTTCGAGCCGCTGCGATACGACGAAAACGGTGAGCGGGCTGGATTGTGCCGAAACCGGAGCGAGCGTGAAGGCGTCTTTGCCTGAAAAGCGCACAGCTGCTTTGCCGCTGAACGCCTGTTCGACGCGTGTGGGCTTGCCGGAAGCCGTAGCGTCATGACTGTGGCTGGACTTGTCCCGCCAGCGCGTGACGGCGCCGTCCGCGCACTCCATCGACGCTGCATCCGATGCGTCCAGCCAGACGCACAGCCCGTCGGTCGAGGGCAATTGCGGAGCTGCCGCGAACGCGGAGGTCGTGCAGGCCAGAGCTGTTGTGGTCAAGGCCAATCGCTTAAGGGAATCAGGTTTCATAAGAGGTTCTCGGATTGTCGTCTACCCTGTTGACTTTCTCGAATTAGACCCCAAGATAGCGCCCGCATGATGCGGTGCCTCACGCGTTGCGCACGTCAGGAATCATCGAAACGCAAAGTTTTGCATACTGTATGTGCGTCGGATGGAATTGTCAATCGGTGAAGCGTGTGTTTTACGGACGACGGAGGCCCATGAGTGAGTGGCCGCAGGTTTACGCAGAAAAACGCGTTGCCCTGAGGGTTGCGTTCAGCACAGCGATGTGCAAAACTATTTTCACTTGAGTGGAGTCAGCAAATTCGCAGGGAGACGTTATGCAAAAGAGGGGATCTTGGTTGGCGGCTTGTTTCGTGGGAGTCGTGTTCTGCGCGGGGGCGGCGGAGCGAAAGCCGGCCAAGCTGGACATTGTGTTCGTCGGCGACAGCATCACGCAGCCGAAGGCTCCGGTGGAGGCTGCCGCGGCCTACCTGAAGGGGTGTGCAGGCGTCGGCGAGGTTCGCACGTCGAATCAGGGGCACAGTGGCCACACCACGCTGGACTTCTTGCCCGCAGGCGGCAAGGATGCGCAGGGCGTGAAAGAGGCGGCCGACGCTTTCGTGTCACCGGACCGTGAGCTGGTCTTCTCGATTATGCTCGGAACGAACGACAGCGCCTGCAAAGGGCCCAATGGCGCGCCGATGGGGCCTGCCACCTATCGGGCGAACCTCAAGGCTATTGTTGACCGTTTGCTGGCCGCCTATCCGCGCGCCAAAGTGGTGCTCCAATATCCGGTGTGGTATAGCACCAACACCTACAACCGCTCCTGCTATCTGGCCGAAGGACAGGCGCGGCTGCGTTCGTACTGGCCTGAAATCGCCGCGCTGGCTGCGGCGTACGAAGCGGTCCATCCGGGGCAGGTTTTCGAAGGCAGTCAGCTGGGGTGGGACTATTTCGAACGGAATCACGAGACGGATATGCGGCACGAGGACGGCCAACAGGGCGTCTTTTTCCTGCATCCGAACGACCAGGGCTCGAAGGTGCTGGGACAATTCTGGGCCGAGGCGATCCGGCGTGCGGCGGTGGGCGCGGAGCGGGTGACCTTCCATGTGAGGCCAGACGGCGACGATGCGGGACCGGGGTCAGCGGAGCGGCCGTTCGCGACCGTCGCGCGGGCACGCGACGCGGTGCGCGAGGCCAAGGCGGCTGGTCCGCTGACAGGCGGTGCGGAGGCGGTGTTGCACGCTGGCCGTTACGCGCTGGACGCGAAACTTACCTTCGCGGCGGAGGATTCGGGGCTTGTGGCTGCGCCCGTGGTGTACACGGCTGAACCGGGCGCGGATGTGTCGATAACCGGCGCGCGAACGATACCGGTCTCGGCTTTCCACTCTGTCAGTGATGCGGCGGTGAAGGCGCGGCTGGAGCCCGTTGCGCAGGAGCGGGTGGTGTGCGCGGACTTGAGTGCGCTGGGCGTGGCCAAGCTGTCGATGCCGCCGGACAATTTCCGGTTGCCCTTCGCGATTCCGGAGCTGTTCTTTAATGGAAAGCGCATGACGCTGGCGTGCTGGCCGAACGAGGGCTGGGCCACGATCAAGACGATCATCGACAAGGGCACGATGAAGAACGACGGCTCGGTTTCCGACTCCGCCGACCCGAACAAGCAGCGCTCCAATGAGAACAAGGGCGGCGTGTTCACGTACGAGGGCGACCGCCCGTCGCGCTGGAATCCCGCGGCAGGGCTTTGGCTGCACGGCTTCTGGTGTTTCGACTGGTACGACGACGCGATCCGCGTCGCTGCCATCGACCCAGTCAAGCATGAGATCACGCTGAAAGTCGGGCACATGTACGGCGTGCGGCAGGGGAATCCTTCGCCACGCCGCTGGCGTGCGGTCAACGTGTTCGAGGAGCTCGACAGCCCCGGCGAATATTTCATCGACCGCGAGAGTAGCCGGCTCTACTTTTGGCCGCCGGAGAAATTGGAAGGCGCGCGCGTGACGGTGGCGACGCGCGACGACCCACTCGTGGTGTTGCAGGGTGCTTGCAACGTGACGCTGCGGGGCCTCACGTTCGAAGAGGCGCAGGGCGACGCTCTGCATGTGCGCGACTGCCAGCGCGTGAACATCGAGGGGTGCCTCATCCGCAACATCCGTAGAAAGGCGATCCACATGGAGGGCGGAGCCTGCAACCGCATTTTCGCTTGCGACATTCATGATACGGGCACGGGCGGTATCGATCTCGGCGGCGGCGACCGCAAGACGCTGACACCGGCGGGTCACGTGGTGGAGAATACGCACATCTGGAATTTCTCGGTGCACCAGCTCACGTACGCGAGCGCACTCCACTTCTCTGGCGTTGGCAATGTGGCGCGGCACAATCTCATTCACGACGCTCCGCATCAGGCGGTGAGCGTATCGGGCAACGATCACCTCTTCGAATACAATGTGGTGAGCAACGTGTGCATGTCCGCCGACGACGCGGCGGCGTTCTACAAGGGACGCAACCCGTCATGCCGCGGCAACGTGCTTCGCTACAATCTGTGGAGCGAGATCGGCAGCCCGCGCGGACACGGCAATGCGGCGGTCTACTTCGACGACGGCGACGGCGGCGATACGGTGTATGGCAACGTCTTCTACCGCTGTGGCGATCCGGGCAAGGGCTCGTTCGGCACGGTCTTTTCGCATGGCGGGCACGGTAATCTGGCGGAGAACAACATTTTCATCGAGTGCAAGCGGGCGCTCGGTTCTGCGCCGTGGAACGACAAGCGCTGGAAGGATTTCATCAATGCGCCGCTGTGGCAGGAGCGGTTGCTGAAGGAGGTGGACATCACAAAGCCCCCTTATACCGAGCGCTATCCGGAACTGGCCGGGTTCATGGACCCGCAGCCTGGCGCGGCGCGCGACAACATTGCAGTGCGCAACCTCTTTGTGGGCTGCGGCGAGGTCAAGAGCGGGCGGTGGGCGACGAATGAGACCGACGTCGCAGTGGCGGATGATCCGGGGTTCATGAATCGGATGGCAGGCGACTATCGCCTGAAGCCCGGCGCGGCAGCCCTTCAGCTTATTCCGGGGTTCCAGCCGGTGCCTGTTGAGAAAATGGGGCTCTATCCTGTGAAGTGCGGAATCAGAAATTAGGTCTCATCCTGCCGTCGCCATGTGGGAAATCAAGCGCTTAACGCATACCTCTCAAGTTCATTTTCCCGACAATCGAGCGGTGTGCGCTTCCTTTGAACGAACCGTGTGTTGGGCGTATAGCTGTTCACGGTCCGCTACACGACGGTTCTGAAAACTCTACAAAATTGTCAAACATAGATCATAAGTCATTTGTCAGGAGCATATTATAAAATGATAAATAAGTGATAGTGATAATTGATTAGTATGCCTGATGATGGTATTCTTCCGTCATTGCAAATCCGCCGAGTTGTTCGGTGGCGCGGGAGAGTGTCGATGGGGTCTCTTAAACAGATTGCCGAGCAGGCTGGGGTTTCTGTGCCGACGGTGTCGCGTTTCCTGTCAGGTTCGGGCTATGTGTCCGAGGCTGCTGCGATGCGGATTCGGACCAGCGTGAGTGAGTTGGGGTACACGCCCCGTGCGGTGCGTCCGGGGCCGAAGCCAAAGAGCCTGAGGGGCATCCGGACGGGGAATATCGCCTTTGTTTCGCTGGATGCGGTCTCTCCGGAAGAGATGCTGCGGATGCCGGCTTTCCCCTCGCTGCTGGGCGGGATACAGCGAGCGCTCGCGCAGCAGGGGTTGGCTCTGGTTGTCGCGCACGTACATGACGGCAAGGTGCCGAGCGTGTTACACCGCAACCGCGTGGATGGCGTGCTGATTATGGGTGGCACCACGCCATTGCCGCCGGGGGTGAAGCGGGTGTTGTTGCAGTTGCCTGCGGTCTGGTGTTTCCGTCGCCACGCTGACCCTTTAGGCGAATTCGACCATGTGTTTTACGACAACTCCAGGGTGGGCGACTTGGCGGCCGATTACTTCCTGTCTCGCGGGCTGCGGCGGCTGAGCTTTCTGACGCCTCGCTCGACACATACGGCGTATGCTCAACGGCGAGACCGGTTTGTTCCGGCGGTCGAGGCTGGCGGCGGATCAGTCAGCGTCTTTCAGACGGAAACGTCAGAGACGATGCCTGATGCTGCGTGCGTGGAAAGTTTAATTGCGGAGATGCTGGCCGCAGGTTCGCTTCCGGAGGGGCTGTTCGTGCCTGCAGATCACGATTTGCTTGAGGCTTTCCATGCTTTACGCAGGCGGGGAGTGGAGCCCCAGCGAGATATCCTGCTGCTGGGATGTAATGCCGATCCGCAGTTCATCACGCGGATGCATCCCAGGCCTGCGACGATCGATATCCAGTCGGAAGCTGTCGGGCGGCGTGCCGTCGAGCAATTGCTGTGGCGCGTGGCGAATCGCGAGGTCGCAGGGCGCGTGGAGACTTTCATTATGCCCACCGTTCTGGAGAGTGAAGGAGCGGCCGAACGCTCCGGTCGCTAGCACACGGTGAAGTCAAATCCGGAGCGACGGTAAACAAACGCTCAGTTCGAAAGAGCCGCACATGAACGGTGAGAGTTTCTCCTGAACGAACAGCCTGTTTGGGTTGCGGAGATCTGGTCATGATCGGTTATTATGACGCGCTCAATATCGCCTTTTATTTTCTGTTTGTCATAGGTGTGGGGGTGGTTTTTTCCCGAGGAAGCAGGGATACGTCCGACTATTTCCGAAGCGGCGGCTCGCTCCCTTGGTGGGTCGCGGGGACCTCGGCCTGGATGGCCAGTTTCAGCGCGTGGACTTTCACGGGTGCGGCTGGGAAGATGTACATGGCGGGGCCTTATGTTCTCGGGCTCTACTATTCGGTCATCGTCCCCTTAATTGTGCTGTTGGCGGTCACCGGTGTCCGTTTCCGACGCATGCGGGTGGTGACTCCGCTGGAGGCTGTCCGGCTGCGCTACGGCGTCGGCGCACAGCAGTTCTTCGCTTGGATGCGGCTGCCGTTCATGCTCCTGTTTGGCGGTGTCGCGCTGAACGCGGTCGGCGTTTTCATGTCGGCGGTCTTCGGTGTTCCCCTGCCTGTCGTGATTGTAGGGATGGGGATAGCCGCAACCTTGCTCGCCCTTATGGGAGGCTCCTTGGGCGTTGCCGCCAGCGACTTCGTGCAAATGCTGTTGGTGGTGACCGTTACTGTCGCCGTCGCTGTGCTGGCTCTTCGGCTGCCGGAGGTCGGCGGTTGGGCTGGGATGTGGCGACACGCTCCGGAGGCGCACCGTGACTGGAGCACGCTGGCCCGGCCTGGGCTGATCGTCTCGTGGGTGGTGGCGCTGACGGTCACCAAGCTTTTCGAGTCGAACAGCATGGACTCCGCCAGCAAGTATCTCATGGCGCGCGATGAGCGTCACACCCGGCTGTCGTTGCTCATCCCGATTTTCGGCATGTTGCTTGGCCCGTTGATCTGGCTGGTGCCACCGACGGTTGCGGCCATCCGGCACTCTGATATGGCCGTTCTCTTTCCCGCGTTGAAATTTCCGCAGGAAGCGGCCTTTCTTGTGACTGCGGGCGAGGTGCTGCCCCAAGGAATGCTGGGCCTGTTAGTCTGCGGCATCTTTGCCTCTACGCTGGCGAATCTGAACGCCGACCTGAACCAAGGCGCGGGCATTTTTGTGCGCAACTTCTATCTGCCGGTCCTGCGTCCGTCCGCAAGCGAGCGGAGTCTGTTGGCGGTCAGCAAAATAGCCACGGGTTTGACGGGGTGCATGTACATCCTGATCGGGCTGCTGGTCAACCGGTTGTGCACTTTAAACCTCTTCGACCTCGTCAATCAGCTTGCGGTGAGTCTTGCCATCCCGCTGGCACTGCCGCTGGCCTACGGGCTCTATTTCAAGCGCACGCCGTCGTGGTCGTCATGGAGCACGGTGTTGCTCGGGCTGGCGAGTTCGTTGGCCGTGAAGGCCGCTTTCCAGCCGGATATGCTGGACGGGTGGCTGGGGCTGCGCGGACCGTTCCTGCCGGAGGAAGTCACGCAGCTCAACTTGATCGTCACGGTTGCCACGGTGACCGTGACATGCACCGCATGGTTTTTCCTGACCTCGCTGTTCTATAGGCGAACACCGGAGGCTTACCGGGGTTCAGTGGACGCGTTCTTTGCCCGCCTGCGCGCGCCGATCAGCGAAGTGGATCGAGGCCGGCCTGACGACCACTCCTCGCTGGTTGTCTGGATCGGTACGCTGTGCCTCCTTTACGGCGGATTCGTGATGATGCTTGCGGCCATTCCTAACCCGCGGGACGGACGCTTGTGCTTCCTAGCCTGCGGCGGCGTGATGGCCGGTGTCGGCGGGCTGCTCACCTTCCGCCGCCGCGTCAGGTGAGTCATTGAAGGCTCGTCGTTTGTCAGGTAAGACGCTCTGAGTGGATGAGAGCGGCGCGTTGCTCCGCGAGCACGGTTTTGCACCACGGGACTCAAGCCGTTTCCGATCAGGTAATGGGCGCCATGCCCGCGTGACGGCGAGTGCGACAACTCGCTGGCAATCAGTTGCCCCTCCGCCGCATATGCCGCCTACGGTTCCGTGCGGATGGAACCGGCCTTCATGATGACGGCCACGCCGCCGTCGCGGCGGCGTGTTTGGCGGTTGAACGAAGCGTCACGGTGCAAAGCGGATCCTGTGCGATGTCGCGCGAACGGCTCCTCGCCGGGAAGTAAATCTTGGACTTGCGACCATTTCAAATATCATAAAGAAATGCAATTAAATGATAATTATACAAATCATAAAAGTCATAAATATTTAATAAACATAAAGTTAAGATAGTTATTGGTATGAAAATTAAATGATAATCTAAGTTGACTATCAGATTCATCACGTGATATCTTGATCGCGTGATCGGAATTGTGAGCTGTGTATAAGACAGTCGCCAGAGTCGCAAGGGTTTGAAGTGGGCTTCCTTAAATGAGTCAGCCGTGTTAGTTAATGAATAAGGAGTTGCGCCATGAGATGTGGTGTGTACGAGTCTGTGCGTTGTAATTTCAGCGATGGGTTATCTGAATCGGGCAACTGGGCCTTGGCCGTCGCAGCGGCGGTTTTCTTTGTTGTTGCTCCCCGCGCTTTTTCAGGTGTCGTCTATTGGGACGGCTCGGGAACCGGGTGGGATGCTGTGGGCAGTTGGTCGGCGGCCTCCGGGGCAACCACGCCCGATCCCTCGCTTGTGCCCGGTTCTGGCGACGACGTGGTCTTCAATATCACCTCGGTCAATACGGCGCAGACGATCATTTTGAATGGCAACCAGCTGGCAAATTCAATCACGAACAGCACGACCGGTGCGGTGACCCTTCTGGGCGGCGGCACGGACCGCACGCTGACGCTTGGCGCGGGCGGCTTTGCCCGTACCGGCAACGCGGCCACGACTATCGGTTCGCCGACGGCCGGACAGCGGGTCAACGTGATTCTGGGCGCTGACCAGACGTGGCTGAACACTATCGCGGGCAGTGATATTACCATCAGCAACGGTGTTGCAGCCTATTCAACGGGCGACAACACGACCACGAATGTTCTGACGCTCAACGCCGCAAACAAGGGGTTCGTTTTCGTGGGCAACAACAACACGACGGCGCTGTACGACGGCACTGCGGGCCGCAGGCTCTCGCTCGTGAAGAACGGTACGGGAGTGGTCACTCTGAACTCGACCAACACCTACAGCGGCGGAACGCTGATAAATGCGGGCACGCTCATCCTGGCCGCGACAAACGCCGCAGGGTCTGGGCCGATCGTTCTGGCGGGCGGCACGCTCCAGCACAACGTTGGCACGACGCTGACCAATGACATCGTTGCACAGGCCGGCACGACCAGTTCCTTTCTGGGAAATGCCGCCAACGGGCTCACTCTGACAGGTAACATCACTGGGAGCGGAAATCTATCCTCCTCGGCATCAGTGAACTTCAGCGGACCCCAGCTGGCGGGCAACAACAGCGGGTTCTCGGGAACCTTTACGGTGAACAACAACAGCCAGCAGCGGTTCAAGTTTGCTTCGACGAACGCGGGAAGTCCAAACGCCTCTTGGGTGCTTAATCCAGCCTTTAACGATGGAATCGGGCTAACCTGCGGTAATGGCACTGTCAAATTGGGTGCCCTGTCCGGCAACGGGTATATCCGGAACGATTCGGGGAGTACAACCACAACACTTGAAATCGGTGCGCTCAACACCGATACGACATTCACGGGCCAAATTCAGGACAACGGCAACAACAACATTGCCGTTCGTAAGGTTGGATCTGGAAAACTTGTTTTAACTTATAATAATACGTATGACGCCGGAACACAGATCAATGGCGGAACGCTGGTGTTCAGTAACACGGCCGCTTTCGGCAGCGGTACTATCGCGTTCGGAGGCGGTGCTCTGAAGCACGGCATCAGCTTCACGAATGACGTTTCGGCTAAGATTGCCAACAGCACGGGCACGATCGCGATCGATGACGGCGGCCAAACGGTCACCTACGCTACAGCCCTTTCCTCTTCCAATACGGGCGGCCTGACGAAGAAAGGCTCAGGAGCGCTGACGCTCTCCGCCCAACCTGCCTATACCGGGGCGACAACGGTCGAAGCCGGCACGCTTTCGGTCGGAGCGGCGTTCAGCACGGCAAGCGCCATAACGCTTTCGAACAACGCCACTCTTTCGGCGGTCGGATCGATCACCGGCGGCGTCGTTGCGGTCGGATCGGGCGCGTCCATACGCATCGCCAAATCCGCATCATGGCCTCTGACGGGTACGTTCGAAATCATGAGTTATACGGCGGCGGGCTCCTCCACACTCTCCGACGCTAACGTCTCAGTGAGCGGCATCAGCGGCAACAGCGTGGCGATGCTCGATTTCACGGCTGCCGGGAAAGTTTATTTGACGATCTCTGCGGAAAAACTGGTTTGGAACGGGAGCGCTGGTGACGACTGGCGTGGTGCGGGCAAATGGATCGGTCAAAACAGCGGAAGCGCCTACACGTTCGCGGACTATGACAGCGTGGTTTTCACCAATGCCGCGAACGCAGGGACATCACCTGTCGCCATCGCAACCTCGGACGTCACGCCGACCTCCGCGAACTTTGACGTCGGTGCGGGCTACGGATACAAGCTCACCGGCCCTTGGGGTATCGCTGGCGCTGCTGCGACGCTGGTGAAGAACGGCAGCGGCACTGTGATTTTTGCCAACACCAACAGCTATGCGGGTGCGACGACCGTCAATGCCGGCGAACTGGTTCTGGGCGACGGGGCGGTCAACGGCGCGCTCAGCGCAGCGACCGCGATTACAGTTGCCGATGGCGCGGCGTTCACCGTGAACAATGCCTCCTCCCAGTCGGTGGCCAATGTGCTCTCCGGAGTTGGAGCCCTGAAAAAGAAAGGCGCAGGGAAACTTGTTCTCAGCGGGCAGACTGCCTTCACGGGCAGAATCGCAGCGGAGGAGGGCACGCTCTGCTTCAATCCCTCGGCCAACTTCATGCTCTCTTCCTTCATCACAAATTCCGGAGCCGTCGAGCAGGCTGCCAAAGCGATCACCGTCACCAACAGCGCGATGGTCTCTGGAGCGAGCGGCACATGGACCGTCCTGCCGGGCTCGGAGCTGAATTTCCCCGGCGATTTTGGTGGTGTAAGCTACTTCGGTGGGCTTTCGGAATTGCGCTTGTCAGGCGGGAAGATCGGGACAAGCGATTACGGCTTCAACGTGGCTCTCGCCCCCAATTTCCGCGCAGTTGATGGCACCTCCAATACGATTGACGGTATCGAGGCGAATTTCAGCGTAAGCGGCAAACTGCTCGGCTCGGGCACCATAAACAGCTATTCCGCCAAGCGAGGTATAATGCTCTGGGGTGACAACAGCGGTTTCTCTGGAGTATTCACGTTCCAAACCGGGGGCGGCTCTTACAACACATGTGGCTTCTTCACAACGAATTCTTGTAGCTCAAACGCCGTGTGGAATGTCAACTACAGCACCACATCCGATCGCGCCGGCGCGCTGCACAGCTTGCGCTTTGACGTCGGTGGAACCTACCGCCTTGGCGCGCTGAATACGGTTGCTGGCAGCCTGCTGTACTGCCGCAACGGCACGGACGGAACCCCGTCGGTCTATAACACGGCGCTCGAAATTGGCCAGAGAAACGTGGACTGCGTCATCGAAGGTAAGTTTGTCAAGAACAGCCTCACGCTTAACAAAGTCGGAGCGGGGAAGCTCACGCTGGGAAGCGGCTTCGACTGCCCTGCTGGAACCTCTGTCGGTGTCTACGGCGGCACACTCGCAGTCAACTGTACACTGTCCAATGCCATTGTCGCTGCCGGATACGGAGCCAGGATCGAGGGCACAGGCGCCATCACCAATGCGTTCGCATGGGGTAACGGCGTGACGGTCGCCGCTGGCACGAACGGCGTGGGCACGCTCACGCTGGCGACTACGCCGGCCATCTCGTCAGGTGCGGTGTTCGTTGCGAACGTGAGTTCGAATGGCACCTGTGCTGTGCTGCGCGTACAGGGCAACTTGGACATCTCAGCTATGACGTTGCAGGTCGCCGACCTGAACCAGTTGAACGCCGCAAACTCGTATGTGGTTGCCACGACCACCGGCGCCGTGACCGGACACTTTCAGGCGAAGAATCTGCCGTTGGGCTGGACCGCGCGGAATGAAGGGGGCAGTATCCGTCTCTTGAAAGCGCGTCTCGGCACGCTCTTGAAAGTGCAGTAACCGACAGACTCGCTTTGTTGTTGTGCTTCGCTTCTCCCTTTTCGGACAGCTGAAACGTCTGGAAAGGGTGAGCCTTTCTTTGATAAGAGCGTCAGAGCCCTTAGGGCCGTTCAATGGAAAGCAGCTGAACGGCAGGAATAAAGTTAAGGGCCATTGGCTACGGGGGGCTGCGGCGGAAGGGGGTTCTGCACGTCGTAGCGCTTGCGCATGCGCAGGAAGATCACACCGCACACGGGCACCGAGAGCAGGTACAGAATGCCGAGCAGTCCGAGGGTCATCCAGAATTGGGAGACCAGCATGCCGATCACGAGCATCACGGTGAGCAGGACTGGCACCATGTATTTGGCGGGCACGCGCAGGTGCTTGATGGAGATGGTGGGGCAGCGGCTGGCCATCAGGATGCCGCAGAGGAGCAGCATCGCGCCGCCGATCCAGGGCGACTGCAGGGCGTTCGATTCGGTGTGAAGCTGCCAGATGGCGGGCGTCATTACGATCCCCGCGCCGCCGGGCGCAGGCAGCCCCATAAAGAAATGCTTCCAGTAGGGCTGTTTGGGCCCGTCTTCGATCATGATGTTGAAGCGCGCAAGCCGGAAGGCACAGCACATGGCGTGGAAAAGCGCCAGCGCCCAGAAGAGTCCGCGGAAGGGATAGGCGGCACTTTCGGGCGTGACGACTTCCATGACCCAGAAGTAGACGAGGATGGCGGGAGCCACGCCGAAACTCACGAAGTCCGACAGGGAGTCGAGCTCCGCGCCGAGTTTGGATGTGGCGCGTAGCATGCGGGCCACGCGTCCGTCCAGGCCGTCGAGCACGCAGGCGACGAGGATCGCGAGCACAGCGGTGCGCCAGTGGCCCTGGCAGCTGTATCGGATCGAGGTGACACCGCTGGCTGCAGCCATAAAGGTCACCAGATTCGGGATCATCGTGCGGATCGGAATCTCGCGCTCGACGTGCTGTTTGTGCTTTCGTTTGCGGAATCGGAACTTGCCCATGTGAGTCACACCTTCGGAAATCGGGTTAGATGCGCGCGACTACGGTCTCGCCTGCGACCATGGTCTGGCCCACCTGCACGGCGGGCTCCACCCCCGGCGGCAGATAGACGTCCACGCGGCTGCCGAAGCGGATCAGGCCGAAGCGCTCACCTAGCGCTAGCGTCTGACCCTCTTGCACGAAGCACACGATGCGCCGTGCGATGAGGCCCGCGATCTGGACGAAGGCGAGCGTCTGCCCGCCCTCGGTCCGCATCAAATAAAGAAACCGCTCGTTGTCCGCGCTGGCTTTGTCGAGCGAGGCATTGAAAAACTTTCCGGGGATGTGGCAGGTCTTGGCGACGGTGCCCGCTGTGGGCATGCGGTTGACATGGACGTTGAACACGCTCATGAACACGCTGACACGCCAGACAGGGGTGCTGTCTGCACCTAATTCGCAAGGAATGGGCGTCTGTGTGAGCATGCAGACGATGCCGTCGGCCGGGCTGACAACCGCACACGGATCTGTGGGCGGCACGCGGTCGGGGTCACGGAAAAAGAGACAGACGCCCACCGCAAGCAGCAGGCCTGGAACGACCAGCGGCAGCCAGAGCGCGGTGGCGAGGAGCGTCACCAAGACAGCGGCAAAAACGAAACGCCGCCCTTCCGGATGCATGGCCGGACAGAGAAACCGTTTGCAGGATAAATCGACTGTACTCATATGGGCTGTAAGGTTGAAAAAGAATTAGTATGTCATGCCGAGGCGGTCGATGCAACAGAAGAGACTGAGAAGCGAAGGCGAAGGCCGGCAGTCACCGAGGACAGCTGAACGTTTTATGTGCGTTTGCGGCGGCGGGAGGCTCGTGAGGGCAGCGTTGCAGGCGGCTCTTTTTGCTGTGGCTCGAACGGCCGCAGGAAGGCCTCATCGAAATCGTATCCGTTCTTGAAGTCCTCTCGGCTGTCACTCTCGGTTTTTCCGAGACGACCGGCCTCGACCAGATTGAAGACGATTTCGCCGAAGTCCAGGGTCGTGTGGACACCCCATTCAGCGAAGACGGTGTGGGTCAGCGGGCCGAACTCGTCGAGCGCGTAGACCTTGATGCCGTCGAGCAGCTCTTTGCCGCTCACGTGGCGGCTGTGGTCCGGCTGATTCTTACGGATGTCTTTGACCGTGACATCCAGAGCCTCGACCAGAAAGAAGTAGGCGTCCGGCTGGTAACGTGCGTCTTTCTTGCAGATTTCGTAGACGGTTTCTTGGAAGGATGGGTTCATAAGAATAGGGGGAAGTTGAAACTCGAACTTAGAGGGGTCCGAGGGTTAAGATGTGAGGCGGCGGTGTATGGCGGCCAACTCGTCTGGGCTGTCGTATTGGATGGGACTCCAGTTGATGGTGCGCCCGTTCCGCCGGGGAACGATATGGAAATGCACGTGGGGAACGACTTGTGTGGCGCACACTCCGTTGTTTTGAACCAGGTTGAAGCCGTCGCACGGCAGTTTCTTGAGGAGCAGGGCCGCGACATTCTGGACCGCCATAATGAACGGGACAAGCGTCTCTTGAGGCAGGTCAGTCAGGAAGGCGGTGTGGTGTTTTGGGACAACCAGCACGTGGCCCTTCTCGAACGGGGCAATGTCGAGAAAAGCGAAGGTTTGATCGTCCTCGTAGACGCGGAACGAGGGTATCTTGCCTGCGATGATTTTGCAAAAAACACAGTCGGGGTCAGTCATGGTGGCTCCTTCTTTCGGTTCCGACGGGCATACGGATCAACTCTTGCCCGCGAATGAAAGACACACCCGTATTAAAGCATAGATGTGACAGGGGATAAAGCGGTTTGTGGACAAAAAGGCTGTGTCTAGCGTTGGAGAGAGATGCGTGGTGAGGTCCGTGTTTTGGACGTTGAGAAGCGTTGGAAAGGGTGTTAAAGTCACGATGTTGATGGCGAGTGTTCGGTCTGAGACGAAAGCGGTGCGGAAACCATGGCGAAAGCGGAATTCCAGAGCGGTGACGGGGCGGTGTTAGCGGCCGCGCGCGGCGTGGCGCGCGAGCTGAGCTGTGCCGGCTTTCAGGCATTTTTTGCGGGTGGTTGCGTGCGCGACGCGTTGTTGGGGCGGCCGCTCAAGGATATCGACATCGCCACCTCGGCGACGCCAGATCAGGTGGAGGCGCTCTTCTGTGGCCGGACCGTGGCGGTGGGCAAGGCGTTCGGCGTGGTGCTGGTGCTGCGCGGCGGGTTCCAGTTCGACGTGGCGACTTTCCGCACAGATGGCGTGTATGCGGACGGGCGGCACCCCGATCGCGTGACCTTCGCCACGGCTGAGGGGGACGCGCAGCGCCGGGATTTCACGGTGAATGGGCTTTTCTGCGACCCGCAGAGCGGCGAGGTGACCGACTACGTGGGCGGTCTGGCTGATCTCGACGCGCGTGTGATCCGCGCTATCGGCGAGCCGGAGTCGCGCTTCCGCGAGGACCATCTGAGGATGCTGCGCGCGGTTCGTTTCGCCTCGGTGCTGGGATTTCGGATCGAAGCCGCTACGCTGATGTCGGTGAAGGAGCACGCGGAGTGGGTACGGACGGTCAGCGCGGAGCGGGTCGCTTCGGAGTTTCTCCGGTTGCTGTGCGAGTCGCATCGTCCGTCGGTCGGCCTGAATCTGCTGCTCGAAAACGGCTTGCTGGCGCACATTCTGCCCGAAGCTGTGGCGCTGCGCGGGACATTGCAGCCGCCGCAGTTCCACCCCGAGGGCGACGTCTGGACGCACACCTGTCTGATGCTGGACGAGTTGGCGGCACCGCGCGAACCTGAGCTGGCGCTGGCGGTGCTGCTGCACGACGTCGGCAAGCCGGTCACCTTCTGCGAGGCGCCTGGCGTAGAGGCTGGGACGACGCGCATCCGCTTTCCGTGTCATGCGCCGGTGGGCGCAGAGATGGCGGAAGCGGTCCTGACGCGCCTGCGGCAGCCGGCGGCGCGGGTGGCGGCTGTCAAGGCGCTGGTGGCAGGCCACATGCAGTTTGTGGAGGCCACCCAAATGCGGCGCGCCAAGCTGCGCCGGTTTCTTGGGGCGGACTGTTTTCCCCGCATGCTGGAGCTGATGAGGCTCGACATTCTTTATAGCAACGGCGATTTCTCGACGTGGCAGTTTCTCAAAGAAGCGTTCGAATCGTTCAAGGCTGAACCCGTGCTGCCCGAGCCGCTCGTGCGCGGAAGGGATCTCGTGGCGTGGGGGGTCGCGCCGGGACCGGAGTTGGGCTCGTGGCTGAACGAGCTATACGATGCTCAGCTGGAGGGGCGGGTGACCTCCCTTGAGGCGGCACGAGAGTATGTGCGGCAGGGCTGCAGCAGACCCGCTTCTTGCGGGGACGCTTGATATTTGCTATAAAATTCATACACGCGCCTATTCTGACGGACAGTGGCGCACTGAGGTCAATTTGAGAAATCTAAACGTTTGTTGCGCATTTTTCTTTTGTTTCATAGCCGTGCTCGCCCTTGCGGCGGACGAAAAGGGGCCGGCGACACAGCAGGCCGCAGAGGCGGAGAACCTTTCGGCTTCGGAGATTCTGACGGCCTGCACGAAGGTTATTCCCACGGACCGGCTGTTGCTCAAAGGGACGCTCACGGTGCGCAAGCAACGGGGCATCGTGCTGGCCGAGCATCCGTACAAGCTGATGCTGGACTGGGGGGCCCAAACGCCTTCGGCCGAGTGCCTTCTGCTGGACGACCAAGGCACGTCGCTAGTGGAGCGCGCCGTGATGACGCGGCCGGTGGGCAAGCCTGCGCAAATCAAGCTGTACAGCGGTCCGGAACAGAAGCCGGAGGCGGCGCCGAACTACTCGGGACGCATCTGCGGCACAGATATGACGTGGATGGACTTGGCGCTCGATTTCCTGTGGTGGAAAGACGTGCGGTTCGACGACACGCCGCGCGGGGAGTGCCGCCTTGGGCGGGACTGCGACATTCTGGTGGCTGTGCCGCCCGGGCCGATGCCGGGCTGCTCGGCCGTGCGCATCTGGATCGACCGCCAGTGGCGGTGCGTGATGCAGGTGGAGCAACTCGATCCGCAGGGCAACCCCGTACGCACGATGTGGGTGCAACGGGTTAAGAAGGTTGAGGACCGTTGGATGATCCCTGAAATGGAGATCGAGACCTTGAACAGCGGGCATCGAACCCGACTGTTTGTGGATGACGTTGCCGCGCCATGAACCCTTTGTCCCTAGCGTTTAACGGAGTGGTACTGCTGATCCTCATCGCGCTCTCGGCTTTTTTTTCGGGTAGCGAAACGGTTCTCTTTTCGCTTTCTCCTATTCAGGTGCAGCGCATCCGCAACCGGAACCCTGTCGCGGGCGGCAGGCTGGAAACGCTGCTCGGCGATCCAGCCCTGATTCTTTCGACGCTTTTGGTTGGCAACACCCTCGTCAATTTCGCTATCGCCAGCATGGGCTATAGGGTGATCGCCAGCTTCTTCCCTCGGTGGGGCGAGGCGATCGCCATTCCGCTGATGACCCTGATGCTGCTTCTGTTCGGTGAAGTGACGCCCAAGCGCGTGGCGATCAACCACGCCGAACGGCTGGCGCCGCTGTGCAGCAGCTTGCTGCTTTTCTGGCTCTGGCTGCTGCGCCCGTTCAACGTTGTGCTCATCGCGGGATCCCGCGTCTTCAAAAAATCGCTCCGCCGCGAACGCCGCGCGCTCTCGAACGACGAACTTCTCACCGTGGTCGAAGTGAGCGAAGAGCAAGGCGTCCTCGATGCGGAAGAGGTGTCGATGGTCGAGGGCATCATGCGGCTTTCTGAGCTCAAGGCCAGCGACGAGATGACGCCGCGCGTGGATATGGCCGGACTGGACCTCGACACGACCGTGGAGCAACAGCTTGCGATGGCTCGCAAAACGCGTTTCCGGCACATGCCAGTCTACGTGCGGACTCCGGATGCGATCGAGGGGTTCGTGGACGTCACCCGTTTTTTGCTTGATCCCGAACACGACGCCCGCAAGGCGATCTCACCTGCGCTGTTCGTGCCGGAAAATGTTTCGCTGGACGATCTCTTGGTGACGTTCCAGAGTAACGGCAAGCACATCGCGTGTGTGCTCGACGAGTACGGCGGCACCGCCGGTCTGATAACGCGCGGCGACATCTTGGAGCTGATCACAGCGCCTGTGGCCAAGGGCGATTCGAAAGAGAGGCCTGCCATTCAGCGCATTCACGACGACGTGTGGCTGGTGGATGGCGCCGTGAGCTTAGAGGAGTTGAACCGCCAACTCGACCTCGCGTTGGACGCCGATGACGCTGACCGCATTGCCGGGTGGATTACGTTCCATGCCGGCCGCCTGCTGCAGGCGGGACAGTCCGTCGAGGCGCAGGGCTGTCGCGCCACGGTGCGCCGGATGCGCAAGCGGCGTATCGACGCCATCCAGCTCGAGGTGATCGCGCGACCTGAAGAATTGGCCGAGAATGCACAGGCGGAAGACGACCTTGTCCTCGAAAACGAAGAGGAGGGGTTGCTGTGAGCATAGAACTCAACCTGTTCGCGATTCTTTTCTGTCTCGTCGCCTGCGCATTCTTCGCCGGGACGGAAACGGGCGTGCTGTCGATCAGCCATGCCCGGCTGATGCATCTTGTGCGGACAGGCTCCAAGGCTGCCAGGATATTGAACGGGTATGTTTCTGATATGCAAGGCTTCCTGGCGACGACACTTGTCGGGAACAACCTCATGAATGTGGTGCTGTCGACGCTGACGGCGGGCTTGGCTCAGACCGTTTTCCCCAGATGTCAATTTGCGCAAATGGCCTGCGTGGTGGTCATGGCTTTCACGATCCTGTTTTTCTGCGAGTATCTGCCGAAGCTTTTTTTCACGACGCGGCCGTTGCGCCGAACCCTGCTGGTGGCGCGCGTGTTCCATGGCGTGAGAAAGCTGCTCACGCCGCTGACGGCCCTGGTGCTGTTCATGACGAAGTGGTTGGTTCCGAAAAACCGGAACGCATCGGATCAGCGGTTTCTGATGACGCGCGAGTATATTCAGAATGTGGTCAGCGACCCCCGTGAAGGTTCGAGTATCACGGCTGTCGAACGGCTCATGATCAACCGGGTGCTGGCCCTGCAATCCCTTTCGGCGGCCCAGGTGATGACACCTCTGGCGCGGGTGTCAAAGACGACCGAACAGGCCGCGCTCAGCGCGTGTTACCGGTTGGTCTCCGATTCGGGCCATGTGCGGCTGCCGGTTTTCAGCGAGGACGGCGCGCGGTGCGTCGGCGTACTGAACGCGTTGGATGTGCTGACTTCCGAGCCGGATCAGGAAAAGATGCGGGCCTGCGACTGCATGCAGCCGTCTTTCTTTGTGAACGCCGAAGTGCGTGCGGACGATGTGCTGCCTCTGATGCGGAAGAACCGCCAGCCCATGGTGATGGTTCGGAACGCCAAAGACGGCGCGGTGCTCGGGATCATCACCGAAGAAAACATCTTGAACGCCCTCACCGGCAGCCTGCAAACTCCGCTGCGGAATTGAGCGTCTGGCTCTCAGCCAGGCAGCGAATCTTGGGCCAAGCCGTCGTGCGTCTGCACGGCTGCGGATAGGCCTCCGGGCGGAGTCAGCGGCAGGGAAAGTCGGAAGCTGATCCACCCCTCGCGAGCTTCTTCCACGGTCAGGTCTCCCCCGTGCGCCCGGCTGATTTCCCGGGCCAGGCTCAATCCGAGCCCCGTTCCATCCACCTTGCGGTTGTGTGCGGCATCCCCGCGGTAGAAACGGTCGAAGAGCCGCTCTTTCTCGATCTTCATGCCGGGGGTGATCGTGTTGGAAACAGAGAGGATCGCCAGGCCGGCTTCTTGGCGGAGCGCGCAGGAGAGCGTGCCGTGTTCGTGGTTGTACTTGACGGCGTTGCTGATCAGGTTCTGCAAGACCTGTCGAAGGAGGTCCGCGTCGGCCATGACGTTGATGTCCGGCGAGAGGTTTTGGTTCAGCTTAAGCCCGGGTGCCAGCAGGGGCAGGTCTTCAAACAACGCCTCAAGCTCCCGGTTGACGCAGACCTGTTGCAGGCTCAAACGCAACTGTCCTGAATCGCTCTGCGCCAGAAGCAGCAACTTGCGGACGATCGCCTTCAGACGTTGCACTTCATCGAGCAGGTCGGCGTAAGTGCGCTGCTCATCCGAGTCGGCGGGGGCACTGCGGAGCGCTTGGTTCAGCTGTCCCTGCAGGATCGTCAGCGGAGTCTTCAATTCGTGGGCGGCGTCGGCGCTGAAACGGGCAGACTGCCTGAAACTGACTTCGAGACGGTTCAGCATGCCGTTGATCACATCGATCAGCGACCGGAATTCTTGATCGGCATCGCTGGCCTGTACGCGCTGATCCAGTCCCTTTGCAGTGATGCTTCCTGCGACGCGTGTGAGAATCTGCACAGGACGCAAGGCCTGCCTGGCCAACAGCCAACCACCCGACGCGAGGAAGAGCAGCCCGAGCGGGAGAGCCGTGGCATAGGCAATCTTGAGCCGGGCGAGTTCCGCTTGAAGCTCAGCCATGTCCGTTCCGAGAAGAAGGGTGACGTTCGGGTTCCGCATCGCAATGAATCGCCAGTCTTGGCCGGCGGCACGGACGGTCATAAAATGTGGTGCCGTGAGGCGCATTCGATGTGGTGGCTCCTTGCCCGGTGGCCTTAGGTTCGCGCGTCCGTTGTGCCCTCCGATCATATCTGGATCGGGGCGCGGCTCTTCGTTTGGACGTGCGCCGAGCCGGCCATTGCGCCCGTCAGCCATGCCCATGTCCGGCGGTGGCTCATCGCTTGGGCCTGCGTTGGGACGGGGGGGGAGAAGCGGCTCCGGCATGTCGCGGAAATCGCCTAGATCAGAGGGAAAAAGATTCGCGCCGGTGAGCGTTGCAGGCCAGTGAGGCGACGCGTAGATGGCCGCTCCGTTGGGTCCGGTGACTTGCATAAGGAAGCGCCGCCGGGTATCCTCGCCATAAATCGAGGTCAGCGAATCGTCGAAGTGAACCCAGTACTCCGCCTGCATGGGATGCCGCAGCTGGCCTTCGACTATCGCCTGAAGGTGATGGTCGACGCGCTCGAGGCCGGCGCGCCGGATCGAGGACATGAACAGAGCCGCGAAGGCGAGCAGAATCACGCCCGACGTGCAGAGCGAAAAGAGCGCCATTTTCAGCTTGAAAGAACGCAGCATGTTTCACTCCCGTTTGCGGATGCGATAGCCCACGCCGCGGACAGTTTCGATCAGCGGCGTTTCAGAATCCTCGTCAATTTTCTTGCGAAGCCGCCGGATATTCACATCCACAAGGTTGGTTTCAGGGTCGAAATCGTAGCCCCACACGTGCTCCAGCAACTGGGTTCGGGTGAAGACCCTCCCGGGTGTGCGCATCAGGCGCTCGAGCAGGCTGAACTCGCGGGCGGTCAGCTCGATCGAGCGGCCGCCCCTCTGCACGTGCCGCTGCATGAGGTCGACCGTCAGATCGTCCACTTGCAACAGGCCGAGCTGGTCGTCCTTGATGCGACGGGAGACCGCGTGGATGCGGGCAATCAGCTCTTCAACGTAAAAGGGTTTAGTCAAGTAGTCGTCAGCGCCGAGGTTCAGTCCGTCGATGCGTTCGTTCAGCTCGGTCCGCGCCGTCACAAGGATGACCGGCACCGTGTTCTTGCGTTCGCGCAGGCCGCGCAGGATGCTCAGGCCGTCTCGTCCAGGCAGCATGATGTCCAACACGATCGCGTCGTAGGGCCGCGTCGTGGCCAGCGTGAAGGCGTCGTCGCCGTTGTTGCAGACCTCAACGGTGAACCCGTGTTCTTCCAGCCCTTGCCGGATGAACCCCGCAATTTTCCGCTCGTCTTCAACCACAAGAATTTTCATGCGGAAATATTACCGCTACTGCTGTGGAAAAGGCCAGTCCGCAATAATGACAATTTCGTCATCAAAGAAAGCGTTGCCATGTCATGTCAATCGTGTTTACTCTGTCACGTAACGGACCAAGTAGGTTAACGGAGGATAGTATGAAGACGAGACATATGTTGAACGTGGTGATGGGTGCTGTTCTGATGAGCGGCACGTTTGTGTGCGCACAACAGAATAACCCCCAGGGGCCTGGGCCCTGCAGCGAAGGACAGGGAATGCGTCCCCCTTGCGAGGGACAGTGTCAGGAGGGCGCGGGCATGCGTCGCGGCGGTCCCGGCCAAGAAGGCGGGACGGGCATGATGCAGGGCCGGCGGTCTGAAGGCATGGGCAGTCCGGGTATGCAGCGCGGCGGGTCTGAAGGCGGGCCGAAGGGATTGCCCGATCCCAAACGCCTGAAAGAGGCGGGCGTAACGGATCAGCAGCTTGAGGCGCTGAAGAAGTTCGAGGACGAGCAACAGCTCAAGCGGATCGATCTGAAGGCTGCGGTTGAGAAGGCCGAAGTGACCTTTAGTCAATTGATGAGGAGCGAGACGACCGACGAAGCCGCCGCCCTCAAAGCCGCTGACGCGCTGAGTCAGGCCCGTGCCGAAGCCTTCAAGGCTGACATCGCCGCCCAGCTCAAAGTGCGTTCGATTCTCGGCGCAGATGTGCTGAAGAAAATGCGTGAGATGGGGCCGCCCGAGAGAATGAATCGCCCTGACAACGGCCCACGGCCCGACAGTCAGCAGCAGAAGGACGCACCGCCTGCCGGCGACCGTCCCCAGCACCCGGAACAGAAGTAAGTGACGGGAGCGGGCGGTTCTGGTCTAACAGGGCCGCCCGTTTTTCAGAGGGGCATCACGAAAAAGATACTTGTCCCCGTTGCGAGCGCGCCTGCCTCTGTGGCCTTTGCCTGTCGATCCAATCGCCACCGCAGGCTACGACAAGGCGAAACCTTTTCCGACAAAGACACACCTGTACGGTGCAGAGCGGGGTCAAGACTGTGCGGGTGCCTGTCAGTACCGGCTTGGGATCTCGAAAGGAACATGCGATGAGAGAGTGCGCGATGGGCGTTTGTGTATTGTTGGCTTTCTGCGTGACGGCAGCTTGCCTCGGACAGATGTTGCCCTATGTCATCGTGGACACAGGCCAGGACCGGTGTTTCAGCAATGACCGCGAGATCGCCTATCCGCAGGCGGGCGCGGCGTTTGACGGCCAAGACGCGCAATACCAAGGCCATGCTCCCGCTTACAAAGATAACGGCGATGGCACGGTCACCGATGTCAATACGGGGCTGATGTGGGTGAAAACGCCCGATCTCAGGAATAAGTCGACCTTCGCACAAGCGGTAGCCGGCGCGAAAACGTGTCGGCTTGCTGGATATGCGGATTGGCGACTGCCGACGATCAAAGAATTGTATTCGCTGATCGATTTCCGGGGGTACAGCGCACACACCGTCGCGCAGTCGAAACCCTACATCGACACTAACTTCTTTGCCTTTGCATGGGGTGACGAACTGAAAGGCCAACGGCTGATTGACGCACAGTACTGGTCGGCCAGCGAGTACCTCGGGAAAACAATGCAGGGTAATCCGACGGTTTTCGGCGTGAACTTCGCCGACGGACGCATCAAGGGGTATCCGAAAGTCTCGCCGCGTGGCGAAATGGTTGAGTTTGTGCGTTATGTCCGGGGCAATTCCAAATATGGCGTAAACGAGTTTGTCGACAACGGTGACGGCACGGTCACCGATCGCGCCACGGGCCTGATGTGGCAGAAGTCCGATAGCGGCAAGGGCATGAATTGGGCGTCCGCGCTCGCTTATGCAGAGTGCTTGGGCCTGGCAGGGCATAGCGACTGGCGCTTGCCTAACGCAAAAGAGTTGCAGAGCATCGTCGACTACACCCGCGCACCCGATGCAACCGACACGACGCGGCGCGGTCCCGCGATCAGCCCTGTCTTTTCGGTGGCCACGCCTGAATCTTGGTACTGGACCGGCACCACGCATCTGGAGAACCACAGCTGCGGATTCGCTGTTTACCTCTGTTTCGGTCAGGCCATGGGGACCATGAACGGCATGAAGATGAATGTCCACGGCGCGGGGGCGCAGCGCAGTGACCCCAAAGCGGGGAACCGTGCCGACTGGCTGAGCGGCAACGGTCCGCAGGGCGACGAAATCCGCATCTTGAACTATGTCCGTTGTGTGCGTGGCGGAGGCGTTGTGCGTCGTGCTTCCGGGCCGGCGTTGGACGGCACATATACGGTGGGGCGGCGGCATTCTGAAGTGGGCTCTGGCCATAACGTGAAACGCGGCTTTGTTGCCCATCTGGACACAGACGGCGACGGCAAGGTGTCGCGCAAAGAGTTCGATGGGCCACCCTCGGAATTCGACCGTCTGGACCGAGATGGCGACGGCTTTCTCAGCGAGGCGGAGGCGCCGAAGAATCCGCCTCCAGAGCGGAGCGGTGCGCAGGCCCCTAATCCTCTTTAATGGCATTTCTGTCATGTGGAACGATAGGCGTCTGCCGTGTTCATGGTGTTAACTGTCCATCTTCGAGCAGAGAAACAGGAAGGGCAACAATGTGAAAGCATTACAATTCGTCTGGCTTTTTGCGCTCGTCGCACTCGCGCTTACGAACCGAGCCCAAGCCCAAGAAAAGGGCGGCGGAACTCCGGGAGACGGACAAAAACATCCGGTGATGCCGATCGTTGCGGTGTTGGACGCCAACGGTGACGGTGTGATCGATGCAAGCGAGATCGTTCGCGCGCCAGTCTTGCTGAAGAAGCTCGATAAGAATGGCGACGGAAAGCTGACGCGCGAAGAAATCATGCCGGACAGGCCGCAGGGAAATGGTCGTGCCGCTTCAGGTAAGTCTGGCCCGGGCGGAGGCGGTTTGCCAGGCGGTGAAGGGGCGGTCGGGCCCGGGGGCCCTCACGCTACAGCCTACACGCTCAGCGGCACGTACATGCTCGCTGGCCAGAAGGTCCAGACGGTTGCTCAGACCTACACGTCCGGCATGAAAGACATCTCTGCTGTTTATGTGTGCAGCGGAGGCGCACTCACACTCATCGCTCCGAAAATCACCACGACAGGGAATACCTCGTCTGAAGAAAACAGCAGTTTTTATGGCCTGAATGCGGCTGTTCTGGTTGCTAAGGGCAGTCGAGTGACGATCACAGGCGGTTGGGTGACCACCAGCGGTGCAGGTGCCAACGGCGTCTTCGCAACAGGGCTTGGTGCCGAAGCCTGTTTGACCCAGGTAACGATCAACGCGACAGGTGATGGCGGTCACGGCGCGATGGCCTCCGCCGGGGGCAGGTTGATCCTCCGCGACGTGACCATCACCACGCTTGGAGAGCACGGAGCCGCCCTTGCAACAGACCGCGGAGGCGGCACCCTCATCGCCAGTGGCGGCATCTTCAGCACAGCGTGGCAGGGTTCACCCGGAATCTATTCGACCGGCAATATCGTTGTCTCCAACGCCACCTTTAAAGCCATGGGCGCAGAGGGTGCGGTGATCGAAGGAGAAAACCTGATCGACCTCACAGACTGCACCGTGAGCGCCAAGAAACTCTGCGGTGTCATGCTTTATCAAAGTTTCTCCGGTGACGCCGAAGGCAGTACAGGGCGCTTCACTATGCGGGGCGGCTCATTTTCGGCGGAAGAGGGGCCTTTGTTCTATGTCACAAACGCAAAGGGTTTCATCACCCTCAACGGCGTGAGAGCCTCCGCCGCTTCGAGTGTTCTCGTCTATGCAGGGGCGGATCGCTGGGGCGTGGCGGGTTCCAATGGCGGCCATGCCGTTTTGACTGCCGAGGCGGAAACGCTGAACGGCGACCTCATTTGCGACAACATCAGCACCATCGATGCCACGTTGAAAAAAGGGACGACCCTGACCGGTGCGCTTAAAGGTGCATCGCTCACACTCGATGCCTCCAGCAAATGGTATGTCACTGGCAATTCAGTCATCAAGGGGCTTGCCCTTTCTGGTGGAATTTCGAGAACCACTGTTGCCAACATCATCGGTAATGGCCGCGAGGTTCGCTACGACGCAAGCTTGGCTTCCAACAAATGGCTTAAAGGCAAGACGTATGCATTGACGAACGGAGGGTCTCTGCTACCGGTGAACCGCTGACGGTTCTGCACCTGTACGTGTGAAGGAGGGCGCAAGGGCTCACGCTGACGATTTTTCGCCTCTGACTTCTGTATGACCGTGCCAAGGTTGGCGCGGGCGGCTGAGGCGAAGGAACACAGAAAAGGGAAGTAGCATGAAAACATCCGGTATTGCGTTAGCCATGGCACTCGCAGTGACATCGCTCGGCGTCTACGTCTGCGTAGCGGACTCCAGTGCCACCACGTCAAACGGGGGCGATAACCAGGGTGGCCCCGGCGGCAGAAAGCCTCCGGAAATGCCTATTGTGAAGGCGTTGGACGCCAACGGCGACGGAGTGATTGATGCGACCGAGATCGCCAACGCGGTTGCGGCGCTGAAGAAACTCGACACCAACGGCGACGGCCAGTTGACACGTGACGAATACATGCCGCCACATCCGAAGGGCCAAGGCGGCCCTGGCGGAGAAGGCAAGCCGCCTGCCGGCGAATAGCCCGTAAGGGATGAGGCACCAGTCCCCGTTTAACTAATCCCTGAAAATTCGACATTGACAGTCGGGTTTTCAGGGATTAATTTTACCCTCCAATTGAACATGTTGCCGCATCGGTGAAAATGCAGAGAAAGAGGGGGACTCGAATGAATAAGGCCTGTCGGATCGGAGTTGCTTTCGGATTGCTGGGGATCCTGTGCCGGGCGGGGGAATCGCCCGAAAAGGGTGTCCTTCAGCAGATGCCTAAAGAGGACCGGCCGCTGGCCGTACGCTTTGCGGAGCCGCCGCCCTCGGCACGGATCTTGCGGATTCTCCATAAACAGCAGGACCAGCCGGAAGCTCAGGACAAGGTGCTGCAGCAGTTGGCCGGGCAGGGCTTTGGCGGGTTCGTCGGAAACGTGGCCTTCGACGGCTACGTGGACGATGAGACCAAGTGGCCCGCCTTCCTGCGAGGGGTTCATATGGCCAAGGACGCAGGCATGTCGCTCTGGCTCTATGATGAGTGCGGATACCCTTCGGGTAGCGCGCGAGACCTCACGTTGAAAGGCCACCCCGAGTGGGCGGCGCGCGGTCTGCTGGTCGCGGAAACCAATGCTCTTGGGGGCGCGGTCTCGCTCGTGCTGCCGCCCGGCAAACTCGTGTTGGCGGCCGCGCTGCCGCGCCGAGACGGGGCGGTCGCACTGGATGAGGCAAAGGACCTCACGGCGTCGGTTACGGACGGTCGGCTCTCATGGCAGGCTCCGGCGGGGGAGTGGTTCGTCGTCGCGATGACCGATGACCTCATCTACGAAGGCACCCATGCCGCAGTCAGTCTCGCCTTCAAGAAGCCCTGCATCAACCTGCTGATGAAGGAGCCGGCCGCGCGTTTTCTGGAAGTGACGCATGAACGCTACGCCGAGAAGTTGGGAAAAGATCTCGGCCGGTATTTCACTTCCACGTTCACCGACGAACCGTCGCTGATGAACCTCTGGATGCGCCCAATGCCATATCGCGTGCTGCCGTGGTCGGAGACGCTGGCGGCGGAATTCCGGAAAAGGAGAGGTGCGGACTTGCCGCCGCTTTTGCCCGCGCTGGTGACTGAAGCCGGACCGCGCGGTGCCAAGGCGCGCTACGATTTCTGGAACACGGTGGCTGATTTGGTCTCTGAAAACTATTTCGGGCAGATTCAGACGTGGTGCCATAAGCATGGGCTGGCTTCGGGCGGTCACCTGCTGATGGAGGAGAGCATGGCTTCGCACGTGCCGCTCTATGGCGATTTCTTCCGCTGCGCGCGGCGGCTGGATGCGCCGAGCATTGACTGCCTGACCAGTCTTCCGCCGCAGGTGCCTTGGTTCATCGCCCGCATGCTTAGCAGCATCGCCGACTTGGAGGAGCGGAAAGTGACCATGTGCGAGGTTTCAGACCACAGCCAGCGCTATCGGCCGAAGGGCGATGAACGGCCGGTCATCATCGTGTCGGAGGACGAGATCCGTGGCACCTGTAACCGGCTTTTGTGGGGTGGAATCAACACGCTCACCAGCTACTACGCGTTCAAGGATTTGAGCGACGAGCAGCTGCGGCGGATCAACCAACACATCGGCCGCTGCTCCACCATGTTGAAGGGGGGGCACCAGGTCAGTGACATTGCCGTACTCTATTCGATCGAGAGCATTTGGCCCAAGTTCCTTCCGGCTTTTCAAGGCCCGACGAGCGAGGTGGGGGCGCGGCGTGTCGAGAGCGTCTTTCACGGCGTGTCGGAGGCGCTGTACGGGGCTGATCGCGATTTCACCTACGTAGACGCTCGCGCGCTGAGCGATGCCAAGGTCAAGGGTGATGCGTTGAAACACGGCGACTTGCGCTGGCGCGTGCTCGTGTTGCCGGCGGCCGACACGCTGCCGCTGGCGGCGTGGGAGAACGTGGCGAGGTTCTGGCGCAAGGGCGGCGTGGTGATTGCGCTCGGCGCTCTGCCTGCCAACAGCGAAACAGAGTTTCCTTCGCCGCGCGTGCAGGCCATTGCCCGCGAGTTGTTCGGCACGGGCGAACAGCCCGGCGTGGTCACGAACAAGGCGGGCGGTGTCGGCGTTCTGCTGCCGACCGGCATGGTCGCGCTCGTGCCGCAGGTGATCGACTCGCTGCTCGAACGCGACGCCGCGTGCGCGGACGCGAAAGCGCCCGTGCGGATCACGCATCGCCGCGTGGACGGGCACGACATCTACTTCGCGATCAACGACAGCGATGTGGCGTGGAAAGGTGAGATCCGTTTCTTCGTGCGCGGCGTGACCGAGCAGTGGGATCCGACAACGGGTGCGATGACGCCCCTCTCGAACGGCACGAGTGTGCCTGTGCAGCTCGGCCCGTATGGCGCGATGCTTTACCGCGCCAAGGATGTAGGTGAGCCTCGCCGTCTGAACGGAACAGCCTCGTCCGGTCTGGCGATGACCAGCGAGCCGCTGCCTTCGGCCAAAGTCACTGCGGGTGGCGGACAGTATGTGCGCTACGGGCTGACCGGCGACGACGCGGCGGGCTGGTGCGCGGCTGCCACGCTCACGAAGGGGCAGGTGGACACGCATCTCTTCATGAGCTTCAACTTCGCACAGCCGCTCGTTTTGGGCGAGAGCGTGGGACTGATGGTCGACTCGTCTGTGCCGGAAGGCCAGCGCACGCCCGCCGAAATGCTGGTTTTCATTGCGATGAAAGACGGTGGTCAGTATCTCGCCTCCACAGGCCGTTTTCTCAACGCGGCAGGTTCGGCTCGCGCCTACGTGATGTTCAACCAGTTTAAGCCATTCGGCGGCTCCAAAACGACGAAAGGCCCCATGGATCTCTCGCAGGTGGCCGCGATCCGCGTCGGCTGGGGCGGGTACTTCGGCGCGGAAGGCGAAAAGATCACCCTCACCGTCAAACCCCCGCAGCGCTTCGTCTGCCGGTAAAAGTCGCACCAGCAAGAGGTCTCCGCGCGCGGTTTGTGGAACGTCCAGCCGAACAAGCCCGCAAGGTACATGCTGGCACAGCGATGCGGACAACAGATTTGAAGGGGGCTTGTGGCCCGCTTTCTCTAGTTGTGGGGTTAGCCGCTTATTTTCTTTTCAGGAAATAGACAGGCGAGCTGCCAAGCGTGACTTGCTGGCCAGGGATCGGCCGGCCCATGAGGTCGAGGCAGGCGCAGCCTGTGGGAACCGGGATGGAAGTCTGCGCATTGTCGGCGGTGTCCCATAAGACCGTGAGTGAGCCTTTCTCCGTTGCGAACGAGTAGCTGTATGCCGATTTTCCGAGGCGCTTGAATTCGGCAGGTTTAGCGTGGCTGCCCATGAGATCGGCGAAGATCGCCAGAGACGAGAATGCTTTCTTGGGAGCACCGCCATAGTCGAACAGGCAACACTCGAACTGCGTGGTGTTCACCGCGCCGCTCGCGCCCGAGTGGATAAAGATCTTCTCGACGCCGAAGGACAGCATGACCGTGTAGAAGCGGATCGTGTAGTCGGCGCACTGCCTTTCATCCTTCAGCATCCGCTCTTCTGCCCAGTTTGCGCTGTCTGGAATGAACGGCTCGCGCGGATAGGTGTCGGAGCCGTAGTAGGAGAACTCCGTGATCCAGACCGGTCGGCGCTTTCCTTGCGCGTCCATCGCGGCAAGCAGGGCTTTCATTGTCGGAATAAATGACTCAGGCTGCTGGATGCCCGGATAGATGTGCAGGTTGAAAATGTCGCAACTGTCCAGACAGCCCTTTGCGATCACGTCCAGCGCGTAGTGGTCCGGCCAGCCCGCGATTCCCCCGATGACTTTGCACGCGGGGTCGGCCTTTTTCATTGCAGCGTACGAGAGCTTCAACAGGTCGACATAGTCCTGGACGGTATAGCTCTTCGCGCCGCGCTTCCGGTACTCGGGATTGTCTTTCCCAGGCAGCGCGTAGTCCGTGTAGACCGGCTCGTTCAGGAACTCCCACGTCTTGATCCGACTGCCATAGTGCGACACCGCCTGCCCGATGAAACGGCCCAGTTCGTCAGCGCGCTTCGGTGCCCAGGCCTGGCGTATCCGCACGCCCGGATAGCCTTTCGTCGGCAGCGTGTCGGGCGCTTCGGAAATCCAGTCGGCTGAGGGAAACGGCGGCAGCAGCGCCATCAGGTTGACGCGCTCGGCGAGGATCCGGTCGATCTGGGTGTCGCCGATGTCCCAGTGGAATTCGCCCTGTCGCGGCTCGAGGTCCTGCCACTTGAGCGACCAGTCGCGGTACCAGGTGACGCCCGCCTGCTTCGCGAGCTGGATTAGCCTCGCGTCCGCGAACGCGTGGTTGATTCCCACGACCGTATCCGAGCAGCGCGGCTTCGGCACGATCGCGATCGGGAACGAGCGCCCGTTCAAGCGGCAGTCCGACTCGCAGGTGACTTTGACGCGATAATGGCCCTTCCAGCCGGGCGGCAGCGCGACTTTGCCGTCAGCCGTCGGCGTGGGCAGCGCAACCTTTGCGCCGAAGTAGTCGGTGACCTCGAAGCCCACCTTGGTTTTCGCTGGGTCGTCGCCTGCCACGCGCAGGCGGAGGAAACCGGGTTCGCCCTCGGTGAAGATGCCCGCAGCGGCGGACGGTTCGATACCGACCTCGGTTGGGCTGTGGGGCGTGAAGGCGCTGGCTTCGCCGCCTGCTTCCAACTGAATGGCGTCGACGTCGATCTCGGCCGCGCAGTCTGTCTCGAGGGCGGGGCCAACCGTTACGAAGAGGTAGCGCTTGTGCGGCTTGAACACGGCGGTGAAGCGCTGCCACTGCTTGGTCAGCGTGAGCTTCCTCCGGTCGTCGTTCTGATCTCCGTGCGATCCGTCGGGATCCGCAAGGCGCACGCCGAGGAAAGCGGGAACGCCGTCGGCGTTTGCCCGCATGAAGCAGGAGAGCGTGTAAGGCTCGCCGGTCTTCACTGGAATCCAGCCGATGTTGGCGGCGAGCGGCTGAATTTCTTTTCTGACAAGCGGTTTGAGATAGTCGAAATAGAGGGTGGGCGTGTTGTTCCCGCCCAACGGAATCCGCAAGAAGGTCTGTCCGTGCGGCGCGTCTCCGGAAGTGACCAAATGCCCGTGGAGCTCGGAGAGATTGCCCCAGCCGGTGTCCTGCCCGAGCGACGACCAGCCGGACGTTCCGCATTCGAACGAGGCGTTGGGGATCAGGTTTTTCGAGCCGCCGGGATGAACGGCTTCGTTAAATTCGACGGCCACATGGGGTGCTTCGGCGATTTTGACGTCTGCGAGGCAGAAGGTTCCTGGCTCGTGGAACCAGAACTGGAGCCGCGTGCTGCTGGCAACGACCGTGCGCGAAGCCTTGAACCGCGTTTTGAAGGCAGCCCAGCCGCTGGTCAGCGGAATTCCGGCAGAGAGTCCGCAATTCTGCCAGTCCGACGTGTCGCTGATTGCGACGGATACGAGGAGGCTTTCCAAATTCTCTGCTTTGATCTGGCAGGAGAACTCGTAAAGTTTTCCCTTCTCCAGGCTGATCTTCCCAACCTGTGCGAGCATGGCATGGGATGAGGCGTCCGTTTTCTCGCACTTCGTGCAGGTGAGCCGCGCGAAACGGGTTCCGTTGTCGTCGCCGGTTTCGAGCCGCTGTTCGACGGTCTGCGGGTTCCCACAGGCCTCCCAGCCGACAGGCGCTCCGTTTGCGCTCTGAGCGAAATCGCCGTTGACGACACTATTCTGGACGGCGGCTGCGACAACAGGAAGAAGGCAAAGGAAAAAGGAACAGACGGATTTCATGCGAACCTCAGTTCAGGGCGTCGACAGGAACGAATGTCCAAAACCTGACATATACAATAAGGATCGACAGGGGGAGGTGTCAATCGGATTGCTTCGGTTGGCGGTCGAGTGAAGCTGGTGGCGCTAACCGTCAGCGTTCAGATGGCGGACGGACGCGGTGGGTGGGAGTCGCCTCGCGGGGGTCTTCCGGCCAATAGTGTTTGGGATAGCGTCCGCGGAGATCTTTGCGGACAAAGGCGTATCCGGTGGCCCAGAAGCTTTCGAGGTCGCGTGTGACTTGCACGGGACGGTGTGCGGGTGAAAGCAGATGCATGACGATAGGCACGCGGCCGCCAGCGATCTTCGGCGTCTGTGTCAGGCCGAAAACTTCTTGGATGCGCACGGCGAGGTAGGGGGTGTCTTGGTCGTACTGCACTTGAATGCGCGAGCCGCTCGGCACAGGCACATGCGTGGGGGCGAGTTCGTCCAAGAGCCGGCGCGAGCAGCCACAGGCGTCGAGGCGGTTGAGTAAAAGCGTGGTCAGATCGAGCGACTGCACGTGGGGCCAGCGCATGAAGCCGTCGCAGTACGGGCCAAGCCAGACATCGAGCGTGTCGAGCAGTGCGGTGTCAGAAAAGTCGGGCCAGGATTGTTCGCACAGGGTTCGGTGCAGGAAGCAGACACGCGCTTGTAGCGCCCGCGAACTTTTGGTCCAAGGCAGCTGATCGACACCTTTCTGCTTGATGCCGTCGAAGAGTGCGGCGCGGACGTTGGCCGAATCAGGTGTGGCTTGGCCGCCTTCCTTGATGATGATCGACCCGAGGCAAATGCGGTTCACGGCTTGGACGGTTTCGGTGCGTTTGTCCCACGAGGTAATCGCACGGTTCTCGTACTCGGAGCCGAACGCGTCGTCGAGCTCTTCGCGGGTGAGCGGTGCGGCGAGCCTGATCTTGGCGTCGGCCGTGTCGTCTTGTAGTTCTGCCGCGACGAGCCATTCGGACTGAGCGAGCAGTTCGGCGGTGTCGAGTGTTGCGCCGCGTCCGTTGCGCAGCAGGTAGTGGCCGGCGGAATCGCGGCGGCGGGCGATGCGGTCAGGGAAGGCCCAAGCGAGCAGCAGGCCTTCGGAAATGCGCGTCCTGTCGTGATCCGGATAGGCGTGACCCCAGCGGCGTGCGAGCTCCAGCACGCGCTGGGAAAAGCCGTCGCGCGCGGCAGTTTCGATGCGGTCGAGCAGTCGGCGGGCGTCGGTCTCGCGGCGCGTGGTGGCGTCGCCCGCGGCTTCTGTGAGGGCGGCGGCGAGGAGGCATGCGCGCTGGGCGCAGCCTGCGGTCGCGGCTTCGAAGATCATGTGCGCGAGGCGCGGGTGTACCGGAAGCTTGACCATCGCGCGGCCACGCGGGGTGATTGTTGGGGCGCGGCCAGCCGTGTCCGTACGAAGGGCGCCGAGTTCTTGGAGGAGCGCTACGGCTTGTCGCCAGGCGGCATCGGGTGGTGGGGTGAGCCAAGGCAAGCCGGTGCGGGAGGCTGTGCCCCATTCGGCGGACTGGAGGACGGTGGCGGCGAGGTCGGCATCGTAGATTTCGGGAAGGGCTTCAGGGGACAGCTGTTGGTCGGTGGCATCGTCCCAGAGGCGGTAGCAGACGCCGGGACAGAGGCGGCCCGCGCGGCCGCGGCGCTGGTCGGCACGGTCGCGGGTGATGCGCAGGGTTTCGAGGCGCGACATGCCGTTGCGGGGTGAGAAGCGCGGCACGCGCATCCAGCCGGTGTCGACGACCACGCGAATGCCTTCGATGGTGAGGGAGGATTCGGCGATGGAGGTTGCGAGCACGACCTTGCGGCAGCCAGGGGCGGGGGGCTCGACTGCGGCGTCCTGTTCGTCGCGCGGCAGCGCGCCGTAAAGAGGGTGGAGCGAGACTTCGGTCGGCACTTGCGCGCTACGCAGGCGTTCGAGCGTGCGGCGGATCTCGCCTTCTCCGGGAAGGAAGACGAGGATGCTGCCACTCTCCTCGTGGAGGGCGCGGAGCACGGCGGCGGCGGCGAGGATGGGTATCGGGGCGGTGGACGCGCGGTTGAGCAAGCGCGTCTCGACAGGGAACATGCTTGCGTCGGCGGTGTGGATGTCCGCTTCTCCGAAGTGGGCGGCGATGGGGCCCGGCTGGAGCGTGGCGGACATGATGATGAGGCGGAGATCGGGCCGCAGGGCGTTGCGGGCGTCGAGCGCGAGGGCGAGGCCGGTGTCGGCGGCGAGGCTGCGCTCGTGGAACTCGTCGAAGATAATAAGGGCGGTGTCGGAGAGTTCGGGGTCGTTCAGGAGGCGCTGGGTGAGCAGCCCCTCGGTGAGGATCTCGATGCGCGTCTGGGGGCCGGTTTTGCGGTCGAGGCGGATGTGGTAGCCGACGGTCTGCCCGATGGCTTCACCGCGCTGCCGCGCCATGTAGCCTGCAGCGGCACGGGCGGCGAGGCGGCGAGGTTCGAGCATCAGGATCTTGCGGCCTTGTAGCCATGGAGCGTCGAGCAGGAAGGGCGCAACGCGTGTCGTTTTGCCGGATCCAGGGGGCGCCTGCAGAACAGCCGGACGATTGGCCGCGAGCGAGGCGGCGAGGGCTGGCAGGATGGAGTCGACGGGAAACACGCTATTCCCCTTCGTGCAGGGGACCGTGCTTTTTGACGTCCTTCATCGGGATGGTCTGGCTGATGCCCGGCGCGGTTTCGAGGCGGATGCCCTCTTCGTTCTGGAACTCCAGCACGCCCTTGTAGTAAGAGCGGGTGGTGGTTACCTCGTAGTTCGGGATGAACTGGCGGATCAGCTTGAACTGGAGCGTGAGGGTTTCGCCGCGCTTGATCTCGATTTTGCGTTTCTGGGTGGCGAAGCCTTTGCGGAAGATTTCAATCTGATGTTCGCCTTCCAGAGCCTCTTCGATGGCGAAGGGGTCAGAGACGGCGCTTGTGTCGTTGCCGCGCGTAAGGGTGATCCCGACTTTCTTGCCGTCGATGAGCACGGTAGCGCCGGCGGGGGCGGTGACGAGCTCGAGCCGTCCGGTGTTCTTCGCGAGACGGAACTCCTCGGTGACGGTGGCGCCTTTTTCGAGGGTGATGGTTCGAGCGACCGGTTCATAGCCGGGCTTCTCCACTCGCACGCGGTAGGTGCCGGGTTTGGCGTTGGCGAGATCGAAGGGAGACTCGCTCCGGAACTCGTCGTCGATGTAGACGCGGCAGCCTTCAGGTATGGAGACGACGCGCAGGGTGCCGGGGAGGGGTTTGAGCTGGATCTCGACTTTCTGCACCTCGCCGGCGGCGAGCGAGACGTCGCGGGTGTGGGGCTGAAACCCGTTCGCCTTGATCTCGAGGGAGACGGTTCCGCCTGGGATGCGGTCGACGCGGCAAGGTGTCTGTCCGCGCGAGATGCCGTTGACGAGCACTTCCGCTCCGGCGGGGTCAGAGGAGATGTCGATGGTGCCCGAATCGGACATCAGGGAGACGTCCTGTTTGAGCGGTGTGCGGCCTTCGAGCGTCACGTCGATCTCTTTGGTCTGATAGCCGGGCGAGGAGACTGTGAGGCGGTGTGTGCCGGACTCCAATGTGGTGATGAGCAACGGAGTGGTGCCGAGCGAGACGCCTTTGAGGGAAACCTCGCTGCCGGTCGGGACGCTGGTGAGCAGCAGGATGCCCATAAGGGGCTCCAGTGCGAGAGAGGCGGTGCGGCAGACACCGGGCTCGAGGACGACGGATTCAAAGGCGTCACGGTAGTTGGCCTTGGACACGTGGATGAGGTGCGGGCCGGGCGGAAGCTCTGTGAGAACCATCGGCGTGACGCCACGCTCTTTGTGGTCCACTCGTACGGTTGCCTCTGACGGCTGGGAGGTGATGTCGAGCCGGGTGGTGGGGTCTTTGTCCTTGGCCTGTATCTGTACGGCGAGGCCGAGGAGCAGGATGCGGCAAAGGGTGAGGAAGCTGTTACGTGTCATGGCTGTCTACCTTGATAAGGGGGCGTCAAATCGGGTTAGCGGTGATTCTTTTTGAGGCGGGATTCCACGTCCATCAGTTTGCGCGTGGCCTCTTTGTGGCGCGCGTCGGCGCGATCCGGGATGATTTCGCACAGGATCTTCAATTCGCGTGCGGCAGTCGGCCAGTCGGAGAGGTTGATGGCTCGGTCGGCGCGGAAGCGTTGTTCCTCGTGGCGCTTGTCGAGATCGGTCTGGGCGGCTTCAAAGCCATCGATGATTTCGGCGTTGAATTCGGGTTTTGGGTTGACTGTTTCGAGATAGAACATGGCCTCATGATACGCGCGGATGGACTCAAAGACGTTGCTGTATTTGACGTCGCGCTCGTCGAATTTCTTGCGGGCGACGGCCAGCGCGTTGCGGGCGAGTTCGGTCAGCTTGTCGGTGGAGAACTGGATGGCCCAGATGCCGAGCTCGTTTTTGCTGAAGGTCTCCAATTTCTCGCGGAGCGCGCGGAAGCTGTCAGGTTCCTGGCGGTTGGTGACGCGACAGGAATGGGCCTTGTTGCCGATCACGCACGTCAGGGTCCATTCGTTCAAGGTGTTGGGTTTGGCCGCGAAGCCGGCGTAGGCCTTTTCGAGCGCGAAGAAACCGCTGGTCTCTATGTCGCGGGCCAGTTCGCCGAGAAGCGCTGGGTCGACCGTTTTTTCTTTGCGCACATGTCGATTCTTGCCGGAGAGGTCATCGATCTTGACGGCAAGGACGCCGCCGGGCGCTACAGTCATCTCATATCTAAAGATGTTGTCGGTGGACGCCTCCACTTTCTCATAATAGAGCAGCGGCGACTTGTCCTGCTCGAGCGCAAGGGGTTTGGGTGGCGATTTGGCCTTGATGCGGTTGGCGGGGTCGAGGATCAGCGTGGTGCCGATGATCAGGATCAGAATGGCCGCTAGCGACCAGATGAGGGGGCGCAAGAAGGCCTTCTTTGTCTGAGCCTGAGCGTCATCTTTGCCGAACCCGAGATCGATGACCACCTCCGAGGCTCCTGTGGCGGGCGTGGCTGTGCCAGACAGTGTCGCGGCGGAAATGTCCGACTGCTCGATGTGCAGGACGGTCTGTCCGACTTTGATGATGTCGGAGGGGAGGAGCCGCTGTTCGGTGATGGAAACGTCGTTGACGAGCGTTTGGTTGGCGCTTGCAAGATCCGTCAGCCACAGCTCTTCGCCGCGCAGCTCGAAACGGCAGTGGCTGCGTGAGAGCAGCGGGTCGGTGATGGGGATGTCGCACTGGCTGGACCGGCCCAGTTTGAGGCCCGCGAAGGTTACGGGATAACGGCGACCCTTGAGCGGGCCTTCGTCGATGATGACTGAGTAATGGTAGTTGCTCATAAAGTCACAGGATTAGAAGAGTTGGGACATCGTCTGCCGCAGGATGGGCGCGAGGAGGATGATAAAGACGGCGGGAAAGATGAACAGCATAAGGGGCCCGAGCATTTTGACCGGCGCTTCATTGGCGAGTTTCTCAGCCCGGTCGAAACGGCGTGACCGCATCTGGTCCGACTGGATACGCAGGATGGCCCCAATGCTGACGCCGAGCTCGTCGGCTTGGATGAGCGAGTGGGCGACCGAACGGAGGTCGGCTAGGTCGACGCGCTGCGCCATGTTGCGCAAGGCCACGCGGCGGGGAATGCCAACCTGAATCTCGCGGGACATCCGGATGAGCTCCTCGTTGAGGGGGTCGAGTTTGCGGCGTTCACAGTTGCGCTGGAGCGCGCTCATGAAGTCCATGCCTGCCTCGACCGAGAGCGTCAGCAGGTCGAGCACGAAGGGCAAGGCGCGCTGGATCGCGGAATGCCGCGCGTTGAGCGTCCGGCGCAACCAGAACAGGGGGAAATAGTAGAACAGCGCAATGCCCAGCAACAGAGAAAGTTCGAGGTTCGCGGCAACAGGTGACTGAGGGGCGAATGCCACAACGACGCGCAGAGTGGCAAACCAAAAGGCTCCGCAAACGATCGGCATAAGGACTTTGATCGCGGCGAACTCCCTTCCGCTCAGCAAGCCCTCGAAACCCGCAGCCACGAGCTGTCGGTCGGCTGTGTCGCGAACTTTCTTAAAGGAGGGACGCATGACGATGCCGTCAAGGTTTGGCACGAACGGCAGGAGCAAGCGGAAAATCAGCGGCAACATGCGCTCCTGCTGCCGTCCGTCCGCCAACGTCACATAGGTGATTTGACGGGCAATGTTCATGCAATACCATGCTAGACCTGCCGCGCTGGCGGCCCATGCAAGCATTGTGATCATTCGGAGTGTGTCAGTCATAACAGGTGACGTCCCAATCCTCGTCCGATTAATAAAAGTTAATCACCATTATCCAATTTTTCGGGGTGGTTGTCACGGCTGAATAAACTTTTTTGCAGGAAGGAAGCGGGGTCCCGGTCAGCCGTGTTGGTGCTATGTGGCCGGCGCGGTGTGCGTGTGGGGACGTGCAACGCGAGCCGACGGTACGGGCCTGTCTCTGGTCTTCCCGTAAACGACCAGAAGCACCACGTCATGGTCCTCTGCGACACGCGTGCGGAGCGGATCGGTGTGGTTGTCGACGGCGTGTATTACGGCGGCGGCAAGCGTCCGTTCTTTGGGCGCATTCCCTCCGGCATGTGGGACACGTAACTGCGGTGGAACAAGCTGCTGTGTCTGGCAGCGTGAAGCGGATACGGCTTTACGACCGCACGTTGCATACGGCAAGAGGCACACCCGAGTTTGTCAGCCACAGAATCAGACTTGGGGTGTCCGCTCCGTCACAGGGAGACCGAGTCGGGGCCCACTCCAGCGAGGAAGTTTTCCACAGCCGCTGAGGTATGTATGCGTCGACAACTTACCGCATGATAAGCTGGGTTCCTTTGGGTGCCTGTGCCACCGAAAGCCGGTGGAAGTCGAGCTGTACCCAGCCGCCCCCGGCCAGGGTGGTCACGGGGCCGTTGTACATAAGGTTGATCGTGTTCTCGCCTGCTTTGACATATGAGCGGTCGATGGGTACCGTGATATATGTGCCGTTTGTTTGGGCTGGGTAACTCTTGGTATATAGGTTGTTGAAGCTGACGGTAAAGGGGTAATTGGTCAACGAGCTGGGGCCTTGGCCGATGATGCGCGTACTGTACGTGTAGAAGTACTTGGCGGCTAGTTCGGACGACAGGCTGAAATGGAGCACGAGGTTGGTGTCGGCAAAAACGATGGCACGTTCGAGGTGCTGCACCCAGTTCGTGTCAGTCACAAAGAAATCGTCAGGCGCGATGCTCTCAGCTGCAAAATCAGACTGGTTGTTGTCGATTGCCCCCAACTGCCATGCACCTCCCAGTTCCATCCAGTCGAAGGCCACATAAGCAGCCGGCCCGGCTTCGTAGTGAATCGTGAACGAGTTCGTGTCTGTGCGCAACGTGTTGCTCGTTATGTACCAAAAGAGATCCTTGCTCAGACTTGCTGTCTGCACCGGGTTCGTTGTGTTGTTGACGATCAGAGAAAGGTCGCCAGTTTGGCCGACGTCGGTCAGTGTTTTCAAATGGAAGACATAGTTGAGCCCGGCTTTAATCGATGTGAGCGGGAGCTTGATGGTGACGTCGCGATTGGTGGCTGAGACGGAGCGGCGCATGGTATTCCAAGCGTCACCCAGGACGTATTCCGCATCGACCTCATTCTCCGGTCGCAGATCCGTTGAGCTTCCGTTCTTGAGGCCGATCTGAAAGAGAGGCTGCGGGTAGCCGAAGGCTTCGGCTACCTCGCCGTAGCTCAGGGCGCGGGTCCAGACCGCGAGGTGATTGATAATGCCCTTAAAGGACTTGCCGTTATTGCTGTTAGAATCGGCATAACCGGTTGCCGCAGGCTCTCCACCGATGACCGCGCCGCCTGAACCTACGGCGTTCGTGACGGCTGACGTGTACACTTTCTTGTACAGCAGGGGTCCGTCTTGGGGCCAAAGGTAGAGTTCCACGGTGTCGTTGGTTCCGTTGTCAGTGAGCACGGCTGCGGCGTCGTACCACTTGCCAACGCCGATTGTGTTGGTGTAGTTGTCCAGATAAAACGCCGTCTGGCCGACGAACATGCCGAGGCGGTTGCCGCCACTATCGCCACGCACGCCGAACATCCACCCCAGCTTGTTGTTCCAGTCGAGTCCGTTGTTGAAAATCCAGCCGGGCTGAGTGTTGCTGTAAGTGAAACCGTTCCAAAGGAAACGCGTGACGATCGTGGAAGAGCCTGGAAGCTTCAAATTTGAAACGGTTATCGAGTCATTCCAAATCAGCCCCGCGCCGTTTGTCGCTGGCTGAAACCACATGGAGTAGTCGCCGTACCTCTCTCCTCCCGCAGGGCAGGCGACCGGGCAGTTCGTCCACTGCGGACCGCCGAGCGGGCCGTTGACGGCAGTGGCGTGCATGCCACTGGTTCCCTTGGTGGCAGCCGTGCCCCAGTCGCGCTGGTCGCGGATCTCGTTGATCTTGGCGACGTTGCTCGTGGCGGAGTTATAGTTGGGCGCGTAGTCGAAGTGATACCACGCAGTGCAGTCGTCATACACGCCGGCGGCGACACGTGTCGGCATTCCGCTGAAACAAGCGGCAAGGAAAACAAGTCCGAATGTTCCTCCAGATAGGAACTTCTTGTTCATATGAGAACTCCTGCTATTGACGGCCACACTTCCACGTAGTTTACCGAAAGAACGCTGTCAGGATAACACATCTCGCAAGGGCTGTGTAGCCCCTATTTGTGTTCAAGCTGGCGCGTCGCTCTTGTCCAAGAGTCATCCCTGCGTCACATAGCCAAGCACATCGTTCATAAGGCGGTTGACACGCGCATACGTCTTTGCCGGGGTTGCGCACAGGGTTGCCTCCGACTGGACAAACGAGCCGCCGGTCAGTTCGTGGCGGCAGTTTCGGATCAATTCCGCCGCGCTCTCCGGCGTGGTTTCTAGATGGAACTGTAGTCCGACCGCGCGGGCGCCGAGCTGGAAGGCCTGGTTGGTGCAGGCTGCGCTCTCTGCCAGCCGGACGGCGCTGTCTGGAAGGTCGAAGGTTTCGCCATGCCAGTGGAAGACAGTCGCTTGCGTAGGGAAGCGGAACACATCCAGGGAAGAGGGGACGGCTTTGATTGGGAACCAGCCAATTTCGCGCTCCCGGTTCCGATAGACGCGCGCCCCGAACGCGCTCGCGAGAAGTTGTGCGCCGAGGCAGATGCCGATCAGCGGTATGCCGTTTTCAACGACCTCGCGGATGAAGCGCTTCTCCTCTTTCAGCCACGGAAACGCGGCTTCATCGTTCACGCTCATGGGGCCTCCCATCACAATGACGAGGTCGAGCCTCTCTGCGGGCGGCAGCAAGGCAGACTTTTCCAGTAAGCGCGTGTATCTGACGGACGCACGCTGCTCGGCTAGCCAGGGTGTCATACTGCCGATGTCTTCAAACGGGACATGCTGTAAGACGTGGACGTTCATGCGGTCTCCTGTTGCCCGGTCGGTTTGGTGTTGGGTGTGAAGGTGCGTTGCAGGGTGCGCCGGAAGTGAGTGGCCGGATATCCGACAATCAGGGCGACTGCGGGTTTGTTGCCGTCGGGAATGCCCAGTCGGCGACACCGTGTGCGGTCCTGTCGAAGCACGGGCGCTGCCGCACCGATCATCGTGCTTCCGAGGCCGAGTGACTCCGCCGCAAGCATCGCATAAGTGCAGGCGATGAACGCTTCAGCCGCGTCGGCATAGGGCGAGTGGTGAAATAAGAGCACGGCGGGTGCCTCGTAAAAGAGCGCGTCCCGTCCCGCGCGGTGGAGACGGATGTAGGTTTGGGATAGCGGCAGAATGAAGTGCCGGAATTGGTCGTAGGTTGCGCGCCGGAGAAACGGCCGCATCAGGGCGAGCGTCCATGGGTTGAGCAGGGCGGACATCTTTTCGTAACCCGCGACGATTCTGTTCGCGAGCCCGCGCACGTTGGCGCGGCCGTTGACCGTTACGCAGCCCACATCCCAAGGGGGAATTCCCATGGGGGCGGTCGTGGCCATCGCGACGATTCTGTCCAACACGGCCTGCTCCACTTCCTTTCCGGTGAAGCGGCGGACACTGCGGCGTGCCTGCATCAAGGCGGCGAGGCTGTCCGCCGTAGCCTTTGTTTCCGGTGCAGGCATCGGGCGCAAGGCGTCTGGCGAAAGTCCCCGCCCGGTGACACGGATGCAGTTCTTCGGGCAGACCATCATGCAGTGGCCGCAGGCGATGCAGCCAAAGGGGCTGTCGGCACGCACGCGAACAAGGCCGTCTTCGAGTGAGAGCACTTCGGCTGAACAAATCGCCGCGCATTCGCCGCAACGGACGCAGGCAGCGTTGTCGATGGTGACGGTGCCGGTTTCCCAGTAAAGGCTGTGCATGACAGGCATGGCTATTCCCCGTTGAAAATAATCGAAACAAACTTTACGTTGCCTGCCCGTGGGTGTCAAACAGAACCCGCTCGGTTTTAGCCTTAAAGCCCTGACTTGCAAGAGCAAATGCACGCAGGCGATAAAGCGGCGAGATGATTTTCATGCGACGTTTTCCTCGAAGTAGCGTTTGACCTTCTCTTCAGCGGAGAGCCCGTCGAGGATTTTGCGTGGAAGCGCGTTGATCCAGTCCTCGATCCGCTGGATCTGCGCCCGTGTGAAGGCGGAGATGTCGGATCCCTTGGGGATGAAGCGCCGGACGATGCGGTTGGCGTTCTCGTTCGACCTGATCTTACCCCGATATTTCGGACATTGAAGGGCCGGCATTTTGTCTCATAAGTTGTTGCTCGTAGTCAAGCGGCGAGCGGTTGCTCGCCAGTGCCTCCGTTCCTTTGGGAGCTGGTTGTAGAAGGTAGCCTTGCGGAAGATGGCCGCGGGGCGCATGGACTGTTCCGCTGGAATAATCCGTCTGGGTGGGATGGTTGAACAATCCGCCTAATCCTGTTATTATAGCGATATACGGATGTGGTGGCACTGTGTGGTTTGTGGCCCAAAGCGATCTCAATTTGCCTTGGCGGCCTTGAAGCGTCATCAGCCCGGAGTTGTTGAGCGAGTCCTATGCCGGCAAAACTACAATTCAAACGGGGACAGGAAGAAAAGGAGATCGCGTGTTCTCCTCTCCTGACGATTGGACGCACCCCTCCGAACGACATTGTGGTTCCTCATCCGAAAATATCCCGAAATCACGCGATGATCCGCATGTTCGGACAGGGTGAGTATTACCTGATCGATGTCGGCAGCACCAACGGGACCTTTCTCAATGGAAAGCGCGTCGTGATGCCGACTCTGCTGAAAGACCTCGACGTCATTACACTGGAAGACTGCGCGATGACGTTCCTTGCGGTGGAGGAGTTGGCCGTGCCGTCGGCCTCCGACTATGACATGGAGGTCACCACGACCATGACGTCCATGTGCGGCAAGGTGGAGGAAATCACGCTGCTGGTCTGCGACATCAGGAATTACACGCCGATCAGTGAAAGCATGCCTCCGGGTGAACTTGCAGCCCTCATGGCCAAATGGTTCAAGATGGCCACAAAGGTCATCGAAGAGTGCTCTGGAACGATCGACAAATTCATCGGCGACGCCATCATGGTCCGCTGGTCATCAGGCACCGGCAAGGGTGATCACTCGTCTGTTGTCAACGCCCTGAGAGTGGCGAAAGAACTCAATGCGATCTGCACGCATGTGAACGCGACATTCAAGCAGCTTTCCTACCCCTTCAAGGTCGGCGTAGGGATCAATACCGGATTGGCCGTCCTAGGCAACATCGGCGGTTCAGTGTACCGGGAGTATACGGCCATAGGCGACGCGGTGAATTTGGCTTTCCGGTTCGAAAGCGAATCGAAGATCCTCGGCAAAGATATCGTCATCGGCCCCGACTCTTACAAGCACTTGGCCTCGGAGCTCTGGTCGGGCTCGCTCCAGTCTGTTACCGTAAAAGGCAAGAGCGAGCCCATCTCTGTCTGGGCGATCACGTTCGAAGAGATCGACGCGGTTCTGGCGAAGCCCGGGGCGTGACCAACGTATCGAAGCGTGTGGGGGTGCTATGAAACAGAAGCGGGCGTGGGACAATTTGTGGCTGGCCGTGTGCCTGATCTCTTCTTCTGCCTGGGCTTCCGCCCCCGTGATCCAATCGGCGCGAGAGGTGCCGGTGATCCGCGACGCCGATGTCGTGGTGGTGGGCGGCGGAAGCGCGGCCGTGGCGGCTGCGATCGCTGCGAAGACCAATGGCGCAAGCGTCTTTCTTGTGGCTCCGCGCAACTATCTGGGCGACGATCTGGCCGGCACGCGCGAACTCTGGCCCGCACCGGTCGACGAGTATTTCATCCAGCCGCTGGCCCAGCGGCTGCTGGCGCTGAAGGTTCCCTTCACCTATGTCTCCAGCGCCGCGCCCGACGCTGCGCATCCGGACAGCGGCAACACGCGTCTGACGGACGGGCTGAAATTCAGCGCGACAAGCGGCAGCGTGCAGTACAACACCAACGCGCTCATCACGTTGACGTTTCCCGGCACTGGCACCGGTACGGTGGCGCGGGTCGACGTCTATTACTACTACCGCTCGGGAACGGGCGGCTTCAACACGACCATCGCGGGCGTGGAGTCCAGCATGGACAGCAACATCTGGAGCGCAGTCGCGAATACCGTTACGGTCGAGCAGATCACCTTTGCCACGGATCCGACCTACGCGGCGCGCGTGACCCTGACGGGCGGTGTCCGCGCCCGGTATCTGCGCGTCGCGTGCAACCGCGGCTCGGGGATGACGCGCCAGTTGCTCGACGAAATCACCGTGCAGTCCAGCACGGTCGATCCGCTTCCCTGCGCCAACACAAGCACCACACCCCTGATGCTGAAGCGGGGGCTTGAGCTGGCGCTGGAGGAGGCTGGCGTTCCGTTCCTCGGTGGCAGCCCGGTGTGCGACGTGCTGAAAGATGACGGCGGTCACCCCGCAGGCGTGGTGCTCGCCAACCGCAGCGGTCGCCAGGCGGTGACCGCCCGCGCGGTGATCGATGCGACCGAGAACGCGTGGCCCGCGCAGCGGGCGGGAGGGGTCAAAACAGCCTTCACTCCGGGCGCTTACGCCTTCTCACGGATCATCATCGCGGACGCCACCAACGCACCTTCCGCGCCGGGGCTCAGCGTCAGCGCCTTGCCGTACCTCTCGTACGCGTCGGCTGTGACCGGTGTGGCTGCGCCGGCAGGCATGCCGACGAACGTGGCAGGCCGCGTTTACCGCTGCACCTTCGCCACCAATCTGGTCTCCGGCTCGATGCAGGAGCTGCTGGAGGTCGAGCAGGCTGCGCGCGACCTGACTTGGGTCAAGACCTGCGTCGATCAGGCCGACCGCGTGACGTGGCTGCCCCCCGACCACCTCGTGGGCGAGGCATCGGTGACGACCAACGCGTGGCCGGGGGTTGCCGCGCTGGATCTGCGAGCGTTTCGTCCGCAGGGCGTGCCGCACTTCTTCGTGCTGGGCGCGCGAGCCGACGTGTCGCGGCAGGTGGCCCAGGCCCTGCAGAGCCCTGCGCGGCTGATGGCGCTGGCGGACCGCGTGGGCGCGGCTGCGGCGGCCGACGCGCTGGCACGCGGCGCGCTTGCCGGCGTCAGCCTGCCTGCCGAGGCGGGCGTGACTCTGGGCACCGAAGACGTGCGCGAATTCCTCGCGGGCCTTCCGCCTGTCAACACCAACGCCGCGGGAACGGTGGACGAAGGGCTTCGCGCCCTGCCTGTGCTGGCCGATTGCGACGTGTTGGTGGTCGGTGCGGGCACGGGCGGAGCCCCTGCCGCGATCGGCGCCGGACGTGCGGGTGCGGACACGATCGTGATCGAGTTTCTCAACGGTATGGGCGGCATTCAGACCGACGGACGCATCGGCAGCTACTATCACGGCAACGATTGCGGTTTTACAAAAAATGATGTGGATCCAGGGTGGAAGGCCACAGGAGCGGCCCTGTCCCAGGCCAAAGCCGAATGGTACAGAAAGGCCTGCCGCGCGGCCGGCGCGCGGGTGCTGTTCGGCACGATGGCGGTCGGCGCGGTCGTCGAGACGAACGCGCTCAAGGGTGTGGTCGCTGTGCTGCCGGACGGGACGCGCGGCGTCATCCGCGCCAAGACGGTGGTGGACTCGACCGGCAATGCGGACATCGCGGCGGCGGCGGGTGAAGAGACTGAGTTCATCTCTGCATCAGAGCCCGCCGTGCAGGGTGCGGGCCTCGCGCCCCACATCATGGGCGAAAGCTACAACAACACGGACGTGGGTTTCGTAGACACCACCGATGCGGCGGACATCTTCTACTTTGCGAGGCGGGCGCATGTCAGCCTGTCGACCAATACCACATGGGATGCGGGACAGAATCCGGCCAGCCGCGAGCGGCGCCGGCTCAAGGGTGTTGTCACGGTCACGCCGATCGACATCCTGAACGGGCGGACCTATCCCGATACGATCGTACGGCCGACGAGCAACTTCGACTCGCACGGGTTTACGGTGCACGACCTGTTCTTCATCGCCGACCCGGGTACGAGCGACATTACGGCGAATTTGCCGTTCCGTGCGCTGGTGCCGAAGAGCCTCGACGGTCTGCTGGTCACCGGTCTGGGCATCAGCGCGCACCGCGACGCCATGCCGCTGCTGCGGATGCAGCGCGATGTGCAGAACCAGGGCTACGCGGCCGGCTATGCCTCGGCCTTGGCGGTGCAGGGCGGTGTGGCGGTGCGCGATGTGAATATGGCGGCACTGCAAGCGCACTTGGTGTCGAAAGGCATCATCGGCGCGGCGAACACCAACACGGTGGACAACTTTCCTCTCTCTTCTGCGGCGATTCAGACCGCTGTGAACGGGCTCACCAACAACTACGCCGCGCTGTACACCGTGCTGGCCGACACCGCGGCCGCCCTGCCGCTGCTTCGCGCCGCGTATCAGGCGCAGACGAATGGCGCGGCGCGGCTGATCTACGCGCATGTGCTGGGCCTGCTGCGCGACCCGACCGGTGCGGCGGCGCTGGCAGCCGCAGTCAGCGCGGGCGCGTGGGACACGGGATGGGAGTTCACCGGCAGTGGCCAGTACGGCCGCTCCGTGAGCACGATGGACAGCTACATCATCGCGTTGGGCCGCACGCTCGACACGCAAGGCCTGCCCCCGGTGCTCGCCAAAGCCGCGCTGCTGACCGGCAGTTCGGAGTTCTCCCACATCAGGGCCGTGTCGGCTGCGCTGGAGAATCTGGACGGCGGCTCGTCGCTCGCCGCGCTCGCCACCTTGCTGACCCAGGTCCGCGGTTACGCGCCGACCAATGCGCTGGTTGCGCCGGCGGTGCCTGGCTACTCCGGTGCGGCGGGCGATGTCGAACGCACCCGCTGTCTCAAGGAGCTGGCTGTGGCGCGTGCGCTGTTCCGGCTGGGGGACAACGCGGCGGGTAACGGGGCGGAGGTGCTGGCCAACTACGCGCGAGACCCGCGCGAGATCTATGCCTCCCATGCGCGGCTGGTTCTGGCGCTGGGGTCGCTGAGCACGACGGCGGACGGCACGTGGACGGGGTCTTCTCTGTCGGCCGACTGGGACAACGCTTCCAACTGGCAGGGCGGCGTGCGTGCGGGCGGCGTAGGCTCTGTGGCTGTGTTCACGAACGATGTCGCTGGCGGGCAGACGATCTCGCTTCAGGGCGTTTACAAGAGCGTCGGCTCGCTGAGCTTCGGCGGAGCCGACCGCGTGCTGAGCGATGGCACGCTCGACATCGGCGGCTCCGTGCCCATGGTGGCCGTCGCGGGCGGCACCCGCGTGACGCTGGCGGCGGATGTGATGTCCGGCACCGCGCTCGCAAAGTCGGGTGCGGGCGATCTGGTCATGACCGGCGCCGCCACGCTCGGCGGGTTGGACGTGACGGGGGGCAACGTTGCGTTCCGTGATCCCGGCATCCAGTTCTTCCAAGCCTACGCTGCTGATCCGGCGCAACACAACACCGGTGTCGCGGGAAGCGCCGTGTCGCTCCGCGCCGATTTCCGTGTGAACAGCGCCGTGACGATCACCCATCTCGGCGCGTACGACAGCGCGGGAGACGGCTTCGAAAACTTCAAGAAGGTCGGAATCTTCGCGCGCGCTAGCGGTGCGCCGCTGGCGGTATTGGCCTTCACGCAGGGCGAATCCTATGAACTGGAGAACGGCTACCGCTTCCGCCGGCTGCCCGAGCCGCTGCACCTCGCACCGGGAGAGTATGCGGTGGTCACCTTCGGCTTCTACGGCAACGACCGCTACATCGAGGCCAACAAAGGCAGCGCCGGTGCGAGGGTCGGCGCGCTGAGCGACGGCGGAGGGGCCTTGACCTTCCTGACCAACGCCTACTACACCGCAGCGGGTGCGACAGCGTACCCGACCACAGCGCTTGCGCCTCAGACCGACTATGCGGCTTCGGCGGGCAGCTTCCGCTTTGCGACTGGCGCGTCGGCCAAGAGCGTCGCGGGGGCCGTCACGCTGCCCGCAGGCTCAACCTTGGAGACCTCAGCGTTGGATGTGAAGCTGTCGGGCGGCCTGCTGCCCGGCGCAGGCGGTCTCGGCACCGTCACCAACGCCTCAGCCGCGTACCCGATATCGCTCACGCTCGGCGTGCCGGCGGGACAGACGAACGTGATCGCGGCGAACCGCATCGGTGACCGCCCGGACGGCCCGATGACCGTGGTCAAGTCCGGAAACGGCACGCTGAAGCTCACGGGCGCGCTGGGCTTCGGTGGCGGTTTGTCTGTTGGCGGCGGAACGGTCGAGATCGACTCGCCCGGCGCGCTAGGTGCGGGTGACCTTTCGTTCGGCACGGGCGGGCAGCTCGCGCCGCTGGAGGGGGGCACGATCGGGAAGAAACTGTACGTCTCGAACCAAAGCGCAGCGAACGACCGCAGCACGCGGTTGACGGTGCCTCCGGGGGCAACAATTATCCTCACGAGCGGCATCGAAATTCCGCGCGCTTACGAATATGGCGGTTTTTCGATCCAACCCTATGACAGGGGCGTGGGGATGACGCGGGCGGTTCTCGATGGCGCGGTGCTGGGCTATGTTGACCTGTACCTCCTGGGCGACGGGCCGCAGGGCACGGGCGTGGCTGAACACTACTGGGCCCGCGTGCATGGTGGCTTGCGCAAGCTGGCCGCGGGACACGACACGCGGGCTGGCAGCCGGATCACGTATGGCGAAGGGTGCGACTTTGTCGCTAACTGGTTCGACGTTGCGGGCACTAACGCGGTGGTTTCGGTCACCAACAACGCGGCGGTCCGCTGCACGGGCGAGGTGCGCTTCGTGGACGGCAATGCCAGCCAGTTGTCGTTGGACGGAGGCGTTCTGAGCGCGGCCGTGATCGGTGTGGCCGACGGCAACAACCATCACCTCAGCCTGCGTCCGGTGCTCTTCAACGGCACTGTCATTCAGGCGTTGCAGAGCAGCGATGTCTTCATGAATCTCTCGGCGGCCTCTGCCGCGCCTCTGATCCGCAACGGCGGCGCAATCTTCGACACGCAGGCCTATTCGGTGGCGCTTCGGGGCAAGGGCTTCGCACAGGAGCCCGGCTCGGTCGGCGCGCTGGTGAAGCTGGGGACGGGGATGCTGAAGATCGCAGTGCCTATGACCTACACCGGGCCAACGCTGGTTTCCAACGGCACGCTGCGGCTCGACTTTGCGCTGTGCAATCCCTCCAACGCCGTCGACAACCTGCTGCCTTCCGCCGCCGCGATCCGGCTCGCGTCAGGCGCGTCGCTGCAGGTGGTCGGTGCCACGAACGCATCGGGCTCGCTGATCCACCGGCAGACGGTGGGTCAGATTCTCAACGCGGGGGCTTCGGCCGCGCAGCTCGACGTGACGCAGGCGGAGCTCACGGTCAATGACCTGCGAGGCGACTTCTTCAAGACCGGCTCAGGTACGCTCGCGCTCGCCTGTGACGCCGACGGGAACGCCAAGCTCTCCGGTTTTCTGGCTGTGCAGGAAGGCGCGTTTGCGGTGCGCGGCGTACGGTCGGGCGTGGAGGTCGCCGTGCCTTATCCGAGCTTCGAGTCGACTCCGCTGCTGCCGCTTCCGGCCTTGCCGCCTACGACGGATATGGACGCGCGCGGCACGGCGGCGACGAACTGTCCGGGCTGGACTTTCTCCGCCTCATTGGGCACAAGTCAGGCGGGGTATCAGCGGAACAACAGCTACTTCTCCAACACAGCGGCGGCTCAGACCACGAACGGCATACAGACGGCGTTTGTGCGGAGCAACGGCTGGATGCAGGCGACACTCGCCTTCCCGACCAACGGGACCTATACGCTCACCTATCGCTACTGCTCGCGCTTCTACGGGTCATGGTTCACGAACCATATTTTGCGGACGCGTGTGGACGGTGCGCTCAAAGACGAGCTGATCGCGAACACAGCCGGATTTACGAGCCGCGCGGTGTCGCTTGGGGCGACCGCCGCCGGCGCGCACACGCTGCGCTTCGAAGGTGCGGGGGCGCTCGCGGGAGAAGCCGATCCTTGCACGCTCATCGACGACGTGCGGATCACGGGAGTCTCGGATGTGAGCGGAGTGGCCGCGCTGTCCAACGAGGCGTCGACGCTGGCGCTGGCGAGCGGCACGCATGCGGAGCTGGACTATGCCGGTTCGTTCACGGTCGGCGCGCTGGTGATCAACGGCGTGACGTACCGCGGCGGCACATACGGTGCGGCCACGCATCCGGCCGTTTTTAGCGGTACGGGGCTGATCCATTCTAAGACGGGTGGCACGCAGATGATTCTAAGGTAGCGCGGCTCTGTCGCCAGACGAGCTGTCCAAGCCACGGCTCGTGAGGGCACTTGCCTTCCATGACAGAATGCCTATTTGCGACGAACCTGACACATGGCTTGCCGCAGACACTTCAAGTGGGATAGACTTCTCTTACGTTCATTTTCTGTGAAAGGCTGTTTGTCATGTTCAAACGAATCTCTCTGCTGATCGCTGTCGCCTGTGCGTTCGTCGCCTGTGCCGCATCCTCCGCCGAGACTGCGTCCAGGCCCTTCGGCGACAAAGTCGGCCTGCGCGGCACGTTCACGAACGCACGCCTGAAATTCGAGCGCACGGGCAAGGGCACGGTGGCTTTCCTCGGCGGGTCGATCACCGAGATGAACGGCTACCGCCCCATGGTGTGCGAGATCCTGCAAAAGCGCTTTCCGAAGACGGAGTTCACCTTCATCAGCGCGGGCATTTCCTCCACCTGTTCAACCACCGGCGCGTTCCGGCTCGGGACCGATGTGCTGGGAAAAGGGCCCGTGGACCTGCTTTTCGTGGAGTTCGCTGTCAACGACGATCAGGATGGACATCACACCCGCGCCGAGTGCATCCGCGGCATGGAGGGCATCGTGCGCCACGCGCGGCAGGCCAATCCCGACATGGACATCGTGATGACCTTCTTCGTGAACGAATTCATTCTGAAGGCGCTGCAAGAGGGGCAGACGCCGCTGACCATCGAGGCGCACACGGCCGTGGCCGAAACCTACAAGGTTCCGACGATCAATCTTGCGAAAGAGGTGGCGGAGGAGATCACGGCAGGCACGCTCACATGGGTGCAGTATGGCGGCGTGCACCCAGCCCCCTTGGGCAACGGCATCTGCGCCCGGATGATCGACGAGCTCTTCAGCCGCGCGTGGGCCGCACCGCTGGCGAAGGACGCTTCCGCTGCGCCCAATCCCGTGCCGCTGACGCCGCTCGATCCGCAGAACTATGGCTCCGGGCGCTTCATCAATCCCGCCGAGGCGAAGGTCAAGCAGGGGTGGACTCTGGGTGTGCCGGAGTGGAAGAGCCTGCCGGGCGGCAAGCGCGAGCGCTTCACCTCCATTCCGATGCTCTGCGCGACCGAGGCTGGAGCCGAGTTAACGCTGGCGTTCGAGGGGCTGTCCGTCGGTGCCTTCATTGTGGCCGGTCCGGATGCTGGCGTCGCCGAGGCCAAGATCGACGACGGTCCGTTCGTGCGGGTGAATCTCTGCCACGCGTACAGCAAGGGGCTGCACTATCCGCGCACGGTCATGCTGGGCACGGAGCTTCAGCCGGGATCGCACACGCTGACCCTGCGCATGGCCTCTGAGACCCAGAGTGCGGGCCACGCTATGCGCATCATGCAATTCGTTGCGAACTGAAATAGAAACGCCACCCGCTACACGAATAGGGGGTGGCGCAAACGGATTTAAAACCTAATAGCCAGGCACTCTGAACGGCTATCAGTCTTTCCCGTGTTACTCTTCGAGCTGGCCTTCGATGGACTCGTCGATTTCCATGTTGGTGTAGACGTCCTGCACATCGTCGTGCTCTTCCAGCGCGGCAACGAACTTGTTGACCGCCTTGGCGACAGACACTTCTTTCACGGACACGGGGGTGAGGGCGACCAAGCCGACCTGGGAGTTTTCCTGATCGAACTTGATGCCAGCCGCTTCAAGCGCCGAGCAGACTTCGGAGAACGAGTTGGGGTGGCAGGTGACCGTGAAGCCGCCCTCCTCGGTGACCATATCGTCGGCGCCTGCGCCCAGGACAACCTCCATGAGCCCGTCTTCAGTCACGCCGTCAGCGGCAGGGACCATGATGGTGCCCTTGCGCTCGAAGCCGCGCGAGACAGAGCCCAAACCGGAGAAATCGGAACCGTTCTTCTTGAAGATGTTGCGCACTTCGGATGCGGCGCGGTTCTTGTTGTCAGTGAGAACTTTGACCACGAGGCCGACGCCGCCCTGGGCGTAGCCCTCATAGGTGATCTCTTCGAGGATGTCCGCAGCGAGTTCGCCCGTGCCCTTCTTGATGGCGCGGTCGATGTTGTCGTTCGGCATGTTGACGGACTTGGCCTTGGCGATCAGGGTGCGCAGGGTCGGGTTACTCCCGGGGTCGCCGCCACCGCCCTTGGCCACGATGGTCATTTCCTTCGCGATTTTCGAGAAAATCTTACCGCGCTTGGCGTCCGCCGCGCCCTTCTTGTGCTTGATGGTTGCCCATTTACTATGACCGCTCATCGTCTACCTTTCAGCCACACGCGCGGTGCGGCATGTTTCACTCTACACTGCTTGTCGCAAGAGCGGGTTGATCCGCTCCTACGGCGCCTTCTCCTGCGGGCATGGCCTGCCCCAGCAGGTCGGCGGGCGCGTCGCCTTCAAACTCCTGTAGCCATCCGTTCTCGAAACCGAGATCGCCGGCCGCCTCCGTGAGGAGTGCGTACTCCTCTTCGTCAACCTTGCGATTCCAGCCTTGAGCCTTCGTCGCGCGGTGCACCGGCGTGTATTGTGACATCACGCTGATGTGCACCTCGGTGCCGACGTGCTTCGCGAGCCATTCGAGGTTGGAAATCGCTTCTGAAACCCGTCCGGGCAAAGCCAACAGGCGGCAGATCACTCCCCGTCTGGCGATGCCGTCTGCATCGGTCTCTAAAGGCCCCAGACGATTCCAGAACCAAAGGAACGACCGGCGTGACACGTCCACATACTGCCGCGCATCGGAACCGTCAAACGCGGCCTCTGAAGTGGCGTAACGCAGGTCGATCAGCGCGATGTCTGCCAGCTCGCTGAAGGCTTCAAAGGTCTCCGGTATCTCAAAACCCGATGTATTATACACAAACGGGAGTGAGATTCCAGCGCGAAGTAAGGGAGAGACCGCCTCGCGGATCTGGGGCAGCCAGGGGGTCGGCGAGACGAGGTTCCAGTTGTGGCAGCCTTTTTCGGCGAGCCCCTTGAAAATATCGCGGAGAGCGTCGATCGAGAGGTCGTCACCTTGGTTCGCCTGGCTCCACGGGTGATTTTGGCAATAGATGCAGCGCAGCGTGCAGTGCGAGAAGAAAACGGTGCCCGAGCCGCGCGTGCCGCTGATCGGCGGTTCCTCGCCGAAATGTGGGCCATACCGGAAAACGCGCGGCAGCACGCCGGCCTTGCAGTAGCCGGTCTGGCCTGAGAGGCGGTCGACGCCGCACGCGCGCGGGCAGAGGCGGCAACAGCCCAGAGGGTTCAGAGTTTGGGGTTCAGCAGAGGCGTTCATGGGCGAGGGGGGGCGACCGGCTGGTTGCATCTCCTTACAGGTTCACCGGCAGGATGTCGCCTTTGCCGAAAGGCGAGAGGGCTCGGAGTTTGCGCACAATCTTGGGCATGTGCTCGAGCACGTAGTCCACCTCGGCCTCGGTGTTGTAGCGGCTGAGCGAGAAACGCACGGAGCCGTGGACAGCCGTAAAAGGTACGCCCATGGCGCGGATCACGTGCGAGGGCTCCAACGAGCCGGCCGCGCAGGCCGATCCGGTCGAGGCGCAGATGCCGAGGTCGCTCATGTGGTAAAGGATCGCCTCGCCCTCGATGTACTCGAAGCTCATGTTTGTCGTGTTGGGCAGGCGGTGCTCACGGTCGCCGTTGACGCGCGTGTCGGGGCAGGTCGCGAGCAGGCCATTTTCGAGCTTGTCGCGCAGGCGGGTCAGTTGGCGGCTTTCCTCCTCCATGTTCGCTGCGGCCAGTTCCACGGCTTTGCCGAGGCCGGCGATGTAGGGCACGTTCTCCGTGCCGCCGCGGCGGCCGTTCTCCTGATGTCCGCCGAGCATGAAGGTCTTGAGGCGCGTGCCCCGGCGCAGGTAGAAGATGCCGATGCCTTTTGGCGCGTGCAGCTTATGCCCGGAGATCGACAGCATATCCACTGGCAGCTTCTTGACGTCGACGGGAAGCTTGCCCGCGACCTGCACGGCGTCGGAGTGGATCACGGCTCCGGCCTCCTTGGCCAGCTCCACGATCTTCTCCATGGGGAAGACCACTCCGGTCTCGTTGTTCGCCCACATGATGCTGACGATGGCCGGGCCGCCCCCCTTGAGCGCCTCGCGGTACGAGTCGAGGTCGAGCTGCCCCACGCCGTCCACAGGGATCTCGATTTCGCGGAACCCCATGTCTTTCAGGCGGCGGCAGGGGCCGAGCACGGCCGGGTGCTCCACGCGCGACGTGATGACCTTGGCCTGCGGGCCGAGCAGTTCGGCGGTGCCGTGGATGGCCATGTTGTCGCTTTCGGTGCCGCAGCTCGTAAAGATGATCTCGGAGGGCTCAGCGTTGATGAAGGCGGCGATTTTTTCCCGAGCCGCCTTGATGTGTTTGGCGACCTGGCCGCCAAAGGCGTGCATGCTGGACGGGTTGCCGTAGAGGTCGTTGAAGAACGGCATCATGGCGTCGCGCACTTCGGGTGCGACGCAGGTCGTGGCGTTATTGTCGAAATAGATGGTGTCCATAGCGGTTACTCGCCTTCTTCTACAACGGTGATGGCGGGATCGACGAACTCGCGGAGCTTCGCTTCGATGAAGTCCTGGCGGGTAAAGGCGGCGGAGTGGCAGCCCGCGCACATGCCGCGGAAGGCGATCGTCACACGGTCGCCGACGATGTCGAGAAGCTCGATATCGCCGCCGTCTTTTTTGAGCTGAGGCCGGATTTCTCGGTCGATGATCTCCTCGATGAGCTTGATCTTCTGGAGATTGGACAGCTTTTTCGGCGGTTTATCCGCTACGGTCGGAACCTGCGGGACCTTTGCGTCGCGGATGGCGTCGATGATCGTTTGAATGTCGTCGCGGCACATTCCGCAGCCGCCGCCTGCCTTACAGAAGTTGGTGACCTCGTCGACGGTCGCGAGACTGTTTTCGGTGACCACACGGCGGATCTCATTTTCGGAGACGCCGAAGCAGGTGCAGACGATGTGATCTTCAAGATTTTTGATCATGGTTTCACCCGTGCGGTAGTTGTGGATGGCGGCCTCGAGCGCCTCGCGGCCCATGACCGAACAGTGCATCTTCTGATCCGGCAGGCCGCCGAGGAAGTTGGCGATGTCCTTGTTCGTGATCTTCTCGGCCTCTTCGATCGTTTTGCCGACGACCATCTCGGTGAGCGCCGAGGAAGACGCGATGGCGCTGGCGCAGCCGGTGCCCATACCGTCTGGCTTCTCGATCTTGCCGACGTTGCGGGGGTTCCGGAAATGGTCCATCACTTTTTCGCTATAGTTCCACATGGCAGGGCCTCCTTGGTCTTGAAAGCGATTTATTCTAGCATGCCAGGAGAGGTTAAGAAATAGCGAATACGAAGAAAGCGGAACGGCGATGTCGCGTTCTTCTCTGCGCGTCAATGCGGTGAATTCCTGCGGTAGTCGCTCATGGTCACTCCGAAGCGCTCTTTGAAGATGATGCCGAGGTGATTGGCGCTGGTGAAGCCGCAGCGGTTGGCGATGTGGGTGAACGGCTGGCTGGTCTGGCTGACCAGCGCCCGGATGGTGTCCATGCGCACGCGCTGGATCTCGTCCAGCACCGAGCGGTTCAGCGCCTGTCCGAACCGTTTTTCAACCCAGCGGCGGGTGACGCCGAGGTGGTTCGCCACATCCGATACGCGGATGTTCAGCCCCGCGTTGATGCGGATGAACTCCAAGGCTTGGATGACGAGCCGGTCGGTGACATGCAACCGCTCGGTCGATGCGCGCGGCACCACGTCTGCCGGTTCGTAGGTGACGCTCCGTTGTTCGCGCAACGCATGTTGCATGAGCTGGTCCAAAAGCTCGGCAGCGGCATACCCGGCATGCTCCATGTCCACGGCTACGCTGGAGAGGGGGGGCTGGCTGGTTTCGCAGATCAGCGTGTCGTTGTTCACGCCCAGAACCGCGGCTTCGTAAGGGACCGGAATGTCGGCGGTAAGGCAGGCGTTCAGCACCTGGCGGCCGCGCGCGTCGTTGGCGGCAAGGATGGCGACGGGCTTGGGCAGCTTCTTGAGCCAGCGGCACATGCGCTTGCGCTCGATCGCCCATTCGTTCTCCGCAGGGGACGGCGACGGGTAGACCGCACAGGAAAATCCGGCATCGCCGATGCGGCGCAGAAACGCCTCTTGGCGCCACAGCGACCAGTTCATGCCGCTCGGCTCGCCGACGAAGGCGAAATGGGCGAAGCCATTGCCGAGGTAGAACTCGGCCGCGCGGTCCGCCACGGCGGCGGAGTTGCATTGCACATGGCAGCAGCGCGCCAGCGGATGGGACGGAGCGAGATACGCGTCCGCCGGATCGATGACCACGGTTGGCAGGCGCGCGGCCACGATGTCGGCAGCCACCCGCGCGTTGGGTATGCGGGCGATGATGCCGCTGCCGCGCCAGGCTTTGAGGTCTGGCATCTTCTGGTCGCTTGCGCCTCCCGCGACGATGTGCAGCGCCCAGGGCCCGTAAAGGCGCACATAGTCTAGGATGCCGCGCAACATGCCACGCGAGATCTCATGGGACGATTCCAGTAGGATGGCCACCTGCGGGAGTTTCTGGCGGGTCCTCTTCCTGGCGGATAGTGTGGAAGCCGACATGCGACAACTGTACATGAAGCGCGAACGGTCGACAAGTCCTGAGCGTGCTTTCAAGTTCGCAAAAAAGAGGGTACAGTTCGCATAAAGTAGATTGCGGTTTTTCGCGTGCCGCCTTACAGTCTAATCATCTCCGTCGAAAGCTGTTCCAACTGAAGGGGAGGATGGCGGGTATGAAAAGGTTTTTGGCGTTGGCATTGGGATGGGCCGCAACCGTTTCCGCTCAGGTGATTGACAACACGGACACGCGGGTGCAGACGACACTCGATACGGGCATGAAGCGCATCGGCACACTCATGCCGAAAAGCGTGAGCGAGATCGGCTCTTCGCGCTGGACGCTGGGGTGCGAGACGATCGACCGCGAGTATGCAGACTACGACACGTACAAGGAGTACCTGCCCGCGCTCGGCATTAAGCGCATTCGCCTGCAAGGGGGCTGGGCGCGGTGCGAAAAAGATCCAGGCATCTACGATTTCGCGTGGCTGGACCACATCATCGACGACGCAAAGTCGCGCGGGCTGGAGATTTGGCTGGAGACCAGCTACGGCAACCCCGGGTATCCGGGCGGCGGCGGGCGGACTCTTTCAGGTGGCTTTCCGAGTTCTGAAGCGGGGCTCAAGGCGTGGGACGCCTGGGTTGAGAAGATGGCGGAGCGCTACAAAGACAAGGTGCTCGACTGGAGCATGTGGAACGAGCCGGATGGGCACAGAGAGCATACGCCCGAACGCGTTACCGAGTTCAACATTCGCACGGCCGAGATCGTCAAGCGCGTGATTCCCAATGCCCGCATCGGCGGACTGGTTGTTTGCGTTCCGAAAACCAATTACGTCGAGCATTTCGTCAAGACGCTGGCCGAGCGCAACAAGTTGGACCTCTTTCACTGGGTGGTCTACCACGCGTACACTCGGAACCCCGACGACCACAACGTCTCGGCCTTGAAGGCCAGGGAGATCGTGGCCAAGTACGCGCCGAACCTGAAGCTGTGGCAGGGCGAGTGCGGCACGCAGTCGGAGTGGTGTCAGTCCGGTGCGTTGAGCAAGTATCCGTGGACCGAGCTGACGCAGGCGAAGTGGGACACGCGCCGCATGTTGGGTGACCTTGGCAACGGCGCCGACTCGGAGGTCTTCACGGCGGCGGACATCGACTACCGCACGACGTCGTTCCACAACGGTCTCGTGCGTTATGGCCTGATCAAGACGGCAGGCGCGGCGGAGGGCTTCAAGGTGCTCAAAGTGAAGATGGCCTACTACGCGGTGCAGAACGTGGTCTCGGTTTTCAACGACGCGCTGGAACTGATTCAGGACTACCCATGCGAAGTTCAGTGCGCCAAGCCGCTGGCGGTCTACGGTCACCGGGACATCAAGAGCGGACAGCAGGTCTGCGTCTTTTGGAACAAGAGCGTAGTGCCGTCCAACGGCAACGAGACGGTGAGCGCGACGCTGACGATCACGGGCGGAAGCTTTGCGGAGCCGGTCTGGGTGGATACGATCACGGGCGGCATTTACGAGATTCCAAAGGAGAAGATGACGGTTGAAGGCGACAAGGTCATTTTCAAAGACGTCCCGGTCTACGACGCTCCGACCTTTATCACGGATAAGAAACTGCTGTCGGTGAAGCCTTGGAACGTCAACTAGATGCTGAGGTGAGCAACGCGCTTACGTAACAAATGGCTGAAAAATCATGAGAAAACTGACGTTCGGTTTGCTGTTCGGCCTGCTGGTCGGTTCCGTGGCCATGGGACAAAACAGCCCTAAGGGGCATCCTTGCATTACGTGGAATAAAATCATGTCATCGGGGCCTGAGCTGAAGCAGGTGGGTTTGATGGCCACCCGACACTCGAAAGACATTCAGTCTTCGCTTTGGTCGATCGGGTGTGAAACGCTCGACCGGGATTACGCCAACTTCAATGCGTACAGGGACTTCGTGGGCGAGCTGGGGGCCAAGCACGCGCGGCTTCAGAGCGGCTGGGCCAAATGCGAGAAACAGAAGGGTGCCTACGAGTTCGCTTGGCTGGATCATCATGTCAACGGACTGAAGGAGCAGGGGGTCCGGCCGTGGATCTGTCTGTGTTATGGAAATCCGATTTACGGCTCGACCATCAATCTGGGTTCGGGCTTGGCTCCACTCGTGCGCTCGGAGGAGGCCATGGCCGCTTGGCTGAAATACGTCGAGGCCACCGTCACCCGGTATAGGGCGTCTGTCAACGAATGGGAGATTTGGAACGAGCCGTTCGGACAGGGAAAAGATTACTCCGTCCTCGTGCTTAAGACAGCCGGGCTTATCAAGAGAATCCAGCCTGATGCAGTCATCCTCGCCACGGCGATAACGGACGATGACCGCAAAACCGTGTTGGAAGCGCTGAAAGCCGAGAACAAGCTGGAACTCGTGGATTTCTGGGCCTATCACCCGTACGCTCCGAACCCCGACACCTCGTATAGCTGGGTTGAAAAGTCGCAGAAGGAGCTAGCTGCCTACAGTCCGAAGTACAGGCTGTACCAAGGCGAAGTCGGCTGTCCTTCGATACTGGAGTGGACGCACGCATTGGCTGATTATCCCTGGACGGAGTACAGTCAGGCGAAGTGGAATCTCCGCCGGATGGCTGGCGACAGGGTCCGCAATATCCCCTCCAACGTTTTTACGATGATCGATCTGAAGTACACCAACATGCAGCAGTCTTTCGGCCTGATCCGCTCGAATCTCCTGCTTCAGTTCGTCTACAGGCGGCCCTCCTTCTACGGCGTCCAGCACATGATGAGCTTCTTTGACGACGCGGTGAAAGCCACCGGACTACTCGGCTACGAGTCGGACACGAAACGGAAGCTGACGGTCGCCGGGTTTGAAAAGGCGGACACGCCGGTCGTGCTGATTTGGGCCAGCGACAGGGTTCCGAGCGACGAATTGGCTTGGGACAAGGTGAGCCTGACGATCAAGGGCGTGGCGTTCAAAGACCCGGTCTATGTGGAGATGATCACCGGAAAGGTGTTCGACCTCGACAAGTCCGCATGGGTGAGCGAGGGCGGCAACACCAAGCTGACGCTGCTGCCGGTTTGGGATAGTCCCATGATGCTCGCGGAACGCGCGCAGGTGGGTCTTCGGCTGGACGCTGGAAAATGAGGCTGGCCTTTTGTCCTCTGATGTGCAAATCGCACGTTTCCCCGATAATCATTTGGACATGACTCACATGATTAGAATGTCAGGCTTTTCGCGGTATGCAATGACCAGCTTGCTTGCGGTCACAACGATTCGTTCCACTGCGATGCAGACTGTCACACTCACCGAAGTGGCAATGGACAAAAGGGAGCCTGTCGCCGGACATGCCCCCAGCCTTCTTCCCGCGGAAAAGAAGTGGAAAATGGTCTGGAGCGATGAGTTCGACGGAAAGGCTCTCGATGAATCGAGATGGAATTACCGTCTCTGTTACTGGGGCTACAAGTCCCCGACCTTTACCGACGAAGGCGTTGAAGTTGACGGCGACGGCCACCTGAAAATCAACCTGATCCGCAAGGGCGACGACTTCTATTCTGCGCACCTCCAGACGGGGTCGCTGACCTTCGATATTCCCCGCGATGCGGACTCGAAAAGTTTCTGGCCGTTTGGCGCGAAGAAGGCGGCAAAATTCATGCACAAGTACGGATATTATGAAATCCGTTGCAAGCTCCCTAAGAACGATGGCTGGCACGCGGCGTTCTGGCTTCAGTCTCCGTCCATCGGCGCTCATCCCGACCCGAAGTGCTGCGGGGTCGAGTGCGACATCATGGAGAACTACCGCCAGCACACCGAGGGCACGCTCGGCTGCGGGAATGGCTGGGGCGGCTACGGCAAGGAGAACAAGTGGTACGGCCATTTCTGGTTCCCCTACGAGGAAACACAGGACGGCTGGCACGATTACGGCGTGGACTGGTCGCCCGCAGGATACATCTTCTATGCAGACGGCAAGCTGGTGGGCAAGCAGATGGCTCCCGAGTGCCCTGTTTCCGATGTTGACCAGTTCATTCTGGTTTCAACCGAGTGTCATGGCTATCACAGCTCCGCCAACCGTGGCGGACTGGAGTCAAAGGCTTCTGGCGGCTGGAACGGCAAGCCCGTTCCAGCTCTGTTCAAAGCCGTTCTGCCCGATTGCTTTGAAGTGGACTTTGTGCGGGTGTTCGATGAGAAGTGAGTAATGCTATGAAGATCCGATGCGCATGGTGTGGAAGCGATCCGTTGTATGTGGCCTACCACGACGAGGAGTGGGGCGTTCCGGTGCATGACGACCGGCGGCTGCTTGAGTTCCTGATTTTGGAGGGCGCGCAGGCGGGGCTGAGTTGGCTGACCGTACTGAAGAAGCGGGAAAACTACAGGAGGGCCTTTCACGGCTTCGGGTGCGACCGCATAGCCCGCTACACGCAGGAGGACGTGGCCCGCCTGCTGGCCGATCCGGGGATCGTGCGGAACCGCCTGAAGGTCGAAGCGGCGATCCGGAACGCGCGGGGCGTTCTCGGCATCCGGGAGGAGTTCGGCTCACTCGACGCGTTTCTCTGGCGCTACGTGGACGGCGTCACCAAGCGGAACGCGTGGAAACGTCTGGCGGACGTTCCTGCACAGACGCCGGAGTCGGAACAACTGAGCAAAGACCTGAAGAAGCGCGGCTTCAACTTCGTGGGGCCGACTGTCTGCTACGCGTTTATGCAGGCTGTCGGGATGGTGAACGACCACACGGCGGACTGCTTCCGATATGGAAAAGTGTAGAGGGAGGGGGGCGGCCGGCATGTGCTACTCGGTGTATCTCTCAACGACGAGTTCGGAAGATCTTTCCAAGCGGAGTTCGGACTGGGTCCGATTCGAAAAGCTTGAGAAGACCCCTGACGCTTCTTATGCTGATCGGCTGGCTTTCCCGAATCGGTGGTACGTGGGCTCCAAGTCCGGCTGTAGCTGTACTTTCCGGCACCTCTTTCGTCTGTCTATCGAACTCGGGTTCAGTGAGCCGGTCGACTGGTATCCAGAGGGATCGGACGAGATCGAGGCCACGAAAGAACTCTATGCCGTGCTCGCGCATTTCACGTCCGGCGGGTTCGAAGTCGACCTGATTGACGACTGGGGGAGCACTCCGCCGGAGGCCCTCGCCACGGTAGAGGTGTCCCTTTCGGACGTTTCAGCAGGCGCCTTTCGACTGTTCGAAGACCATCGGTTCATATTCAAGAAGTAGCATCGAGGTGCGATCGCACCTCAGGGCGGGACTCTGTACAGCTGGGTGCACGGCTTTTGTTCTGAATAACAGGTGCGCGCTTGATTCCGGGGCGTATTTTCGCGATGATTCAGATTAATTCTAAGGGAGGAGCATGAGTATGAGGAACAGACTCGATTGGCTGGTGACGGTTGTTGCGGCATGTGCAGGGTTGGCGATGGCGGCGGAGCCAGCGGGGGTAACATCCCCGGATGGCAAACTCGCGCTTGCGTTCGCGTGTGACGGCGGGCGGATATCGTATTCGCTGCGGGCGGATGGCAAAGAGCTGATCCAGTCGTCGCCCGTCGGCTACGAGAGCGGAGCGCTGGCAGGAGTGAAGCAGCGTTCGGCTGACTCGGTCTGGAAGCCGGTGTGGGGCAAGCGAGCCAGCGTTCCAGAGCGCTACAACGAGGTGACGCTCGATCTGACGACCTATCGGCTGGTGGCGCGCGCGTACGACGACGGCGTGGCGTTCCGCTGCCTCGGCGGCTCGGGCGCGGAGCGCACGCAGTTCTGTTTCGCGGGTGACTACACGGCATGGTACTACAATGGCGAGAATCACAACCTCGGCCCGGAAAAGCTCTCGGAGAGCGACGGGAAACGGATGCCGCCCATGACGGTCAAGGCGGCGGACGACGCCTATCTCGCGGTGCTCGAGGCGGATCTGGGGAGCGGCGATCCGCTCTCGCTGCAGACCAAGAAGGGCGAGACCGCTTTCAGCTTGGCGTCGAAGCCGAGCGAGGCCTGGCGCGTGCTCCTGTTCGGGCGGAAGCCGGGTGTGCTGGTGGATTCCCACCTGATTGAGCTGCTCAACCCGCCGCCGGCGGAGGGCATGGACTTCTCCTGGGTGAAGCCGGGGGTGGCGGTGTGGGACTGGCGCATCAACGGCGCGCAGGTGGAGGGGTTCAGGTACGAGATGTCGTATCCGTCGTGGGTTCGGATGGTGGACTTCGCGGCGGAGAACAACATCCGATATCTGGTGCTCGACGCCGACTGGTACGGCAAGGAGTTTAACCCGAAGTCGGATCCGATGAAGGGCGGCTATGCGGGCGACGCGAAGAAACTTATCGTGTATGCGAAGCAGAAAGGCGTCGGGATCTGGCTCTATCTGAACGATGTCGCAGGAAGGGGCTTTCCGATCGACCAGACGCTGAAGGCTTACGGCGAGTGGGGCGCGGCGGGCATCAAGTACGGGTTCATGAAGGGCACACCGCAGGAAAAGAACGAGCGGACGCGGATGATCACCGAGTTGTGCGCGAAGAACCGGCTGCTCTGCGATTTCCACGACGGGCCGGTACACCCGTATGGCCAGATGCGCACGTGGCCGAACGCCGTGACGCGCGAGTTCTGCCATTCGCAGCTTGACGCGCACCGCGTGTTCGCGCCCAAGACATTTGTGACGACGGTGTTCGTCAACATGCTGGCCGGCCCGCTCGACATGAACAACGGGCTGGCCGACCTGACGCAGGCGGGGCGCGTGGACCAGCCGTCGCCCGTGCCGTCGACGCTGGCGGGCGAGGCGGCGCGCACGCTGATCGTGTTCTCGGGCGCGACGGTCATCCCGGATATCCCGGAGAACTACCGGAAGCATACGGGACTCCTCCAGTTCATCGCCGCCGAGAAACAGCCCTGGCGCGAAAGCCGGACGCTCAGCGGCGTGATCGGCGAGCACATCGTCATGGCCCGGCAGGCGGCTGACGGCGCGTGGCTGGTGGGCGCGGCGACGAACGAGGATCCGCGCGAACTCGACATCCCGCTGGGCTTTCTCGGCGAGGGCCGCTACGAGGCGCTTGTGCTGCAGGACGGCGATGACTCGGACTACCGGACCCACAAGGAGAGCTACAAGGCGGCGACGCGCGCCGTAACGCACGCCGACACGATCCGCGTGAGGCTCGCACCCGGCGGCGGTGCCTGCGTGTTGCTGAAGGAAGCCAAGTAAAAAATCGTCGGCTGTTAACGGGTGCCTTTGTCAGTCGGAGATGTGGAGAGGGGCCGTCGAAGTCATCGCAGATGTCCTGCTTCTTTCCGGCATCTTCGGCGTGGATGCGAAGGGTGAGCGGGCCATTGGGTATTTGATCCGCAAGCAAGTCGAATCTTCCGTGGCCGCCGGAATCGAGCTTGATGTCCGGTGCCGCCTCCACGTCGTTTTTTCAAAGGCTGGGGTTGGCCCGCCGTAGGCTGTTGTTAGCAGAACACCGCATACTTTTGTTCTACACGTGGTACTAGCGGAGAGTCACAACCAAGAGAGCGAATTGTGCGATTCTCTGTGGTCTTTGCGAGAGAATTTCTCGTCCGGCTAGTCGATGTGAATATCCGATCCGTGTTCGCAAAATCAAGGGCCGAGTTCGCATTATCGAGATTGCTTGCCGGTGGCAGAACACCTATAGTGTTTTCATCAATATCCGTCGACAAACGGGGGGAGCCATGAAAAAGAGATGGAACCTGCTTTTGTGTTTGGCGCTGGTTGCGGCAGGGGGATTTGCAGACACCGTCTCAAAGCATATGAATACGGTGAGCGGGATGACAAACGCTGTGCCTAAAGGCTATGTGCCGCCGCTGGTCAGCAACGGCAGCCTCTGCGTGTTGGTCGACTATTTGGGAGGGCAGGCTCAGCGCAGCTACGTCAACATGACGCCGACGGTCTTTTGGGAGGGGCGGCGCTATGGGCCACCGAACGATCAACTCATTCCTTTCGGACATTTCGACTCGGTCGTGAGCGTGGATGGGAAAACGTGCCCCGAGCCAGCGACATGGACGCAGACGCTGGATACGAGGTCGGCAGCTGTGATTTGCCGCAACGACTTCGACAACGGACTGTCGGTCGAGACCACAGTCTTCACGCCGCTCGTCCACAATTTGGTCGTGATCAAAAAGCGTATTTCATCAAAAAAAGACACCCTCCGTTCAGCCCGTGTGACACTCAATTACAGATTCACCCCGCAGGGAAACGAGAACCGCCTGCCAAGGCGTGTGACCGACACCTGCGCGTGGAACGAGGCGTCTCAAAGCGCGGAGTTCCTTTTCCAGGCAGACGCGTATCGCGAGTGCGGCGGCATCGTTTCTGCATTCTCCGACAAGCCGGTGACAGCCGCTGTCGACAAACAGGTCGCCGCGTTGACAGCCGAGGTCGCGCTCGAAGTGGGAAAACCGGCGGAGGTGACCTTCTATCTGCTCTTCGCGGACTCGCTGGACGGCAAGGACTACTTGGGCCGTGCGGCGAAACTCCAGGCGCTCGTGCGGCAGGAGGGGTACGACGGTTTGTTCGCCGGGCACCGGAAGGCGTGGGCCGCGTATTGGGACGAGTCGTACGTGAACTTGCCGGATGCAAAATTGGAGACGGCCTACTGCACGGCGCAGTATCACCTGCGGGCCAACGCGACTCAGTGGTCATTTCCCGTCGGCATTTTCAGCACGCACTGGGCGGGACGTTTCTTCGGCTGGGACGAGATGTTCTGCTATCAGGCGTTGGTCAGCAGCAATCATCGCGACATCGCTCGGCGCGGCCCCGAATTCCGTTACGCGGGCCTGCAGAAGGCGCTCTATCGTAACGCCCACTACGGCAAAGCGGGGACGTACGGCGCACATTATCCGTGGGAGACGCTGGAGGATGGTGCCGAGGCGGCGCCGCCCGGCTTCTGGATGGAGCACATGTTCCACATGTCGAACATTGCTTTGGCCGCATGGTTTCAATATCTCTACACCGAGGACCAGGCGTATTTGGAGAAGACCGGCTATCCGGTGGTCAAAGAGTGTGCGCGGTTCTTCTTGTCCAATGTGGTTTATGAAGCTCCGGACGGCGGAATGTTCATCGGCAAATGCACCGACTTGGAGAGGCTTGGGCCAGCGCGGCAGAATCCCTTTATGACCTCCTGCGGCGCGATCTATACGTTGGAGTCTGCGGCTCAGGCGGCGGCTGTGCTTAAGGCGGACGTAGCGGAAGCCGCAGCGTGGAGGCATGCGGCTGCGAAACTGCGCGAGTCTTTGCCGTGCGAGGGAGATCGTTACGTCCCCTATGTGGGATGCAAGGACGAAAGCGTGGCCTCGCTGGGCGGACTGTTCCCGTATCCGGTGTTCGATGAAACGAGCCAGCGTCAGCGGAACGCGGTCTACCACTTCGTGAAGAACGGCCGGGCATTCGGCAACATGTACCAGATGGGCACTTCGGTCTGCGCGTGGTATCTAGGATGGATGGCGGCAGCGCTTGCTGAATTGGGGGATAAGACGGAGCCGGCCAAGATGCTGGACGAGGCGGCGTCAGGAGCGGGGTGCTTCGGCGAGATGTTCGAGATCAACGAGGCCCAGGTGTCGCGGACCCCGTGGTTTTCGACTGCGTCGGGGAATGTCGTGTATGCTCTGAATCAGATGCTGGTGCAGAACCGGGGTGAGCGGATCTTGATCGCACAGGGTGTGCCCGAGGCGTGGAAAGACTATGCGTTCAAACTCGCGTGCCACGGCGATCTTGCGGTCGACGTTGAGGTGAAGGGGGGGCGGCTTGTGCGGCTGACTCTCCTGCCGGGGAACGACGGTGTTGAACAGGGGCGGACTCTGGTTCTGCCGGCGGAGATTGTCGATGAGGCGGCTCTCGACCGGGCAGGTGTCAAGGGAGTGACTGCTCAAGGCGCAAACATACGGATCACTGTCCGTTTTAAGGGATATACGGAACTTGTTCTGGGAAAGAAAAGGAGCTGATATGAATAGAAGAAGGTTTCTGTTGAGTGCGATTTTGGCCTGTGCTTCCTGTTATGGGGCGGATGGGTGGGCTCCCCAAAAGGAAAAGGAGCATGATCACCTCGGGCGCCGACTGGAAGTTTTCACGAACGGCGTGAAAGAGGTGTGGGGCTATGCGAAACCCCAAACGGATACCTTTTTCGTGCTACATCCGAAACAGCCCCGCAAGGGTGCGCCGCTCTACGTCGTGCTGCACTCGGCCGGTCATGACGTCAACTCATGCCTGCAGTGCACGCTCACGCCCGGCAACCACGACATCTATCATTCGCCGGAAGACTTTTTCGCCCTCTACCTCGACTGCCGCGCCAACAAGGTTGACTGGTGGTGGGGCATTCAGACCTACAAGGGTTTCGACGTTGGCCCTACGGAGAAGCGGGTGATGGATACAGTGAAATGGGTAATCGAGAAATACGGTATCGATGCGAACCGCGTCTACCTGTGCGGCAACTCGATGGGCGGCAGCGGCACGCTGGGCATCGGCATGCGGCACGGCGATGTGTTCGCGGCGATCAAGGCCAACGTGCCCGCGCGCGTCGAGCACGTCTCCAGCCGAATGGGCTTCCCTCCGTATGCGCCAGTGCCTGCGGGGGTCAAGCTTTCCGATCCCCCGGTCTGCATCGACTACTCCGCGCAGAACGACTCGTGGTCCACAAATCACGAGGACTTCGTGTCCGCGATGAACACCCGCAAATATGCGCTCTATTTCTACTGGGGACCGTTCGGCCACGCGAACAATAACGAGAAGATTCTGAAGGTCAACGATCTGGTCCATTCGTTCGACTGGCTGAGCGTCAAGAAGAACGAGGCCTATCCGGTGTTCACCGACGCCTCGACGAACGATCCGCTGCCGTGGCCGAATGACCGTGACGACAAGAAGTCCGGCCAGGTCAACGCTTTCTTCCGCTGGAAGGTGCTTGGCGATACGGGCAAGAAAGTTGAAGTGTCGCTGTTCCTTGTGAGCCCTGCGGAACTCAAGACGTCCTTCACCATCCCGTCTGAAGCGACGGCGAACGTGAGCTTGCGCCGGCTTCAGTCCCTGCGGGTCGCGCCGGGCGAGACGGTGCGCTGGACGTTCGGCGGGGCGAAGGGTGCGGCGAAAGCGGACACCGAGGGCTGCGTGACCGTGCCGCAGTTGAAGATCACGGCCAAGCCAGTCGCGTTGAGCATCAGTAAGTTGAAGTGAGGAAGCGATATGAAAAAAGAGGGTTTGTTTGCTGCCGTAGCGTTTATGGCGGCTGTTATGGCGCTCAGTGTGTTTGCCGCGGACAATCCGACGGCTGTGTACATCCAGCGCACGATGAAGGCGCTGGAGGAGTCAACAGCTGAGCATCCGGCGCACGTGCGGGTGCTGTTCTACGGGCAATCGATCACCGCGCAGGCGTGGACGCGGACCCTGCAGAAGCAGCTCGAAAAGCGCTATCCGACAGTGAAGTTCGAGTTCCGTAACGCGGCGATCGGCGGTTATACCTCTGAACTGTTGATCCGCACGGCAGACCACGATCTGTACCCGTGGTATCCCGACTTGCTGTTCTTCCACGTCTACGGGCCGACCGACAAGTACGAGGAGATCGTCCGGCGCGTGCGCGAGCGCACCTCGGCGGAGATTGTTCTGTGGACAAGCCACCTCAATGCGAGCGAGAAGGCTGACGTGCTGGTTAAGCAGTTGGACCTGCGGTGCCTCAAGATTCTCGAGGTGGCGGACACGTACCACACACTCAAGATCAACCTGCGAAAGAAGTGGTGCGACTATCTGATTGCGAACAACCTGGCATCGACCAACCTGCTGGCCGATTCGATCCATCTCAAGCCGGCAGGGTGCGACGTGTACGCCAAGTTCGTCGGCGAGGAGCTGGTCCGCGTATCGGGCGCGGACGGCGACGCGCCGTCGTCCGGCACGATTTTGACGGTCGCGGCGAACGACTCCGCTGTGAAGAAAGGCGCGGACGGCAGTCTGGCGCTGCGCTTCATGGGCAACCGCGTGGTCGCGGTCTCCGATGGCACGGGCGCGGCGGGCTCGAAAGCCCAAGTGCTGCTCGACGGGAAACCGATGGACGGGGTGAAGGAGCTGTGGGCGATCACACGCCCGAGCGTGGGCCCGGCTGGCATCTGGATGCCGGCGGTTAACAACATCGGCTTCAATCAAGCACCCGTGGAAGAGGAATGGACGCTGACCTGCCTTCCCGACTCGGCTCCGGACGGCAAGAAGATCCACTATAAGGTCCAAGGCAGCGTCACGGGTGAGGACGGCGAAGGGTGGAGTACTGAGCGCTTCGTTTCGCGCTCAGGACGGGCCATCATCGAGCCATCGGACTGGCGCGTGGAATGGACTCTGGGTTATAAGAAGGCCACGCTTCCGGAGGGATTCAAGGTGACGTGGAAGGCCTATCCCCTGTTCGCCCGCACCTATGCGCCGACACCCGCCGACACGCGTACGCTGCTGATGCAGGGATGCTCCAATCAGGAACACACCCTGACGCTTGTTCCCGAAGGCGGCACGCTGGGAATCAGCGCTTTTGTGGTTCATGCTCCGCCGAAAATGGCGGCCGGGAAATAGCGGGAAAACCATGACAGCACATACGACAAGACGCTGTGGCTCTCTGGCTGCCGCCTGCATCCTGTTCGGGGTGTCGGACGGCTTGGCTCAGGCCCGTGTTCTGAAAGAGAACGGCGTTGAGGTTGCCGTTGATGCGAAGGGCAATCTGATCTCCCTCAAGAACGCGCAGACCGGACACGAATATGCGGCGGGGCGGCCGCTGTGGCGACTCTACTTCGATCGCAAGGACGGCGAGAAAGAGATCGAGGTTCTGGCGCAGGACAACGTGCCCGAGGTGCGTCAGGAGGGAGGAAAGATCGAACTGCGGTACGGGCTGCTGAAGGCGCGCGGGGCGGAGCTACGCATGCGGCTGACACTGACCGTGCGGATCGAAGACGGGCTGGTTCGGTTCGGGTCCGAGGTCGCGAATGACGAATCGCACACGATCATCCGCGAGCTGCACTATCCGCTGGTGGGCGCGTGTCGCATGCCGGAGGGATGCAAGCTGCTGACCACGGTCTCGGGCGGGCAGCTCTTTTCCGATCCGGTGGGCAAGATACTTGCAGTCGGCAACAGCCCTCCCTATGCGGCGCCCGCGCAATTTCTCCGACAGATGGACCTGAAGTATCCGGGACATACCTCGGCGAACTGTTTTGCGCTGGTTGGGAGCGAGCAGGGGCTTTATCTGGCCAGCCATGACCTGACTTTCCAAGACACATGGCACGGTTTGCGAGTCTACCCGGATGCGTCGGGCGCGTTCAAGGAACTGGAGGTGGGCCTATACAAATATCCGGACTGCGTCAAGGGCCAGACGTGGACATGCGAAGGAAATGTGATTGCGCCCTATACCGGCACGTGGCATCAGACGTCGAAGCTCTATCGGAAGTGGGCAGACACGTGGTGGCATCAGCGCGAGGTGCCGCGCTGGGTACGTCTAATGAAAGGGTGGCAACGCGTGATCTTCACGCATCAGTACGGCGAGCGGTTCTTCACGTTCGACGACCTGCGCGGCCGCATGAAGAAAGCGGGCGAGAGCGTCGGCGTGGATTCCGTGCTTGCTTTCGGGTGGTGGCTGAGCGGGATGGACAACGGCTACCCCGACTCTTACTGGGTGACCGATCCGGCGCAGGGAGGCGATGAGGCGTGGCGGTCTGCGATCGCGGATTTCCGCAAGGGCGGCGGCAAGCTGATGCTGTACTTCAACGGCAAGCTGATCGACCGAGAGAGCGCGTTTTACCAGAAGGGCGAAGGGAAACAGGTCTGCTACCGCGACAACACCGGCGCCGACTGCACCGAACAGTACCGCTTCAAAGGCTTCGGCACTTTTACAGGGTATCACAATGCGCGGACGTTCGTGGTCGCCGACACGCGCAGCGAGGCGTGGCGGGCATGGCTGCTGAAGATGGCGGACCGCGCGATCCAGTTCGGTGCCGACAGCGTGTTTTACGACCAGCTGGGCTACTGTGAAGAAACGTCAAACTGGAAGCTGGACGGGGAGTTTCCCCTGCCGAATACGCGGGTCATGGCGGACAAAGCCGACACGCTGAAGACTATCCATGACTATTTGGATGCGCATGCCTGTCCCGATTTTGCGTTGGGGACCGAGCATTTCACGGACGTCACTGCGCAGCACGTGGACTACATCCACAACATCACGGGGGCGACGGGACCGACCGATTTCACCGAATGGGTGCGCTACACGTTTCCTGAAGTTGTCATTTCTGACCGCGAGATCCGGGATGACACGGACATTCCGCGCCGCGTGAACCATGCGATGCTGAAGGGCCTGCGGAGCGACATCGAGATCTACCGGTGCCGAGATCTGATCGACAAGACGCCGACCTATCAGCAGCATCTGGCGAAGGTCAACCGCCTGAAGGACAAGTATGCCGACCTGCTGCTACTGGGGCGCTACCGCGACACCGACGGCATTGCGAACGACAACGCGAAGGTTGAGGCACGCGGCTTCGAGAACGGAGACCGGCTGGCGGTCGTGGTGACGCAGAGCGCGGAGAAAACGGCGGCGACCCGCCTTTGCGTGCCGGGCTATGCGTTCGTCGGGTCCGATCAGGTGGGCGGTGTGGAAGTCGCTCCCGCGACGGACAGCCGACAGGCGGTGCGGGTGGAACGCGATGGCCTAGCGGTCTTGGTTTACCGGAAACAGTAGGTGTTTGTGATGATGAGACGGAGCATGTGCATTTTTCTGGGGTTGGCCGTGTTTGGGGCAGCCGAAGGCCAACAGGCAGTCGTAGCGCCGGAGGAGACCGACGAGCTTCTCGCCAATCCTGGCATGGGTTGGGAGACGTTCCACCACACGTGCAGGCAGGACAAGAACCTGCCTGCTTGGATTCCCTCGACCGTGCAATACGTCCGGTGGGGATGGGGTGAGCTGGAGAAAACGCCGGGTGTGCTCAACACGGACCTCTTGGATCGCACGCTGGCGGAGTCCCGCGCGGCTGGACAGAAACTGGCTTTCCGAGTGATGTGTTGCTCGCCTTACGCGGGACGGCCCTACCATCCTGCGTGGCTCACGACGAGTGGAGGCAAAGAGCTTCTCGCCGACCACCACGGCAAGGGGCCGTTTCCGATTCCTGACATGGACGACCCGGTCGTGCTGAATGCGCATTTGGATTTTATCAAGCGGCTGGGCGAGCGGTACGACGGGCATCCCGGTATCGATCACCTTGACCTCGGGTCCGTTGGGTGGTGGGGCGAATGGCATCTGAGTGGCTCGAAGACCTGCAAGATGCCGAAGCCGGAGAACTGCATGAAGGTGGTCGACGCGTATCTCGCCGCTTTCAAGAAGACCCCGCTCGTGATGTTGCTGAACGGCAAGGAATGCACGGCCTATGCGACATCTCATGGCGCAGGATGGCGTGCCGACTCGATGGGTGACCTCGGAAGTTTCTCGCCGAAATGGAGTCACATGCGCAACGCCTATCCCGACTGGATCCGCTCGACGCAGGTGCAGGACGTTTGGAAGAGCGCGCCGATCGCCTACGAGCCGCCCATGGAGGTGAGCGAGTTCGTCGAGAAGGGGTGGCCGCTGCGCTGGATCTTCAACTACGCGCTCGCCTGCCATGGGAGCCTCTTTAGCGGTAAGTCGGGCAAGTTGCCAGACGACCCGAATTTCCGACAGGAAACAGAGCGTTTCCTCAAGCGGCTGGGCTATCGGCTGGTGCTCAAAGAGCTGAGGCATCCCGCGCAGGTGAGCGCCACGCTTGACATTGCTACGAAGTGGCAGAACATCGGCTCTGCGCCCTGCTATCGGCCGTATCGGCTGGCCTATCGGTTATCGAATGAGCTGGGCGTTTCGTATGTGCTTGGCGGCGCAACAACCGTCAACCGTTGGCAGCCGGGCTCCATCGAACTCTTCACCGAAGCGTTCTTCAAAGAGGTCCCCGATTTGCCACCGGGCCTGGTGTACGATGTTTGCGAGAAGCTTGCCCTGCCTGTTGCCCTGCCAGCGGGGAACTACACGCTGTCGGTCGCGGTCGTGGACGACGTGTCCATACCTGTGGTGCGGTTGGCGATCAAGGGCCGCGGTGCGGACGGGTGGTATCCGTTGAGCAAAGTGGAGGTTTCAAAGCGGTGAGCGATCTTGGCTTGATAGGCGGTGCGCCATTTAACCGTGCCGCACTCGTGCCTCTTGTCGCGATCATACTGGGAACGGGCGCCCGTGCGGCCGAGCCTGCGCAGCAGATTCGGGACACTTTCGCTGACACGTGGGTGGCAACGGATGCCTTGGGCCGTTCGTTGCCCACCTGCAAGGAGACTGGGCTGCCGCGCCCCGACAAGTTCGTCGGCATGTTCTATTTCCTGTGGCACGGCGAGCATGGGCAGGACGGGCCGTTCGATATCAGCCGCATTCTCGCCGACCATCCCGACGCGTTCGCGGATCCGAACACGCCGTGGGGGCCGATGGGCACGATGCACCACTGGGGCGAACCGATTTTCGGCTACTACCTCTCGGACGACGAGGCCGTGATCCGCAAGCACGCGCAGATGCTGGCTGACGCGGGGGTGGACGTGGTGATTTTCGACGTCACCAATGGCTGGACCTATCCGAAAAGCTATCTGGCGCTGATGCGGGTTTTCGCCGAGGTTCGGTCGAACGGAGGCCGTGCGCCGCAGATCGCATTCCTCTGTCCCTTCAGAAACCCGCCGCCGGACTCTCTGCGCGGCAAAGTTGTTCAGCGTCTCTGGGAAGACATCTACAAGCCTGGGCTGCATCCCGAACTCTGGTTTCGCTGGGGGGGCAAGCCGCTGTTGCTGACGGATCCAGACAACTTGCGGGGCGACCGGGAGGGCGTGCTCTCGCACACGTTCCCCGCGCCGCTGGAAGCCGGTCACACGCTCGGCCAGCGGTTTTGTGCTGCGCGGCCGTTCCTCGCTGCAGAGGGGTGCTTCCCGACGTGGGGCACGACTAACGCGGCGGTGACGCTCTCGCTTCGCCGCGACGGGCCTGAGGGTGCTTGTCTCGCGCGGCGGCGCTTCGAGAACATCGCCGATAACGCGCGGCTCGAGCTCACGTTTGACTCGCCGCTGCCGGCTGGCTCGTACTACTTGGAAGCGTCTGAACCGCGGGGCAAAGTGGGCTGGTGGGGGAACCGCGAGAACGTGTATACGAACGGCGAAGCGTTCGCTGACGGCAAGCCAAGCCCGGGCGACCGCGAGTTCGCTGTGACGCTTCCGACCGATGCGCTCTTGGCGATCCGGTCGTTCTTCACGTTTCGCGATCCGGAGCCGAGCTACTTCAAAGGGCCGTCGAGGCCGGACCAATGGAGTTGGCTGGAGGTGTTTCCCCAGCATGTCTTTCGAAATGCGCTCGGCGCGAAAGAGATGATGGCTGTGGGCGTGGCGCAGAACGCGGTGAGCAACCGGCTCGGCGCGATGAGCGAGCCGGACTCCATGGGCCGCAGTTACCACAGGGGAGCCTTCGACCGAACGCCTGGCGCGGTCAAGTACGGACTCAATTTCGCGGAACAGTGGGAGCGCGCGCTGCGGGAAGACCCGCAGTTTCTTTTCATCACGGGCTGGAATGAGTGGATTGCCAGCCGTTTCTCCGAATCCTGCGGTGTGCGCGGGCCTGCCGTGTTCCCCGACGAGTGTGACCAGGAGCACAGCCGCGACATTGAGCCGATGAAAGGTGGCCACGGCGACAACTACTACTATCAGCTGGCGGCAGCCGTGCGGCGCTTCAAAGGCGTGCGGCCGATTCCGCCGGTGCTCAGCCGCCCGATTCGGATCGATGGCCAATTCGAGGACTGGCGCAAGGTGGAACCCGAATTCCGCGACGACATCGGCGATCCCGTGCAGCGCGGTCATCCGGGCTGGGGCAAGGCGGGGCGCTACGTGAACCGGACCGGCCGCAACGACATTGCGGCCGCCAAAGTCAGCGTCGACGCGTCGAACGTCTTTTTCTACGTCCGCACGCGGGCACCGATCTCCCCGTGTTCCGATCCGAACTGGATGTTGCTTTTTATCGATGCCGATCAGAACCCGACGAATGGCTGGCTGGGTTACGATGTTGTGGTGAACCGCGTCGGTGCGAGCACGCAAAAAACTCAGTTAGAAAAGCACCAGGGGAGCGGCTATCAGTGGGGAGCGCCGGTCAGCATCGAATGCCGCGTGGCTGGAAACGAGATGGAGCTTGCCATTCCGAGAATTATGCTGGGACTGACCCGCCTGCCTGCCACGCTCGACTTCAAATGGGCTGACAACATTCAGCAAACCGGCGAGTGGAGCGATCTCACGCTCAATGGCGACGCCGCTCCCAACGACCGGTTCAACTACCGTGCGACTGTGGAAAAGGAGCTGCGCTGAAAATCGCTGGTATCAGCCTCATTTGGCCGTCGCACACATCCGGCCGAAGGGAAAAATAGCATGAGAAAACCAAACATCGGGGTGACGGCATTGGCCGTGGCGGTCGCTGGCATGGTGGCTCTGGCGGCTGAAAACCAGCAGTTGCACGTCAAGGGATTGGCAGGTGAACTGCGGTTGGACGCCCAAGGTTTGAGCCTCGCGCCAGCCGACCGACGGCATG
>Ga0118677_10000309_pt1 | contig 107247 bp, 89 predicted proteins | sample AliMusrvi5mmetaG_FD_86154 | JGI IMG/M metagenome (GOLD analysis project Ga0118677, IMG submission 86154)
AAATTTGCACTTCGCACTGATAGAAAAAAAGCTGGCAGATGAAGGATAGGTCTTCATCTGCCAGCTAATTTTCAGCGGACTATTTTTATGAGGGATACTTTTTCAGTGCCCTCCTGAAAAGGCAGCCTATTTTAATGGTTAAAATCTTGACAAGATTTTATTATCTATTACAATTTAATTCAGCGAACGGTATTCATTTGGCGACAAACCAACCTCCTTTTTAAACATCCATGTAAAATGCTGCGGATATTTAAAACCAAGTTCATAAGCAATTTTACTAATCGACTTGTATATGTTTGCTTGAAAGATTATCTGAAAAATGTACAACTATTCAATAATGATATCTTTACTCAACCGAATATCCCGCGATGAGGAACTGGCGCGTACGATGTAATGTCCTTTTTCCAAGGTCCATTTTGAAGCCTCTTCACTCCAATAACTCAAGTCGTGAACCGGAATTTTAAATGTCAGATTTACTGCATGCCCAGGTTCAAGGTTTGGTGTTTTTGCAAAGGCCTTTAACTCCTGAACCGGCCTGTCTATCTTTGAATCCGGTTTTGACACATAGATCTGAACAACTTCTTTTCCTTTTCTTTCACCCGTATTGCTTACCGTCATGTCTATCTTCACCGTATCATTCATGACAGCGACAGACATGTCAGCATACTTAAATTGGGTATACGATAAACCATAGCCAAACGGATAGGAAACTTCCATTTTTGCTTTGTCAAAATGCCGGTATCCCACATAAATACCCTCTTCGTAAATCGTATAGTCTTGATTCCGAACCTGTTTTTTTTCAGGTAAAGTTCCTGAAGGACCAACCAAATCGAATATTCCCGTGGGTTTGGCATCTAATGGGAAATTTGCTGTGGAGGCATGATCATTCAAATGGTTTGGGAAAGTCATTGGAAGTTTACCACTCGGATTGATTTCACCACTTAAAACATTCGCCACAGCGTTTCCGCCTTCTTGTCCACCCTGCCATGCTAGTACAATGGCATCAGGTAGGTTTTTCCATGAAGCAGTTTCAATCACTCCTCCAATATTCAATACGACAACAACTTTTTTGCCTGCCGAATGGAATGCCTTGCAAGTCTCTTCCATTAATTTCTGTTCTTTCGAAGTCAGCAGAAAGTCATCTTTTTCTTTTCTGTCAGCGCCTTCTCCGCTGTTTCTTCCAATGGTGAGGATTCCAATATCGGCTGAACTTAAACTCTGAGAGATCTCGTCGGTTGAAGGAATCCATTGGGGCGGATTGTACATTTGAACCATGGCTTTCATGCCTACCGGTTTTACAAATTCCTTGGCATGAGCAAGTTTATGCGTTTCAAAACTCTGTTGAATCACTTTATTTATTTCATATCCATTATTTCTTAAGCCTTCTTCCAGTGATATGGTATATGCCTTATTTACATCTCCTGAACCAGTTCCACCTGCTATAAAATCGTATGATGTAACTCCAAAAAGTGCCACATTTTTCATATTCTGAAGCGGCAGAGTTTTCTCATTTTTAAGGAGCACAATCCCTTCTGAAGCTGATTTTTGTGCAATCTGAGCATGAGCTTTCAAATCCGGATTATTCTGGAAACCGTACCGCTGCATTTTTCTGGATGCCAAAATCAACTTCAGTATCCGTTTTGCTGAAGTATCAACAAATGTCATCGGAAGATCCCCGTTCTTAACCGCCTTTTTCAAAGCCTCCCATTGGAACCTTGTACCCGGTTCCAACAGGTCGTTACCTGCCTTTATTTGTGACGGGGCTATTTGGCCGCCAAACCAATCGGACATGACGAGTCCTTTAAATCCCCAGTCATTGCGCAAAATATCAGTCAACAAGTATTTGTTTTCTGATGTATAGGTTCCGTTTAACTTGTTGTAGGAGGACATGATGGTCCATGGCTGTGATTTTTTCACAATAATTTCAAACCCTTTCAGGTATATTTCACGAAGTGCCCGCTCTGAAACCCGGACGTCATTCATTGATCGTTTGGTTTCCTGATTATTGGCCGCAAAATGCTTAACAGAAGTTCCCACTCCATTCAATTGTATTCCATTTACACTGGCAGCTCCAATCCATCCGGTAAGAACCGGATCTTCTGAATAATATTCAAAATTCCGGCCGCAAAGTGGGTTGCGTTGAATGTTTGCTCCAGGTCCAAGAATGACATCCAATCCATATTCAAGAGCTTCATTGCCCATCGCATTCCCAACTTCTTTCACAAGGTCAGTATTCCAGGTTGATGCAAGCATGGTGCCGATCGGGAAAGCTGTACAGTAGTAAGTTCTGGTTTCATTCTTGCGTTTTGATTCTATTCTCAAGCCTGCCGGACCATCTGATAGATAAACGGTTGGAATACCAAGCCTTGGTGTAGGGACAATGGTACCAACAGCACCTGCAATACCAGTCTTGGAATCTCCAATTCCCATGGCAGAGGCAATACCCGATCCCTTTAAAAGATGGATTTTTTCCTCCGAAGTCATCTGAGAAAGCAAATCCTGGGCTCGTTCTTCGATTGACCTTCGATCGTCTTCATAAATATCAAGCTTACCGTTCCCATTCCGATCCTGAAATTTATAACCATCGACAGTAAGTTCTTTAATGGTGTTATTTTCAGCATAATCTTTTTCAAACTTGATAAACTTGGAACTCAGGTACAACCACCCTACAAGTCCCGCAATAATGAGGAACAACACTATTGACCCAATAATTATTAATGCAATTTTAAATTTTTTTTTCATTTTTCATCTTTCGTTTGGTTCTTAGACAATCTCTATCAACAATTTCACAACCGCAATAGTAAGATTTTTTTCTGTATTTTTTTCCCTGCTTTCTGCATCCTTCCGAGCCAAAATGTTTATAATACATACATTTCCAATTATTTAATGATATAACATGAATGTTAGAAATAGTATCTGGAAGTTAGTTGATTCTAGAATTCATACCTGAAAAGCATTAGTGATTATATAATTGAATATTTCAATGTAATTGTTTGAATTTCGTATCTTATCGTTTGGTTTTTGTTATTTTTAAGGGTATTTCTGTTAGATATTTGTATCGTCTTAAAAAGCATAAAATCATGGAAACAAAAATTCAAAAACGTAAATTAGGAAACAGTGGTCTGGAAGTTTCAGCAATCGGACTCGGCTGCATGGGAATGAGTTTTGGATACGGAACTATTTCCGACGACAAAGAAATGATTGCCCTGATTCGGTCAGCCGTTGAAAGCGGTGTTACCTTTTTTGATACAGCTGAAGTTTATGGTCCTTACATTAATGAAAAACTGGTGGGCAAAGCCCTTGAACCATTCAAAGGAAAAGTAGTAATAGCGACTAAATTCGGATTTAATTTTCAGGATGGTGTAAATACCGGACTCAACAGCAGGCCGGAGCATATTAAAAAAGTCGCAGAGGAATCATTGAAACGACTTCGGATTGATGCCATTGACCTTTTCTATCAGCACCGGGTTGACCCCAGTGTGCCAATTGAAGATGTGGCCGGAGCAGTGAAAGACCTTATTCAGGAAGGGAAAGTGAAACATTTCGGACTTTCGGAAGCCGGGGTGCAGATCATCCGCCGGGCGCATGCCGTTCAACCGGTTACAGCTTTGCAAAGCGAATACTCGTTGTGGTGGCGCGAGCCCGAAGACGAAATCATCCCAACACTCGAAGAATTGGGAATTGGCTTTGTTCCGTTTAGTCCGCTTGGCAAGGGATTTCTGACCGGGAAAATGGATCAAAACACAACTTTCGATCCGAAAGACTTCCGCAGCACTGTTCCCCGTTTATCGCCTGAAAACCTTAAAGCAAATATGGCATTTGTAGATTTGGTTGCAGTTGTGGCACAGCGTAAAAATGTCACTCCTGCACAAATTGCGATCGCATGGATTCTTGCACAAAAACCATGGTTTGTTCCAATTCCGGGCACCACAAAGTTGCACCGTTTAAAAGAGAATCTTGGAGCTGCAGCCGTAGAACTTTCTGCTGAAGAACTTCTGGAAATTAACACCGCTTCCTCAAAAATTGTAGCGCAAGGTGAAAGATATTCGGGCGGTAGTGCCAAAATGATTAACCGATAATTAATTTGAGTTGTAAAGTATAACAGAATGAGCCGCAGAGAAAACCATTCTTTGCGGCTTTTATTTTTAGTTAAGTTGATAAAAAGTGAAGCAATCAGTTTGCCAGCAAATTTTCGTTTCCCCATATTTCAAGTTCCCGAAATACGGGAGAGAGACCTTTCCCCAGATCTGTAAGGGTGTACTCCACGCGTGGAGGAATTTCTTTGAATTGTTCGCGCAAAATCAGTCCGTCGTTTTCCAGTTCTCTAAGTTGCTCGGTAAGTACCTTGCGGGATATATTGGGTACGCGAACAGCTATCTCGCCAAAACGTTTCGTTCCTGTCACTAGAGAATGCAATATAATGGTTTTCCACTTGCCACCTATCAATTCGATGGTTGCCGCTACCGGACATTGGTTTTTTTCTTTGAGTCTGGCCATAATGGTTACTTTGGGGTTACTACTATTTTCACGGTTACAAAAAAGTAACCTGTTTCGAATAAAAACTATTATTAGTTACTTTGCGTAACAAAAGTAGAAATAATATCAATCACTTGTTTCTGTTCGAACGAATAAGGAAATTTATTTAACCATAAAGATTCTGTCAAAACAGAACACAGATTGTTTTATTTGTGAGATTTGGCAAAGTATAAAATATACATTCATAATAATTTAAAAGAAAGGAAACAAAAAAATGAAAATCGGAGTAACGGGAGTAACTGGTCAATTGGGACATCTAGTGGTAGAAAAATTGAAACAAAAAGTAGCAGCAGAAAGTATTGTAGCCTTGGTACGATCTCCTGAAAAAGCAGCTGACCTGGGTGTGGAAGCCCGCGCATTTGATTATAATAAGCCGGAGAGTCTTGTAGCTTCATTACAGGGTATTGATAAATTATTTCTGATTTCGGGTAACGAAATTGGTCAGCGCCTACCACAACATACAGCAGTTATTGACGCAGCTAAAAAAGCTGGTGTAAAACAAATTGTCTATACCAGTATTTTGCATGCTGATACATCTTCGCTTGGATTAGCCGGAGAGCATCTGGCAACGGAAGTTGTCTTAAAAGCATCGGGCTTAGCGTATACTATTCTGCGCAATGGCTGGTATACTGAAAACTATGCCGGCTCTGCTAAAGGTGCCGTTGCAGCCGGAGCCTTTATCGGATGCGCAGGCGACGGTAAAATTTCGTCTGCTGCCCGGGTAGATTTTGCCGAAGCAGCCGCTGTAGTATTGGCCGGAGAAGGTCATGAGAATAAAATCTACGAATTGGCCGGCGATGAAGCTTATACACTAACGGAACTGGCTGCTGAGATTTCGCGTCAGAGCGGGAAAACCATTCCATACAACAACCTGACCGAAACACAATATGCCGATATTCTGAAGAGTTTCGGTTTGCCGGAAGGATTGGCTGAAATGTTGGCTGACTCGGATATTGGTGCTTCAAAAGGTGGATTGTTTGATGATTCCCACGTTCTTTCCACGCTGATCGGTCGCACTACAACGCCACTGGCGAAAGTGCTGGCAGATGCCATTGCATAATAATTTTTGAGCTTTTCAGCAAAGATATTTGAGCCGCGGAGAAAACCATTCTCTGCGGCTTTTTTATACTTTTGTATCAAAATATTACATATAAACATTCTATACAATAAGTCATATGGAATCGGAATACAATCAAACAATGGTATTTAGTTATTCGGATGTCTTCTTCGCTCATTATTTTAACAATGATGTAAGATGCCATAAGATGATTGAAAACCATGCGTTGATGTATGTTTATGCCGGAGAACTAATCGTTGATGAAAATAATAAGCAAACAAAAATACACGCAGGTCAATGTGTTTTTATCCGGAGAGATAACCGGGTTACTTTAACTAAGAAAGCCATTGGGAAAGAGCAATTTAAGACAATTACAATGGTCTTAACCCGAAACTTTCTAAGGGAGTTTTTCCAAACGATCAATCGGGACGAGCTTCCTTCCGAAACCCATAGGTTTAAACAAAGCCTGATAAAGTTACCTAAGTCACAGGAAATTGAAAGTCTTTTTCAGTCGATGACTCCTTATTTTGATTCAGCGATAAAACCAAGTGATCAAATCATGAAGCTGAAAATGCAAGAAGGAGTTTATTCCTTGTTAAACATCGACAAAAACTTTTATTCCTGCCTCTTTGATTTTACCGAACCCTGGAAAATTGACATTATTAATTTCATGGATAAAAATTACATGTATGACTTTTCTGTCGAAGATATTGCCAATTACACCGGAAGGAGTCTTGCCTCATTTAAACGCGATTTTAAAAAGATTAGCTCTCTCCCACCCCAAAAGTGGTTGATCGAAAAAAGACTAAAAGTTGCACACGATAACCTTTTCAATAATAATGTAAAAGTCTCTGATGTTTATCTTGAGGTTGGATTTAAAAATCTTTCGCACTTTTCAACAGCCTATAAAAAGCAATACGGATATTCGCCGACAAAATAAATTTTCAGAATTCAACCTTATGATTAAAATTGTTCCTCACAAACACTCATTCCTTCTCCTATTACTTTTTAGCATTCCTGGTATTACTTTTTCACAAAAGTCAGACAGTACAAAGGTTGCAAGTTATTTTGGTGGTACTGTTATGGTCACCAACAAAGGGATTTCCTCAATACCAAATTTAACATTGGGTAAACCTGCGACGATAATTACGATGTCAGTCGGCAGAAAAGTCAGATTTGAACCCGAATTTCGTTTTGCGCTGGAAGGGAAACCCTGGATGTTTATATTCTGGTGGCGTTACGATTTTCTAAATACTGACAAATACCTAATTAAAATACGCGCAAATCCTACCATCGTCTTTAATACAATATCTGTAACAACCAATAATATAACGACGGACGTTCAAAAGGCTGGTCGTACATTGACGGGAGATTTTACGACCACTCATTTCCTGACAAAAAATATCAGCATTGGCGGCTATTACATGTACGTGTATGGTGTCGAAAAAGAGGCTATAAAAAATACACATTATCTTGCTTTAAGAACCGGATTTTCGAATATCAAACTCTCAGGACAATTTTATATGGGGTTTAATCCTTCAGTTTATTTTCTGAAAATGGATGAAAATCACGGATTTTATTCCAACACAACTTTAACTTTTGGAAAGCGGAACTTTCCGCTCACATTTTCAGCGCTCATCAACAAGACCATTCATACAGCTATACCAATTGGTAAGGACTTCCTTTGGAATGTAAGCCTGACTTACACTTTTAATGGGAAATATGTCGAACAATAATAAATAATTTTGGGAAAAATTAAAAGCTGCCGGGGACTATTACCCTGAAGCATTGGATAGAAAACCAGGACTTTAATAACGACAATTTTATGGGCAAGAAAGTTTTAATCATATCTTCCAGCCCGCGAAGAGGCGGAAACTCCGATACGCTTTGTGACCAATTCGTACTTGGAGCAGGAGAATCAGGAAATCAAGTCGAAAAGATTTTCCTCAAAGAAAAGAAAATCAATTACTATACGGGTTGCGGAACTTGCCTGAATGGGAAGAAGAGTTGTCCCCAGAAAGATGACATGGCCGAAATCCTTGAAAAAATGGTTGATGCCGATACGATTGTAATGGCAACTCCTGTTTACTTCTACACGATGTGTGGTCAGATGAAAACATTGATTGACCGTACTTGCGCCCGTTATACAGAAATCAACAATAAGGAGTTTTATTTCATCGTTACGGCTGCCGACGACAGTAAACCTGCAATGGAAAGGACGATTGAAGAATTTCGGGGATTTACTTTCTGTCTTGATGGAGCTACTGAAAAGGGCATTATCTATGGAACCGGTGCCTGGGAAAAGGGAGAAATCATCGGAAAGCCGGCAATGAAAGAAGCCTACCAGTCAGGGTTGGCAGTGTAAATAGCAATAAATGTAACTTAACAAAGGAGGGTTTAAAAGATGAGTATCAGTGAAACAGCACACAAAAACCACGAAGAACTGTGGCCGGATTATAAATCACGGGCGATGCAAACCGACCCGGAGCTGATTGAATTATTCGACAATTTTGCTTTCGATGAGGTAATCAGTTATGGCAACCTCGATACTAAAACCCGCGTGATGATGATTTTAGGCTCCACCATCGCTTGCCAGGCACAGGGAGAATACAAAATGATGGTGAATGCTGCGCTTAATGTGGGTGTTACTCCTATTGAGGTAAAAGAGATTTTGTACCAGTCGGTTCCCTATGTAGGTATCGCTAAGGTGGTGGACTTTATCTATCTTACAAATGAAATACTGACAGAAAGGGGGATTTCCCTGCCATTGGAAGAGCAGTCGACCACTACGCCCGAAACACGATTTGAAAAAGGATTGGAAGTACAGAAAGCCATTTTTGGTGATCTGATTGATAAAATGTATGAAGCGTCTCCGGCAAATCAGCTTCATATTCAAAAATACCTGTCTGCAAACTGCTTTGGTGATTACTATACGCGGAAAGGACTTGACTTGAAAACCAGAGAGCTTCTGACCTTTTCGATCATTTTGTCGCTGGGTGGCTGTGAACCTCAGTTAAAAGGGCATGTGCAAGGCAATTTAAATGTTGGAAACGATAAACAAATTTTACTTAGCACTGTTACGCAGTTATTGCCTTATGTCGGATATCCGAGGACGATTAATGCGATAAGGTGTATCAATGAAGTAATACCGGAGTAAAACAATTAACATTAATAAATATGGAAACAAAGAACGTAAAAGCATTCGGAACAGAGGCAGCAGATGCGCCTCTAAAACAAATGAATATTGAGCGCAGAGAAGCCACAGCAAAAGATATTGAAATCGAAATTTTGTATTGCGGTGTTTGTCATTCCGATTTACACACTGCCAGAAATGACTGGGGCGGAACGATGTATCCTGCCGTTCCGGGTCACGAAATTGTGGGTAAAGTTACAAAAGTAGGAAGTGAAGTTACAAAACTTAAAGTCGGAGATCTTGCCGCTGTAGGTTGTCTGGTTGATTCGTGCCGCGAATGCGACAGTTGCAAGCATGATCTTGAGCAGTACTGTTTAAATGGGATGATAGGAACTTACAATGGGCCTGACAAACATTTGGGTGGTCACACTTTCGGCGGTTATTCCGAAAAGGTAGTGGTGGATGAACATTTTGTACTGAAAGTCCCTTCAAACCTCGATTTGGCAGCCGTAGCACCTTTGCTTTGTGCCGGAATTACTACCTGGTCTCCGCTTCGTCACTGGAATGTTGGAAAAGGTAGCAAAGTAGCGGTTGTTGGTTTGGGTGGATTGGGTCATATGGCCATTAAACTGGCTAAAGGTTTAGGTGCAGAAGTTTCGCTTTTTTCGAGAACACCAGGCAAAACGAAAGATGCTTTGGAACTTGGAGCCGACGCTGTGATTATCTCAACAGACACTGATCAGATGAAATCTGTCAAAGGAAAATTTGATTTGATTATTGATACTGTTCCCTATGGTCACGATGTTAATCCATATGTCTCTACGTTAAATATCAGCGGCACATTGGTTTTGGTTGGTTATTTAGGCGGACTGGAACCATTATTAAATACAGTGCCGATGATTTTAGGTCGGAAATCCGTAGCAGGTTCAGTAATCGGTGGCATTGCTGAAACACAGGAGATGCTCGATTTCTGTGGTGAACACAACATCGTATCCGAAATTGAAATTATCAAAATGCAGGATATTAATGAAGCCTACGAACGTATGCTTAAAAGCGATGTGCGCTACCGTTTCGTAATTGACATGGCATCTTTATAAAAAGATTCCTGTAGCATATTAAAAATCAATTTTAACCACAATGTTCACAAGGTACGCACAACGGTCACAAAGTTAAAGCAATGTATTTTTGTTATTTGTGAACTTTGTGTGAATTCCTTGTGATCCTTGTGGTTAATTTTTTCCCTTTCAAAACAACAGTGTCTCTAAAAATTATTTAGAAATGAAAAATGTACTTATCCTTGGTGCCAGTGGTAATATTGCCAGGCAAGTGATCGATATTATAGTACGAAAGGAGGATATCAACCTGACACTTTTTCTTCGGAATAAGAGCAGGTTACGAAATAAGGATATTTCGAAGTGCCATATCATAGAAGGCGACGTTCTGGATCTGAATCAACTCAAAAAGGCGATAACCGGACAGGATATTGTGTATGCAAATCTTGTTGGAGACCTGGAGGCAATGGCAAAAAACATTGTGAAAGCAATGGACGAAAATGGAGTTAAAAAACTCATTTTTATCAGTTCGATCTGCATTTACGATGTTCCGTTAAAACCAGTTTTAAAACCTTACCGGAAAGCCGCCGATGTGATTGAAGCATCGGATATAGAATACACTATCCTAAGACCAACCTGGTTTACCATTGCAGATGAAGTGGATTACGAAATAACCCAGAAAGGCGAACCTGAGAAAGGATCGGAGATTTCACAAAAAAGCCTGGCAATGTTCATCACGAAAGTGATTGGATCGCCCGAAAACTACATTCGTAAAAACATCGGCATCAACAAGCCATGATGCAGAATTTTTCGTCCTTTCATTCCCATTGTTCAAAGAAAATAATTAACTATTCAGTACATCAACAAGTTGTTTTAAATACCCCCTGCTATTTTTGATTTTCATATTGGAGGGGGATATTTTTTATGCTTCTTCAATGATCCCAAAAATTTCCTGAATATCTGGTTTGCCGAGATCTACTTTAAGTGAGGACAGAATTGGTATTAATATTTTACCAAAAGCTTCAAACTCTTCCATACTTTCCCATATATCAAAAATATCAACACCGTTACTATCCCCATAACTGACATGATAGCTTCTGCCTTTGGGATTCCCTTGCCCTACAGCTGCAAGCTGTTTAATTGCTTCGTGATATTTGGCTTCAGTGAAGCCAGCATGTTTGAATTTAATTACTAACGCCATGATTTTTTGTTTTAAAATATTCATGCCTACTCTGGTCGGTTTTCGGCTACCCCGTTAATATTTTGTCATTTATAATTTCTAAATGTTAGTGATTCAGCATGGCATGAAAAACAACTCAATAATTATATGCGACAAAACTTTCTTCATTCATTATTTCGTGAATGAGGCACAATATTCATGAATCTTAAGACGCATCATCAACTCAAGATAAAGGACGATGCGGGATCTTCAGTTTATAGTTAAAAATCAGCTAACCTTTTATACAAGATTTCTTATTTCTTTTTTATAAAAAACAACCCCATCGCTCCACTAATCACACCTTGAAATGGGCCTAAGTAAATACTTGAATTTTTCATCAGTGAAATCAGCGGCTGATCATTCAACAATGGCTGAATGAGTAGTATTAATAGAATAACAGACAAATAAAAAATCGATAAGAAAAAGACCAGTCTAAAATAAAACCGGTCAATATTGAATACCTTCGAATCCTCACTTTGTATATCGAATAAGAACACAGATAATATTAAAGATAGCGTGGGTATCACCGATGGAAACAGCCAACCCCAGGCCTCTGTGTCCTTATCTTCATATTTACCGGTCATCGTTTGGATAAACATCAGCACGAAAATGCAACCAACAAAGATGAACCACAATACAGCTATTTTCTTTTTTGCGGCACTAAATTCAATTTTCGTATTTGTCATTTTGGGAGGCTTTTTAAAATTCCTGAATTGGCTAAATGATTATTACACGAACACTCATCGGGTAATAAAAATTTGGCTTCATCTTTATTTTCTGATTTTTTAAACTCGTAAATCAATGCGGTGATGGTGTATGCCTGCGTAACGTTCAACTCTTTTATTTCATCAGGCAATTTTTCTAAACCTACCTTTAACCAATTATTCGTTACAACTTTATCAGGCGATTCGCCCAAAAAGGTAAAATTATTGGGTGTTACAAGAAATACAATACACCGGTAATAACCTGTCTTTGCTTTGAATAAAGCTTTAAAATATTTACCCAACGAAAAGCTTTCAAACAGATTCGTCGTAACCCGGTAATTCCACCGATCCGGATCAGGAATCGAAAATCCTTTTTCATCAATCTGTTCAAGTTGTGTCACCAAAGCAAAGCCATCAGACACTTCCATATATTTCCTTCTGTAATAGCCATTTTTATCGAGCGCCGAAATAAGCAATTCATCGATATCCTTTAATTTATGCGCTGCTTTAAAGTGTGCCGTCAAATCTACATCTGCAGATGGCTGAGGTACGACAGGAAAAGGAAATTGCGCACCGTCTTCGATATCGGGTAACAAACTTGGTTTTAATACGGGCCTTGATTCAGGTTTCGGTTCGGGTTTCGGTTCGGGTTTCGGTTCGGGTTTCGGTTCAGGCGTTGGAGCCATAACTACCGGCTCTGGTCGTCTTCGTGCTCTGAATATAAAACATTGGTTAAATAATATTAGAACAAAAAGTAGCAGCGAAATCTTAACAATCAAATTATTCTTTATCATCCGGATGATTTATTGGTTATCAAACAACTTGCTATTCAATTTTTTAACGATAATATAAGATCAACGTTAAGATTGCACTTTCAATCTTAAGGCTAATAAACAGCATTTTACCAATGCCAGTTTAGTATGACAGGAATCGGTTAACTGATAATAGTTGCAGTATCAGCTGCGTGAAATAAATGGGTCAGTTTACCATTCATTACTGTCCAGGTATGCGCAACATTGGCTATAAAAGAATGACCTGTAACTCTATTTGTTCCCTGATAAAACCCAACCATAACTACCTTGTCGCCGGCCCCAAATAACTCGCTGATTGCAATATTTAAACCATCGAAGAAGACCGGGAGATTCATGAAAACATTTTTCATAATGGCATCGGGTCCATAATAAATGCCATCGTCGATCACAAATGGCATCCCCTTGCATTCGTGCCATTCAATTGAAGGATCAAATAGCGCCAAAACACCTTCTAAATCACCTGCTTCAAAACAGGCATATACTTTTTTAACTAAATCAATATTTGTCACGTGAATGAATTTTAAAGATGAAAAAACTAAATCAAATAGGTTGCTAAAAACAAATTGAATCTGAATCCGGAAAGTGATCTTTGATCGTTTTTTACTTAATCCAGGCTTGGATCACAACATCTAAATAAGTGCATTCGCTATTATTTAGATCGAATACGAATAACAATCTTGTTTTGTTTCGATTTTTCAATATTTTTTTAATAAATTTTAAAATTTAGAAATAATGAAGTTATAACATGATGATGTATTGTTTGTAAACTTTCGGTTTGTAGTTATAAAGTAATGGTAATAAACAGATGTCGTACTACAGACATTCGATTTGATCTCGTTTATAAAAATTGATTTCAAATCGTTGAGATGAATATCAAAACGGAGTACCGCAAGCTCGATTCATTTTCATTATTAAATCTAAAAAACATCAATAATTAAACAAGGAATAAAACTATTTTTGCGCAACTTTTATGAATAGAAACAATACATATGGATTCAACAAGTCCCCGACTTTCGGTCTTTCCTGATTCCAAAAGCCATTACGACATACTCGACGGACTTCGTGGTGTTGCAGCAGTTATGGTGGTCACATTCCACATCCTTGAGACTTTTACCGGAGGCAATCATTTAAAACAAATCATCAACCATGGTTATCTGGCAGTCGACTTCTTTTTTGTCCTTTCAGGTTTTGTAATTGGCTATGCTTATGATGACCGTTGGGGAAAAATGACATTAAAAAGTTTTTTTAAACGTCGTCTTATCCGGCTTCATCCAATGATTATAATGGGTATGATCATTGGTGCGATAGGGTTTTATTTCAGCGCTTCCCCCATTTTATTTCCGGGAATTAGTTCAGTGCCTATTTGGAAGATGTTGATTGTGATGTTGATTGGGTTTACTTTAATTCCTGTACCTACATCATTGGAAATAAGAGGTTGGGGCGAGATGCATCCGCTCGATGGTCCAGCGTGGTCGCTTTTCTTTGAATATATCGCCAATATTCTTTACGCACTATTTGTGAGGAAATTCTCAAATAAATTACTTGCTGTATTGGTTTTTATAGCTGGCTGTGCACTCATACAACTTGCAGTAACAAGTCCGAATGGAGATATCATTGGAGGTTGGTCAATCGAACCAGCACAACTACGTATTGGTTTTACACGTTTGCTTTATCCCTTTTTTGCTGGGCTTTTACTCTCACGAATCTGCAAACCCGGCCGTATTAAGCACGCTTTCTTATGGTGCAGCTTAATGGTCATCCTATTCTTTTCAATACCGCGAATCGGCGGAACAGAACACCTTTGGATGAATGGACTTTACGATTCTTTATGCATCATATTTATCTTTCCCTTGATTGTTTACATGGGTGCGAGTGGCGAAGTAAAGGGAAAATATGTATCAGCGGTATGTAAGTTCTTTGGTGACATCTCGTATCCAATATATATGATCCATTATCCGCTCATTTACATTTTCACTGCCTGGGTTGTCGATAATAAGATTCCAATGCATGAGGCATGGCCCGTTGCTCTTCTACTTCTTACTTCAAGCATAGCTATTGCATACGCTAGTTTGAAACTCTATGATGCACCTGTACGAAAATGGCTGACAAATCGTTTTATTACGAAAGCAATGAAATAATTGAAATTGGCATTATTGGTTATTTTAATTAAGAATTGGTCTACTTTTAATCGAAAAAAATACCACTTATTTAAATCAGAATTGGTACCATCGTAATTTTACCATAAAATTTGTTTCCTGGAAAACACTACGATAAATTTCGTTAATTATTTTAAAAGGGAATCGTAAAATGTTCTTTGCTTTATAGTGACCGGGTGGTTATTCAATCCCCAAAAGCGCATCCGGTCGCTTTATTTTTTACGCCGTCGATATTCCATCTCCAATAATCAAACAGCACCTCTTAAACCTAAAGCCAATCTTCTACTCCTATCTTCCTGTTTTTCATGTACATTTATTCCATTTTTACCAAGATAAACCTGTTTTTGTAAATGTCGAACGAAAATATCTTGTTATCGAACGAAAATATTAGTTTACCAAACGAAAATATCTTGTTATCGAACGAAAATATTAGTTTACCAAACGAAAACATCATGTGCCAAACGATAACATCATGTTACCAAACGAAAACATCATGCTATCGAACGAAAACATCATGTTACCAAACGAAAACATCATGTTACCGAACGTAAACATCATGCTATCGAACGAAAACATCATGTTACCGAACGAAAACTTCTAATTATCGAACGAAAACATCAAATTATCGAACAAAAACATAAAATATTACATCAACACCTTGAATATCAACACTATTTTCTAAATAAATGCAAACATCAAGTTCAATATTAGCAATGCAGTTACAGGGATGCGCTATATTTGATGAAAGAAGATCAATAATTCTTACCTCAACATAAGCTGAAATCTATGTCCATTCAATATCGTTCGATTGTAACGATTTTTAAATCATATGATGATATCCGAAAAAAATTTCAGATGATTAAACAGAAATCAAATGGGAAGCTGAATATGCCATCAGAGATTCAAAATGAGTTGCAAACTTAAAACCATGCTGAAGCTTCGAGATGACGAATGAGTGAGATTGGAATTTAATATTCTAACAATGATGCTAAAGTAATTTCATTTCAATAAGCACTTTTTCAGATACTTACAATCAACCGAAATAGATAAATGTGAGGATGCATTTATTGCAGTCACCTTTAAATGACGTAGAAAAGAATAAAAAAAGGAGAGGCATTAGGCACATCTATAAAGAGAATCAATGTGAAAAATAAGCTTTATACTTCAGCCTTTTGTAATAACAATAGGAACACCTTTAGATTCATTAGGATGATGCGATTTTACTTCAGTCATTGATTTGTTAAAAGGAAAGTTTATTTTTGAAGTGCAGCTCTTCGTGCGAAGATTTTGAATTAAAATTAATACCATTGTGTTAGTTGCGAAACAATTAGTTGCATGTGTACTGTAAAAACAAAGATTCAAATACTGTATAAAACAAAATGAATATGACACATCAGACTAAATTTGTGGTAAAGAAAGATGACGCTGTAAAAAGGCAATTTCTTGGAGTAGATTTTGAGGTTCTTGCCATAGGCAAAGATTCGATGGTGACTAAAATGCTCTACAAAGAAACCGACGCTGTGCCTTTTCATAAACATCCCAACGAACAAAACGGATATGTAATCACAGGCCGGTATAAATTGATTTTTTATAATAGTGCCTATATTCTTACAAATGGTGATTCGTATTCGATCCCTGCAAATATGGAACATGCGCTGGAAATCATTGAACCAGGCGAAGTTATTGATGTATTTACACCTGTAAGACAAGATTATTTGTAGCACAATTTCTCAGTTTTGCGATTGAAATCATACAGTTATCAGGAATATGAAGCGATGATATTCATCAATTAGTTTTGCGATTATGGAGAATCAATTAAAAGAAAAACTTCGGCCGAATGTTCAATTCGAAAACCTGGATAACCCCGTAATTGATGATATCCCTGTATATCTGAACGACAAGTTTGTAACTGGTGACAACCAGAAATATATGAAAATGTATGACTGGATGTCGAAAGGATATGATTTGGCAGAAACAATCGTTGGCCGGGTAAAATACGGGAATGCCATTAATAGGATGAGAAGTGAATTAATGTCAAAACTTGAGTGGCGCGACAGCTGTTCTGTTCTATATGTATCCATCGGGACAGGTAAAGATCTGCAATTTATTCCTGATGTGATCAATAAAAGAACACTTGATATTGTAGGTGCAGATATTTCGATGGGCATGCTTAAAAAATGCCGTAAAAAATACAATCAGCATTTTAATCTTTCATTAATCAACTGTTGTGCTGAGGATTTGCCATTTAAAGACAATGAATTTGATATTGTATTTCATGTCGGGGGGATAAATTTTTTTAACGACAAGGCGTTAGCAATTCGGGAAATGATCAGGGTTGCCAAAAAGGATACAAAAATTCTTATTGCCGATGAGACAGCAGATTTCATTGAGAAGCAATACAAAAAAAGTAACTTGTCAAAAAAGTATTTTCAAGGTGCAACTTTCGATTTTAAAGATATTGAATCAGCAATTCCATCCGGAGTAAGAGATTTAAAGACGGAGCTGATGTGGAAAAACAAATTTTACTGCATTACTTTTTTAAAATAAAGGTTTAACCGATAACGGTTGCAATGTTGATTTTGAAAAACTGATGCTGCAGAACTGAAAACCCCCAATGTTTCCGAACATTGGGGGTTTTCAGTTTTTACTTAGTTAAAAGCTAAGTATAAGTCGAATTAACATGCTGTTATATGGCTGAAATTTATCCACAATAATCATTTTTACTATAAAAAAAATAAATAAACCATTTTATCGTCCCTAATAATTAAAATTTATGTAGGTTTACAAAAAAATGTACGCCTTATAATTGATAGAAAAAATATAAATCGCCCGATATCCTTCGTGCTTTATATGTATCAATTTGAAATAAGGTAAATATAACCGGATTTGAGTTAACCTTAAATAATACTTGCAGACGATGTCGGCTCGCAATCATAAAAAAATTGAAATAGAATGGTTTGTTTCGAATATTGAGAAGCATGGGCTTGCTGTTATTATGGTTGAATCGACTGATTATTTACCATCATTTGCTTACAGCGTTGGATTATGGCAAAAATATAATCACCCCGAGATCATTTGCTTCGGACTAACTACAAAACTGCTGCATAAAATTATTAATGATGTAGCAGAAATAATTAAAACTGGCACGAAACTCGAATCCCACAACACTTATCTAAATATCTTCAAAGAAAGCAGGGCTGAATTCCTCAATGTAGACAAAAGAAATATTGGCGATTATTTTGTTTATGCAATCGAATATTATAAAACGAAGGAGTTTCCTGCATTACAACTTGTATGGACCGACCTGATGGATCGATTTCCGTGGGAGAAAAATTTCGAAAAGGAATTTAAATATAAACAACCGTTGCTTGACCGAAACGTTGATTTTAAATTCAGGGAATCTAAGAACCTTGGTATTTTTACCACACGGCAATGGCTTGAATTAAATGAACCGATATTACAGGTAATTCATGAATCGACTGGTGAATGGCAATTCCTGACTGGCGACCAGCATCCGGAAGACATAAAGCTTGTTTGCCTGGAAGAGATGACCAAAAGAGATAAGACTCTAAATGATCTGTTTAACCTCGATTACGGTGAATGTGCCGAAAGAGATTATATTGGAGGACACAATACCATAACAAGACTCGAAGAAGAGGAAGAGTAATGAATAGTCAATCAGCAATGAATTTTCAGATTGCAGGCACCTAATCTTTAGAACAACAATATCAATCTTTATATCCCTGCACAATAAAACCAATGAATTAAATGCAACAGGATGACAGATATATAATCCAATATGTCAATAAAATATTAGTTGATATTAAATCCTTTATTTTGTAGTTTGAAAAATAGAAATAATATTCTTCACTATTATCCAGAAAGTTACCAGGTCGACAACCAAATGATATATCATTAAATTAGGTCAGACAAAAAATCCATAAAACTTTATTAATAATCAAACCCTAATGCTAATGAACTCATTAAATTTCGGGATCTGGTTTTGATATTATGGTTCCTAATTATTAAAATTTTCTGTTATATGAATATTCTAAATCAGTGGAAGTGCCAACAGATGTGTACTTTAACAAGGAAGAATAATGTTACGTAATTTGAAACTTTTAGTAATCACCTCCGTTTAATCATAGGTTATGAAAGTTACTGCCATACATATATTCATCTTTTAAAAGATAATTTAAATGAATGATAAGGAAAAAACAAAAGAAGAACTACAAAATGAGTTAATGGCATTACAGAATGAGTTTTACTCCTTATCAAGTTCAATAATAGGTAGTGATACCGATAAATACGTTCAACTTGAACAAAAATTAGCCCTCGCTCTTCAAATATCTGCTTCTCAGGATGAAATAATAAAGAAACAAGATGCAGAATTAAATATTGCACTTCAAAATTTTGTTGTTCAAAACGAAGAAATGCGAAAACGGGCAGTTGAGTTAGTAATTGCAAATAAAGAATTAATAATTCAAAATAAAGAAAAAGAAAAGCGAACGGCAGAATTAATCGACGTAAACAAAGAACTTATTTTTCAAAACAGAGAGAGAGAAAAGCGAGCAGCAGAATTAGTCATTGCAAATGAAGAGCTTGTTTTTCAGAATATTGAGAAAAAAGTCAAGGAAGTTGAAAATATTGAAATTCAATCCCTATTAGCCGAAAAGGAAAAACAGCGTGAAGTCCTTATCCAATCTCTTTTAGAAATTCAATCTCAAAGTGAAGAAATAGCAGCTCATAATGAAAAACTGGCTCAGTCAAATAAAGAATTAAAGATAGCCATGGAACGAGCCGAAGAAAGCGATGAACTAAAATCAATATTTCTTGCGAATATCAGCCATGAAATCAGGACACCTATGAATAGTATGTTGGGTTTTGTAAAACTATTAAAGGAACCGAATCTGAGCTTAGAAGAGAAGAGTGAATTTTTAATTTACATTGAATCGAGTGGCATACAACTGCTTAATATCTTCAACGATATCCTCAACATCTCAAAAGTGGAATTGGGTAAAATGGAAGTCTCTGTTAATGCGACTGACATCAATGATCAGATCGATTTTATATATTCCGCTTTCAGATCCGAAGCGAATCAAAAAGGTATAAAGCTAATTTTTAAAAAATCGCTTACCGCAAAGTGGGCCTACATCAACACAGATAGAGAAAAACTTCGTGCAATTCTTACAAATCTTGTTAATAATGCCCTGAAATTTATCGTTTCAGGTACAATAGAATTTGGGTACAACCTGAAATGCAACAGAGTTCATTCCGAATTGGAATTCTTTGTGAAGGATACGGGTATAGGCATTAACAAGGAACAATCAGAATTTATTTTTAACAGGTTCAGGCAAGGGAGTGAATCGCTCAAAAGAAATTATGATGGTGTTGGTTTAGGATTGTCGATTGCAAAAGCCTACGTTGAAATGCTTGGCGGAAAAATTTGGGTAGAAAGTAAGGAAGGTAATGGATCTATATTTTATTTTACATTACCGTATAATACTAAATGCAAATCGTTAGCAAAGACAGGTTGATTGTCGGTCGTTTTTAATTATAAAAACAATACTTCCGGTTTAAAAAGATGATACATCATGAACCTCATATTTTAAGGAATCGAAAATCCTTAAAATATGAGGTTCATGATTTTTTGATTTGAAACCGAATATTCGAAATCCTTTTGAAGTTTGATTTTAATCGTCAGAATTTAAAAATGATTACAGGCGAATCGAATCCTTTATGCTTTGATAGCCCACCTAAGTTTAGCCGAACGTGCACGGGGATTTGTATTACACTCCAGCGCTGAAGGGCGAATGGGATCAGGAGCAACTTCGCTGTAAATTCCTTCACGATAAAAACGTTGAAAAGATTTCTTAACACGACGGTCTTCACCCGAATGAAATGAAAGAATTGCGACCCTTCCGCCAGTTGTAAGCACACCAGGAAGCTTCTCAAGGAATTTATCCAATACACCAAATTCATCATTCACCGCAATCCTTAATGCCTGGAAGCAACGTTGACACGATTTTTTAATATCCTCTTTACGATCGGGAAGTGGAAGAAACTCGAGCGTCTCTGCAATGATCTTTTGCAACTGTGTCGTTGTTTCGATCATCACTCCCTTAAAAAGTTGGGTTTTAATTGCATTCGCGATGCGTTCGAAATGAGGTTCATCGGCATTTTCAACCAATATCTCTTCCAGTCTGTCTTGCGAAATCGTTTTTAGAAGCGCTGATGCAGGTTTACCGCTCTTAGGATTGAGTCTTAGGTCCAGAGGGCCTTCTACTTTAAAAGAAAATCCTCGTTCAGGATTGTCAATTTGCATCGAAGAGACACCAAGATCGGCAAGTACAAAATGAAGCGGTCCTGTTTCAACTACAAGCCGGTCAATATCTGAGAAATTTAATTTTTGAATCACCAAAACATCGGGACCATAACCTAAAGCCTGCAGCCGTTCCTGCGTGCGGGGCAATTCAAACGGATCAACATCAATGGCATACAGTCGCCCTCCTGGTTGCAGTAGTTTAAGCATCTCCTGACTATGACCACCATAACCCATTGTAGCATCCAAACCAATTTGTCCGGGAGTAATCTTTAAGATATCAATTATTTCGCCAACACATATAGAGCGATGCATTCCGGCAGGTGTCCGACCCTGATCCATCACTTTGGCGATATCTTCTTTATAAAGATCAGGCTGAAGTTCTTTGTATTTGTCATGGAAGGATTTGGGGTGTGTTCCTTTGTATCGTACACGGCGGACATGTTTTGGCTCTTGATTTTCCATAAATGCAAAAGTAACAAATTGTCAATAACAGAAGGAACCAGCGATGTTTCGGAATAAATAATATTGAGAAGAAACGCTAAATTGCCCCCAATGAAACCGCGATCAATATAAGCGTAATCATATAATAGATCAGAATGTTCTTATGCTTATCCTTGTCAAGCTTGGTATTATTTGAGAATATTAATCCGAGGTTCGCAATTAACAGGGCAAAAAGCATGAGTACAATATGCTCGATAGGCCAAAAGCGTTTGGATGCGAGTTTAAGTGCACCTTCCATGCCAGCATTTTCGTTTCCCGGAGTGGTGGGATTTGCAAACAGAATCAATCCGAATATCAATTGTAAGTAGAGGGTGATAATAAAACCGAAAGACAGGTATTTATCCAATGCGATATAAGGTCCTTTGAACCAGATTCCCCTCACAGAACGGATAACCAGCCAAATGGCAATAACTGCAAAGGTAATGCTGATGACTGTATGAAGACTTTTCATCAAATTGGAACTTTCCAGAACAACAAAATTGAAAATCATATCGTTTATTTTAGAGGTGAAAAGTATTCATTACAGTAATTAATACACAGCTTCAGCGAGGAATCTGGCTTGCTGAATACGATCAGCCATCCCAATGCCATCTCTGAGATTTCCCCCGATAATCAATCCCGGATATTTGATCTGCAATTCCTCTACCGCTTTTAAACGGCCTTCTGTATCCGCTTCATATTGGGGAATCGCCCATTGATGACGAATGATTTTAAACAGGTCAGGTTTAAATTCATCTATTTTCATCAAAAGACAAACTTCACGCTTTATCATTTCTTCAACCTTATCAACCGGAAGTTCGACAATTTCCGAACGACGAACACCTCCCAGGAAAATAGAAAACAGTGCACCTTCTTTTGGAGCACGATCTTTAAATAAGGCAGACATAAACAACGCACCAAGGATATCTCTGTTTTCTTTAAAAGGAATCAATCCGCCAAAGGCATCAAGCTTTATGCCATCCCACTTGGTGAAACCCAGTATTACTTCAATTACTTTGGCATAATAAAGAGAAGTTATTTTGGATATTACTTCAGGGTCAACAAACGGAAGCACTTTATCTAACTGGTAAGCACCGATGGTGGTGATTACCTTTTTTGTCTCAATTTCAGCTGCTATCCCGTTTTTATCGGTATAAGATATCAAAAAATGCTGATCTACAGGCTGAACCCTGATATCAGTGATTCCAAGAAGGATATTATCATTGCCAATCCTGTTTTCCAATGCGTGGATCAACGAAACAAGGCCACCTTTTACCGAAAATACACCCCGCATGACACTCTTTTCCTCATCTGTTTTAGGTTCACGTTTTTTCTTTATCGATCCCCCGATAAAACTTCCATATTTCTGTTCGAGATTGTAAAGTTTCGGCAATGCAAATCGTGTTACCAACTGGTTTGGATCACCTGAATATACCCCTAAAATAAAAGGATCAATCGCGTAATCAAGAAAGCTTTTCCCCAATCGTCTTTTTACGAGGTCTGCCAATGACTCATTGGGATTTTTTCCGGCTGGGCGAAAAGGTTCCCCAAGTATTCGGAACTTATCTTTAAGTGTAAACAAAGGTGTTTTAATTGCAGCCATAGGGCCGGAAGGTAAAGCTTCCCATTTTCCATTTTTGAGGATATAACGCTTTTTTACATTTTCATTCGCTTCCTCAATCTGGCAATCATCTTTTAGATCCTCAAAAAGTCGTAAAACCTCAACATTTGAAACAACGCCCGAATTAGGACCCTCTTCGTATGTGAATCCGTTTTCAGTAACCGAGTTAATAACACCTCCCACCCTGTCGCTCCTTTCAAGGATGCTAAAAGTGAGTCCTCTCTTTTTCAGATGATGGGCAGTTGTCAACCCTGTTATTCCGGCACCAAGAATTACGACATCCTGCATGTTAAACTGTTTTTGAATAGATATTTTGTTCCTGATTATATGCCGGATCCAAAGCCATGGCAATGTTACGGGCAAACATCAGTCCTTTATCATGTATCTGAATCCCCGTTTCATTCAAAATGATTAAATCGTCGAGGATAAAATCTTCAAATTTCGCCGGATCAAATTTAATGAGGTCCTTAATATCTTGTGAGGACAATTGAAATTGTTTTCCAATCGCTTCAAATTCCAAGACTCCATTACACATGATGCTATTGACGATTGCCCGGATAATCTGCTCATCCCTGCAAAGTTTGTAACCCCTTTCAATCGCATATCCGGTCGTTTCGATCGATTCGATATATTGCGGGAATTCCTTATTGTTCTGGGCATAAGCCCCCCAGAACTGGCCAATCGATGATGATCCAAAACCATAAACTTGCCCGGTAGTCTCCAACGTACAGTAACCCTGAAAATTCCGGTGAAGTTTTTTCTGTCTGAATGCAATTGCCAGATCATCATCGGGAAGGACAAAATGGTCAATACCAATCGAAATATATCCTGCATCCTCCAATTGGGCAATGCTGTTAACAAGCATTGCCATTTTTTCTTCTGGTCTGGGTAACCCAATTTTTTCGAGTTGCTTTTGTGCCTTTTTCACCCATGGAACATGTGCATATGAGAAAGTAACAATACGGTCTGGTCTTATCGCAATAGCTTGTTTGAGTGTTTCAGCAAAAGATTCAGCACTCTGCAATGGTAAACCATAAATAAAATCCAGGTTGATCCCCCGGAAATTTTTGGTTCTCAGATAATCAACGATATCCTTAACCGGATACTTGGGACCCGTTCTGTTAACCACTTTGAGAACATCTTCGCGAAAATCCTGGATTCCTAAACTCATTCGGTTAAATCCCATTTCAGCTAACTGATCAATATCGCTGTATTCGAGGTAGGCAGGACTGCACTCCATCGCAATTTCTACCTTTTCACTTATGACGAAAATTGACCTGATATGATCGATGATCTCTTTGATAAAAGCCATTTCAATGGAGTTTGGGGTACCTCCCCCCCAATGGATCTGCGTCACCTTACGTTGAAGATCGAGATGTGATGAGACATTGCTAATCTCCGTTTTCATAGCAGCGATGTACCGTTCAACAACTGATTTTTTCTGTGCTATTACAGTACTGCAGCCACAGAAATGGCATCTGCACGGGCAAAATGGGATATGAATATAGATTGAAATATCTTTAGGTGTCTGACTATTGGAAGCTTTTAATTCATCGATATAATCAGATACTGTGAATTCATTATTGAAAAAATTTGCGGGCGGATAACTGGTATACCTGGGGCCAGAAACATTGTACTTATTTAGAAATTCGCTGCTTACGCTCATTGTTTATTGTCTTTTCCAATTGGTTTCTTTGACCCAATCAACAACCATTTTGGCATTTTCGAAGGGAATTCCCGGGATAAAACCGTGTCCAAGGTTGAAAATCCAATCCTGATGTTTTGAACCAAATGCAACATATTTTTCCAGCGTTGCTGAAATTGTAGCCTGATCGGCCATTAATAACCGTGGATCCAGATTTCCCTGAAGTCCGATATCACGGTGTACAAGCTCACGGGCCACTTCGATCGGTGTTTGCCAGTCGATACTCAGGAAATCAGTGTCTTCTGGTTTGATATTTGCAATTCCAGTTCCCAATCCTTTGGGAAGGAAAATCACAGGACAACCAAGTTCCATTACTGCCGAAGAAATTTTCCGCACATAAGGCATGATCATTTCAAAATACAAATCAGAAGGAATCAGGCCTGCATGTGTCTCAAAAATCTGGAAAGCAGAAAGGCCGTGTTTAACCTGGTTCACCGCGTATTCTATTGATAAATCGGTGATGATGTTTAATAGTTTATGTGCTGTGGCCTTTTCTTTATAAAGCAAACCAACAGCATCTGGGAAAGTATGATTGGAGCTCAAACCCTGCACCATATAGCAAAGCGTCGTAAATGGCGCTCCGCAAAATCCGATTAAAGGTGTATTGGAAGGTTTGGTCCTTTGTACTTCGTCAATTGCCCTATAGATATATTCCAATTTAGAGGCGTCAGGATGCAAGGTACTTACAGGATCGCTTAAATCTTTTAAGGCTTTCCCGAATTTCGGACCTGAGTCTGTAAATTCGAGATTCATGCCTAGCGCCACAGGAATTACAAGGATATCTGAGAACAGGATGGCCGCATCCACACCTAAATCGTGAACAGGAAGTAAAGTTACCTGTGCTGCCAGCTGAGGCGACTGCATAAGTTCGCTAAAACTGTATTGTTCACGTAATTTCAGGTACGAAGGGAGTACACGACCTGCCTGACGCATAAACCAAACAGGTGGACGACCGGTCTTTACGCCATTCAAAGTATCTGTAAATATAGAGTTGGGCATATTTATTCTGTTATTATAGTTTTTTTAAAGCTATTAGATTTGCTTCAAGTGCGTCGTCAATATCCTTATCCGAGTGGGCATAAGAGATAAACAAACACTCAAACTGCGAAGGAGCTATATAAATTCCGCTCTCAAGGGTCATTTTAAAATAATCGGCATATCTTGCGGTATCCGATTTCATGGCTTCATCCAAAGAGGTTACCTGCGTTTCATTCGTGAAAAACAAAGTCATCATCGAACCAACACGGTTGATGACACCCTTAACACCACTTTCGGCGAGATTTTTCCTAAATCCTGCTTCCATTTTGGCTGCTTTTCTTTCCAGCTCGGAATAGAAATCTTTCGTATCCCTTATCATCGTAAGCATTGCAATACCGGCAGACATTGCCAATGGATTTCCCGATAAGGTACCGGCCTGGTAAACTGGACCGATTGGAGCCAGCAGTTCCATTATCTCCTTGCGACCCCCATATGCGCCAACAGGAAGGCCACCACCTATGATTTTCCCCAAAGTTGTTAGATCAGGCATTACCCCGAAATATTCCTGGGCACCCCCTTTTGCAAGCCTGAAACCTGTGATCACCTCATCAAAAATTAAGAGTGCACCATATTCATTTGTAACGGCTCTTAATCCCTGAAGAAAATCTTTAGACGGAATAACAACCCCCATATTTCCACACACTGGTTCTACGATAATTGCAGCGATTTCATTCCCTTTTTCCTTGAATATTGCTCTTACAGAATCAAGGTTATTGTATTCCGCAATAAACGTGTCGCGCGCTGTACCCATTGTTACACCTGGGCTATTCGGTAATCCAAGTGTGATGGCTCCTGATCCTGCATCGATCAAAAAACTATCGCCATGTCCATGGTAATTTCCTGCAAATTTGACGATGGCGTCTTTTTTTGTGTAACCGCGGGCCAGCCGGATAGCGCTCATGGTCGCTTCGGTTCCCGAATTAACCATCCGTACTTTTTCGATGGAGGGAACCATTTCAACAATAAGTTCAGCCATTACTGATTCATATTCAGTAGGTGCACCGTAACTGGTCCCTTTCTCAGCAGCTTCGCTTATAGCTGCGAGAATGGTATCATTCGCATGACCAAAGATTAATGGTCCCCAAGATGCCAGGAAATCGATGTACTGATTTCCGTCAATATCGGTAATTACAGATCCTTTAGCTTTCTGAATGAATACCGGATTGAGGTTGACACTTTTAAAAGCCCTCACGGGAGAGTTCACACCTCCCGGAATAACCTGCTGAGCCCGTTTAAAAGCATCTATACTTTTTGTAAATTGCATTCTATTGGAATTAATAAATTTATTCAATATTTCCCGTTCAGGATATTTGCAGCTTCAACGGCATGGTAGGTAATAATAATATCAGCACCAGCCCTTTTGATCGAAGTCAATATCTCCATCATGACTCTTGGTCCGTCGATCCACCCTTTTTCGGCAGCTGCTTTTAGCATCGAAAACTCACCGCTTACATTGTAGGCTGCTACCGGCATATTGAATTCATTTTTTACTCTGTAAATCACATCCAGGTAGCTAAGCGCTGGTTTCACCATAACAATGTCGGCTCCTTCCGCTATATCCTGTTCCACTTCGCGGATCGCTTCGTTCGAATTGGCAGGATTCATCTGGTAGGTAGCACGGTTTCCAAATTTTGGGGCGCTTTCTGCCGCTTCCCTAAATGGACCATAAAATCCGGAGGCATATTTGGCGGAATAAGCCATGATTGGTACTTTATTAAACCCGTTTGCATCCAACTGTGCACGAATCTCTCCAACACGTCCATCCATCATATCACTCGGGGCAATCATATCAGCACCTGCCTGTGCGAGAGATACAGATTGTTTAGCCAGGGTAATCAGCGTCGCATCATTGTCAACATCACCTTCGATAATTGTTCCGCAATGGCCGTGAGTTGTATATTCACAATTGCAAACATCAGCTATGATATAAAGATCCTTAATCTCCTTTTTGAGGGCACGGATCGCCTGTTGTACAATACCGTTATGCTCGCATGCCACACTTCCGTCTTCATCCTTATGTTCAGGAATTCCGAACAACAAAACGGCTTTAACACCGGCAGCATAAATAGTTTTACACTCTTCAACCAACAACTCAACAGACAACTGGTAATTTCCAGGCATTGAGTTAATATGATTTTTCACATTTGTTCCTGAAATTACAAACAGGGGCATTACAAAATCATCAACTGACAGTTTTGTTTCGGTAACCATTTGTCTTAATACACTATTGTATCTCAACCTTCTTAATCTTGTTACAGGGAATGTCATAGTCTTTTGTTTTTATAATTGATAAAATTCAATAATTGCATCTTTAATACCTTCAGCATTCGATTTTCTCGCCGTAAACAATGGTTCAAATCCGGCTTGCTGAATTGCCTTGGTTGTAACTGATCCTATACTTACCATTCTCAATTTCCCAACGATTGTTTCATCATAAAAAGAACAAAAGTTGTGGAAAGTGGAAGGACTCGTAAAAATAATCATATCGTAATGGTCATTTTTAAGCAGTTCAATGATTTCCGTATCTACATGATCGGGCTTGATGGTTTGATAAACATTTATGCGGTGCATTGTATTCTGAACGGATAAATGGTTTTGCAAAGTATGATCCGCAAGGTTACCTAAGGAAAGTAATATATTCAGATTCTTAGGCTGATATTTGGCACAAAAGCGGTTGAGAAATTCTTCAGCTGTATTTTCTTCACTGATGAAAGTTGGGGCATACCCGTAATATTCAAGTTCCAATCCTGTTTTATATCCGATGACCGCCAGTTTAACCGACTTGGGTAATTCGGTATCTCCCTTTTTATCAATGAGTTGTTTGAAGAAATTAATAACACCATTCTTGCTGGTAAAAAATATCCAGTCGTATTTTTCCAAACCATTGAGATATTCAGCCATTTTGGTATCCAGTGGCGAAGGGATAATCTCAATCATTGGTAGCGAAAGTAATTTTGCACCACATGATTTAAGAATATCGGGCAACGTATCTCCCGATTCAATTGCTCTGGTCGATATGATGACCTTATCTTTCAACACCAAATCGGCTTGTGGATTGAGCATATTCTCGTTCCTGATCTCTTTCAGAATTTCATTACCACCACGATTGTACAAACTTTTGGCAAGTTTAGCAGAGAGATAAACAGCCTGACTTATATCTCCCTCAGCTGTATCTTTAAGGAATTTTGTTCCGTCAATACTCGAAATAAAACCGGTAATCCGGAATTTATCTCCGTCAATTGTTGTGTAGCTTCCCACTGGTATCTGGCAGCCGCCTTCAAGTGTTCCTAAAAAAGTACGTTCTGCCTCTGTAGCAAGAAAGGAACCTTCATGGTTAATTTTTGAAACAAGTTCTGCGGTGATAGGATCATTTTCCCTGATTTCAACGGCAATAGCTCCCTGGCTACAAGCTGGAATCATTAATTCGGGGTCAAAAAGTTCAGAAATATATTCTCCCATTTCCAATCGTTGCAATCCGGCACCGGCCATTACCATCACATCACAATATCCTTCCTGCATTTTTCGAATACGGGTATTAACGTTTCCGCGTATTTCAATAATCTTAAAATCAGAGTTTATCCTCAGCAACTGGGCTTTTCGTCGCAGACTTGAAGTCGCTATTACATCTTTTGAAGTAAGATCTTTGATTTTTCTGCCATCAAGACTGATCAGCGCATCCCTGATATCACCACGTTCTAACACTGCGCCTAATTTGGCTCCTTCGGGAAATTTGGTGGGTAAATCTTTCAGGCTGTGCACAGCCATATCAATTTCATGGTTGAAAAGAGCTTCTTCCATCTCTTTGGTAAACAACCCTTTGTCTCCAATTTTTGAGAGGGCTACATCGAGAATCTGGTCACCTTTGGTTTTGATAATTTCAATGATAAAGATGGTGTCAGGGTAATGTTTCTGAAGCTCTACCTGCACGAGAAAAGCCTGGTACAATGCTAATTTGCTGCCTCTTGTACCGATCTTTATGGTTTTAATCATTAATTCAGTTCGAATAATTTATTTACCATCGTAATATATTCCTGTTTCTGCCCATTATTCGTGACCGATTTTACGTTTTCAATCATTAAACCAATGAACTTTTTGGTAATCAGTTCACCATAAATAGTGGCTTTTTCATGGTCAATTTCCTTTTTGTTTTTTAAGCCTTCAAGCATTGCTTTGTTAACTTCCTGAAACTGGCTTGTAATATTCTGAAAAGTAGGCGCTAAGCAATGTATAGAGTGCCACTTTGAAAATTCTGAAACCGATTCATCAATAATAAACTCAGCGTGACAGATTTCCCCTTTTCTCATATCCAAATTATCTTCAATAACTTCATTTAAAGCATCTACATCATATACATGAACGTTTTCGATTTCGCCAACTTCTGTCGCAACATTACGCGGCACCGAAAGATCGATAAACAGTAGTGGCTGATTATTCCGTTCAACCATAGCTTTCCTGACCATCTCTTCGGTGAACAGGGCATTTTTTGAAGCCGTTGAACTTATTACAATATCGTTATTTAAAAGCAGTTCACCTAATTGTTCAAAATTGCCTACCTTACATTGGTATTTATCAGCAAGTTCACAAGCTTTTTCCTGGGTTCGGTTAACAACTGTAAATTGAGTACACTCTTTTTTTATTAGATTTAATAGTGTGAGTTCACTCGTTTGTCCGGCCCCGACTAATAAGACGGGATGCGAACTTAAATTCTGAAGTTTCTTTCCTGCAAGTTCAACTCCGGCATAACTAATCGAAACAGCACCTTTGTTGAGCGCAGTATCTGTTCTTACCTGTTTCCCGGTTTTTAAAGCGTCACTAAAAAGTTTGAATAAAACAGAACTACAGAGATCATTGTTTTTACTGACATTAAAAGCATCTTTAATCTGACCAACAATTTGATATTCACCTAATGCCATCGAATCGAGTCCTGAAACAACACGAAAAAGATGCTGTACAGCATCGTCATTTTTCATCTGATAAAAATGAATTTTAACTGCTGAAGTAACTTTTCGGTAACTTATGAGGGTGTTAAAAATAATATCGAAGTCTGAAGATAAGTTGCTATTCTCAAGTTCGAAGTAAATCTCGGTCCGGTTACAGGTCGATACTACTACGGCTCCCTGAACTCCAATCGCTTTTAATTGAGGTACAAATCGCTTAATATCCTCTTCGCAAAATACAAATTTCTCCCTTATTTCAATTGGAGCCGATTTATGATTTAATCCAAATAGTCCTATCATCCTATTTTGCTGTCTTGATTAATTTAGTACAAGTGTAAAAATACAATCTGAAGCAATTCTGTAGTAAAAAATGAAAATAACCAGAATTGCCAGTAAAGCCCGATAAGAATTAGTTATTAATTTTCATTCCAGCTATTTTTTACAATGCAGCAATTACATAAAACAAAATGCCTCATTCCGGGCGGAATGACCATATTTAAAAAGGCATTGATATATAGTTAGATATATGGCTTTTATAATAGGAACTAAAAAAACAAAGAAAGAATCAAATATTTTCCGGTAAATGCCAATTTAGTTATTTAGAATAATTATAAATTACATGCATGATTGTATTAATTATTTGCATGGCTAAAGTGTCGCAATTTATCGTCCTTTTAGTTTTACCATATCTTCTTTGTATTTTAAGTAATATTTGTGTAAGGTTGCTTTAAGATTTCTGTATCATTTATTACAGGAACATTACACAAGAATTACAGATACATTACACAAACTGCGACAAGGGTATGGTGAAATTATATTTCAAGCAATGGGCTAATGGATATAATGATTTTGTGACTATTTACTGCAATTTATCGATTGCTTCAGAAATACGACTTCAATTTATACTCAATTCTTGATTGTTCACGTATTCAATTTCGATAAAAAATCGTGCACCTTTTCATCCTGCTAAACCTAACAGACCAATTCATCACAAAAATAATAGTGGATTTAAGCTTTAAGAAAATCGACCTGCATCGCATGCATATAGTTCTGATAGTTGTATTTGACTTTAAATCCATACATCGCACAAATCTTCTGCACGATCGATAGTCCCAAACCAAGCGATTCAGGCGAAGAGGAGGAGGTATGGAACCGTTTAAACAACATTTCCGGATCCATTTGAAGTGCAGGTCCAGAGTTGGAAATTTTAAAATATGAATTGGAGAGTTCGAGTACCAGATCACCCCCTGTAATATTGTGCCTCACTGCGTTTTTGATTAAATTGACCAGCAAAATTTCAGCAAGGTAGGGGTTCATCTGTACGATCACTTCCGGATCCATATTTCTGATAACCTTAATTTTCCTTGAATGGATGAGATCTTCGAGGCTTTCCAGCTGATGATTGATCATGATTCCGGGATTTACCGGCTTTGATTCCGGGAATTGCCTGTTTTCAATCTTCGCCATCAGAATGAGCGTTTTATTGAGTCTTGACAACCTGTTTGAAGCCTCATATGCATCGGCTACCATTTTGAACTGCTTCTCCTTCATATCACCCGACTGCAGCAGCAACTCCATCTTTGAATTGATGATGGCCAACGGGGTCTGAATCTCATGCGAGGCATTCTCAATATATTCTTTCAGGTTTATGTAATCATTTTTAATTCGTTCCGTCATGGTGAACAACACCCTGTTCAGATCATCAAATTCTTTAATATCAGAGTTATGCAATGTAAATTCTTCATGCGAATTAACATCGTAATTGTTGATTTTTGCAATTGTATCATAAAACACTTTCCAGTCCGAACGCGAGGAATGGCGGTTTGCAATGATCAAAGTTAAAATAATCATGATCACAAGCAGGTTCATCAGGATTACAATGCGAATTATTAGCCTGTCTGTTTCTTCGAGCGGCTTAAATATTTGAATATAATAGTCACGATCGTAAATTGTTTTTACAAATCCGAATTGACGGAAAAGGGTATACTTGTTCGTTTCAGGGTTGAAAAGTAAAGTGTCAGAAAACCTTTCGGATTTCCGGGATTGAGTTAATTGTGTGATTATTACAGTGTCATTTAGATTAACAGTCTGTTTTGCTGACGAATGAGCGGCATCGAATATCTTATTGATATTCGATGCTCTTTTTTGAAGTTCAAGATTGATATTCTGATCAACCTGCTCACGAAGCATATAGTAAAAAGCCACCATCCCGATAAGAAAAATAAACAGGGTGATCGCCAGTAAATTAAGTGTTATTTTGTTTAGAAGTCTCAATTCAGTTCAAATTTGTAGCCTAATCCGTAAATTGTTTTAATGTAATCTTCACATCCTTTTTTAAGTAACTTTCTTCGGAGGTTCTTGATGTGCGTATAGATAAAATCATAAGAATCTGCCAGATCCATATAGTCTCCCCATAAATATTCTGCCAGCCCTGCTTTGGTAATCACTTTGTTTTTGTTCGAAATGAAAAACAGCAAAAGTTCATACTCTTTTTTTGTCAAAATTATCTCCTGGTCATGGACAAATGCCTTATGTTCATCGGGAATTAACCTGATTTCATTGATGACAATCTGATTACTACCGCCATAACTAATCCGACGATTAATTGATTTCAGGTGCGCATTGAGTTCTGCAAGATGAAAAGGTTTTGTCAAATAATGATCTGCTCCAATTTCAAGACCTTCGATACGGTTTTCAAGAGAATTCAAGGCAGATATAATGATGATTCCCAATGTAATTGATTGTTTCTTGATAAGCCGGATAAGGTCAAGTCCATTCCCGTCAGGCAGATTAATATCCACCACAATACAATCATACTGGTACAATTCAATCTTTTCGACAGCATCAAAATAATTATAGACCGCTTCACACAGATGGCCCTCTTCAGCAAGGTATTCAACCATCGAATCCGACAACGGCTTCTCATCTTCAACAATCAGAATCTTCATTTTTTAAACTTCAGTCATATTTCCTTCTAAGCACGAAAGAATTGCCAACGAAAGAATGTAATTTCAATTTGTGAATATAGTAAAATTAAAATGAGTAATGCATTTCCAAAAATTCGGGAATGAAGCTTCTTCGAAACTTTAAATTAAAAAAAGTGAGAGAATATACCAAGTTAAACATTAGCTCGAATATAACCACAGAATCACAATTATTTTAAATCCAATCAATTGGCTGTAAGCATACATTCATTAATCTTTCTTCCTCACTTCCTGCTTCAGGTTGATGGTTGTATTCAAACCTCACCGTTGGCGGCAAACTCATCAGTATACTTTCGGTTCTTCCATTGGTTTTTAATCCAAAAATGGTGCCTCGGTCATGAAGCAGATTAAACTCAACATACCTGCCTCTTCTGATTTCCTGCCAATGTTTATTTGATTCGGTAAAGTGGGTATTTTTCCTTTTCTCTACAATCGGCATGTAGGCATCGATCAATGCATATCCACACGTTTTTGAAAAATTAAGCCAAAATTCTACATTCTTTGTTCCATCGGGTTTTTGATGATCATAAAAGATCCCTCCTATACCCCTGCGTTCATGGTTCCGATGTTCATTCACAAAATAATTATCACATTCATTTTTGAACGATGAATAAAACGTATCGTCAAAACCATCACAAATGGTTTTATAAGTTTGATGAAAATGTCGGGCATCTTCATCAAACAAATAATATGGAGTCAGATCTGTACCACCGCCAAACCACCTATTGGTGACTTGTTCTTTTTCGTTGTATAATTCAAACATGCGATAATTGCAATGCACTGTAGGAACAAATGGGTTACCGGGATGAATCACAAGACTGAGTCCGCAGGCAAACCATTTATCACCATCAATGTTTAATTCTTTGCGCATTGCATCAGATACATTACCATAAACAACCGAAGTGTTCACCCCGCCTTTCTCAAATACATTGCCATTTGCAATGACCCTGGTTTTTCCACCACCACCTTCAGAACGTTGCCATGTATTTTCAACAAATTCAGCCTTACCGTCGCATTGTTCTACAGCATGACATATTGCGTCTTGCATCTCTTCAATCGTTTTGATCCATTTTTCTTTGAAGCCCATTTGATTAACCGGATAAAAAAATAGTTGAAAATAGTTTATTAACCCAATTCTGTTACCATTTGTTCCAGCCCATCAATCCAGGCTTCGTGATTATTCAGGCTTTCTACCATTTGCAGATGTTCACCTCCATGCTCTTTGAACAGTTCGCTGTATTCAGCTTCAATCTCCACCTTTGTTTCGAGGCAATCAGCAACAAACGAAGGGGCGAAAATCAGTATATTTTTTATCCCTGATTTAGCCTTGTCAATCAACGTCTTGTCGGTAAATGGCGACATCCAGTTCTTGCTCAGTCGTGATTGAAAAGACACCGAATAATCCTTAACTGAAAGACCAATTTCGTTTGCAATCAATCTGGCAGTTTCGTAACAAGCTGCTTTATAACACAATTTGCCTTCAGAAATTGTCTCCGTTACACACTTGCACGACAGGCAATCCTTGCCTGGATGAAGTTTATTGATTTGTCGCAAAGGTAACCCATGAAAGGAGAAGATGACATGATCATAAGCAGAGATTTCGTAAGCTGAAGCCCGTGCTGCAAAGGCCTTTATGAATGCGGGATGATCGTGAAAACTGCTAATTAGTTGAATTTCGGGAAAAGTTTTCCATCCATTAATCTGCTTCATAACAAGCTCGAAAACTGATCCCGTTGTTGCGGAAGCATATTGCGGGAATAGCGGCAGGATAATTATTTTTTTAAATTGACCATTTTCAACTTGCTTTAAAATCACCTTTAAGTCGGGATTACCATAGCGCATCGCATTAAATAACTGGTAACGCTCTCCGATTCTGATCTGAAGTTCGGCGGTGACCTGTTCTGAATAATATAAAAGCGGTGATCCTTTCTCGCTCCACAATTTTTCATAAAGCTTTGTCGACTTTGGTGCCCTGAATGGGACAATAATCAGATTTACAAGAATTTTCTGCGGAATCCAAGGCAGGTCAATAACTCGTCGGTCATTTAGAAACTGAAATAAATACCTTCTCACATCTGATAACGAGGGTGAATCGGGTGTTCCCAGGTTCACAAGAATAACGGCTGTTTGATTCATTTTCAAATTGTAAAATAATACTGACAAATCAAGTCTAAACCAAATCAATTCATCCAGAATTGGTGACATGACCGCAATAATAGGAAAAAAGTAGTATCCAGGATGCCAAATTACAACATCTTATTTTGGGGAATTTTCCCTTGAAAAAAATGCAATCGAAGCTATCCATAGCCTAAGTAAAGCAGTGAATTTTGCTTGCTCTGCTTATTTTACCATAACAACAAAAGCCTTACATTAATGTTTCAAATGGATTAAATACTATCGCATGTCTAAAGTCAAACTCTTATTTGTCACTTCAAAAAAGTCTCAATATTAGAATTTTAGATACCTAACGAGTAAGGAAAATAATTAATGGTTAAAATTTGATGTCGTATTTATTTTCGAATTTTTTCAACACCTGCGATAGTTGTTCTTTGAGATACTGAATACTGAGGCATGCATCAAAACTCAGTCCTTGATATTTTTAAAATTTAGCCGTAGGAACGTAGGAATCGTAGGAAATGTATGTATTTTACTCATTTTTAATCTCGTACGTTCCTTCTTTTCCTACGGTTTTCCTACGTTCCTACGGTTCCTAAATTCTATTTTTTAATTCTGACGATTCGGAATTTGAAGTGTAACTTCGGACAATAATGAAACAAGCCAATATATTCTTACACAACATCATATTATTCTCATTACTTAGGTTCTAAAATCAGATCATTTCTATCACAAAAAAAGGTGCTTTCGCACCTTTTTTATGATCTATTTCAAAATAAGCTTATTGCTTTCTAAGATTTGCCTGAGCTGCAGCCAGACGCGCAATCGGCACGCGGAATGGTGAACAGCTAACATAGTCGAGACCAACCATATCGCAGAATTCGATCGAGCTCGGTTCGCCACCATGTTCACCGCAGATTCCCAGTTTAATATCGGGACGTGTGGAACGGCCTTTTGTTACAGCCATTTGAACCAACTGGCCTACACCATGACGATCGAGTACCTGGAATGGATCTTGTTTAAGGATTCCTTTTTCGAGATAGGCGGGTAAGAATTTACCGGCATCGTCACGAGAGAATCCTAAAGTCATCTGCGTAAGGTCGTTCGTTCCAAAAGAGAAGAATTGTGCTTCTTTAGCAATACCGTCAGCTGTGAGCGCTGCACGCGGAACTTCAATCATGGTTCCGACTAGATATTCGATCCTGTCGCCACGTTCTGCAAAAACCTTCTCTGCAGTAGCATTGATAATTGCAGCCTGGTTTGTAAATTCGGCAACAGTACCAATCAATGGTACCATGATTTCGGGACGTGCATCAACACCTTTAGCTTTCAGATTCATCGCAGCTTCAATGATTGCGCGTGACTGCATCTCCGTAATTTCGGGATAAGTGATTCCCAAACGACATCCACGGTGTCCCAGCATCGGATTGAACTCTTCGAGTTCTGAAACTTTTTGACGTATCTGTTCGATCGAAATTCCCATCTCGTCGGCAAGTTCCTTTTGAGTAGCTTGTTGGTGAGGTACAAATTCGTGCAATGGCGGGTCAAGTAAACGAACCGTAACGCCATATCCGGCCATCGCCTCAAATATTCCTTCAAAATCAGAACGCTGATAAGGCAATAGTTTAGCCAAAGCAAGTTTGCGGCCTTTTTCATCGGAAGATAAAATCATTTCACGCATTGCTTTAATCCTTTCGCCTTCGAAGAACATATGCTCAGTACGACAAAGGCCAATCCCTTTTGCCCCAAACTTGCGGGCTATTGCCGCATCTTTTGGCGTATCTGCATTTGTGCGTACTTTCATTCGAGTGTACTTGTCGGACAGCTCCATAAGTTTCGCAAAATCTTTATTGAGAGCAGCTTCCTGTGTTTTCACCTTACCTTCATAAACTTCACCTGTAGATCCGTTTAGTGAAATCCAATCTCCTTCATTGTATTTTTTGCCGGCAGCTTCGCATGTTCTGGTCTTGTAGTCGATTCGTAATGATCCAGCACCTGACACACAACATTTTCCCATTCCACGCGCAACAACGGCAGCATGTGAAGTCATACCCCCTCGTGCGGTAAGAATACCTCTGGCTTTAACCATTCCTTCAAGATCTTCAGGAGATGTTTCAATACGCACGAGGATCGAATTTTCGTATTTCCCCGCTTCGTCGGCAAAGAATACAATCTGACCCGTGGAGGCACCAGGTGATGCTGGTAACCCTTTTGCAATCACTTTTACAGATTGTAGCGCTTCTGTTTGAAAAACAGGATGAAGCAATTCGTCGAGCCTGTTTGGCTCAACGCGTAAAAGTGCAGTCTTTTCATCAATAAAATTTTCAGACAGCATATCAACAGCCATCTTCACCATGGCAGCGCCGGTACGTTTTCCATTACGGGTCTGAAGTAACCAAAGCTTGCCATTCTGAATGGTAAACTCAATATCCTGCATATCGTGGTAATGGTTTTCGAGTTTCTGCTGAATCTCCATTAGCTCGGCGTAAGCAGCAGGCATCGATTCTTCGAGTGAAGGAAATTTAGCAGCTCGTTCTTCTTCTTTTACATTTTGAAGTGAAGCCCAACGATGTGATCCTTCAAGTGTGATTTCCTGCGGAGTACGTATCCCTGCAACCACATCTTCGCCCTGTGCATTAATCAGGTATTCGCCGTTGAAAATATTTTCGCCCGTTGAAGCGTCACGTGTAAAAGCAACACCTGTTGCAGAATTGTTTCCCATATTTCCAAAAACCATGGCCTGCACATTTACAGCAGTTCCCCATTCAACAGGAATATTGTTTAGTTTGCGATAGTAAATCGCTCTGTCATTCATCCAGCTTTCGAAAACGGCACCAATTGCACCCCATAATTGTTCCCATGGATCAGAAGGGAACTCCTTACCTGTTTTCGTTAATACAGCATGTTTGAACTGAAGTACTAATTTTTTAAGATCAACAACCGTAAATTCGGTATCCTGCTTAATTCCAAGTTCGTCCTTCATCGCCTCGATGATCTCTTCAAAAGGATCGATATCTTCCTTGCTATGTGGTTTAAGGCCTAAAACAACATCACCATACATTTGCACAAACCGGCGGTACGAATCCCATGCGAAACGTTCATTTCCCGATTTTTTAGCAATTCCCTCAACGGCCTGGTCATTCAGTCCAAGGTTGAGAATAGTATCCATCATTCCAGGCATCGAAGCCCTTGCACCCGAGCGAACAGAGAGCAAACAGGGATTGTCTTTTGACCCAAAACTAGTTCCGGTAATTTCCTCAACGTAAGCCACCGCATTTTTGACATCCTCACTGATCATTTCAAAAGCTGCAGTACTCCCTTGAGCATTAAATGCGGTACAAACTTCTGTAGTAATTGTAAATCCGGGAGGAACCGGAACTCCTATTCGGTTCATCTCAGCGAGATTGGCACCCTTCCCGCCCAACAAATTTTTCATCTCTGCTCCGCCTTCGGCTTGTCCATTGCCAAATGTGTAAACGTACTTGGTCATAATTAAAGTATTAATTTGAGATTTATAAGAGTTTGAATTTGATTAGCAAATGTAAATTTATTTTTCGGAAATCCGAAGGTAAAATAACAGATGTTCGTATTTTGCAACTATTTTAAGTTACTAAATTCTTAATATTATTTAAAAGGGTATTTTGATCATCTATTCTGGTCTATCCTACCAGTTTATTGCAAATAATCGCGATTCAGCATTTTTTGATGGAATAATGATCATTAAAAGATATTTTTGTAAAAAAACAAAGTTGAATGAGGATTTGTTTAATAGGTGCAGGAAACCTTGCCACTCAACTTGGACTGGCACTTTTAGAAAAAGGACATCAGGTGGTGCAGGTTTGGTCGCGAACACAGAAGAGTGCTGCAGAACTGGCATTCAAACTCAGATGTCCGTTTACAACAGAATTACCGTTAATATCTTCAGAAAATGATTTATATATTATCGCAGTAAGCGACACAGCGATCGGGTCAGTGCTTTCACAACGCACCTGGGACGATACAATGGTTGTCCATACAGCCGGTAGTACCCCGATGAGTATTCTTGCCCCGTATTGCAAGAATTTTGGCGTTTTTTATCCATTTCAGACGTTTACAATTGGCAAGAGAGTTGAATTTGAACATGTACCAGTTTGCATTGAAGCAAATACATCCCAAAATCTGGATGTATTGAAAAAATTGGCACACTCAATCTCTCAAAATGTAAAGCTGTTTGATTCAACGCAACGACAACAAATCCATCTGGCTGCGGTATTTGCCTGTAACTTTGTCAATCATCTATATGCAATCGGTGAGGAATTGTTACAGGAAAAAGGGATCGGTTTCGAAATCCTAAAGCCTTTGATCCTCGAAACCGCAGCCAAAATAGTTGATCAATCTCCGGTTAATTCACAAACTGGTCCGGCAGTTCGGAACGACAAAACTGTAATTGACAAGCACCTGGCTTTACTTGCGCATCATCCTGATCTGAAAAATCTTTACAGGCAGATCAGCGAAAGAATAATTCAAACACATAAATAGTTACAATGGCATTTTTTAAAGAAGAATTGATGAAGGTCAAAGCATTCGTATTTGACGTGGATGGTGTTATATCAAAAGCAACCCAGGTTCTTGCTCCGGATGGAGAAACTGTGAGGACCTCAAACCTCAAGGATGGATTTGCTTTGGTTTACGCAGTTAGAATCGGGTATCCTGTTTGTATTATAACAGGTGGAAAAACAATAGAAGTGATTAAAAGATGTGAAAAAATAGGGTTCAAAGATGTATATACAGGGTCTTTAAAAAAATTGCCATGTTTATATGATTTTCTTGAAAAAAACAACCTTAAAGCTGAAGAGGTAATGTATATGGGCGACGACCTGCCTGATTATCCGGCGATGAAAGTAGTTGGTATTCCTGTTTGCCCTCATGATGCAGCTTCCGAAATCAAAGCGATATCGCACTATATTTCGGATAAAGATGGTGGCGAAGGTTGTGTCCGTGATGTACTCGAACAGGTGATGCGTGCTCAGGGTACCTGGATTAATTGTGAGACAATGGATTGGAACTTATTCTAAACATCGATGATTACAGATTATAAAATAATACTCGCTTCAAAATCCCCGCGTAGACATGAACTGCTCGGCGGATTAGACCTCACTTTCGAGGTGATCATTCACGAAGTAGACGAAATCTTTCCTGAAGGTTTACCGATGGAAGAGATTCCGGTTTACCTCGCTAAATTAAAGGCTGAACCTTTTTATAATGAACTGCGAAGTGATACTTTGGTTATTACTGCAGATACAATTGTGTGGATCGATGGTGTCGTTCTTGGAAAGCCCAATGATTACGATCACGCTTACGAAATGCTCCGTCAATTATCGGGGAAAAAGCATGTGGTCGTCACAGGAGTTTGTCTGACCACGAAGGAAAAGCAGGTCGCTTTTTCAGCTTCGACTGATGTCTATTTCAAAGATTTAAAAGATAGTGAAATCGATTACTACCTTAGCAATTACCATCCATATGATAAAGCCGGATCGTATGGCGTTCAGGAATGGATTGGGTACATTGCGATCGAAAGAATCGAAGGGTCTTATTTCAACGTGATGGGACTTCCCGTCCAACGGTTATACGAAGAGTTAATAAAGTTCTGATTTATAAATGCCAAATTAATTAAAATGCTACGTCCACTTTTTTTCATTCTTGTTTTCACCACTGTTTCCACCTGTTTGTTCGCAAAAGAAGGGATGTGGATTCCTACGTTACTTCAAAAGTATAACATCGAAGAGATGTCGCAGATGGGATTTAAACTTTCGGCCGAAGATGTTTATAGTGTCAATCATACCAGTATGAAAGATGCGGTCGTGCTGTTTGGAACTGGTTGCACAGGTGGCGTTATTTCGGCCGATGGCCTTGTGATCACGAATCACCATTGCGGATTCGGTCAAATCCAGGAGCACAGCTCGGTTGAGCACGATTACCTCACCAATGGTTTCTGGGCGAAGAACAAATCGGAAGAACTGACCAACCCGGGATTGACTGTTCAGTTTTTGATAAAGATGGAGGATATTACGGATAAGATTACGAAAGGCGTAACCGATAAAATGGAAAAGAGCGCACAGCTTGACACGATTCAAAAGAATATTGAAAGAATTAAAAAGGAATACACGAAAGGAACAGGTTATTCGGCAGATATCAAACCACTATTTAATGGGAATCAGTATTTTATCTATATCTACGAAGTTTTTAAAGATGTCAGGTTAGTAGGTGCTCCGCCTGTTGCAATCGGAAAATTTGGGGGCGACACCGATAACTGGATATGGCCACGACATACCGGCGACTTCTCGCTTTTCAGAATCTACGCCGGGAAAGACAACAAGCCCGCTGCCTATTCTCCCGAAAATGTGCCTTACAAACCAAAGAAGGTTTTTCCAATCAATCTCAAAGGTTTGAAAGAGGGTGATTTTACAATGGTATTCGGTTATCCGGGAACTACACAACGTTACATCCCTTCGCAGGCAGTCAGCCTGATTATGAATCAGAGCGATCCGGCTAAGGTTGCAATCCGCACGGTCAAACTGAATATCTGGTTCGAACGCATGAAAACTAATCCGAAAATCAGGATTCAATATGCCGGCAAATATGTTTCTGCTTCCAACTCATGGAAAAAATGGCAGGGTGAGGTGAAGGGACTTGAAAGGCTTGACGCCGTTAATGTAAAGAAAGCAGGAGAAGTCGAATTTAAGAAATGGGTGACCAATGATCCTGAACGCATCCAAAAATACGGCACCGTACTTTCCGATTTCGAAAAGCTTTATACCGAATACCTCCCTTACCAGGCGACAAATGATTACTATACAGAATGCATCCAGCGTGGTTCCGATATCTTTACTCTTGCTGCCAGGTTCGAACCGCTTGAAAATGCAAAAGGAGATGACCAGATAAAGAAGGAGACGGAAAAGTTAAGGGAATATCTTGACGGTTATTTTAAAGATTACGATCAGAAAACGGATGAACTGGTCTGGTCGGCGCTTATGAAAATCTATATCACCAAAGTTGACCCGAATTTTATGCCACAGGAACTGGTTAAACGGATTCCGGATATCACGAAAGACAATTATACAACAAAGATTTACGGGAAATCAATTTTAACTGATCACCAAAAGATCAATAACCTCCTTAATAACTTCAGCCAGAAATCAATCAAACGGCTGCAAAAAGACCCGGTTTATGCCTTGTTTAAAATAATCAGGCAACAATATCTTGCCAAAGCCGATCTGAATTACAAATCCATTTATGACAATATTCGCATTGTTCAGAAAAAATACACGGCTGCCCTTATGGAAATGAATGCCGATAAACGGTTAATGGCCGATGCGAACCTTACCTTGCGCATCGCCTATGGAAAGATTGAAGGTTACAAACCTGCTGACGGGGTGACCTATAAGTGTTTTACCACATTAAAGGGGATCATCGAGAAAGACAATCCGGAAATCGCAGATTATAATGTTCCGGAGTCATTGCGAAAATTATACAAGGACCGCGATTTTGGTCAGTATGCAAATGAATCGGGTGAAATTCCCGTGGCATTTTGTGCTTCAAACCATACAACTGGCGGTAATTCGGGAAGTCCTGTTGTGAATGCACAGGGTGAGTTGATCGGATTAAATTTCGACCGTTCTTGGGAAGGTACGATGAGTGATATCGTTTATGATCCGGATGAATGCCGCAATATTGCGCTCGATATGCGCTATGCCCTCTTTATCATCGATAAATTTGCAGGGGCAGGTTATTTATTGAAGGAGATGGAGATTGTAAAATAGGTAATTGGGTTTTGCTGGCAGCTGGCTATTTACGGCGGGTTGTCGGCAACTCGACATCTCATTTTATCAATGTCTCCCCATCACTTCTTCTTATCCCAATTCAACTATTGTTATCCCCGAACCGCCGAATTGAACATGCTCATCGCGGCAGTTTTTGACAGCAGGTTCTGAACGGAGGTAATTCTGAATCAGTTCGCGTAAGATTCCATTGCCCTTCCCATGAAGAATGTGGAGTTCATTCACATCGATCATGATAGCCTCATCAACAAACTCCTGTATTTTTTGGAGCGCCTCCTCGGCGCGCATGCCACGAACATCAATATTAGGTTTGAAAACAAGTTGCCGCTCCCCTATCTCCTGATTGATACGCCCAATCGTTTTATTTTCGACCTTCGTCCTTTTAACCTCGCTTGGTGAAACCGACACGAGTTTGCTTCGTTTTACGACAGAGCGCAGATGACCGAATGCAACTGTAATATTATCTGACTTAATTTCAAGCACTTCGCCTAAAGTATCTTGGCCTGGCAGACGAACCCAACCACCAACTTCGATCACTGCAGGTGCATTTTTAGGGACAATTACTTCCTTCTTTTTCTCTACAACCTTTATTGGACGATCTTTACGCTGAATTTCGTTTTGCTTCAGTTTCGCCATTTTACGAACGATCCGCTCATCGTCTTCCTCCCCTTTTCGGGAAATCACAGCCTTAAAATCCTCCAATTTTTGACGTGCCTCCTGTGTGCGCTCCTTGCTCGCATCCGCCTCTTTTATATCGCGAATTGTCTTTTCAATAATCTTATTTGCCCCCGAAACAATTTCCTCTGCCTCCCGCTTTGCCTTCTCGAGAATCTCTTTACGTAACTTTTTAGTCTCGGCAAGACCTGTCTCATAACTTTCGGCCAATTCGTCAATCCGTTTCTCCTCCTGTCTGATTTTCTGCCGTTTACTCTCCCAATATTTTTTATCCCGAACAATTTCGCGCAAATGCTTATCAAAATCGATGTGATCGACACCAATTTTATTCGTGGCATCCTGGAGAATTTCTTCGGGAAGTCCTATTTTTCGTGCAATCTCAAAAGCAAACGAACTACCGGGCTTTCCGATCTCAAGCTGGAAAAGCGGCTCCATCTTGTGCGAATCATACATCATTGCACCGTTGGCAATTCCGGGTGCAGACGATGCAAAATGTTTCAGGTTAGTATAATGTGTGGTGATCACACCAAATGATCCCAACTCATTTATTTTATTGAGGATTGACTCTGCAATTGCTCCCCCAAGCATCGGCTCCGTTCCCGTTCCGAATTCATCAATCAAAACCAATGAATCGGGTGAACAATTCTTTACAAAGAATTTCATATTGTAAAGATGAGAACTATAAGTGCTTAAATCATTATCAAGCGATTGATCATCGCCAATATCCATGAAAATAGCCCTGAACAAACAGGTATGACTATCGACCTGAACCGGAATAGGAATACCGCATTGTAGCATATACTGCAAAAGACCAACGGTTTTTAGACAAACCGATTTTCCACCTGCATTAGGTCCTGAAATCAATAATATGCGGTCATGCTCATCAAGCCGGATATCCAATGGAACAATTTTTCGTTGCTCACGGGCTAAATTAATTTCCAAAAGCGGATGTCTCGCGGCAATCCAATCAAGCTCGATCTCCCGCTTTAAAACAGGTTTTACCGATTTGCTTTCGATAGACCAGATCGCTTTTGCCCTGATGAAATCAAGAATTGCCATCACTTGATACGAATAGGCGATATCATCGGCATAAGGGCGAATATCATCTGTAAAGCGTGTTAATATTTTCACAATCTCTCGTCTTTCAGCCGACTCAAGTTCACGGATACGGTTATTCGTTTCGACGATCTCCTCTGGTTCCACATATGCTGTTTTTCCGGTAGCCGATTCGTCATGAATAATACCCTTGATTTTGCGTTTATTAGCTGCTCCGACAGGTATCACGGCCCGTCCATCGCGCATTGAAACAGAAATATCTTTTTCGACGAGTCCTTCAGCCTGCATCTTCCGCAAAATAGTGGACATTATTTTCGAAATACTCGATTGCAATGAGAAAATATCGCGACGGATTTGGGAAAGCTCAGGCGAAGCGTTATCCTTTATTTGTCCATGTTTATTGATAATCTGATCGATACGATCGTAGATAAATGGGAAAACCTGTACATTTTGCACCACATTTCTCAACCGGGGGAAGGTATCCTCCTCTGTATTTCGAAAGAAAGCGACAATTGCACGAACCGTTTCGAGTGAACGACGTAAATCAAACAGTTCAAACACCTCCAGAAATGTACCCACAACTTTCGACCGCTCCAATGCCGGACGCATATCAATAAAATAGCCATTCGGGAAATTCATCCCTTCACTAATGATCTTTACGAATTCAATAGTTTCATCCAATTGACGTTCAACATCTTCCCGAGCAGAAGAAAAATGACATTCATCAACCTGTTCTTTCCCCAATGTACTTAGACAGCGTCCCTGAAGTATCTCACGCACTTTATCGAAACCAATCTTACTCTCAAAATTCGAAGGATAAATATCCATACTTGTTTATAGATTACACCACAAAAATAAATAGAAAATCGGGAAGTGAAGGTTCTATAAACTGATTTGCTCAACCAATGAGACATATTATCACCTGATTGTCCAATTTCGTACAATCTGATTTATAAAAAACGTACAATAATTCAAATTTTTATCTCTGTTTTAAATTGTCATCTATTTGAATTATTGCAACTTAAAAAGTTTGGCACAATAACTGATATATCAATTGCGAAAATGATAGAAAACAATTAAAAAATAAGATATCATGAAAACAACATCGTACAACGCAGAAAAAGAGATCAGGATTGGAATATTAGTTGCCGTATTTGCAATTTCCATTTTCACAGCAGTCAGGGTTAAAGAACTTCAGTTGAACGAAGCAACTAATTCAAATGAAACCAGATCAAGTCAGATTTTGATTGACAACACAAGTACTTCCTCGATGCCAATATTCAGTGCAAGATTAATTGATGAACCAGTTCCCGAAGTCGAATCTTCAATAAAAAACATTGAATATAAAGCATCTGAATTTGTTAAAGCTGAAATAGCATTTGAAAGAGAAAGTTTTCTGAATAACAATGAAGCAGCAGTTGAAGCTGAATCATGGAAGACCATCATCGAGTATAAGGCAGCCGATTTTGTAAACGCTGAAATGGAAAATGAAGCCGAAAGTTTTCTGAATAACAATGATGCAGCAGTTGAAGCTGAATCATGGAAGACCATCATCGAGTATAAGGCAGCCGATTTTGTAAACGCTGAAATGGAAAATGAAGCCGAAAGTTTCCTGAATAGCAATGAAGCAGTTGAAACTGAACCTTGGATGACGGTAAATGAGTATAATGCTGCCGATTTTGTAAATGCTGAAATGGCAAGAGAAACCGAGAGTTTCCTAAATAGCAACGAAGCAGCCAATGAAGCTGAGCCTTGGATGACTAGAAACGAGTATAAGGCTGCAGATTTTGTAAACGCTGAAATGGAAAGCGAAGTCAAAAGTTTCCTGAATACCAATGAAACTGCAGTTGAAACTGAAACATGGATGGCCATCGACGAATATAAGGCTGCCGATTTTGTAAATACCGAAATGGCAAGCGAAACTGAAAAATTTCAGAATAGCAATAATGAAACTGTTGAAACAGAAACATGGATGAACCTCAGCGAATATAATGCAGCTGATTTTGTAAATGCCGAAATGGCAACCGAAAACGAAAGATTCTTAAACGGCAATAATGAAGCCGTCGAAACTGAAACATGGATGACCATCGACGAATATAAGGCAGCCGATTTTGTAAATGCTGAAATGAAAAGAGAAACTGAAAAGTTCTTGAATATGTATTCAGAAACTGAAAATCCACCGGTTGAGGTTGATTCACAATTAGCAAAAGAATAGTAGCTGATCAAACTACAATACTGCAAAAAAAGTTAAAACTGATTTTCAATAGTTTATAACAAAAAACTGCCTGGCAAAACCAGACAGTTTTTTATTTTTCCACCTCATTCTCTCTTTCGGGCCTTTGACGAATAAGTAATTGCCAGGATATACGATCACATGTTACCTTCCCTCTATTTTCTCCCTACCAAGTCCAAGGTTTAAGTAAGGTTTGAAATAAGTAACTGTAGGGTATCTGTAATGATTGTTACAGATACATTACACAAAGATTACAGAAATATTACACAAAGTACAGAGTAGGTATGGAGAAAGTATAGCTCAAATAATGGTCAAATCCCTTACAGGGCAAGATACAGTGTAAATTTCAGTAGAGTCCCTAACCATTTATTGATGGATTGTGTGATTGAGCTGGCGACATCGATGTATTCTTAATACTTAAATGACTTATCTTACTTTGCTCAAATCATCAAATTGTATAATTAACTGCTATTATCGAATAAAATTTGTAAATTCTTTTTTAACTCTTTTGGGTGGTTCAATTGAAGCTGAAGTAGCCTCTTTCATTTTTAGCAGCCAAGTCATATTTTTACCTAATACACTCATAATCTGCTTACCTTCTGTATCCTGCTGAACTTCTCCAGCTCTTGTGCCGTGTATAACATTCCAGTAATTGGAAGTGGCGATAATCATTTCAGAGTAATTCAGATAATGATTCAAACTATCAAAAGTTGCAGATCCACCAGTCCTTCGCACTGCTACCACAGCTGCCGCCACTTTTTGGCGGAATAAACCTCCATTAGAACCTGCGACGTAAAACAATCGATCTAAAAAGCTTTTCATGGTTCCAGGAATACCTGAATAATGTACCGGTGCCCCAATGATAATCCCATCAGCATCCTTGATTTGCTGTATCCACCTATTCAGGTCATCCGTCTTAATCACACATTTCTCATCCTTGTTTACCGCGCATTTGCCACAGGCCAGACAGCCATGAATCAATTTGTGTCCAATATGGAGAATTTCAAACTCAATTCCACTTTCTTTTAGTTCATCACCGACCATTCTCAATGCCTGAAAGGTGTTCCCTTCTTTGTTCGGACTTCCGTTAATTGCTATTACCCTCATTTACATCTTTAATATTGTTCTCCAAAATTAGGTTTAAAAAATGAATTACAATTAATATATAACGCTTTCCAAGGCCTAAACCGTCTTGTCAATTACAAACTGTTCATTTTCGGACAGCGAATAATTCGGAAAGCGTACAGTTCGTATCAATACTATCGTTTGAAAAACATATTACAATACTGATTTAATGATATTTATAATTTTTGGCACGATTGGTGTAATAAACTAATCAGAAAACAATTTTAAAAATAAAATAAAATGAAAACAACAACTTACAAATTAGCAAACGTGATGAGATCATTAGTAGCTTCGTTAATTATTCTTGCTTCGTTATCGGTAATTGCAAATGGAGAAAATTCAAACAAGGAAGCAATCAATATCGTAGAAAATGGATATACTGCAAAGACATTTGTTGAAGCAGATCTAACAGCTGAAACTGCAAACTGGATGAACAGCAATTTCGGCGTTGCAGAAGAAGAACTTGCAATGCAGGTATCAGCTTATGATGCACAGGAATTTGTGAATGCTGAATTGGCAAGTGAAACTGAAAACTGGATGAACAACAATAGCGAAGTTGCAGAAGCAGAACTTATCTTACAGGTATCAGATTATAATTCACAGGAATATGTGAAAGCTGAATTGGCAAACGAAACGGAAACCTGGATATATAATAATAGCGAAGTTGCAGAAGCAGAGCTTACCTTACAGGCATCAGCTTATAATGCACAGAAATTTGTGAATGCTGAACTTGCAAGCGAAACAGAAACCTGGATGAACAGCAATAATGAAAATGCAGAACCAGAACTTGCAATTCAGTTGGCAACTTATAATGCACAGGAATTTGTGAATGCTGAATTGGCAAACGAAACTGAAATCTGGATAAACAGCAATAATGAAAACCCAGAACCAAAACTTGCAATTCAGGTTATTGCTAATAATGCTCAGGAATTTGTGAATGCTGAATTGGCAATCGAAACGGAAAACTGGATGAACAACAATAATGAAGTCGCAGAACCAGAACTTGCAATTCAGTTGGCAGCTTATAATGCACAGGAATTTGTTAATGCAGAATTGACAACCGAAACCGAAAGCTGGATGAATAGCAATATTGAAGATGCAGAACCAGCACTTGCAATTGAGTTAGCAGCTTATGATGCAAAGGAATTTGTTGACGCTGATTTTGCAGCAGAAATCAAAAACTGGATGAACAACGCAACAAATGATTTCAAATCTGAAGATGCTTTCAATAACAGCAACGAATTGGCAAACAATTAAATAGTTGAACAATATTGAAATGGTTCAGTATTGTTAGTTTTAAATCAGAATCTCTTCTGATAGATGCAACCCGGTAAAGCCGGGTTTTTTGTTGCTTATCAAAACGTTCCGTACAATGCGTATTCATCTGTATTGCAGAACACCTGACTATAAATATAAAAACCCGGGCGGCTTGTTTCAATTTTACGATTCAACTGCAACACCGGATGACCCGATCCCACCTGAAAAAAGTCTTTTAACTTCTCATCAGCTACTATAGAAAGTATCTTTTGCTCACCACCTTTCACCTCTATCTGGTAATTTTTGCGCAGAATATCAAACAACGATTTATTCTCAAAATTCCGGGACGTAAATCTCGGAAGATTAATATTGGGAATCATCGTGATATCAAAAAATACAGGTTTGTTATTCACCAACCTAAGGCGTTCCAAATAAATACAACCTGACTCGATTTCTTGCTGGTTCAAAGGAAATGTAAACGCTTCGGTCCAGTTCCGGATTTCAGGTTTTACAACAATATGAGTCAGCAGATTATCCTGACCAATCGCTGATGTTGTACCCGTCAGCGAAAGAATCCCGACACCTTTGGGAATCCCTTTCACAATACTCCCCTTCCCCTGGTGCCTCACAATATAACCTTCGTTGGCCAGACGGTCAAGGGCTTTCCTGATCGTAGGGCGCGTTACCTTGTGAACAGTGCACAACTCGTTCTCCGAAGGAAGCAAATCACCTTCATGAAAAACACCATCCGTAATATGCGAACGTAAAATTTCATATACTTTGCGGTGTTGCGGTATTAAAGCGTTCTGTTGCATAAAATCGATCCCCGGTTGATTACGATACAATTGCAAAAATAATAAAAGTTTTAACAAAAATAGAAATTTGTATTTACATGATAAAAATATTTGAATTACTTTATAATACTGTATTTCTTTATTTTAACTAATATTTCACACCTCCACACAAATATTCTAAAAATTTACTTGTAAATACAAGTTGAATGAAATATATTTGCAGAAAATATTTTTCCTATGGCTACTGTCGTTATAATGCCTAAACAAGGCCAATCTGTTGAAAGTTGTATAATTACCGAATGGAACAAAAAAAAGGGTGATCAGGTTACGAAAGGTGAAATACTTTTTGCCTACGAAACCGACAAAGCCTCCTTTGAAGAAGAAGCCCTCGTCGATGGAATACTTCTCGATATCTTTTATGAAGAAGGTGACGAGGTCCCTGTATTAACAAATGTCTGTGTGATTGGTACAGCAGGCGAATCAGCCGATGCGTATCGGCCAGGAGGTACAGCTTCAAAAAGTATTGAAAGTCCAGAAACTGTTGTTAACCAAAAAGCTACAACATCTAAAACTGAAGAATCAGCAACTAAAGCAGTCAATCAGGAAACAGGAACAGGAGCTATCTCACCACGGGCAAAAATTCTGGCAGATAAAGAAGGTATCCTTACAACAGGATTATCGGGAACCGGTCCCAAAGGACGCATCATAGAGCAGGACGTTCTTGCTGTGATAGCAGGTAATCCCAAAACGACACCACTGGCTAAGAAAATTGCCGGGAAGGAACAATTACAACCTGCCTCAACAGGAAGTGGTTTAGGCGGTTCTGTTACCGCAAAAGATCTCACTGCACCAAATCCGGTTTACAGCAATGATTTTGAAATCAAAAAATTATCGAATATGCGCAAGATGATCGCCAAAGCGATGCTCAGTTCACTGCAGAATTCTGCACAATTGACACATCACCTTGGTGCTGATGCACGTAGAATGCTCGAATTGCGCCGAAAAGTAAAAAAAGCCAACGATAATGGTTATCCTGTGAACATTACCCTCAACGATATGGTTTGTTTTGCAGTGGTTAAAGCTTTGCGGAAATTTCCACAGGCAAACGGCCATTTTCTTGGCGATAGTGTGAAATACTTTAATAAAATACACCTTGGGATAGCGGTCGACACCGATCGAGGATTGATGGTTCCTGCAATCAGAAATGCAGACGATCTGTCAATTCAGGGCCTTTCGAACCAGATGCGCGAAATAGCTGCATCGTGTCGTAAAGGGGCTATCAATCCTGAATTGCTCTCTTCGGAAGCCGCTTCATTTACCGTTTCAAATCTCGGAAATTACGGAGTAGAAATGTTTACGCCCGTAATCAATCTTCCGCAGGTTGGTATTTTAGGAGTTAACACCATAGTCCCGCGTCCGAAAGATTTAGGAGACGGAGTTTACGGATTCGTTCCGTTTATCGGTCTTAGCCTTACCTACGATCATCAGGCATTGGACGGTGGTGAAGCAACCCGTTTCCTGAAACAAATCGCCATAGAAATCGAAAACCTTGAGTTTGAACTTTAATAAAATAGGAGATTCTACGATGAGTACAACATTCGATTTAGCAATTATTGGCGGGGGTCCTGCCGGGTATGTAGCAGCTGAAAGAGCTGGCCAAAAAGGACTTAAAGTCGTTTTAATTGAAAAAGGAGAACTGGGCGGGGTTTGCCTAAATGAGGGATGTATCCCTACGAAAACCCTGTTATACAGTGCAAAACTATACGACAATGCCCTTGGAAGCAGCAAATACGGAGTCGACACAAAAGAGGTGACTTTCGATTTTTCGAAAATGATGGCGCGCAAGCAAAAAGTGGTCAAAAAACTGGTTGGCGGCGTTGGTATGAAAATGAAAGAACATCATGTTGAAGTGATAAAAAGTGCCGCTTTTATCAAAGGGCGTTCAGCTGCAGGAATTGAAATCACCGCCGGTGACACAGAAATTCTGGCGACAAACTTATTGATCTGCACAGGTTCAGAAGCATTTTTGCCACCCATTCCGGGACTTGGCGCTCCGGGCGAATTGATCCTTACGAACAGGGAAATTCTCGAATTAAAGGAAAGACCGGATTCCCTGGTTATTATTGGAGGCGGAGTTATCGGACTCGAATTTGCGAGCTTCTTTAACAGTCTTGGCACCAAAGTAACAATCATCGAAATGCTGGATGAAATTCTAACAGGTATGGATCTCGAAATGAGCACCATGCTTCGTCAGATGTATACAAAGAAAGGAATCACTTTCAACATCTCAGCCAAAGTGACTGAAGTTAAAGGGAATGAAGTATTCTTTGAAAAGAACGGCAAAAAAGAGTCAATCACAGGTGAAAGAATCCTCGTAAGTGTTGGACGCAAAGCCAATACAGCAGGTTTCGGCCTCGAGAATATCGGTGTAGAGCTTTACCGAGGTGGCATCAAAGTGGATGAAAAAATGCGTACAAATGTACCGAACGTTTTTGCCGCCGGAGATGTAACCGGTTTCTCTTTGCTTGCTCACACCGCGAGCCGCGAAGGCGAAGTGGTTGTAAATAACCTTACAGGACGCGCTGACAGAATGCGTTACAATGCAATTCCCGGAGTTGTTTACACGAACCCAGAATTTTCAGGTGTCGGGTATACCGAAGAAAGTGCTAAAGCACAAAATATCGAATACCGTGTCGCCAAATTACCAATGGCATTTGCAGGACGTTTTATTGCCGAAAATGAAGGCGGAAGCGGACTTTGCAAGGTGCTCGTCGGCGCTAAATATGGCGAAGTTATCGGGGTTCACATGCTTGGAAATCCTTCAGGCGAAATCATTTACGGAGCATCAATGGCCATCGAAATGGAGATGACACTTAAAGAGATGGAGGAAGTTGTATTCCCTCATCCTACAGTTTCGGAAATATTTAAAGAAACCATCTTTTCCTTCTAAAACCAATCACAAAATCATCGTAATACCAATAAATATTTCATATGCCTAAAGTTCAGTTTATTGACCCGAGTGTGGCCAGACAAGCCGGAGAAATAACTTTTACCCCAATCCCGGTAAATCAGTACAAAAAAACAATTGCGGAAGAGAAAGTGAATTTTTCAGACGCAGATTTCCTTCGCATCTACCACGACATGGTGGTGATCCGCGAATTCGAAACAATGTTGAACCTGATTAAAACTACCGGCGAGTATAGCGGAACAAAGTACGATCATCCCGGACCGGCACATCTTTCAGCCGGACAGGAAGCTGCTGCCGTTGGTATGGCTTATGAGCTCACTGTTGAGGATTTTATTTTTGGTTCGCACAGAAGTCACGGCGAAATTCTGGCCAAAGGGTTAAGTGCCATTCAAAAATTGAATGATGCGGAATTGATGCATACGATGGAATCGTTCTTTGACGGCACTATTCTAAAAATAGTAAGTAAAGATTTCAAAGGAACAACAAAGCAACTTGGACGCAGATTCCTCCTCTATGGAACATTGGCTGAAATATTTGCCCGCGAAACGGGATTCAATAAAGGCTTAGGCGGAAGTATGCACGCTTTTTTCACGCCGTTCGGTGTCTATCCGAATAACGCGATTGTTGGCGGTAGCGGTGATATTTCAGTCGGAGCTGCACTTTACAAGAAAATCAACCGCAAACCGGGAATGGTAGTTGCCAATATTGGCGATGCATCAATGGCATGCGGCCCGGTTTGGGAAGGACTTTCCTTCGCCGCTATGGATCAGTTTAAAGAACTTTGGGAAGGTGATATGAAAGGTGGATTACCTGTGATTTTCAATGTGATGAATAATCAGTATGGAATGGGTGGTCAAACCTGCGGCGAAACAATGGGTTACGGAAAAGTAGCCCGCATCGGAGCCGGAGTAAATCCCGAACAGATGCATGCCGAAAGAGTTGACGGCTACAATCCGCTGGCAGTGATTGAAGCTTATCGTCGTAAACGCAAGGTTATTGAAGAGAAAAACGGTCCTGTTTTACTCGAAGTGCTTACTTATCGTTACAGCGGCCACTCCCCTTCCGATGCCTCTTCGTATCGTTCGAAAGAAGAGGTAGAAGCATGGCAGGCGCAGGATAGCATCGCATCTTTCGGCAACAGCCTGATCGATGCCAAAGTAACGACCCAATCTTCACTTGATGCAATATGGACTGATATTAAGTCTATTATGTCCGAAATGATGAAACTTTCAATCAATGATGAGATTTCACCACGCATGGATATTCGCAAACATCCGGAGCAAATTGGCGAAATGATTTTCTCCAATCAGTCGGTTGACAGCATGGATGCTCAACGTACTCCCGAAGTAAACTATCCGATGGCTGAAAATGCAAGGGTTATACAGATCGCGAAAAAAGAGCGTTTCGCTTTTGATGCCGATGGAAAACCTTTCTCAAAAATGAAACAGTACCAATTGCGCGATGGTATTTTCGATGCAATTGTCGATCGTTTTTATAAAGACGCAACGCTTGTGGCTTATGGTGAAGAGAACCGCGACTGGGGCGGAGCATTTGCGGTTTACCGCGGACTTACCGAAGCACTCCCCTATCACCGGTTGTTTAATTCACCGATTTCAGAAGCTTCAATTGTAGGTACTGCAATTGGTTACGCCATGTGTGGCGGACGGGTAATCCCCGAAATCATGTACTGCGACTTCCTTGGAAGGTGTGGTGATGAAGTCTTTAACCAACTTCCCAAATGGCAGGCAATGAGCGGAAACGTTCTTAAAATGCCGGTCGTTTTAAGGGTTTCGGTTGGATCAAAATATGGCGCACAACACTCCCAGGACTGGACTTCACTTGTTGCTCACATCCCTGGTTTGAAAGTCGTTTTCCCGGTTACCCCATATGATGCCAAAGGACTTATGAATAGCGCCTTACAAGGCACCGACCCTGTTATCTTCTTTGAAAGTCAGCGCGTTTACGATATTGGTGAACAATTTCACAAAGGCGGCGTTCCCGAAGGTTATTACGAAATTCCTTTCGGTGAACCAGATGTTAAAAGAGAAGGGAAAGATGTAACGATCCTTACGATCGGTGCTACACTTTACCGTGCTCTTGATGCAGCGAAAATTCTTGAAGAAAAATACAACATGTCTGCCGAAGTTATTGATGCACGTTCACTCGTACCATTTAATTACGAGAAGGTGATTGCCTCGGTTAAAAAGACCGGTCGCATCCTCATCTCGGGAGATGCCAATTCACGCGGATCGTTTCTGAACGAACTCGCCAGAAACATCACAGAACTTGCATTTGATTACCTCGATGCACCTCCGGTTGTTGTAGGCTCAAGAAACTGGATCACTCCGGCTTATGAACTCGAAGAGGCATTCTTTCCACAACCAGAATGGTTTATTGATGCCATTCACGAAAAGATCGTTCCTTTAAAAGGACATGTATCAGGTCAGAATTTTAGTGATCTGGAACAGATCCGCAGAGCAAAACTTGGGGTATAATTTGAATTATGAATTGCGATTTAGGATTTATGATTTACAAATTCGTAAATTATAAATCCTAAATCATAAATCCTAAATCATAAATTGTAATTATTTATTCGTGATTATTTTTTAGACTGCTAAAAAGAGGCGCTATGGATTATTGGAAAACCTTCCCCGGAAAGGAAGAATTGTTGAAATGGTATGAGAAGAATGGTGATGGCAAGGTGCGGTTGGTGAACGCCCACATGCATACACCCTATTCATTCAGCGCTTTTACAGACATTTCGCAGGCTTTGAATATGGCTGTAAATGAAAATGTGAAGGTTGCAGGGATTAACGATTTTTATACCACCGATGGTTATTCCGAATGGGCAGAAGCCTGTGCAGAAAGGAAAATATTCCCGCTTTTCAATATTGAATATATTAGTCTTAACCGCAATGACCAGTCTGCCGGTATTAAAGTGAACGACCCAAACAATCCGGGTCGCACCTATTTAAGCGGCAAAGGATTGGCTTTCCCGGCAAAACTTGAAGAGCCATACGCTTCAAAACTCGAATCGGTTCGTTTTGAATCGAACCTGCAGGTTCTGAAAATGTGTGATAAACTCAATGAAGTTCTGACCAATAGCAATGCTGGTTTTAAACTTGATTACGAAGAGATTAAATCAAGCATGACCAAGGGAATGGTGCGCGAACGCCACCTTGCCAAAGCATTACGCGAAAAAATCAACGCCCGGTTTACTGCTCCCGAAGATCAGCTCCTTTTTTATAAAACCATTTTTGGCGGTAAAGCCCTCAAATCTGACATCGGAAATTTTGCTGCGATCGAAAATGAGATTCGTGGTAACCTTCTCAAGGCAGGTGGTGCAGCCTTTATTCCCGAAAGTCCGGAAGCCTTTCTTGATATGGAGGACGTTTGCCAGATCATTCTCAAGTCAGGAGGAATTCCGACCTATCCATTTCTCGCCGATGACAACAATGGTAAATTCACGGAGTTTGAAGCGCCGAAAGAAACAGTAATTGAGATTCTTAGAAGCAGAAATATCTGCTCGGTAGAGTTTATCACCACGAGAAATAGTATTGTGGTACTTGAAGAGTACGCAGCCTATTTCAATAAAAACGGATTTGTTGTCACCTTTGGAACGGAACACAATACACCTGCAATGGAACCTGTCGAACTTTTCGCCCGGAACAATACCCCATTGACTGAAATACTCCTTAAAATTAACTATGAAGGTGCGTGCATCACAGCTGCTCACCAGTATCTCGTCGCTACAGAAGGAATCGGATACCTTGATAAAGAAGGCAAACCAGATCAGACAAAAAGGGAATATTTCATAACTTTGGGTAAAGCCGTTATTGAATACCTGATAAAAAACTAAACATGAATACCTTGATAATTAATCGTGTCGTCCCTGCAATCAGGATGCTTGCATCGCGTGAGAAGATCATGACCGTACGGTTCGACAATCGAAAAGAAATATTATCCATTGATGATGAGGAAGATTTGTACGACCTGAAATTCGTCAAAAAGTCTGCCGGCATTCTCGTAGTTGACGAAACAACAGACCCAGATGAAATCATTGATGATTTAAAGGTGAAGCTCACAACATGGTTCGAATCCAGGATAGTACATCCCGATTATATATTTTTGAAAGGGATCGGATTGGTTGCTGTTGCCGAAAATGCAGCTTTGCTTGATGTATTGTTTGGCGCCAGGGAGGAACTTGTTGCAGCGGTTTCGGGCAGGGTTCAGGATAAAATTGCCATTGTTACGGGCGGAGCACAGGGATTTGGCGGAGGTATTGCCGAATTATTGTATGCTCAAGGCGCAAATGTAGTGGTCGCCGACCTCAACGAAGAAGTTGGTAGAAAGATGGTTGAAAAGCTAAATTCCAAGAAACAGACCAACCAGGCCTTTTTTGTCAAAGCAAATGTCGTTAGTCCTGAATCGGTTGAAGAGATGATTGCCTCAACTGTAAAACAGTTTGGTGGACTGGATGTGATTATCAGCAATGCAGGAATTCTTCGTGCGGGTGGTCTCGATGAAATGACACCAGAAATATTCTCCTTAATGACTGATGTCAATTATAAAGGTTATTTTCTTTGCGCAAAATACGCATCAACTGTAATGAAAATTCAGTCGCAGTTTAAAGATGATTATTTTACCGATATTATACAGATCAATTCCAAATCGGGATTGAAAGGAAGCAACCGTAATTTCGCCTATGCAGGCGGAAAATTTGGCGGAATCGGTCTTACCCAATCATTTGCGATGGAGCTGATGCCTCATAAAATTAAGGTAAACTCTATTTGTCCTGGGAATTTCTTCGAAGGTCCTCTTTGGAGTGATCCTGAAAAGGGGCTATTCGTCCAATATCTCAAAGCAGGTAAAGTTCCTGGAGCTGAAGATGTGGAAGATGTAAAAGCATTTTATGAGAAACAGGTACCAGCCGGAAGAGGCTGTCGTGTGATTGATGTCGTAAGAGCTATTTTCTACGTGATGGAACAGGAGTACGAAACCGGCCAGGCTATACCAGTTACCGGGGGGCAGAATATGCTGAACTAGCAACTGGAAGCTGGCAACTTGCAACTAGCAGTTAGTGCCAAGAATAAAGTAATTACTATTAAAGTTAAATATGTCGTATAAGAATTTGGAGATATGGCAGTTGGCAAGAGAGGTAGCAATTGAGATTCACAAAATGAGTCTTGAACAGTTGCCTAAATTTGAGCAGTTTGAAACTGGCCAACAAATTCGTCGTTCATCCAAAAGTACTCGTTCTACAATTGTTGAAGGTTATGGCAGAAGAACATATCAGGCTGAATATTTCAAATTTCTGACCTATGCCCTAGCTTCAAACGATGAAACGATTGATCATTTAGAATCACTTTTTGAAACGGGTTCTCTTAAGAATGAGGAAACCTATCAACAAATCCATTCAAAATGTGAATTACTTGGTAAAAAGCTCAATAACTTTATAAAACACTTTGAACGATAATTTTTATGTTGGAAGCGGATCCCATTACTTGGCACAATTTAGCCAGTTGCAAGTTGCCAATAGCCAGTACCTGCTGAAGGTTACTCACAGCTAAATCCCAGAAATTAAATCATAAAAAAATTAGTCACCATGAAAACACGCGCAGTACGATTATACGGGAAGAAGGATTTAAGGCTCGAAGAGTTCGAGCTACCACAAATAAATGAGAACGAAATATTGGCCAAGGTGGTCTGTGACAGTCTTTGCATGTCGTCTTACAAAGCGGCAAGTCAGGGAGCTGACCACAAGCGCATTCCCAATGATTGCGACATCAATCCAGTCATTATTGGCCATGAGTTTGCAGGTGAATTAATAGAGATCGGGGCGAAATGGAAAGGCAAATTCAAGGTTGGTGATAAATTTTCTATCCAACCGGCTATCACTTATCCAGGAAGTCGCGTAGGCGTATTAGGAGCGCCCGGTTATTCTTACAGTTTTATCGGAGGTGATGCCACCTACGTCATTATTCCAAATGAAGTGATGGAAGCAGATTGTTTGCTCCCATACACCGGTGAAGGATTTTACCCGGGCTCACTGGCTGAACCACTTTCGTGCGTAATTGGGGCAATTCATGCCAATTATCACACCACTCCTGGATCGTACATTCACAAAATGGAGATAGTTGAGGGCGGTAAAATGGCGTTACTGGCAGGTGTCGGACCTATGGGGCTTGCCGCAATCAACTATGTACTTCACCGCGACGATCGTAAACCATCATTGTTGATTGTCACCGATATAGATCAAACACGGCTGGATCGTGCAGCAGGCTTATATACCGTAGCTTTTGCAGCATCAAGGGGGATTGATCTGCGGTATGTAAATACGTCTAAATTCGCCAACGCCATTGAATCTCTCAAGGAAATCAGCGGTGGCGAAGGTTTCAATGATATTTTTGTATTTGCTCCCGTAGCCCCGGTTGTCGAACAGGCCGATGCATTGTTGGCTTTCGACGGATGTCTGAATTTCTTTGCCGGACCATCTGATCCGAATTTCAAGGCATCCCTCAACTTCTACAACGTTCATTATGCATATACCCATATTGTAGGAACAAGTGGTGGAAACACCGCTGATATGAAAGAAGCCCTTGCTTTGATGTCTGCTGGCCTCGATCCTGCAGGATTGGTCACCCACATCGGCGGAATAAATGCAGTGATTGAAGCCACGCTTCACCTTCCTGAAATTCCGGGTGGCAAGAAACTGATTTATAATCACATTGAAATGCCATTAACACCAATCGCCGAATTTGCTCAAAAGGGAAAAACAAATCCGGCTTATGCCCGACTAGCAGAAATCTGTGATCAATACAATGGACTTTGGAGTACAAAAGCAGAAGCTTATCTGCTCGCAAATTCGGATAAACTATAAAAGGAATCAACTGGTTAGGTTGAAAAAAAGTGCCTCAAAAGGGTGCTTTTTTGTTCAGGCAATTACGCCTGAGCCAATCAGTTCATCTTCAAGATACCACGCAGCAAATTGTCCTGATGTGATTCCACGCTGTTCATCATCAAACAAAACATAGGCTCCGTCACTCTTCATATAAAACTTTCCTTTCTCAAGTGGTTGCCGATAGCGTATCCGGAAGAGGAAATCCCGTTCATCACCGTCATTCATTGCCATATCGGGGCGTATCCAATGAATATCATCTTTCGGCATAAACAGTCCCTGTCGGTAAAGTCCGGGATGTTCTTTCCCCTCTCCCACATAGATAATATTGCGGACAACATCGGTTGCCAGTACAAAAAGCGGATTTTCGAAACCGCCGATATTTAGTCCCTTCCGCTGACCGATCGTGTAAAAGTGCGCACCATTGTGTTCCCCAATCACCTTTCCATTCCATGGTTTATATGGGAAAGGGGAACATAGCTTATTGAAAAACGCTGGTTCTTTCGGAAATGTCTTCTTTTTAGACATAAAATCTGCAGAAATCTCAATCACATTTCCGGTTTTCGCAGAAAGCTTTTGCTGGAGAAAGACCGGAAGATCTACTTTACCCACAAAGCAAATTCCCTGAGAATCCTTACGTTCGGCAGTAATCAATCCCTGCTGACGGGCAATCTCTCGAACCTCAGGTTTGAGCAGGTGCCCGACCGGGAATAAGGATTTTGAGAGTTGGTATTGATTCAACTGACACAGAAAATAGCTCTGATCTTTATTTGGGTCAGTACCTGCCAGTAATCGATAATAGTTGGTTCCATTAACATCAATTGATTCCCTTCTGCAATAATGACCAGTCGCCACATATTTAGCTCCCAGTTCCATCGCCTTATCCATAAAGAGATCAAACTTAATCTCGCGGTTACAGAGTACATCAGGGTTAGGAGTTCTCCCTTTTTCGTATTCCGTAAACATATAGTCAACGACGCGTTTGCGATAGAAATCGGAGAGATCGATCACATGAAATGGAATATCCAGTTTTTTGGCAATCATTTCAGCAAATGCTACATCGTCTTCCCATGAGCAACCAGCGGTGAGTGTCCCGGCGTTTTCTTTCCAGTTGATCATAAATACTCCGATTACATCATACCCCTCTTCCTTAAGAAGATAGGCAGCCACGCTGGAGTCGACGCCGCCCGAAAGGCCAATTACAACTTTCTCTTTAATCATGCGGCAGCAAATTTACCGCTTTTGAATGACATTGACCAATAACAAAATGAAAAGTAAACTGTTTGTTTAATAAAAGCAAAAATTCAAAATAAGTTAACTTTGTACGATGTTCAAACGATTATCTCACTTCATCAATAACATCGACCGGAAAGATTACCGGCCCAAGTTTGGAGGTCTTGAAATTCTCAAGTTTCTGGGGCCTGGTCTTCTTGTTACGGTTGGGTTTATCGATCCGGGTAACTGGGCCTCCAACCTGGGAGCAGGCGCTCAGTTTGGCTATACACTTCTCTGGATGGTCACCTTATCGACAATCATGCTCATTATGCTTCAGCACAATGTCGCGCATCTTGGGATTGCAACCGGACTTTGCCTCTCTGAAGCGACTACCAAATATATGAAACCAGGCTATTCAATTTCGGTACTGGTTACAGCTATTATAGCTTCAATCTCAACATCTCTTGCCGAAATTCTGGGTGGTGCCATTGCATTGCAAATGCTGTTTAATATTCCAATGCGTGCCGGGGCTATCCTTGTCGTTGTTTTTGTCCTTATTATGCTCTTTACAAACGGTTACCAAATGATCGAGAAATGGATCATCGCTTTTGTTTCGGTCATCGGACTCTCGTTTCTATACGAGCTTTCGCTCGTAAATATCGATTGGGATACGGCCATCAAATCGTGGGTAACCCCAAGTTTCCCGAAAGGATCTATGGTCATAATAATGAGTGTCCTTGGAGCTGTCGTGATGCCCCACAATCTTTTCCTCCACTCCGAGATCATTCAAAGCCGGCAATGGAACTTACAGGATGAAAAAACGATTAAGAAACGGCTTAATTACGAGTTTCTCGACACCATCATTTCGATGCTTATCGGTTGGGCCATCAACAGCGCAATGATCTTACTTGCAGCTGCCACGTTTTATAAAGCCGGCACAATGGTGACAGAATTGCAACAAGCAAAAAGTTTGCTCGGACCTTTATTGGGTATTCATGCAGGAATCGTTTTTGCAGTAGCGCTGCTCTTCTCAGGGATTGCATCGACGATTACCTCAGGAATGGCAGCAGGTTCCATCTTTTCCGGAATCTTTAGTGAGCCGTATGATATAAAAGACAATCACTCTCGGCTTGGGATTACGATTTCATTCGTTGTTGCATTGTTGATCATCTTTGTTATTTCGAATCCGTTTAACGGACTGATTTACTCGCAAATGATTTTGAGCATCCAACTTCCGATTACTATCTTTGTGCAGGTGTGGCTCACCTCATCCGAAAAGGTGATGGGTAAATACAAAAACACGAAATTGGATAAGATACTGCTCTATTTAATCGGCGGAATTGTAACAGTCTTAAATATAGCGCTTTTTATCAGCTTCATTTACTAATTAATAAACCCTTCTATAGACAATGTCAGTTCTAAAGAAACATCATGATCCGATTGGTCAGGCCGTGTGGGACTACCAAAATGGTATCACAGGCGAATCAATTGTAGTTAAAACCGATATTGCGGAAGATGAATTGCTTCCTGCTTCGTACTTTTTCAGAACATACGAAGAGATGCCAATACAGGAACAGGAAGCCCTGAAGCGATGTTCGGGGAAAATACTTGATGTAGGTGCCGGTGCTGGAGTTCATTCGCTCTGGCTTCAAAACCAAGGATTTGATGTCGATTCACTCGACATTTCTCCGCTTTCGTGCGATACAATGCGCAAAAGAGGGATTAAAAATGTACTCCTCAAGGATGTGTATGCCCTGAAAGATCAGAAATATGATACCATTCTTTTATTGATGAATGGCGCCGGCGTTGCCCAGACATTGCCCGGCCTCGAAATACTCTTACTACACCTGAAGACACTTCTGAATCCCGGTGGGAAGATCCTCGCCGACTCATCGGATTTACTCTATCTCTTTACCGACGAAAACGGCGAAATGTGGGTTGACATCGCTTCCGACTCCTACTATGGCGAAATGGAATACCAGCTTAGTTATAAAACAATCAAGGGAAAACCGTTTCCGTGGCTGTTTGTCGATCCTGAAAGCTTCTCCGATATCGCCAAATTGTGTGGTTTCACCGTTAAAGACAAAATCGCGGGTTTACATTTCGACTATATGGTGGAGATTGTACTGGAATAGAAGGATAAAGGTTAAAGGATAAAGGTTAAAGGATAAAGGTTAAAGGATAAAGGGGAATAACTACTTGACTTGCTTCGCACAATCCGAAGGCCTCGCTTCGCACAACCCGAAGGCATCGCTTAGTATAAATTGATAGTCACGTATCGAATGATTCGATAGCCTCGTATCGAATGACCCGATGGCCTCGCATCGCACAAACCGATGGCCTCGCATCGTCCGACCCGATCGCCTCGCATCGCCTGACCCGATGGCCTCGCATCGCACAACCCGATAGCCTCGTATCGAATGGATCACATGTTTCATACTGAATGGATCAGTAGCATCGTACTGAATGGATCAGTAGCCTCGTACTGAATGGATCAGTAGCCTCGTACTGAATGGATCAGTAGCATCGTACTGAATGGATCAGTAGCATCATACTGAATGGATCAGTAGCATCGTACTGAATGGATCAGTAGCATCGTACTGAATGGATCAGTAGCCTCGTACTGAACCGATCAGTAGCCTCGTACTGAATGGATCAGTAGCCTCGTACTGAATGAATCAGTAGCCTCGTACTGAATGGATCAGTAGCATCGTACTGAATGGATCAGTAGCCTCGTACTGAATGGATCAGTAGCCTCGTACTGAACCGATCAGTAGCCTCGTACTGAATGGATCAGTAGCCTCGTACTGAACCGATCGAATCCCCCGTACTGAACAGGTCGAACCCCTCGTACTGAACAGGTCGAATCCCCCGTACTGAACAGGTCGAATCCCCCGTACTGAACAGGCGTATAGTTTCTGGTGATTCATGATCCAAAAAAAGCGCCGTTACATTATGCAACAGCGCTATATCATTCAGTCAAAGAATGCTTTTACGGCTTCCCTGACTTACTTTCAATGATTTTGAATTCGGTTCGCCGGTTCAATGCCCTGCCCTCTTCAGTTGAATTATCAGCAACCGGTATTGCAAATCCATAGCCTTTACTGCTAAGTCGTGTTAATTGTACACCCATTTCAACCAAAGCTTGGACGACCGCGTTTGCCCGTTTCCCGGAAAGGAGAAGGTTGTAATTTTCGGATCCCTGATGGTCGGTGTGTCCGCCAATCTCGATGACCAGTCCCGGGTTGGACTTCATAAAACCGACAATCTCCTTCAGTTGACCCTTCGATTCAGGCTTCAAACTAAAAGAATCTGTCGCGAAGAAGATGTTTTTCAGAATCGTTGTCTTACCTGTTTCAATCGGATCGAGCGCTATTGCAAGCCTCAATGGCTGATGCCGGTTATTGGCTTCCATCAGATTAAAGTTTTCGGAATGAAACAGGTAACCTTCTTTCGAGATGTTCAAACCATAATTATGACCCGAAGGAAGGCAAAAAAGAAATTCACCTTCATTCTCGAATGGATATAAATGCTGGGCCAACCGGTTCGTAACTAAATCATTCAATACGATATCCGAAAAGATGAGTTGTCCAGTTTTCCTGTTCGTAATTCTACCTTTCACCCACGACACAGGCTGAGGTTTTAGCGCATCGGGTAAAAGGAAGGTGAAAATATCACGACCTCCGAATCCCGTATTATTCGCTGTATACCAGGCACGATCGCCCGAAACCTCAACAACCAGCCCTTCTTCATTGCCTGATGTATTGATGGGATAACCCAAATTATGCGGAAGCGATATTTTAGTGCTGTCTAAGGTAACAACAAACAGGTCTTTTCCACCCATCCCGGGCCAGAAATCGGATGCAAAATAAAGTGTTTTACCATCCGCATGGATAAAAGGGGAAAGTTCATTTCCGGGAGTATTTATACTTTCCATATTGATGACCTTGCCGTAAACGGGAAACCCTTCGGGTGAAACTCCCAGTTCTTCGGCACGCCAGATATCCATCTTCCCTTTACCCCCCTTGCGGTTACTCGTAAAATAGAGCCACCGGCCATCAGCAGAGACCGAAGGCTGCGATTCCCATGCGCCTGTATTGACCGGATCTCCAAGGTTTACGGGCGCCGACCATTTGCCCTTTTGCCTCACGGACATGTAGATATCGCAACTCCCCAATCCGTCGGGACGGCCGCAACCTGTAAAGAAAAGGAGACGACCGTCGGCAGAAATGCATTGCGCCCCTTCATTCTCATTGGTATTGACTGGAGGTCCCAGGGGAACGGCCTTTTGCCACCCAGAAGAATCCTTATATGAAACAAAGAAATCTTCCTGGGGATAGGCTAATTTCCTTCCATCTTTATCCTTTGTAATCAGCCGCGTAAATACAAGCGAATTTGCTTCGCCATTTAAACTTGGCCAATATTCATCTTCAGCTGTATTAATCATATCACCTGCATTCTCAGGATGAAAAGCGACAGGAGATTCAATTGCCTTCGCGGCAAAACGGCACGATTCGAGAAGATGGGCTTCTTCTGCCGTCATCGCATTTTTCAGGCGAGCGTAATGTTCGATGTTTTTAAAAGCTTCGACATAGGAAGCATCGGCATATAAGAGTTCTGCCAGAAACTTGTATCCATTCGGAAATTGATCAGAACTGACTTGAAGACCACCTACAAGCGCGTTCTTCTCAAGCTGGCGTTCCTTCGTTTCATGGTAAATATCGGCCAGGCCGAAGAAAGCCATATAATACTTTGGGTCATTTTTCAGAATCTGATTGAGTAAAGCTACAGCTTTGACTTTGTCGCCAGCCTGTGCATTTGCTTTAGCTTCATTGTATAGTGATTCGACTTTCTTATTCATTGTTGATTTGCTTTGAGCAAAACAATCAACAGCCACGGTTAAAAGAATGATACAGTAAATTAACCCCCTCATATTATAAGTTTTAACACTTCAACAAAACCTAAAGGTACCTTCCAAAGTTAATCGTAATAATTACTGAAACAAAAAAAACCGCTCCGGAATTAACCGAAGCGGCAGCAATTGCTTTATATGATTGTCTTAAATGCTGTTAATAGCATTCAAATCTTCGAATGCAACTTTTAGCCTGGCAATAAGTGTTTCTTCACCCTTGCGTAACCAAACGCGTGGATCGTAGAATTTCTTATTTGGTTTGTCAGCGCCTTCAGGGTTTCCGATCTGGCTCTGTAAGTAACCATGATTTGCAGCCTCGAATAAGCGGATGCCATCCCAGAAAGCCCATTGTGTATCAGTATCGATGTTCATTTTGATTACACCATAGCTAATTGCTTCCCTGATTTCGGCATGTGTCGAACCTGAACCACCGTGGAATACAAAGTTAACAGGATGTGCGTCAGAAATACCTAGTTTTTCTTTGATGTAATCCTGAGAATTCTTGAGGATGATAGGCATCAATTTCACATTTCCTGGTTTGTAAACACCATGAACGTTTCCGAAAGAAGCGGCAATAGTGAAGTTAGGAGAGATTTTGCTCAATTCCTGGTAAGCGTAAAATACATGGGCTGGCTGAGTATAAAGAAGACTGTTATCCAATCCGCTGTTATCAACGCCATCTTCTTCACCGCCTGTGATTCCAAGTTCGATTTCGAGCGTCATTCCAATTTTGCTCATCCGTTCGAGGTAACGACTGCTGATTGCAATGTTTTCTTCGATTGGTTCTTCAGAAAGATCAAGCATATGAGAACTGAAAAGTGGTTTACCCGTTTCAGCAAAATTCTTTTCACCAGCATCTAATAGTCCGTCAATCCAGGGAAGTAATTTTTTTGCAGCATGGTCGGTATGAAGAATAACTCGTACGCCATAAGCTTCAGCAAGTGTGTGAATGTGTTTTGCACCGGCAATAGCGCCAAGAATTGCTGCCTGCTGTCCGTCCAATTTTAATCCTTTACCTGCATTAAAGGCAGCACCCCCATTTGAAAACTGAATCATTACGGGTGCGTTGACATTTTTCGCAGCTTCCATAACAGCATTGACTGTTGAAGATCCAACTACATTGACAGCTGGAATTGCAAATCCATTGGCTTTAGCCACTTTAAAGATATACTGTAAGTCATCACCGGTTACTACACCTGGTTTTACTACATCTGAAATTTTATCCATAGTTCAATTATTAAATTGTTATTGACAAAATTAAGACTTTCCTTTAACAATTAACATTCAAAAAGGTTAAAATTTGGTTAACAAAGCAATGTTTGCGGAGAAACATAAGTGGAAGTGCGAAATGGAATAGGATGAATGGTGAACGAGGGATCTAACCTTAATTACAGACAATATACAATAAAAGAAGTATAATCGAAATCACAAGGGATTGGATCATACAGAAAATCAAACTGAACCGGTTTCTGCTACAATTAATCAGCTTAATAGTCAATCAGCTCCCCTTTTCCCAACCTGGTTATAATTGGTTCATTACCCAAACAATCAATTACTGTTGATGCAATATTTCCTCCGAAGCCACCATCAATAACTAGATCAACAAGGTCACCATATTTTTCGTTGATAAGTTCAGGGTCAGTCGTATATTCAATGATTGCATCGTCGTCGCGTACAGAAGTCGAAAGAATTGGATTCCCAAGCTCACGCACAATCTCTCGGATGATGTTATTTTGCGGAACACGTATCCCTATGCTTTTTTTTGTGCTCCTGAATAACTTCGGAATATTGCTGTTCGCATTCAGAATAAACGTAAATGGCCCAGGAAGATTCTTCTTCATTAGCTTGAAAATATTGTTAGGAATCGGCTTACAGTAATCTGAAATATTACTTAAATCATAAAATATAAACGAAAAATCGGCCTTCTCCGGTTTCACATTTTTGATCCTGGCTATCCGTTCAACTGCTTTAGGTTTAGTGATATCACAACCGATACCATAAATGGTATCAGTAGGGTAAATTATTACACCTCCATCCCGAAGAATTTCAACTACTTTCAGCAGATCTTTTGGATTAGTGTTTTCGTCGTATAGCCGAATTATCATTATTTTTGAGTACTAACTGTAAGACAATATATTCTGTGGATATTTCGAATTTTTAAGGCCTGATGCAATGAGTCCCGAATAATCGCAACTCATTTAATAATCAGGCGAAAGTATGAATTTTTCATGGTATTTTTGGAAAATATTTCGATAATTAAAGTATTTGATTTGTTAGACATCAAAAATTTAACGCAAGGATCGATCCCCGGACAGTTAGTTCGTCTATCGTTACCCATTATGGGAACTTCTTTTGTGCAAATGGCCTACAACCTTGTAAATATGATATGGTTGGGGAAAGTGGGAAGCGATTCGGTGGCTGCAGTTGGTATCGCATCCTTTTTTACATGGTTTGGTGTATCACTTATGCTGATTGCCCGAATCGGTGCAGAAGTAGGGGTTTCACAATCGCTTGGTGCGAACGATACTGACAAGACCAGGAAATTTGCCGGTAACGCTGTAAATCTGGTCGTTTTACTTTCCATTGCTTATGGAATACTAACCTACCTTTTAGCGCCTCAGCTGATCTCCTTTTTTAATATCGAGAATCAACATGTTTCGGGTGCCGCTGCTTCATATCTACGGATTATAGCCATTGGATCAATCTTTTATTACACCAACCCAACGTTCTCGGGTATTTTCAATGGTGCAGGAATCTCTAAACTCCCATTCCGGTTAAATGCAACCGGATTAATTTTCAACCTGATTCTCGATCCTTTTCTGATTTTTGGGATAGGTCCCTTCCCTGAATTGGGTTCTGATGGTGCCGCAATTGCAACCATAATTTCACAAGGTATTGTATTTTTTTTATTTATAATCAAATTTAAAAAGAGCAATAGTCTACTGGAGCAAAAGTGGATCATTGGAAGACCCAGTTGGAAATACATCCGAAAAATATTTAGTCTGGGTACACCTGTAGCAATGCATAGTATTCTGTTTGCTTCATTTGCGATGGTACTGACCCGCATTATCAGTAGATATGGAGCTTTACCTATTGCAGTTCAAAGCATTGGAGCGCAAATAGAAGCATTAAGCTGGATGACAGCGGGCGGATTTGCCACCGCCTTAGGTGTATTTACAGGTCAGAATTTTGGTGCTGGCAACTGGAACCGAATCTTCAAGGGTTTCTGGATAACCATGGGAATTAGCGGATCAGTCGGAATTTTAGTGACTTTCTGTTTTGTTTTCTTCGGTAAAACGATTTTCTCTGTGTTTCTTTCAGAGCCTGAAGCAATCGCTTTGGGGATTCTATATCTGAAAATATTAGGTCTCTCTCAACTTTTCATGTGTATTGAAATTGCGACCGGGGGAGCTTTCAATGGGATTGGAAGAACTTACCCCCCTTCAATCGTTGGCATAACACTCACCGCAGCCCGAATTCCGCTTGCTCTATATTTATCACAGCCATCTATACTTGGAATGGCAGGAGTTTGGTGGAGCATTTCGATTTCTTCAGTTCTTAAAGGAATTGTCCTCTTTTCATGGTTCAATTTTCTGATCCGACGTCATGCGGAAAAAACCATCCACCTTTCCGGAAGCGATAATTACATCCATCTTCCAGTCATCGTCCAAAAAGAAATTTCTGAAATCAAATAAAAGCAATAAATGAGAAATAAAAACAATCTCAAATGAATATTCCTGAATTAGTGAAAACTCGCGATGGATCTGATACACTCTTTGTAAAAGAGCTTAATGAGCATTACCACTCAACTTTCGGTGCAGTTCAGGAATCGATGCATATATTCATCGAGGCTGGTCTGCGCCAATGTGAACAAACTTCAATCAATTTATTTGAGGTAGGGTTTGGCACCGGGTTAAACGCATATCTTACCCTATTAGACACCTTAAAAACAAATCAAACAATTCGTTATGTTACAATTGAGAAGTATCCTTTACCATCAACAATCTGGAAATCTCTTAATTACACAGAATTGATCCCTGAAGGTAATTTGCCAATCTTCCAAATGATTCACGAAGCTAATTGGAATGAAGAAGTAAAAATAACAGATCATTTTTCTATTCTGAAACTTGCGTTAGATTTGGGTGATGTTGATTATTCAAAACTGCCCTTGTTCGACTTGATTTATTTTGATGCATTTTCACCAGAAAAACAACCCGAACTTTGGGGCACATCCATTTTTCTACAACTTTCGGAGCACTGTGCGAACAATGCAAAATTAGTAACATATTGTGCGAAAGGTATTGTACGACGTTCACTCATAGCAGCGGGATTTATCACTGAAAGAATTCCCGGGCCTCCCGGGAAAAGGGAGATACTAAGAGGCACCATCAATAATCAAAGACCAGCAATTTGACGAATTAACGCATATAAATTCACTCTCTGATCATTACAAGAATAAAACACAAACATTTAGCTTTATATCATCAGTCAATTAATTGTTATTTTTAAACCATTTAAACAAAAAAACAGTTACAGCTTTCACAATTTAATTTCTATCTTCGCACCTTTTAGAATATACATTTAAAATTTATAAGAAAACGGTTATGCAAATTAAATCTCTGTTTGTTACATTAGTTGCAGGTACATTATTTCTAGGATCATGCAACACATTCAAAAGTTCAAAAGTTGAGCTGAAAACTCTTGCAGATTCGGCAGCCTATGCAATTGGAATTGATATAGGTAACAACATTAAGAAGAATCTTCCTACTGCTCCGGGCGGAAAAGATCTTGACCAAAAAATTATTCTCGCAGCATTTACAAGTGCCCTCAAAGGTGATTCTTCACAGATCCCAGCTTTGAAAATCACTTCTGTTACACAGAGCTACTTTATGAAAGCGCAGCAGGTTGAATCAGGAAAAGCAGGTGAAGCTGGTAAAAAATTCCTTGCAGACAATGGCAAACGCCCTGAAGTAAAAACTACTGCAAGTGGACTTCAATACGAAATCATCAAAGAAGGAACAGGTCCAAAACCTTTGGCAACCGACACCGTTATTGTTCATTACCATGGTACAACCATTGAAGGCAAAGTTTTTGACAGTTCTGTTGACCGTAAAGAACCTGCTAAGTTTCCTGTTAACCAAGTTATTCCAGGATGGACAGAAGCTCTTCAGCTGATGCCTGTTGGTTCAAAATGGAGACTTGTAATTCCTTCCGCACTTGCTTATGGCGAACGTGGTGCAGGAGCAGATATCAAGCCAAATGCAGTGCTTGTTTTCACAGTAGAACTTCTAGAAATCAAAAAATAATTTGATTTTTTAAATTACTTTTGGGGAATGTACCCCGTTTACAGAATCCGGGATATTTTATTCCGGATTCTGTTTTTATATGTAACTTAATTTGAAAATATATGAGCTTTAAAACAACTGGAAAAGTTTTGCAGATTCTTCCCGAGATAAAAGGGACAAGCGCACGCGGCGAATGGAAGAAACAAGATTTCGTAATCGAAGAACCGGATGGACAATATCCAAAGAAAATCTGTTTCACTTTATTCAACGATAAAAACGACACATTCAGCAAGGTTAAAGAGGGTTCAGAAGTTGAAGTATCATTTAGTGTCGAATCGCGCGAATATAATGAGAAATGGTTTAGCAATATTAACGCATTTCGAGTCGATCTCGTACAACAGAATAGTGGAGCAGCAGGAAATAATGCAACTCCCTATTCTGCATCAGAAATTCCGCCTATGGGAGATTCAGGTGACAAGGATGATCTTCCATTCTAAAGAATCTCCATAAAAATAACAAAGCCTCCAAATAAGGGAGGCTTTGTTATTTAACACATATCTATATTGATTTAACTTATCTGATTGGAATCTGACGTTTAAAATCTTCTTCAAGTGAAATAAAAGTTTCAGTTCGTGCAATTCCGTCAATTGCCTGAAGATCTGTATCAATAATTTTCATCAGGTGCTTGTTTGTTTTGGTTTGAATCTTGATAAAAATAGCATATGCACCCGTTGTATGGTGGCATTCTACAATTTCCAGAATTTCACGCAGTTGTTTCAATACTTTTTTGTCGTAGCTGGCCTTTTCAAGATAAATTCCCATGTAAGCAGTCGTGTTATAGCCAAGTTTCTGGGGGCTAACCAGAAACTCTGAACCAATAATTACGCCCATAGACACCAATCTTTGAACTCGCTGGTGTATCGCAGCGCCTGATACTCCACATTCTCTGGCCACTTCCAAAAACGGAATTCGGGCGTTGGCAGTTATCAATTTAAGAATCTTCCGGTCAAGATCATCTATATGAACACTTTGTTCTTTGAAATCTTCTTCTAATTCAATATTGTTCTTTTTCACTGTACTTTCAATTTGATACAAAAATGGCTAATTATTTTCACATTTCTAACATTTCAAGTAAAATTTGACAAATAAAGCTCTTAAAACCTAAGTTTATCAAAATAAGTGCATGAATATATGGCAAACATAAATCTGGAGAAATTCATTTAAATGTCGGGTGAAGGAATACTATTTCCCGAGGGGTTTTGAAAAACTCTTAAGTCAAATTCAGGAATTATGGCAAATATATGATCAAAAATTTCGGCCTGTAATGCTTCATAAATTTCTGATTGCTGAGCCTTGGAAAAAACATTTACCTCTATCGGGAGTCCTTTTTCAGTTGACTGAAGAAATCTGACAACTTGGGTCATATGCTGATGGATTCCAGGATGTGATCGGCAATAACCTTCCAGGTATTTTTTAAACAAAGCCAGATTTGTTGGCCAATCAAGCTTCGTCATTATTAAACTTGAATCTTTAGGATCACCTTGGTAATTATCTTCGGTGAACATCTCCAATTGTATAAATTCATTGAATCTTGGCAATTTGGTAATTAGTCTATCAATCAACCGTTGATCGCAAAGATGAATACTTGTAATATCTATATTAACTGAGCGCTGAATCCTTCGACCACCCGATTCGATCATTCCAATCCAGTTTGTGACTGACTCCGAAACCAATGCATAGGTTGGAATTGTGGTTATTGTTTTATCCCAGTTTTGTATTTTAACAGTAGTCAGTGAAATATCGTAAACGGTTCCGTCAACATCAAATTTAGGTACAGTAATCCAATCACCAGGCTTCACCATATTATTAGCAGCCAACTGAATACTCGCAACAAAACCAAGAATAGGATCCTTGAATACAAACATCAATACAGCCGCCAATGCTCCTAATCCTGCGAATAAACTTGATGGGTTTTTATCAACAAGAACAGCTACAACAAAAATTGACCAGAAAAAATAGGCTAAAATCTTCATTAACTGGATATATCCTTTTATTGGATGATCCTTCGCATTAGGATAGCTATTGTAAATATCTTGACCTGCATTAAAAAAACGGATTAAGGCAGTAACCACAACTACTGAAAGATAGATCTGTGCCACACCCTTTATCAATGTTGGAATCCAGACCAGGTCTTCTCCACTAAAACCCGAAGAGCTATAAATTATGATTGCCGGAATAAAATGTGTCAGGACATGAAAAACTTTGTGAGCATATAGGGTATTGTCCCAAATTCCACTTGTTCTTCGAACGATCCTGCCAAGTATTTTCACAACGATTATTCTTACAATCAAAAAAACAATTGAAGCAAAAACAATCAGCAACAGGAAGGTTCCAAAAGCAGCTCCGACAATAGCCATACGAGTTACTAATCCATTACTTAATAAAAAGTCTTTTAAATAATCGTAAAATACAGACATGACCCGAAATATTTATAAATCAAAAATCGCTAATTTTGAATCTTCGTTGCAAAAGTAATGAAAGATGAACATGATGAAGAAACTTTTACTTAGGATTATCATTCTTATATGCCCCTTGTCGGTTTGGGGTACACCCGTATATGATAATTTTTTTACAGCTGACGTATTACGCTTTGATTACCTCCTTTCGGGTAACCACGCTACAGCGAAAGTCCTGCAATGCGAGATTAAGAAAGAAAAATTATGGAGTAGCTCTCACAATTCATTGATTGACAATCTAAACTTAGGAACATATCGTTTTCATGTTTATGACGAAAAAAGTGGTGAACTTATTTTTTCAAAGGGTTTCTCACCCGTTTTTCAGGAATGGCAAACTACAGATGAAGCTAAAGTGATCGACAAAGCATTTTATCAGGTTATCAGATTTCCTTTTCCTAAAATGAGCGTCCGGCTTAAGATTGAAAAACGAAATTTCAACGGTCAATTCTCCGAAATCTATTCCATAACCATAAATCCCGACAACTATTTTATAATTGACGAAAATCCTAAAAATATCTCTGTCGAAAAAATTCGATATTCAGGCGAGCCAACGAATAAGATCGATATTGCGATTCTTGCCGAAGGTTATACCGAAGCAGAGATGGGAAAATTTGTGGAAGATGCCAAAAGGTTGACTGATTCTCTTTTTAGTGTCGTTCCATTTTCGCAAATGAAATCGTCTTTTAACATTTATGCATTAAAAACACCTTCGGTGGAATCCGGAACAGATATTCCAGGTGAACATATTTACCGAAACACACTATATAACAGCACATTCTACACTTTCGATATTTCGAGATATCTCACAACTACCGATATGAAAACTATTCACGATAATGCTGCAGTTGTGCCATATGACCATATCATTGTTCTGGTAAACTCCTCTCGTTATGGAGGAGGTGGATTTTACAACTTTGTAACTGTATGTACATCCGACCATAAGCTTTCTCCAAATGTCTTTGTTCATGAGTTCGGGCACGGCTTTGGTGGACTGGCGGACGAATATTACACTTCGGAAGTTGCCTATAACGACTATTATAATCTAAAAGTTGAACCTTGGGAACCAAACCTTACGACAATGGTTAATTTCGCGTCGAAATGGAAAAATATGGTTGATGTTTCAACACCTGTTCCAACCCCCCGTGATGGAAAATATGCTTCAAAAGTTGGAGTCTTTGAGGGTGGAGGATACATTACCAAAGGAATCTATAGCCCGATGGAAAACTGCAGAATGAAATCGAATGAAACTTCTGCTTTTTGTCTGGTTTGCCAGAAAGCAATAAGAGATGTGATCATTGAAAGTACAAAATAAAAAAGCCCGTTTCCGGGCTTTTTCGAATTAATTCGCAATCAATGCTTTAACTCATCTTCCTTTTCCTGTTTGCGTTGCCATAAAAAGGATACAATTAAAGCAAGTCCTCCGAAAATGAAAATCATTGCAGGATAGGCGGCTCCTTCTTCCATACCTCCACCTGAAGTAAGCAGGTAAGCGACGACAATACCTAATCCAATACCTAAAAGGAATAAGCCGCTTTTCATTGTTCCATTGGTGGCCTTTTTCTTTGCTTCAAAGAGGGTCGGATCAGCGCCTCTTTCTATCAATGCCATCCGTTCACGGTTACGCGTTGTAAATCCCAGATATACAATGCCGAAAACCATTGCAAATGCTCCAAGGGGAACTAATATCCAAACTAAAAATGGTTCCATAATATTCGTTTTAAAGGTTTAACATTTGCTCATTTGACGCAGGTTATAATAGGTCGGTTACAAAATCTGTCAAAAAATAAATCTCCTCTGCCTACTTCCTCAAGGCAAGTTTTTAACATGCCTTTCTTAGATTAAAGTGAAAAAATAGATACAGCATTCTCAAACACAAATCAACCGGGAAATTGTACGAAGATTGCATCTCATACCCACTTACCCATTACTTTGAATATACCAAAACGGTACCAAAAACGTAGTTTGTGTAATGTTTCTGTAATCTTTCTGTAATGTTCCTGTAATAATCATTACAGGAACATTACAGAAAGATTATATATAGCTAACTTAAACTATGAAGAAGATATGCCAAATGTAAAAGGAATTTAATATGCATCATATTATCTTGGCATTTACTTATCCAACTAATTATCTAAAAATTATTGCAACATTTTTCCTTTTCATTCATCTTTATTGTAATTTTATCACGTATTGAATTGTAACCTTATCTCAACAAGCTTCGTCTAATTGGCAAATGGAAAAGAAAACAGATGAATATTATATCCGGGAAATTCTGAAAGGTGATTCAGGTTCATTTTCACAATTGGTTGAAAGATATAGTCATCTCGCATTCTCTTTGTCAATGAAGATTCTCAATCAAAGAGAAGATGCAGAGGAGGTCGCGCAGGATGCGTTTATTAAAGCCTACAATTCATTGAGTTCTTTTCAGAGCAGTTCTACATTTAAGACATGGTTTTTCCGCATTGTTTACAATACATCGATATCAAGACTAAGGACCCGGAAAAATATTGAAGTAAGAATTGATGACGTTAAAATTACAGATGCTGAAATACAGTCCACAGAAAGTGCCGTTGGACAATTAAACACCAATGACCGACAAAAATACCTTCAGATCGGACTCGAAAGACTCGAACCTGAAGAGCGGGCACTTTTAAAAATGTATTACTACGACGATTTTTCGATGGATGAGGTGAGTGTGATTACTGGCCTCACTGTTTCGAACGTAAAAGTAAAAATTCACAGAAGTCGTAAAAAGCTTTTGCAGGAACTAAGGTGTGTTTTAAAAGATGAAATAATTTCAATATTATGAGTCAGAAAGATTTAATGAAGGAATGGCTCAAAGAGTTACCTTCAGAACAACCCTCACCCGATTTTCAAGTGAAGGTCATGCAACGGGTAATGTCAGAATGGACCTTGAATCCCATAAAATATCAGCCTATCATAGGAAAAAAAGGTTGGTGGACTATGGGGATTATCGCTTTTTTATTGACAAGTTTCCTGTTTATGCTTCATTCTTCAGTACACACTGGTACGGAAGTTGCAGCACAATCAAAAAGTATATATGGTATCGATCTTCTACAGTTGTTCGCTCCGGTTAGTCAGCTTTTTGAAAAATTAAACAATATCTCTCCCGCAGTAGCAATTGGAGCGCTTGCAATTATTGCACTTTGGTTTTTTGACCAGCTTATTGTTAAAGCTGCCAAGCATTAAATAACTAATTCACTATCTATATTTTAGATAAAACCGGAATATTCATGAAATATTCCGGTTTTTCAATTTACTGGAAATTACTTTCACTTTTACACGTTTTTTGTTTTAAATCAACATTAATTCGTGTTTATCCAATATTTCTCAATATATCGATTGAAATACTCATGTTAATTAATTGTAAAGTCAGTTTCTAATCACTGATTTAAAGCACTCTACTATCACTTTATTCAAATACATGTTGTACAACATGCAACTTTCGATTTGATAGTTCTAATTGATTTTCCTATACAATTCATAAGTAATTACCCCAAATACCACATAAGGAGGTATTGATTACAACACCTTTATTTAAAAGTACTTTAACCTCAATAATCGTTCAAATAAGTCATCTCAAAATTCTCCGCTTAATACATTTTCTGTGCTTAAAAAAGCTGTTACTTTGCATTACAATTACAAATTGAAAGTAAACAAATAATATTAAAAAAAATGAAGTCATTAAATCGTGTTTTAGGAAGAGTAAGTTTGGTTGCTGCGCTTTTTATCGTAATCTGCCTATCTGCAAATCCAGTAAATGCAATAGGAGCATCAAACAATAGTTTTACAATCACCGCAGCTGAAAGTTCTGTAAATTCTTCAGTATGGAACCTGAAATATTCAGAGTCAGAAACTGGTTTTAAGATTACAATGTCGGAAAAAACCGGTGAAAAAACATACACTGTAAGGAGTAAGTTTTTCGAAGTTGCATATGTTCTGGATAAAAATGGATTTGGTGCCCGAATGATAAAAAACAACAATGCGCAGGTTCCAAGTCAAATACTTGATCAAATCCTCAATCAGGATGCATTAAAAAATCAAAAGGTGATTAGCGATGCTCAAATCGACAATGAGGCAGTTTTAAACCTTATCGCAAGCTATCTGCCTGATTTGATTAATGATAACTATAAGCATTTGTTACAATAATTATTCTTGCTAAAAAATAATGTAGCCACCTCCAAAAAAAGGTGGCTATTTTTTTGTAAAAGTTCAACGAAGATCTTTAAATTTGCAAGAAACCTAATCTATTATGCTTGATATCTTTTACAACCGCAGAAGTACCCGAAAATTTTTAGACAAGAAAATTGAGGAAACTAAAATAAAAAACCTTCTTACAGCAGCATTGCTTGCACCCTCATCCAAGGGAAGTCGCCCCTGGGAATTCATTATTGTTGACAACCCAGAATTGCTTGAAATACTTGCGACTTCAAAACCACATGGAGCTTCACTTTTAAAACACGCACCATTAGCTATAATCATAGCCGGAGATAAAACAAAAAGTGATGTATGGGTCGAAGATTGTTCCATCGCATCGGTATTTGTTCAGCTTGAAGCTGAAGCACTTGGTTTGGGTTCCTGCTGGGTGCAAATCAATCGTCGGTATTACAATGACGAAATCACCTCAAATGAATATATCCATCAGCATTTCAATATCCCGGAAAGATTAGAGGTTCTCTCTGTGGTAGGAATCGGCTATAAAGCTGCCGAACGACCTCCGCTTTCCGAATGTGATATACTCTGGAACAAAGTCTCTGTTAATCGATACAAGGATCAAACCAGATTTGCAATTCCCAAGGGATGTGAAGAATAATCATATTAGCTACTCTGATTTATATTCAAATGCATATGATTCATCATGTTGCGTAATATCCAACCCTAATCGCTCCGATTTGGGTTCAACGCGCATTGGAATAATCAGATCAGTAAGACGATAAAGCAAATATGATCCGCCAAAAGCAAAAATCCCTACTACTAATAAGGCCAACAGGTGAAATAAGAAAGTCTTATATTCGCCATAAAAAAGTCCCACGCCCTGAGCAAACACGCCGGTAAAAAACATTCCGGAGATTCCCCCCATACCATGCGCTGGAAATACATCAAGCGTATCATCAACAGATGTCAATGACCTATAATGAATTGCTATATTGCAAATAATTGAAGCCGCCAATCCAATAAAAATACTGGCGCCTACATTCACAAAACCTGCAGCTGGCGTGATTGCAACCAACCCAACCACCAGACCGATTGCAGCTCCCATTGCGGATGGCTTTCTTCCCATGGCAGCATCCATTATCAGATAACCAAGCATTGCAGCCGCAGAAGCAGTATTTGTATTCACCAAAGCAATTGTAGCGATAGAATTTGCAGCTAAAGCCGAACCGGCATTGAATCCAAACCAACCAAACCATAACATCCCTGCACCCAAAAGGACAAATGGTATATTTGCCGGATGAAATGATTGCGAATAATCGCGGCGCGGTCCCAAAAACATTGCACCAGCAAGGGCTGCAAATCCGGCAGACATATGCACTACCGTACCACCAGCGAAATCGAGGACACCCCAATTACGCAAAAAGCCGTTTGGATGCCATGTCCAATGCGCAAGGGGACAATAGATAAAGATTACGAATAAACTCATAAACAGGATGTAGGCGCTAAACCTTACTCTTCCGGCAAAGGAACCCGTTATTAAAGCCGGGGTAATGATCGCAAACTTTAACTGAAACATCGCAAAAAGTGCAAGTGGAATCGTTGGAGCCAATAACGGATGTGTAAAACCATTCACTCCCTTGAACATGAAAAAGGTAAAGGGATTACCAATCAGACCAAACTTATCCGGGCCAATACTGTCGCCAAATGCAAGACTGAATCCAACAAAAACCCAAATAATGCTGACGATTCCCATAGCAATAAAACTCTGCAACATGGTTGAAATAATATTCTTGGGCTGGATCATCCCACCATAAAAAAATGCCAATCCAGGTGTCATTAACAGCACAAGTGCAGTGGAGGTAAGCATCCAGGCCACATCACCTGGAACAATCTTCGGATCAATCTCGGTTAGGTTGATTCCTGAAATATAAACTCCTAATAATGATACGGCAAGCATCAGAATAATTACAATAAGCCAATTTCTTTTCATCAGTTTCTAATTTGAAATCTTTTCTCACACGACAAATTTATATCTTATTTCAATTTTAATCTCAATATTATAAGGGAATTCATTTAAGCTTTAATCTTAAAATAACATAAAGGCCAAATCTGTCTTTGTCTTTCAGGATAACAAAGGAATAAATAATAAATTTATTTGCCGTCAAAATTCACTATTTTTAGCCTCCAAAATTCAAGAAAAATGCATAAGAAAAGGAAGATAGTATTATTTGTTATTGGCGGATTAGTTCTATTAATATTGGCTAAAGTGCTTGTGGATGTTCCTTACCGTAGCAATATCCCTCCTCTGCCAGATTTGCAATCAGTTACAGACTCGTTTAAGATACAATTAACGGCTGCTTCAAAGAAAGCATATCTCAATCCTACTGCCGATAATTTAGGAATGCTTGGGATGATATACCATTCAAGTGCAAATTACGATAAGGCTACAGTATGCTATAAACTGGCAGTTAAGAAAAACAAATCAAAATGGATCTGGAGTTACTATCTTGGGTTTTTGGAACTCGAAATGGGAGAAGCGGCAGGTGCGATTGAAAGTTTTGAAACTGTGATAAAAGAGAATCCTGCGGCTTACTATGCATGGTATTATATAGGTGAAGGGTATCAAAACACAGGGGCAAACGACAAAGCAGAAATAGCCTTTAAAAAAATCATTTCGATAAGTGATAAAGAACTTAAAGAAAATTCAACAATACGAACCGACTATTTCCCGTTGCGCATTTATGCCAAATATCAACTTGCACGGGTCTACATGAATACCGGCAAACTTGACCTCTCCGAAAAAATACTCCGCGAAATACTAAAAGAGAATCGCACATTCGGAGCAGCATATCGGGTTCTTGCGAGTATTTATACAAAAAAGGGGAATCAACCTCAAAGCGATAAATTCGTGTTACGGGCGAATGACCTCACTAATTACACTACGCCGGTTGATAACATCATCGATAAGATGACGTTGCTTTCAAAATCGGATCTTTATCTGATGAAACAAATTGATGAAGCCGAAAGAACTATTTATCCCGAATGGACAGTGACTTTGCTTACCAATGCATTGCACGTTGCGCCTACTAACAAGTATCTAATTTCAAAGGCGGTTAAGCTATATTTAAAAATGGGGACCAAGCAACTGGCGGTATCCTATTTAAACCAACACCTGAACTATTTCAAAGATGATTCGAATGAAATTAAAGAGGTAGCCGATATGCTCGACGAGAATGGAGCCTTTTCTCAAGCAGTAATCTATTTTCGCCAGGCCGTAAAGCTCAAACCCGACGACACAGAGCTACAGTCCAACCTTGTACTGGCTCTTTTCAAGGCTGGTATGAAAGAAAAATCGCTGGATTACATGAACGAAATGCTGACAAAAAATAAGAATAACGTTGAAGTGCTTTCCAACGGTATTTATATCCTGCTGACAATGGGTGAAAATGCTAAGGCTCAGGCTTACATGGCTGACCTTATTCGACTTGCTCCCAATAACCCAAAGGTTCTGCAACGCGAAGGGATGATTGCCGAACGCGAAGGCAAAACAAGCATCGCCATGGCCCAATACGAGAAGTCTTTTACGGCCGACCCTGCTGATCTGGCAACCGTACAAATGCTTGGAAATATCCTTCTCAAACAGGAGTTATGGGTCAAGGCGATCGAACATTACAGAAAGGCACTCGTTAGCCATCCCAATGAACCCTACCTGCTTGAAAAGCTAAGTTCGCTGCTTATCACCTGCCCAGACCTAAAGTTGCGAAATATCGATGAAGGTATTGAATATGCCGAAAGGGCTTTAGACCATAAGTCAAGCTCTATGGAGGTTGTAATCAAAGCAGGCAGCAATCTATCAGAGGCTTATGCTGCAAAAGGAGATAAGCGGATGGCCATTGAATATCTGAATCAGGCCATTGATTTGGCTCAGAACAATAATGCGCCGAAAGAATACCTTGTTAGTCTTGGACAAAAATTAAGGGAACTCAGCAAATAGTACAGCTCTTATTAATATGCAATTTGCAGCATGAACAGAAAAAGGAAATACGTTCTGATTATTTCGACTGGAATTATAGCGGTGATTATAATTACTGTAGCGGTGAAAATAATTCTGGATATGCCCTATAGGAAACAACTTCCGTCTCTTCCTGAATTGCAAACGCTTTCTTTACCACTAAAAGAGCAATTATCAGCGGCTTTGGCAAAGGCTAAGTGGAATCCGACTGCTGACAATATGGGTAATCTGGGTATGGTGTATTATTCAAGTGCCTCTTACGACAAGGCTGCGATATGCTATAAATTGGCTATTCAAAGAAATAAGTCGGAATGGATCTGGTATTATTACCTCGGTTATTTGAACCGTGAAATGGGTGACTCAAAAGCCGCCATTGAAAATTTCAATTCGGTTACCGACTACAATCCTAAAATTGATCTGGCACGGTACTATGCGGGTGAAGAATTGCAAAATATAGGAAAAAACCAACTGGCGGAAAGAGCATTTAGCGGCATAAACAACACTCAAAACAAGATAACAGAGAAGCGGAATGAAACCAGGTATGACTATTTCCCGCTTAAAACCTACGCTGCCTTTCAGATTGCCAGGATATATATGAATACCAAACGCATCGATGAAGCCGAACGGACGCTGAAGGAAATCATAAAAGATAACCATTCCTTTGGTCCGGCTTACAGACTCCTTGGAAATGTATATCAAAAAAAGGGCGATTCGATTCTAAGCAATCGTTATACAATAAGAGCCAACGACATGGCAGTTTATTCACCTCCTGTGGATACCCTGATCGACAGACTGGCTTTAATGTCACGATCGGAGCTGTATCTGCTCAAAAAAATCGACGAGGCTGAAAAGAGTGTATATCCCGAGTGGGCTTTGACCTTGGTCAACCATGCAATGCAATACTTACCCGGGAATGAATACCTTGTATCGAAGGCTGTCCACCTCTTTATTACAATGGATAAAGGAACGCAGGCTATTCCATATACCGATCAACATCTCAAAGCATACCAGAATGACTTTAAAGAGATGAAGAGTGTGGGTGATTTGTATTATCAAAAAGGCTTTTATGCGCAATCTATCATTTACTACTCCAGGGCAGCAAAGCTTAAACCTGATGATGCCGAAGTTCAGTTCTGTCTTGTCTTATCCCTGTGGAAGGGAGGCCATCAACAACAAGCGCTTACCAGTATTAATGAATTGATTGAAAAGAACAACAGGAACATTAAGATTCTGGCTGATGGGGCAAGTACGCTGCTTTACCTGGGCGAAAAAGAAAAGGCATCTGCCCTTCTGACCAAACTCAAACAACTTGCTCCCACAGATCCCAAAGTAAAGAAAATAGAGGGGATGATCGCTGAATCGGATGGGAACCTGCCGGAAGCTGTTAAATTCTATGAAGCGGCATTCAGTGGCGACAGGGAAGATTTATCCACCATCCGATCGCTGGGAAACCTATTAATGAAGCAAAAATTGTGGGACAAATCAATCGCCTTTTTTCGTATTGCGCTTGAATATCACCCTAATGAACCTTACCTACTTGAGAGGCTTGGAACCTTACTGATTTCCAGCCCCGACCCCAAACTTAGGAATATCAATGAAGGTATGGAATATGCCGAAAGGGCATTTATAAACACTACAAGTCATTCATCTACCTTAATATCGGCGGGAAGGAGCCTTGCGGTTGCCTATGCAACACTTGGTGATAAGCAAAATGCCTATCACATCATGAGCATGACAATTAACGCTGCAAAGCGTGAGAATCTCCCCGAATCGAACATTGAAGGTCTCAGGAAATTACTGACACAATTCCACCCCTGAACAGGTAAATCCTGCTTCGAAAGTGTTTTAACGCACAGAATATCCTGAGAACTTCAACCGATTGCCTGACTACTTTTTGCCCGCTGACAAATTTCCATTGTTCGTCCACAAGGTAATCCTGCCCATGCGATCATACGGAGGATAGGTATGCATGCCACCCGTTACCAGGTCGACAAGGCCATCTTTATTAAAATCACCAGGTTCGCAGCAGAGTAAATGCGTTGGATTCTTAGCGATCTCATGTTTCGTAAATTGCATATTCCCCGTATTCTCTAACCAGATAAGGCTATAAGCATCGGGGCTGCTCCACAAATTAAACTCGCTCACTACGAAAAGATCGAGGTCGCCGTCGTTATCGATGTCGGCAGCACGCACGTTCGTAGCTCCGGTAAAACTGCAAAGCCTGTGGTATTCGAAGTTAAGGTTCCCCTTATTCTCAAGCCACTGGACACCATGCCATGGACGTCCCTGCGGCGGGATATAATCAAATGCATCGCCATTGGAATACAGAATATCCATCTTGCCATCCTTGTTTAAATCACATATAGAGATTCCACTCGAACCGAAATCCTGGTTACTCGAACCCCAAATCAGCTTGGGCTGAAAATTGCCCTTACCATCATTTATAAAACAGTAGACCTCTTCCCATTCCTGGCTTACCAGCGAAACGATATCCAAATCTCCATCGTTATCGACATCAACAATTTCGACATTAATCGGACCGGAGAGATTTTGCAGGATATGACTCTTAAACTGCCAGTTGCCCAGGTTTTCAATCCAGCGTGTCTCGCCATCATCGTAACCAAATTGTGCGACAGCAAGATCCATATCGCCATCGCCGTCAAGATCACCTGCGCGGACGTCGGAAACCCGTGCCACCTTATCGACAACTACGTGTTTCTTAAAATTGCAATGGCCGTCGTTTTCAAGAATAATCACTGAACCAATCTTATCGTTATTGGGAAACAACATGCCGAGTACGCCTACTATCAAATCGAGATCGCCGTCCTTATCGAAATCGATGGCCTGAACATGTGCCGGGGCAACCAGGTCGGTTGCAAGCACCGTTTCAGTGTAAACTCCTGCAGGATACTGGCGGATCCAGTTCACTGAATTGCTCTTGCAATCGCAAACAACAATATCAAGCAAGCCGTCGCCATCGAGGTCAACAGCCTGAATATGCGAAACAAGAGGGGCTTCGGTGAACTTCTGCCCTATTTGCTTTGGAACCAAAAAGTCGCTCTTCTCGCCGGTGAGCATCTTCTTTAAAGCTAAGGAATCACTTTCCTTGCCTCCCAACTTATTGGTTATACGTTTGATAACTTCACTCTGTGTCATTCCGCTGCGATTCGCCTGGTACTTCAGCAATAAATATGGAATCCCCAGGATCAGGATCAATACGATGATGACCGGAATAAAATTCTTAACGCTTTTTTTCTTCTTTAGTATCGGGGCTTTCTCTTTTGTCATGTTTATAATGAAATCAGTTAACAACAGTGATATTTCGCGTAAAAGTAGGCAAATTGTGTTTTTAAATAATGATTCTTAAAAAAAGAAAGATTATTATTGAGGACTGAACAATTGTAAAACAAGACCCTGATTTACTGTTCTCTGCAATGCAGAATACAGTCAGGATAAAAATGTGATTAGTAGCTATATAATGAAGTTATTCGGAAAACGATCAATTAACATCCTTATCATCTTCGGATTCGGATTCATCCCCGCCCTCATCTGCCAGCTTTTTACTCACGAGCCTATCGACAGATACATTCATGTCCGCAGTTTCAGATATGGCAAAGATCCGTCAGTGATCAGGTGCTACAGGGGAGACCGGCTGCACCTCACTTTTTCGACTGACGATACTGGTCATTCCTTTTACCTCGAAGAGTTTGACATCGATGCGAAGATCAGCCCTGCAAGGGATAAGGTAGAAGTCTTTAAAACGAGTGATCCCACTCAAAAATCATATCTAACGAAAGAGCTGACCTTCACGGCGAAGCATCCGGGGATATTGAATTACCTCGTTGCAAAAAGCAATTACCGTTGTCATGTGTGGTGTGGCCCGATGCATGCGTTCGAACTCGGGAAGCTCATCATATTGCCGAATACGCTGTTGGTCTTCAGCCTGGGATGCCTGATCGGAATCCTCTTCCTGTGGATCTTCGGCTTTTATCGAACCAATGAAATCGTTTCGGTAGGAGAGGATAAAAAGGCAGGTTACAAAGACCTGCTCAGGAAGTCGGGGTTCCTGCGCAAAATGGTCATGTCGAGATGGCCACAGACCATCCTCACTATCTTAATGATGACAATGATTTACATTGTGATCCTTACCTCCATGTTCGGAACCAACATGTCGGGGCGCAACCTGGGCGTTTTGATGATGTGGGCTGTCTGGCTGTTTTTATTGGTAGCCATCCTCACGCCGTTATTCGGAAGGGCATGGTGCACGGTCTGCCCGCTGCCTTTCTTCGGCGACCTGTTGCAGCGACGATCGAACTTCACCCCCGTAGAGGGTAAAACCAAAGAATACAACAACTGGTACTCGGGTCTGTTCCTGAAATGGCCGGCCCGGTTGCAAAACGACTGGCTCAAACTGGTTGTTTTTCTAATCCTTGCAACCTTCTCGACAACCCTTGTAGCCGACCCCAAGGTTTCGGGGATAACCGTCATCATGCTTTTACTGGTGCCCACCCTTATGGCACCAATCTGGGAATTGAGGGCATTTTGCAAGTATCTTTGTCCGGTAAGCGCTTTCGTAGGACCATTTTCGAGGATGAGTACGCTGGCGCTTCGCAGTAAATCGCAACAAGTTTGCGACCGGTGCAAGCCCCATTTTTGTCAGAAAGGGAGCCCCGAAGGGTGGGCATGCCCTTATGGCCTGAACGTTGGCGAAATGAACGAAAACTCCGACTGTGGTCTTTGCCTCGAATGTACGAGGAGTTGTTTGTACAACAATGTCACGCTCTACCGCAGACCTGTGGGGTCCGAACTCGGGACGAGGAACCTGAGCGAGGCGTGGCTAACGATGTCGGTATTCACTCTATCAATTGTCTACAGTGTATTATATGAAGGGCAATGGCCTGTTGTTCGAGACTTTGTAAACATCCTCGACAAACATAACTGGGACTTATTCGGCATCTATACCATCATTGTCTGGACCTTATCGCTCGTGATCATTCCCGGAATCGTCTACCTTCTCGCTTATGCAGGTGTGAAATTCTCAAAAACGGAGCGTAATAATAAGGAAGTCTTTCTCGCCACAGCGGGTGCATTGCTGCCGATGGGGTTCGCGCTGTGGATTGCCTTTGTGATTCCGATGCTCTTTGTGAATGTAACTTTCATCATGCAGTCGGTATCCGATCCGTTCGGCTGGGGATGGGATTTCTTCGGCACTGCCAATATTCCATGGCACCAGTTTGTACCACGCCTTGTACCCTGGCTGCAATCGGGCTTTGTGCTGGCGGGACTGTGGTTCAGCCTTCGGAACCTGAAAAGGTCGTTACTCCGCGATCAGCTTTCGCCGCGGAAATTATTTGTGTTAACATTGCCAATGGTTGTTTTCCTTGCTGCAATCGCAGTTACGATGATATTCTTTTATACGAATTAGAACCTTTGTGTATGACAACGAATGAAAAAAGCAGCGTTATCGTAGAGCTTTACGATTTACCAATTACCAAGCGGAAAGACGATCGCTATGGGCGCGTCGTGACCTCCCGTTCGCTCACCGAAGACGACCTGATTACCATCGCTGTTTCACGGCGAACCGACCTCAATGCAACTTCCCTCAAAGCATCGATGACGATCCTCCAGGAGATTGCAATTGAGCAGATAGCCAACGGGGCCTCTGTTAACTTTGGCCTTGGCTATTTCAACCTCGGTGTCAACGGTGTATTTATTGGCGACGATGCCCGGTGGGACAGCGCTTTACACAGCCTTTCGGTGCGTGTAGTACCTACCGCCGAGCTTCGCAACGCAGTGAAAGCAAGCAAGGTCGATGTTCGGGGCATGGCCGCGTCGGGTGCGGTGATCAATACGGTGACCGATGTTACAACGGGTGAAGTCAACAACCGCCTCACTCCGGGCGGGGGCGTAAAGCTGACGGGCAATAAGATTAAAATCAGCGGCGATCCTGCGCTTACAGGAATTCGCCTCATCAACCAGGCTACCAACGAGGTTATTACGATACCAGCGACGGCGCTGTTACAGAATGATCCATCCAAAGTTACGTTCATCGTACCTTCTTCTGTGGTGAATGGCGATTACATCCTAAGCATCGCAACACAATATTCCTCCCAATCACATAAACTAAAAGAACCACGTATATATGACTGCGAATATATGCTGAATGTATCTGTATAAATTCTTGAATTCCGCAGCGAGGCCTTCGGGCGCTACACAGCGAAGCCTGCGGAGTCAGCGCAGCGAGGCCTGCGGGGTATGCGAAGCGAGGCTTGAGGATACTGCGCAGCTAGGCCTGCGGGGTATGCGAAGCGAAGCTTAAGGACACTGCGCAGCGAGGCCTGCGGGATTAGCGATCCGAAGCCTTCTTATCATACGATATTTGGAAATACGGAGCGCAATATCCTCAAATGACCTCAGAGAGGTCGTATGTTTATAGACAAGAAATCACAATAGGATGTACAACTCCGAAGGAATTGAATATTCATGGCCCCCGGAGAATCTGGGGGGATTTGATTGCTACGGCAGCTTAATCTGCATGGCTTTCAAAAGATTCAGCCTGTCAAACTTGAATACCCTTTTCGAATCCCTAAGTATCCAGAAGATCACCCCGCTGATTAACGCGGCAAAAAAGCACCATACTGATGTGAGGTATTGCCTGAAGAAAATGGCCGTGACGAGGCACGACAAGAACATTAAAACGCCCAGCAGGTGCGTCCTTTTTATACTCGAAATAAAAAGGGGTATGATGGTGACAATCAGGTAGATGATAAAAGCGGGCATCGAGAGCGCCTTGGGGAAATCGGTCTTGTACAGAATATGGTATCCCGATATCTCAGGGTAGATATTATAAAACACCAGACAATAAGCGTAATACATCGATAATGCCAGGCCGGCAATGGAAAATACCTGAAGTATGCGTTTCTTTTTCTCATTCTTTTCCATCATCAGGACGGCAAGCGGTATCATCATCGGCCAGAGGAAATCGGCCATGATTAAAAACACGTAGGTGGCCATCTTTAGGATGGCCGCGTCGGCAGGATTGGGAATGGTGAGCCAGACTAATCCCTCGGCAAACTGCTGAAACCCAAAAAACAGCGGGATGCTTGCAAATATAAGCTGCGATGGTTTATGCACTTTAGTAATTGTCGCAACACCAATGGCAGAGATGATAACCCCTCCTGCGAAACTTGCTTCGGCCGAAAAACACATATGATATACCCTCTCTGTTTGTTTGTATTTAGGAACGCTTTATGATAGGTAATGATACGACTATTTAATGGATATCCGATTTATTGATATTTAGGATTCAATAACGGTTCGAGTGGTTATATTTAGTAAACAGCATTCAAATGGATGATCAAGGAGCTACTGGCTTTTGGCAACTTGCAGCTGGCATGACAGTGCTAACTATATGACTCTAATCAGTAAAAAAGCAAGCTGATTTATTCGTTAAGCGAGCCTGCAAGTTGCCAGTCGCTAATAGCCGTCAGCCATCATTACAAAATCCGGGTTATCCATACCAAACGGCGTAGGGCAAATGTATCGTTATGCGTGATTTCGGGCTTAAAATTGCGCCAAAGTGAGAAATAACCGTTGTTTTTTGTATAAATTGTCGAATATGAACGTAAATAGATAAAAGAAATCTATATTTGAATAAAGTAATACAAAATAGAAATGACGCTTCGAAATCAACTTGACGACACAGATCTTCATATTCTGGACATTATCACGAAAAATGCCCGTATTCCGTTTAAAGATGTGGCTAACGATTGTGGGATTTCGAGGGCGGCGGTTCACCAGCGAGTGAACCGGATGATCGAGATGGGGGTAATTACAGGTTCGGGATATTACATCGATCCGAAGAAAATAGATTACAGGACATGCACCTATGTAGGCATCTTTCTTGAGAAAGGGAGCTTATACCACGAAGCTGCCGGATTGCTTCATGCAATCAACGAAGTTGTGGAATGTCATTACACAACAGGGCAGTACGCTATATTTATTAAAGTGTATGCGCGCGACAACGAGCACCTGAAAGAGATACTGAGCGAAAAGATTCAGAATATTCCGGGGATATCGAGTACCGAGACGTTTATTTCACTCGAAGAGACGTTTAACCGCGAAGTTCCTATCTACTCATAAGTTAATGGGCCCGTTGGCGGATCGCTTCGAATATCACGATTCCGGCTGCAACCGAAACATTGAGCGACTGTATCTGACCAATCTGCGGGATCTTGGCCCATTCGTCGGACACCTTCAATAAGCCGGCTTCGATACCCAGGTCTTCGGAGCCAAGGATGATGGCAACGGGATCTCTCATGTCGATATCGTAGTAGTATTTCTCCCCTTTGTCGGTTGCGGAGATGATCTTTAATCCGCTATTTTTTAAATACTTCACAACGCCAGAAAGGCTCTTTGTGCGACATACTGGAATCAGGTGTAACGCCCCGGCCGAAGTTTTGATGGCATCGGCATTGATCTGTGCCGATCCCTTTTCTGGAATAACGATGGCATGAACACCTGCTACCTCGGCAGACCTCGCAATAGCGCCAAAATTGCGCACATCGGTCAGCTCATCAAGGATCAGGATCAATGCATTTTTCCCCTCTTCGTACAAACGCGGGATGATCTCTTCGATGTTCTGGTAAACGATCGGAGAGATAAACGCGAGGATTCCCTGGTGGTTTTTACGCGTGACACGGTCGATTTTCTCAATAGGAACCAATTGGATAGGAATTTGCATCTGGTGGACAAGGTCCATGAGTTCGTGGTAAAGCTCACCCTGTAAACCCTTTTTTATCAAGATCTTTTCAATCTCCTTACCGGAATTGATTGCTTCGATAATGGTACGCATCCCGAAAATATAATCTGTCTTTTCCATATTGTTGTCTTTTTACTTCTTTTAATATTTGACCGCCACTGCGTCTTTGACGAAATTTGTTTTTCCATTCCCCGGATTGTGTCTTGACTTCTTGCCAGGGGTTATTGATATATAACCCCTTCAGGGCAGGACAGACGCATGCAATGTAGAGACAAAGACGCATGCAATGCGTCTCTACATACCTACCAAGTTCTCTTGGCTTCCCAATCCTTTAGTTCGTCGTTCAGCGATTCCCAGTTTTTCATCTCCTCCTCTACCAGCTTTTTACTTTTGCCGTATTGGTCGAAGAGTGAACCGTTATCAATCGTTGATGGATCGGCGAGCTTTTTATCCATTACTGCAATTTCATCTTCCAACTTCGAGATCTGGTATTCGGCTTCGCTGATCTGCTTTTCAACGCGGCTGATCATCCGGTTGATCTCTTTACGTTCATCAAAACTCACCGCAACAACTTCTTTTACAACTTCTTTCTTTACCTTCTTTTCTGGAGCAGCGAGTTCAAGCTCACGCAACGACTCCATTTTACGCTTCTGAAGGAACTCGTAAACGCCCCCCAGGTGCTGCCGTATCTTTTTATGCTTGAATTCATAAACCACATTAACCAATCCGTCCATAAACTCGCGGTCATGCGAAACAATCAGCAATGTCCCGTCAAACTTGATTAAAGCCTGCTTTAGCAACCCTTTCGAATGGATGTCAAGGTGATTGGTAGGCTCATCCAGAACCAGGAAGTTAACCGGCTCCAGTAACAGGCTGATCATCGCCAGACGTGCACGTTCACCTCCCGAGAGCACTTTCACCTTTTTATCGGCGTCCTGTCCCGAAAACATAAATGCACCAAGAATATCCCTGATCTTTGTCCGGATATCTCCAACTGCCGATTTATCGATCGTTTCGTAGGCAGTCAGTTCCTCATCCAGATTTGATGCCTGATTCTGAGCGAAATATCCAATCTTCACGTTGTGACCAAGTTTTTGTTCACCTGTGCACTCCAGTTCCTGCATGATAATCCGGGCCATCGTACTCTTCCCTTCGCCGTTTTTACCGACAAAAGCGATTCGGTTACCGCGTTCAAGTGTCAGATTCACCTTATCGAGCACCAACAGATCACCATACCGTTTACTCACATCCTTCGCTTCGAAAACAACCGTTCCCGAACGCGGCGATGGGGGAAACTTAATATTTAATGAGCGGGTGTCTTCTTCGTCCACCTCTATGCGATCAACCTTATCCAGTTGTTTGATACGCGACTGCACCTGAACAGACTTCGTAGCCTTGTAGCGGAACCGCGATATAAAATCTTCGGTGTCCTGTATCATCTTTTGCTGATTGCGGAAAGCGGCCATTTGCTGTTCACGCCGTTCGATACGAAGCTCAAGATACTTGGTGTAATTCACTTTATAGTCGTAGATCTTTCCCAGGCTGATTTCGACCGTACGATTGGTCACATTATCAAGGAAAGCCCTGTCATGCGACACAAGTACCACGGCTCCCGCATAATCCTTCAGAAAGCTTTCGAGCCATTCAATTGACTCAATATCTAAGTGATTTGTTGGCTCATCCAATAAAAAGACATTCGGTTTCTTCAGCAGGATTTTGGCAAGTTCAATTCGCATCCGCCATCCGCCCGAGAATTCCGAGGTTTGACGGTCAAAGTCCGATCGCTCGAAACCAAGGCCAATCATTGTCTGCTCGATATCTACATGAAAATTCGTTCCTCCCATTAACTGGAAGCGTTCGTTCGATTCATGCATTTCATTAATAATACGATCGTATTCAACAGATTCGTAATCTTCACGCACCGAAAGCTCTGTGTTCAGAAATTCGATCCGTTTTTCAAGCTCCTGGATTTCGGCAAATGCCGTAACCGCCTCTTCCATCACAGTTCTCGAATCCGACAACTCCATGTGTTGCGGAAGGTATCCTACCTTAATATCACGCGGAATAACCACACGGCCCGAAGATGGGGTCTGAATACCAGCCAATATTTTAAGCAACGTTGACTTTCCGGCGCCGTTTCTTCCCGCCAAACCAATGCGGTCGCGTGGATTTACAATAAAATTCACATGCTTAAAAAGCTCAAAACCGCCAAACTCGACGTACAATTCTTCTACTGAAACACTCATGATTCACAATCACATACAAAAATAAATACCCTTTTGAATCACCGGTCGGACAATACGATCGGTCGCACTTCAAAAGCATTTTAAAAGTTGCCGCAAAGATACAAGAATTTGCCGCGTGAGGGGGAATTATTTTTGCACTTAAACTGGCCATCAGAACAGGCGTTCAATAACCATCGAAGCGAACAATTTCAATTGACAAGCTCCTGGCAATTGGTTACTGGCGGCTTGTAATTCCTGTCTGAGATTGAATACACACGATTTTAAACGCTTTGTTTATACGATAGAACGATTGTTGAAGGGCAAAACCGAAACTGAATTCATGCCAGTTGCCAATAGCCAGTTGCTCATGCCAGCCTGTTTTAAAGACCTAAGATTATTTTACCCACACAATTCGTTGTAGAATCAATTTATATCTTTGCACAAATTTCAAATATAACGTTTTGAGCAGAGGAAATAAACCACTACCGTTTTACGAAGGAGTAGAGATCATCGATATCGGATCAGAAGGAAAGGCAATCGCCAAAGTTGACGGAATTGTGGTGTTTACCACACATGTGATTCCGGGCGACATCGTCGATCTCCAGGTCATAAAAAAGAGGGAGAAGTTTCAGGAAGCGAAAGTTGTCAAAATCCAAACCGACTCACCCGACCGGATCCCTGCATTTTGTGAACACTTTGAGGTGTGCGGCGGTTGCAAATGGCAGTACCTGCCTTACGATAAGCAGCTGTTCTACAAACAAAAGCAGGTTTATGACCAGCTTAAAAGAATTGGGAAAGTAACCTTGCCTGAACTCATGCCCATTAAAGGATCGGCCAGTTCGACGTTTTACAGGAACAAGCTTGAGTTTACTTTTTCTAACCGACGGTGGCTTACACTCGAAGAAGTACGATCAGGAAATCAGTTCGATGATATGAATGTGCTGGGATTTCATGTGCAGGGAATGTTCGACAAAGTTTTGAATGTCAATAAATGTTGGCTGCAGCCCGATCCGTCGAACGCGATCCGGAATGCCGTAAAAGATTATGCAATTGATAATAACCTCGAATTTTACGATTTACGCAACAAAGCCGGTTTCCTTCGCAACCTGATTATCCGCTCGACAAGCACCGGTGAATGGATGGTAATTGTGAACTTTTTCAGCGAAGACGTTGAAAAAAGGGAGGCGCTGCTCAATTTCGTCGCCGGCAAGTTTCCCGAAATTACCTCCTTATTATATGTGATAAACGAAAAAGGAAACGACACGATCACCGATCAGAACATTCATGTCTTTAAAGGACGCGACCATATCATCGAAGAGATGGAAGGACTTAAGTTTATCATCGGGCCAAAATCTTTCTATCAGACCAATTCACAACAAGCGTATGAGCTGTATAAGGTAGCACGCGATTTTGCCTCGCTCACAGGAAAAGAGGTGGTTTATGACCTCTATACCGGAACCGGTACGATTGCCTGCTTCATTGCATCGCAGGCATGTAAAGTAATTGGAATTGAATATGTTCCTGAAGCAATTACAGATGCGAATATCAATGCCGAAAATAATGGTATTGAAAATACGAGTTTCTTTGCCGGGGATATGAAGGATATTCTCACAAAGGATTTCATTGCTGAAAATGGTCATCCTGATGTGATTATCACAGATCCTCCAAGAGCCGGAATGCATGAAGATGTGATCAGTGCAATTCTGTTTGCTGCTCCTGAACGGATTGTTTATGTGAGTTGTAATCCGGCAACACAGGCACGCGATATCAGTTTATTGAGCCTCCATTACAAGGTGACCAAAGTACAACCTGTTGATATGTTTCCGCATACACACCATGTCGAAAATGTGGTGCTACTTGAAAGAATGCCTGAAAATGAAACACCTGTAAACTAAAGACAAAAGGATAAAGTGTAAAGAATGAAGGAAATGCTCTCTTCTAACCTATACACTTTATCCTTTTTGCCTTTTAGTTTATTCCTTTTTACTGTTATTTATCTCCTACAACAAAGCCTCTTATCTTTCGCCCCCGTCGCCCTCCGGTTTTGCATGTCTTGCAAAAACCGACATAAACCTTCCCGGAACGGGAGTTTCATAACGCACCTCTGTGCCGTTCACCGGATGTATAAAAGAGAGAACCCTTGCATGAAGACACGTTCTCCCAATAAGATTGGTCTTGGCACCATATTTTTTATCGCCTACAACGGGATGTCCCAATTCTTTCATATGCACCCTGATCTGGTTTTTACGTCCCGTTTCGAGTTTCACCTCGACGAGCGTAATCGCATCTCCACGACGTAGTACCTTATAATGGGTAATTGCCTCGTCACCTTCGCCTGGAACTTTTGTGGAATACATGATCAGTGCCTTGTTCTCTTTTAAAAATGAGCGGATCGTTCCTTCATCGTTTTCAACAACTCCTTCGACAACTGCCACATACGTTCTTTCAATCACGGCATCGTGCCATGCACGTTGCATTGTCGATTGCACCTCTTCGCTCTTCGCAAACATCATAATACCTGATGTGTCGCGATCGAGCCGGTGAACAACAAAAATACGGTTATTTGGATTTTCACGTTTCACATGTCCGCTGAGGATGCTGTATGTCGTGAGCAATTTTTCTTTCGCAGTCGCGATCGAAAGCATGCCTGCTTCCTTCTCAATAACAATCAGATATGGATCTTCAAAAAGTATTCTCAAGCCTTTGTATTTGATCTCTTCAGGAATCTTGCCCATCGTAATGGTCACTTGTTGCCCTTTCAAAACAGGGTAATCAAACTGCGTGATAGTATGATAATCGACAGATACCTGTCGGTGAGCTAATAGTGCTTTAACTGTGGTTCTGCTTTTTCCCTTGAGCTGCTCGATTAAGAATTTCAGCAATTCCGAATTCTCTTTCACATCTAACAGAAGCTGTTTAGGTGCAGGTTTTTCGGGAGTTGATGGTATTTGTTCCATATTATATTGATTTTTAATTATTTAATGATATACTTTATCAATCAGAAATGAATCCACGCGATCTGTATAGTTGAAATTAGTCGACTTTAACAGATCAAGATAAGCTTTTACAATCTCAGTACTGTTACATTCAGGATTTTTCAAAATGAATGATTCAAACGAGACTTTCGAGCTTTCATTCAGCAGATTGCTTGCAGGGTCAAATATCCTCGAATTGTCCATTCCTGCCAAATAGGCTCCCATATATTGCGCATACTGATCCTGAGCCATTTTGATTGAGATAAAGTCAGGATACTTCGCGATAAAATTATCCCATGTCATGATGCGTGAAGTCAATGAATCAGAAGAAATAAGGATAGTGCCATCCTCAGCAAATCGTTCTTTCTGCTCTTTACTTCCGATCGTAAGGTATGCGCGGTAGGCACTTGAAAGCTCGGGACCAAAATTATTCAACAAATATTCAGTTTGAGGCTCAAGGTAAAATTTACCCTCCGATGAGAGAAGGAGAATTCCGAAAGCAGAGAGGGATGATCTTAATTGTTTGACTAATTCTGACGAGGGTGATTTTTCAAGCTGCATATTGATATCTTCGTTGTTTTCGAGATAACTCCCTGCAAAACTGTTATAGAAATCGCTGAATACAACAAACATTGAGTCGCGTGCAAGCGAATCAGCAACGCTATTCTTAAAAAGTGTACTGGCCGCATCCAGGGATGTAAGTTCACCCTGATCGAGATGATCAAGCACTTTCCGATATTCGTTAGTATTGGTTAACTTCATCTTCATCACTTTCTCAGGATCAATGATTGAATCGCTTTGCGTCATTGAACTTGCGCCTGTATTTTTAGACTGATTGAAATTACAGGAGAATAAAAAACTACTAATCAAGATGATAAAAAAAAGACGCATTTCAAATGTATTAATATATTAATAATCAAATCATCTCAAACATGCAGATTTCCGAGGCTAAGATACAGAATCATCTGTTGCTTCCACCCGAACAGACAATAGAATAACAATTTTAACCAGAATTCCGTTAAAAAGAACAAAAGGCCATCCCGATCGTAATCGGAACAGCCTCTTTTATGAATTCAAATATCAGAAATCAACAATTATAAGCGTGCTTTAATTGCTGCAGTTTCCTTTTCGAAACCCGGCTTTTCGAGCAGAGCAAACATATTCTTTTTGTATGCTTCAACACCTGGCTGATCGAAAGGATTGACATTTAGAATATAACCACTTATACCGCAGGCAATTTCGAAGAAATAGATCAATTGTCCAAGATAATATTCGTTTAACTGTGGAATATTTATTTTGATATTCGGAACGCCTCCGTCAACATGAGCAATCGAAGTTCCCAGTTCTGCCATTTTATTGATATAATCAACCCTTTTCCCGGCAAGGAAATTGAGTTTATCAAGATCGGCTTTATCCTCAGGAACAAGCACTTCATTGTCAACATTCTCGACAGAAAGAACGGTTTCGAATAAAATTCGTTCACCTTCCTGAATATACTGACCCATCGAATGCAAATCACTCGAAAAGTCAACACTTGCAGGGAAAATCCCTTTTGACTCTTTTCCTTCACTTTCGCCGTAAAGTTGTTTCCACCATTCTGCAAAGAAGTGTAATTTAGGATTATAGTTCACCATAATCTCAACTTTCTTCCCCGTTTTGTAAAGCGCATTACGCGCAGCAGCATATTGCGCAGCAATATTTTCTTCGAATGGAACATCAGCTCCGCAAGCAACTTCCATCGATTTTGCACCTCTGACAAGTTCACGAATACTAAATCCGGCAATAGCAATGGCAACCAAACCAACAGGCGTTAATACAGAATAACGACCACCAATATCGTCGGGTATCACAAATGACTTATAACCCTCCTCTTTTGCAAGCGTACAAAGTGCTCCTCGCTCCGCATCTGTAATGGCTATAATCCTTTTACGTGCTTCTTCAACACCATATTTTTCTTCAAGATCTTGTTTCAGCAATCTGAATGCAAGCGCAGGTTCTGTTGTTGTTCCCGATTTTGAGATAATGGCACAAGCCCACTCTTTAGAATCGAGTAAATCACGCAGTTCGTAAAGATAATCCTCGCTGATATTCTGTCCCGCAAATAGTACTATGGGTGATTCAAAACTCCCTTTTATTTGTGAAAAAGAATCAGATAAGGCATCAATAACAGCCTTACTACCAAGGTATGAGCCGCCAATCCCGATCACAACAAATACTTCGAGGTGTTTTGATTGCAGCTTCAATGCCACTTTTTCAACTTCGTCGAGCGTGGCTTCTGAAATAGAAGATGGAAGCTCAACCCAACCTAAATAATCGTTCCCTTTTCCGGTCTTTTCACGCAGGGCAACATTTTGTTGCTCAGCCGTTTTCTTGTAGGATACAATTTCGTCATTTGAAACAAAATCGTAAACTTTTTCCAGGTGCAAAGAAATGTTCGTCATAAAGAAAAAATATAATTTAACGCAAATGTTCTGTTAATAATCGGATCTCAATTGCTGGTGAGATATTTTCGTAAATAATGTTATAAACCGAATCGGTGATCGGCATATTGATATGATGTTGTAAATTAAGCTCTTTTATACATTTTGTAGCGTAATAACCCTCTGCGATCATGTCCATTTCGAGCATTGCTGATCTTACAGTATAACCCTTGCCAATCATCGTTCCGAAGGCACGATTACGCGAAAACTGCGAATATCCGGTTACCAGGAGGTCCCCAAGATAGGCAGATGATTTAATATCACGCGTGATAGGATGTACCGTATCGACAAACCGCTTAATTTCCTGAATTGCATTTGACATCAGAACTGCCTGGAAATTATCTCCATAGCGGAGACTGTGCGAAATTCCGGCAGCAATAGCCATAATGTTTTTCAGAACTGCCGAATATTCCGTTCCCCAAATATCATCCGAAATATGGGTCCGAATTGAAGGGCTTTCAAGCAACATAGCAAATTGACGTGCGCGTTTTACATCGGGACTTGCAATCGTAAGATATGACAGCAAATCGCGCGCAACTTCTTCGGCATGGCATGGTCCGGCAATAACACCAAACTGGTCAAATGGAACATCATAAAACTCGTGAAAGAATTCGCCTACCACAAGGTTATCATCAGGAATAATCCCTTTAATTGCAGATATGACATACCGCTCACCAAAATCGACAGTAAGATGTTTCAAAGTATCCTTGAGGAATGCCGAGGGCGTAACAAAGACAAGAATATCAGAATCTTCTACAACTTTATTAATATCTGTATAGAATTTAATTCTCGACATATCAAACTCTACAGATCGCAGATAATTAGGATTATGCCTGAACTTCTTAAAAAGCTCGACATTCTCCTCTTTGCGAATATACCAATTTAACTCAGGCAGGTTATAGATCAGTATTTTAGCAAGGGCTGTTGCCCAACTTCCACTTCCTATAATAGCTACCCGGCTTTTCTCGTTAATTTCAGTCATTTTACTGACAAATTAATTTAACCAATTTGTAACATCGTTTGCTGCAGGGTTTGTTAACCCAAGTTGATTTTTTTTATTATAACCACATAAATCATTGAATAATTTACCTGGTTTCACTTCTTTGAGCTGAGATACCTTTTTATATCCCATCTTCATCAGAACTTCTACCCATTCGATTGGAATTCCTATCTCTGTATATTTTTCAGCCGAATCTTCTTCTGCTCTTTTTTCAGGTTTCATCTGCGGAAACAGAAGGACGTCCTGAATAGAAACAGAGTTGGTCATCAACATGGTAAGCCGGTCGATACCAATTCCCATACCTGAAGTAGGCGGCATGCCGTATTCGAGGGCTCTTACAAAATCCATATCAATAAACATCGCTTCATTATCTCCTTTAGCCGACAATCGCATTTGTTCCTGAAACCTGTCGAGCTGATCAATCGGATCGTTTAATTCGGAATAAGCGTTGCAAAGTTCTTTCCCATTCACCATCAGTTCGAAACGTTCGGTGAGTTCAGGATTGTCACGGTGTTTCTTGCAAAGCGGCGACATTTCGACCGGGTAATCGGTAATAAATGTAGGTTGAATGTAATTCCCTTCACATTTTGCGCCAAATATTTCGTCGATCAATTTCCCTTTCCCCATTGTATTATCAAACTCAACACCAATCTTTTGGCAAACATCACGGAGGGCACTTTCGTCCATATCTGAAATATCGAATCCAGTATATTCTTTAATCGAATCGAACATGGTGATCCGTTTATACGGACGTTTAAAATCAATTTCCTTATCTCCAACGGGAATAGAAGTTTTACCATGAAGAGCAACAGCTACCCGCTCAATCATCTCTTCTGTAAAATCCATCATCCAGTTGTAGTCCTTGTAAGCAACGTAGATCTCCATTACCGTAAATTCCGGATTGTGGGTGCGATCCATCCCTTCGTTGCGGAAATCTTTTGAGAATTCGTAAACTCCTTCGAATCCCCCTACGATTAAACGTTTCAAATACAATTCGTTCGCCACACGAAGGTAAAGCGGCATATTCAGAGCATTGTGATGAGTAATGAAAGGCCGGGCGGCTGCACCTCCTGGAATTGGCTGTAATATAGGAGTTTCAACTTCAATGTATCCGCGTTCGTTAAACATCTCACGCATTTGGTTGATGATCTTTGTCCGTTTAAGAAAAACTTCTTTAACATGTGGATTGACGATCAGGTCAAGGTAGCGTTGGCGGTAACGTTGTTCGGGATCGGTAAAAGCATCAAATGTTTTACCCTCCTTTTCCTTCACAACAGGCAATGGTCTTATTGATTTACTAAGCAATACAAACTCTTTCACATGGATAGTAATTTCACCCATCTGGGTTATAAAAACATATCCCAATACACCAACGATATCCCCAATATCAAGCAATTTTTTAAATACGTCATTATAAAGCGATTTATCCTCACCCGGACAAACTTCATCCCGATTGACATAAATCTGGATTCTGCCTGTTTCGTCCTGTAATTCACCAAATGATGCCTTACCCATAATGCGCTGGCTCATAAGCCGTCCTGCAAATACAACTTCCTGCAGATTTGGAATCTCAGCGTTGAATGTAGTTAATATTTGTTTTGCTGTGACATTGATTTTGAATTCATTAGCCGGATATGGATTTATGCCAAGATCACGGAGCTTCTGTAACGAAGACCGTCGGATCAATTCCTGCTCACTTAATTCTATATTACTCATCTCAATTGTTTACCTTCTGTTTTTCGAAAAATATTTGCAAAGGTACAAAAAGTTATCCTTTTGGGAATGTTTACTTTTTAGTATATTTGAGGAAATTATTGATTACCGAAGCTGAATTAAGAAGTTCATATGCAAAAATCGTGGAGAATAAAAAAGCCGGCTGATATTAACGACCTAAAGCACTTATCGGCAGCTTTAAATGTCGATATGGCAATAGCCAACTTACTTATACAGCGGGGGATTAAAACGTTTTCCGAAGCTCGCTCGTTCTTCAGACCCAAGCTCACAGACCTCCACAATCCGTTCCTGATGAAAGATATGGACAAAGCTGTGGCCCGCGTCAAAAAAGCAATCGACAACGATGAGAAGGTAATGATCTATGGCGATTATGATGTTGACGGTACGACATCAGTGGCTTTAATGTATTCATTTCTTAAGAACAGGCTTACTAATATCGAATATTATATTCCAGATCGGTACATGGAAGGCTATGGGATTTCACGTCTCAGTATTGACTATGCTTCCGAAAACAAAATATCATTGGTTATCGTACTTGATTGTGGAATTAAGGCCATCGATAAAATAGCCTATGCCAAGGAGTTGGGGATCGACTTTATCATCTGCGATCACCACAACCCCGATGATACAATACCAGATGCAATAGCTATTCTCGATCCAAAGCAAACCGATTGTCCATATCCGTTCAAAGAGCTTTCAGGTTGCGGCGTTGGATTTAAGTTGATTCAGGCATTTTGCATGAGTCAGGGGATTCCTGAAGAAGTTGCATTCGAACTTCTTGATCTTGTTGTTGTTAGTATTGCTTCGGATATTGTTCCTGTAATAGGTGAGAACCGTGTCTTGGCCTATTATGGCTTACAGAAACTGAATTCTAATCCATCTACCGGTCTTAAAACAATCATTAAATATGCTGGTTTAACTGGCGAAATTAAAATCAATGATATCGTATTCAAGATTGGACCTCGGTTAAATGCATCCGGACGTATAGAACATGGTAAAAAATCGGTCGCCATTCTTTTAGCAGAAGATGCTAAAGAGTTAGATGATCTCGGGTTTGAAATTAATTCATATAATGAAATCAGGAAAACGCTTGATCGGGATATCACACAAGAAGCCCTGGAAATCATTGAAAAGAGCCAGTTCTATAAAGGACGTGTATCAACTGTAATTTACAACCGCGACTGGCACAAAGGTGTCGTAGGTATTGTTGCTTCGAGACTGACAGAATACTACTATCGGCCTACAGTAGTTTTGACAGAATCGAATGGGCTGGCCACAGGTTCTGCACGATCTGTAGGTGAATTTGATCTTTATGAAGCAATTGGGGCCTGTGCCGATTTACTCGAATCATATGGCGGACATATGTATGCCGCAGGTTTATCTATGAAACTGGAAAATGTTGCAGAGTTCTCACGCCGTTTCGAACAGGTTGTCCGAAACTCAATAACAGAAGAACAACTAAAACAGACAATTGAAATCGATGCAAAAATCTCTTTATCTGATCTTTCCCCCAAGTTCTTAAGATTACTTAATCAGTTTGAGCCTTATGGTCCACATAATATGATGCCAACATTTCTTACAGAAAACGTTTTTGACTCAGGATCAAGTAAACTGGTTGGAAAAAATAATGAGCATTTAAAACTTGACCTGATGGAGGCCAATCGTTCATCTGCATTATTTTCAGGAATTGCATTTTCTCAATCGGAACAAATTGAGATGATTAAAAAGTCGGTTCCGTTCGATATTTGTTATTCAGTCACAGAAAATGAATATCGCGGCAAAACCTATATGCAATTAAATGTCAGAGATATAAAATCGCGCCATGAAGAGAATGAAAAATAGCCAGAATTCTGGCACACCAAAATCAAGTTGTAATTGCCCGAACATTATTTAGCATTACTAAAGCCCTTCCCTCTTCGTCTTTTAAATAAGGTTTGTAATAGGTTGCAGTAATGCTTCTGTAATATTTATTACAGAAACATTACACAAAGATTACAGAAACCTTACACAAACACCGAAGATGGTACGGTGAAGGTATATTTTAAGCAATAAGCGAATCACGGACAAGGCGCGACGAGAAGTAAATTTCGTAACATTTAATCGCTAAGGATCCATGAATTTAGTGTTTGAGAATGTGACATCTATTTGTTCTCATTAATTTATGAGAGAAGGATAATTAGGATAAACGTTATTATAAGTGTTAGAATCAGAATTTGAAAATACGAAAACGCGTTTAATTGAGATATTTAAACGCGAACTACCTGGAGAAAGCGCACATCGGCTGATGTTGCCTCAAGGTCGTGAATTGCATCCATCTAAGGACAATAACAGCATTAAACAAAGTAGTGTACTAATGCTGCTATTCCCATTCAACGAAAAGATTCATACCTGTTTAATTCGACGACCTTCTTCGATGAGAAATCATGGTGGTCAGATTGCTTTTCCAGGAGGAAGAAATGAACCTTCGGATAAAAATCTGATTGAAACAGCTTTACGGGAATCGTTTGAGGAAATAGGAACCGAAAGTAATCAACTAGAGATTATCGGTGCTCTCACTCCATTGTATGTTAATGTTAGTAATTTTAGGATCAATCCGTTTATCGGATGGAGCGATAAATTGCCTCAATTTAAAATTGACAGTAGTGAAGTTGATGAATTATTTATTCTTCCAGTCGAGAGATTCTTGATTAAAACATCAAATCAATTCAGAGATGTCACTACTATAAACGGTACTTTTAGCGTACCTGGTTTTTATATTGATCAACTATTTGTTTGGGGTGCAACCGCAATGATCATTTCCGAATTCATTGAAGTATTAAAAAAGACTTAATGATACTTAGTTATCATTAATCATAAAACGTCCATGATAAACCAAACGAAGCCAATGCAACCTGAGCTGCATATCCAGGAGTAGTATAATTTCCACCACGAATCATCATTGTACCTATATTCGTATATTTCACATAGAAACGAGTTCGTTTTAATTTTAGATTGGCAAATACATCAATCCATGGGTAGTTCCCAATTTTCTCAGTGTGCTGAACATAGAACATCCCAAGAGCGGGACTATAATAATCAGCGTAATATTTAGTATCGTATCGAAAATCGACCCCAAGCTGAAAAGTGAGAACCTTCGCATATAATCCTTGAATAAAAATAGTATTTCGGGTTGAAACTTCAGGCACATGCATATATTTATCAGTGGTCGATTTCTGATACATCAAAGCATTCTGGATATTTAACACGCCTAATTTAAAATCCTTTTTCAGATAAATCTGAGCCACCGAAAATTCAGAACTTGCCTGTGCAGGAAGTGATGCTTCGTTCCAATACATAAAATTAGTGACGATTGAATATTTAAATCCTACTTTAAATCTTCTGAAAGGATTATCATATAAAGCTCCTACCTTCAATTCATAGGTTTTACTAAAATTATTATCCCACTTAAAATGATTAGAATAGAAATGGTTATAAAAATAGTCTGGTGTTGTATTAGTCATACTTCCATTGATCTTAATAAAAGAAGTATCTCTGGATGATCTGATCGGTTTCTCAATCTGGCCTGAAAGATCAAAATCTGCAAACCGATAACCTTGTATATAATACCGACCGTTCGCACTCCAATTCCAAAATTTACCCTCTGTTCTGAAAATTGAACCTCCAACGAATGTATTGGTTAATTTATCAGACTGAGTAAGTCCAAGTGGCGGCATCATGATCCCTGGTGTATAAATCAATTGTTCGCGCGGATAATATACGTTAATTAAATCATTCCCGATATAAGCCTGTTTGCCAAAAGTAAATTTCCGGTCGGGAGCTTCTACCGCCTTAATATAAAACATATTAGTCACACGTTTCATTCCCGATTTATCCTGTGTTGAAGGCAATGTAGTCGTACCTGTAGTGCTTTTTATATAGGGCGTTTTATCGTTGCCATAAAAATAGACTTTACCTCTGCCATCTGTAAAATCAAAGCTTGGATTTGGTTCAACCTCCACAAAAAAGCGAGAATTATCGGTAAACTCTAATGTATGCATTAACGCAAAACGGGTAATGAATTTCTGAAATTCTTCCTTTTTATCTTGCTGTTTGATCCACTTTCCGAATTTGTATTGATGGGAAATTACTCCAAATGAGTTTTTCGTTTCAGCTGAAGTACCATCAAACCATACGGGAATATTTTCAGGTTTAAGATCAGGATTTTCAATATCAGTAGGCAAGAGTAGTCCTCCATTTTCCTGATTTTTAAATTTGTTTTTACCGATAATAAACCACAAATCATACCTGTCGATATTATAACTGGCAAATAAATTAAGGTTATTGTCTTTAGCTTCCTGACTCAAATATTTTCCTTGTGAAGTAATTGAACTATATGAAAAACCCCAATTAAATGAGGGATTAATATTCTGCGTATGAAGAATATTTAGCCATGATTCTCCTTTGGGCTTATTACTAAACCATTGACCATATTCGAGTAATGTAAAAGGCTTGGTTGTATTGTAAAAATGAATATCAGATGGCCATTTACCAAAGTATTTATAGTTTTTCAAAAACAAAAATTCGTTTGAATCAAATGACCTCTGAAAATAGTCATTACTTTGAACTGATGCGCCCAAATTCCCAAGCGATTGTGCAGTTAAAGATTTCTTTAATACCGGATTGTATGTTTGATAATCGGCAAAAATAGTGTCAAGTTTCGCCCCTTTCAATCGTGAGTAATTATCTTGAAACTGAAAAACTTTCATCTTGAAAACGATGGTATCCTTTTTTTCTTTTGAACCTTTCTTTCCTGTACCATATTTCCCCTGGCCACCAGATTGATTGGAAGAACTATTGCCAGAAAGCCTATTTTGAGAATAGGTAATACCAGATGAAAAACAAAAGGCAATAAGAAGCAGAATTTTTAACTGAATACTCATAGGCAACAAAGATATACAATTCTACAGACTGGTTCATCGGTTGAAGTGCGACAAATAGACAATTTAGCAATTTATGAAGGAATTGCTGATCAATATTTGACTAAAATAACAAGTATTAAATAAATTAGCCACTTCTATTAACCATCCTTACAAACTTATTCAAGGAGAAGTTCGATTAATATTCAGTATTCGCAATTTCTTAACCCAACTTGCAGCTATCCTGATAAAAAAAATTGGTTTTCAATGAATTGACAATCCACCAGTTCAGATTTGTGTACTACAGATTTTCGCTTAATGTATGGTGCGTATTTATATTTTAAGGCGTCATAAAGCCTACGTA
>Ga0118677_10000310_pt1 | contig 107243 bp, 93 predicted proteins | sample AliMusrvi5mmetaG_FD_86154 | JGI IMG/M metagenome (GOLD analysis project Ga0118677, IMG submission 86154)
CAACCGCTTCAGGCTGCACAGCGCCATCGGCTACTGTTCGCCGCTTGACTACGAGAAGAACCTTGCCGTATAAACATGAAATCACTTCGCATCACGTGTCCGAGAAAACGGGTTAAGATCACAATTATAAATAGCCTTTTGGCTTTGCATCACGATTCTTTATCAATGTTCAATGGCAGCTTTGGCACATACCTTCCTTTCATTAATTTCCGATGTACCTCTTCCAGAAGTTCCACAGGCATCACAGGGTGTGTCTTCCATCTACCGTCTTCCTGCGGGTGGAAACATTCATGCCCTGATGAAATCAGACGAACGGCATCAACCATTGCTGTCGCGGCGTAACTAACGTTTCTACGGACGATCTCCATATAAGATAGACGTGAAGTCATAGTCAGTTGTCGCCGTAAAAGAATCGGCCCGGTATCAACTCCGACGTCCACGCGATGACAGGTAACACCTACCGGTATATCCAGGTAAATGGACCATGCTTCCGGTGATGACCCACGCGCCCAAGGTAAAAGTCCCGGGTGGATATTCAGGATTAGGTATTCCAGCAGTGGTCCCTTCAATATCCGTGTGCCTCCCAATAATACAGCATCAGGCGCTAACGCATGTATATGTTGCAGGCAATCTTCATTGTTGTGATCGGCGACGCTGACAAGCCTGCCACCATGCCGGCAGGCAACTGCAGAAGGAAGGGGCGGTAGAGCTTGACCGGCCATTCTTGACCGGAACTTGTCACGCTCGTTTGCAGCGAGCAAAGAATCCTCCTCTATAATGATCTCCGGAAAGCACCCTGATTCAGCCAGTCTTTCCAACATCTCACCACCATAAGGATGATCTTTCATGACCAGAAATACAGTGCGCATAAGCCCCTTTCTTACTCATGCTGAATTTGCTTGTTATATGATCTTCAGAATCGAGGCAAGTAAAATCCTGTAGGCAGGATGAAGACCATCATTTCTGAATCGCAAGTGTCCATTTTTGTGTTTCTGTATAATCATTTTTATATGCCGGCAAAACGATAAGCATCATTTTTATTTTGATTTTAAGCGGGCAGCGCAATAAGCGGGTGGCCGTGGTGGCCAACCCCGCCGGCAAGTCCGTATCGGTCGTCGACGTGTCCGTGCATCAATCCCTCCGCCTCCCGTCGGCAACGTGGCGTGAACTGATCAAGAAGGTCTGGAAGGCGGATCCGCTGCTGTGCCCGAAATGTGCGAAGACGATGCGGATTGTGGCGCTGATTGATGAACGCCCGGTCATTGAACACATGCTGCGCCACCTCGGCTTGTGGGCGCCGGGCATGCGTGTTTGCCGGGCCCCTGGCCCGCCGGAGGGCGCCCCGGGGGAGTGGGGCGTCGAACCCTGAGCAGAGGACCAGTTCCCCGACTGCGACACCCGGGCCGGCGATGGCATACGCGAACGAGTGAGCCGCCGCAGCGGAACCGGCCTGCCTTTTTTAAGGACTCCACCGCAAAACCACCCTCGCGCAGGGCGGGTCATACCACCCCGCGTGCGGGGTTGCCATCATGTTTGCATTCCCGGCGGCCTTCCGGTATTTTCATCCCATGAAAACGCTCCTTCATGCCTCTCCCGGCGAGACGGATCTGTCGTGGGATTTATACGCGGTCGCCATCCTTGGCCTTGTGGGTGTTTTCCAGGTTCTCCAGTGGCCGATTTTGCCGAAATTCATGGATATCTACTATCACTTGGCCGTGATGAAAGGGTTTTACGCCGCGGGAGGCTATGTCACCCATGCGTTCTGGGAATATGCGCCGGTGGGCCGCCCGCATCTTTACCCGCCGCTTCTGCATCTGTTCATGCTTTTGCTTTATCAGTGCGGCCTATCCGAGATATTCATCGGACGCCTGGTCAGCGCCCTGGTTTATCCGGCGGTTCTTTTGGCCCTCTGGATCTCAAGCCGGCAGCTTTTTGGAAAACGGGTTGCGTTTTTTGCGCTGCTCATTTGCACCTCGCTGTTTTCCTTGTACCTGGGCGTCGAAACGCTGGAACCCTTCAGCCTGGCGTTTGTTTTCGGCATCCTCGCTTTTTTGGCGGTTGTGAAAAACAACAGCCGGTCCGCGATTTTATGCCTTACGCTCTGTTTCTATACGCATGTGCTGATGGCTTTTGCGGTGGCCGTTTCATTGCTTGGCTATGGCGTGCTTGACAGGGCAAAATGGGCCCCGGCGGGCCGGGTTGTCCTCGGGGGTGTTTTGTTCGCAAGCCCGCTCCTTTATTTCCAATGGGTCCATCGAAGTTATTTCACGCTGTTGGACGTCAGGGAAAATTACCACATCGAGCTTTATCCGGCCGTTTACGGGCTGGCGGCTTTGGGATTGTGGCTGGCCGTTAAAAGGAAAGGCGTGTTTTTCCTGCCCGTTTCCCTGGCCTTGGGCATGGGCATCCTTCTGTTCGGGCATCCGCTCCGGTTTTTCAGCGGGCTCGGCCTCGTCGGCTTCATTTGGCTGGCCGCCCTGGCGGTTGATTTTTTATATGAAAAAGCCGGCGGGAGTGCGGTCGGCCGCCTGCCTGCCTGCGTGGCGTTCGTCATCGGCGCGGTTTTGTTTTTCCATTGCCTGGCGCCAACCCTTTTGTGGGACGTCAAAAAAAATGACCTTCATTTCAACGGAACATTCGTCCGGCATTTCAATAATGGTGGCGCCGATGTGAAAAACGCCTCGTTCTATTTTCCCGAGGGCTACCAGCCCATCATCGACATGGTCAGGCGCCACACGGCTGCCAATGAAATCATCTGGGCCAACTCATCCTACGCGGGCGGGATCATCGGTTTGCTTTCCGGCCGCGCGACCTCTTCGGCCATGATGCGGGAGGTGCGGCCTTCCCGCGCTTTTGATCCGGTGAAAAGCGCGAAAGTGCTTATTTGGTTCAAGAACTCGGATGGGCAGGTGCCGGAAGGGATGGCGGCCTCGGTTGCGGGCAACGGGCTTCAATTGATTGCGCAAACAGACTACGCGTATGTTTTTAAAAATCCGGCCGCCGTTCCCGGTGTGGATCCGACCCGGCCTCGGGTTCCCACTGTCGCCATTGATTTCGGATTTATTGCATTGGCCTTGTCCGTTTTTTGGACCGTGCTCAAGCATAGGCGCCTATCCAAAAAGTCGCTGGGAACATGATGGTATGCGTTTTCGTGCCGGGCAAGGCGGCTGTTCGGGTGGGAATACCCGAGGTGGTCTTTCCTCCGGACAGACAACGCCGCCCGGCGTGAAAAGACACACCACCCGCTGCGGGCATGGCGTCTTTCCTTTCGCAGCTGGAAATCCGCCGCTCCCCCCGGTCGTCTTATCCGTGTCCATCTGTGTGATCAGTGGGTAATTCTGGATCTTTCCGCGCGCCGCGAAAATGCGTCAATAAAAAATTCAGGAAAATTTCGTGTTCATAGTGTTTCAAACCGTTTCAGGGTGTTGCATTTTCCGCCATCCGGTCGAAACCGGCCCTGGCTCCGTATAACCGGGTGTATGATAGGGCCGTTGGGCAATATTGCCGCTTAACGGGAGGAAAATAAATTGTGGCTGTTTGCAAATAAAACTGACAGCTTCCCTGCGAAGTTTTCTAGTGATCTGACAGTCTGCAATCTATCAGATATACACACCGTGGGAGGTTGCGGAAATAAAAGTAAATCAAACCAGATCCGACCAAATCAAACCATTATTCTTTTCGAAAATGGTCGTGCCGCATGACTCTGGTAGGGGGGAATAGGTTGCATTTCGGGCGCGCCAGGATGCTCAACCCTTGGGGTTAGCCGCAACAGCAGGATTCATGTAGATGGGCAGGGGCGGTTCACAAGAGCCGCTGCGTTGATAGCGTGCTTGCGCCAACCGTGCCACAATGGTCGCATCCGGATAGCGCGATTCGCGGATCACTTCACAGGTTGGCGGGGCGGCGGCGATCAGCTGTGGGCCGATTCGGTCCCAGTCGGAGGTGATCACGATACCAATGTCGGCCAGATGCCGGCCCAGTTTGGCCGGGTCGACCAGCGTGTAGGCGTCACGCATGGAGGCGGGCGCGATGGCATCTTCAAACCGTCCGAACCAGAACCGGTCACGCCGCGCATCACCCACCACCGCCACCGGCAGTCGCCGCAGGTTGTTGTTGGTCAAGTTCGTGCTCAGCGCTTCGCCGCAGGTGATGCCGAGCACCGGTTGTTTGCCGGGCAGCGCCATGGCGCGCAGGGCGGAAACCGCCATGCGGATGCCGGTGAAGGAGCCGGGCCCGATGTTGACGCCAAAGAGGTTGATGTCCGCCACGGTGCATGCGGCTTTTGCCAGCAGTTTCTGCAGTTCCTCGAAAAGGCTTTGGTGGCACAGGGGATGTTCCTCCCACTGGCGCGTGGCCAGCAGGGTGTTGTCCTGCAGCACCGTTGCGCTTCCCAGTTTGGTGGCTTGATCTATGGCCAGTGTCAACACAGACGGGTTCCTTATATTGATTGGCCGCATCTTACGGGTTTTCAGCAGAAAAGAAAGTTTGAATTCACGCTGTGCCGATATAAGATATGGCCGTTGAATTTAGAGCCTATCCGAAAACCCACTGGGCCATGACATGGCGGGTTCTGCCGTGTTCGCAAGGCGCGCGCCGGGGGCCAATACCCGCAGCGGTCTTGGCCCCCGGCGAGGAACACCGCGGCAGGGCAGAAGACGCCGTGCCCGCAGCGGGTGGCATGTCTTTTCGCGCCGGGCGGCGTTGTCTGTTCGGGGGAAAGATCGCCTTGGGTATTCCCCCCGAACATTCGCCTTGCCCGGCACGAAAACTCATGCCATCATGGCTCCAATGGGTTTTCGAATAGGCTCTTAACCCCGCTTGGAACAGGAGCAAGCCATGGCTTTGAATATTGTGGAAAAAATTGACGATCAGGTAAAGATTCGGAACGTGCTGGTGAGCGTGTCCGACAAGGCCAGCCTTGAAAAATTGATCCCGGGCCTTGTGAAGATCAATCCGGATATCCGCATCTATTCCACGGGTGGCACCTACCAGGCCATCGGCCAGATGCTGGGCCCGGCGGCGGAGAAAAACCTGGTCTCGGTCTCGGACTACACCGGCCAGCCGGAAATGCAGGGCGGCTTGGTGAAGACCCTGGATTTCAAAATCTACCTCGGCCTGCTGAGCGAAACATATAACGACGCGCATAATGCGGACCTCAAGCGCGTCCAAGCCGTTGCCATTGACATGGTGGTGGTCAACCTCTATCCCTTCCGCCAGACCGTGGCGAAGCCGGATGTGACGGTCGAGCAGGCCCGCGCGAATATTGACATCGGCGGCCCGTGCATGGTGCGCGCCTCGGCCAAGAACTATCTGCGGGTTGCCTCCGTGACTGACCCCGCTGATTATGGGGTGATCCTGATGGAAATGCAGGCACTGGGCGGCAAGCTGGCGTTGAAAACCCGGTTTGCGCTGGCGCAGAAGGCCTTTTGGCATACTGGGGAATATGATACCACCATTGCGCAATATCTCGGCCAGCGGCCGTATGGCGACATTGCGGCGTGCTACACGATCACGTCCAACCACTAAGCGTTAACAAGGAAGCAGGTTTCATGTACGAAGTCATGGTCACGACACATTTTTCCGCCGCCCACCGTCTGGTGGATTATCCGGGCGCCTGCGCTGCGTTGCACGGCCATAACTGGGAGGTGCGGGTCTCCCTGCAGGGTGAGCGGCTGAACAAGCTGGGGATTCTGGTGGATTTCCGGCACGTCAAGGACGCGGTGCACACGGTCCTGGAATCGCTGGACCACGCGGACCTGAATGCCTTGCCGGCCTTTGCCCGGCAGAACCCCACCTCGGAAAATATCGCTCGCCACATTTTCAAGGAACTCTCTCGTCGGCTCAATGACGGCAATTGCCTTGTTGCGCGGATTGCCGTGTGCGAGACGCTGGGCAGCATGGCGACGTATTGGGAACCCGCCCGCAAAGCGGCGGGCAGGGGGAGGAAGACGTAAGCCGATGATTGATTTACATATGCACTCCACGTTTTCCGACGGCAGCCTGACGCCCGAGCAACTGGCCGCGGAAGCGCAGCGCTGCGGCTTGACCGCCGCCTCATTGACCGACCACGACGGCACCAGTGGCGTTGACCGGTTTGTGCAGGCGTGCGCACAGGTCGGGGTCCTTGGCATTCCCGGCGTGGAGATTAGCGTGGATATCAAAAAAGGCACCCTGCACATGCTGGGTTATTTCATCCGGACCGGCGATGCGGCGATTGAGGACGTGCTGGTCAGGATCCGTGACGGCCGCCGCCTGCGCAACGAGGAGATTCTGCACAAGCTCAACAAGATCGGCCTGGCGATGACCTGGGATGAAGTGTCCGCCTTCGCCAGCGAGGACGTGGTGGGTCGCCCGCATTTTGCCAAGGCCATGGCGGCACGCGGCTATGTGGCCACACACCATGAGGCGTTTGACCGCTATCTGGGCAAGGGGTGCCCGGCGTATGCCGAACGGTTCCGCATGTCGCCGGGCGACAGCATTGACGCCATCCGCAAGGCCGGCGGCGTGGCCGTGCTTTCGCATCCATTCACCCTGGAGCTGAAGCCCGACACCCTGCGCGCCAGCGTGGCGGAATGGCGCGACCTGGGGCTGGCGGGTATTGAGGTCTATTACTCGGAACATTCGCCCGACCTGGTGCGCCAATACGAGCAGTTGGCGCGTGACCTGGGGCTGGTCGCCACAGGCGGCTCGGATTTTCACGGCGATCTCAACCCGAATGTGCACATGGGTACCGGGTTTGGCAACTTGAATGTGCCGGACCGCTGTGTGGATGAATTGAAGCAGCGGATGAATGCGTAGACGGAAGGATGTTGCGATGGGTGCCGACGAAAAAAAGAAGCCGTGTCCCTGTGTTTATGATGACTGCCCCCGCCATGCGGATTGTGAGGCGTGCAAGGCCTATCACCATGGGTTGGGGCAGAAGACCTGCTGTGAAAAGACGAGGTGAACATGCCGCAGGGTTCCATATGGAAAACGCCGATGTTTGAGCTGGTCCGGCGGACGTCCGTTGACCTGCCGGCGGATGTGGAACGCGCCATACGGCTTGCGTGCCGCCGTGCGCCGGCCGGCAGCACGCCGCGCTGGGCGCTGGAGACCGTGCTGGCCAATGCGGCCATGGCCCGTAAAAACGGACAGCCGATCTGCCAGGACACGGGGCTGCCCGCCTTTTTCATCAAAGCGCCCGCTGGGTTTGACGTCCGGCCGCTGGTGGCGGCGGCGCGGCGCAGCGTGGCGCGCGCTACGCGCCAGGGGCTTTTGCGCGAAAACACCATTGATGGCGTGACTGGCAAGCCGTGTCCCGGCAATGTCACGGGCTCCGCCCCGGTTTTTTATGTTGAGACCCATGCGAAAAAGCAGGTCGAAGTTCGCCTGCTGTTGAAGGGCGGCGGCAGTGAGAATGTGGGCAGGCAGTACAGCCTGCCGGATGTGTCGTTGGCCGCTGGCCGCGACATGGAAGGTGTGCGGCGCTGCGTGCTGGATGCTGTGTGGCAGGCGCAGGGCAACGGCTGCGCGCCGGGCGTGCTCAGCGTGTGCGTGGGTGGTGACCGCAGCGGCGGCTACGCGCATGCCAAATCCCTGTTCCTGCAGCCTCTGGGCACGGCTCCGCAGGCAAAGGAACTGGCGGCCTTGCGCCGTCGCCTGCTCAAGGAGGCGAATGAGTTGCAGATCGGCCCCATGGGGCTGGGTGGTGCGGCCACGCTGTTGGATTTGCGGATGGGTGCGCTTGACCGCGTGCCGGCCTCTTTTTTTGTCACGGTTTCCTATATGTGCTGGGCCTATCGGCGGCATGGCATGGCGCTCAACACGGATGGCAAGTTTGGCCAATGGCTCTATGGTGGCCAATGGAGGCGGCCATGAAGAAAACACAAAAACTCCACCCGCTCACCGCGCCCTTCACGCGCGCGCAGATTAGCGCCCTGCGGGTGGGCGACCGCGTGCGGCTGTCGGGCCGGATTTTCACAGGCCGCGACCGCTTCCATAAATATCTTTGTGAAGGCGGCAAGCCGCCGGTCTCCCTGCGCGATGCCGCCATCTACCATTGCGGGCCGGTGGTGGTGCGTAAGGCCGGCCGCTGGGTGGTAACCGCCGCGGGACCTACCACCTCCATCCGTGAGGAGTCCTACACCCCGGCCATCATGGCCCGTCATGGTTTGCGGGTCATGATTGGTAAGGGCGGCATGGGGGCGGGTACCCGCGCCGCCTGCCGCAGGCATGGCGGGGTTTATATCCAGGTGATCGGTGGCGCTGCGGCGCTGTTGGCCGCGAAAATCAGGCGGGTTGAGGCAGTTTATTTTCTACAGGAATTTGGACAGGCGGAAGCGGTCTGGGTTTTCGATGTAGACGGGCTGGAGGGCGTGGTTACCATGGATGCCACCGGCGGGGATGAACATGCGGCGGTTAAAGACCGCTCGCGCCGCGTGCTGAAAAAACTGTTGAAATAAAGGATTTCGGGCATGCGTATTGTCTTCATGGGTTCTGCTGAATTGGCTTGCTGCTCGCTGAAAGCGTTGCTGGCGGCCGGACGGGATGAGGTAGCGCTGGTCGTGACCCAGCCACCGCGACCCAAAGGGCGGAGCCTGCAGACCACGCCATGCCCGGTGGACAACTCCGCGCGTGCCGCCGGACTCAATGTGATTACCCCTGTGAATGTGAATGTGCCGGAGGTGGTCTCGCAGATCGCCGCCATCCGGCCGGAGATTCTAGTCGTCATTGCCTATGGCCAGATCCTGCGCCGGGCGTTGCTGGATATTCCGCCGCTGGGCAGTGTCAACATTCATGCCTCGCTCCTGCCAAAATACCGCGGCGCCGCGCCGATCGAATGGGCCATTGTCAATGGCGAGCAGGTGACCGGCGTCACGGCCATGTTCATGGCCGAACGCATGGATGCGGGCGACATCATCCTGACGCAGGAGGTTTCCATCGCTGCTGATGACACCGCCGGGGCGTTGCATGACCGTTTGGCCGTGGTGGGTGCCGGGACCCTGATTAAGGTGCTCGACCTATGCCGCGCTGGCAACGCGCCGCGCCGGCCGCAGGATGAATCCGCTAGGACTTTGGCGCCCAAATTGCGTAAGGAGGACGGCCGGATTGACTGGACTCAGCCGGCGCAGAAGCTTTATGATCGCATCCGTGGATTCAATCCAAGGCCGGGTTGCTTCTGCATGGTACAGCATTTTGAAGGCACCACGCAGACCCTGCGGGTGCTGAAAAGCGCAGTGGTGGCGGGCGATGCCGCGGGTAGCACGCCCGGCCAGGTGCTGGCGGCGGATGCGCATGGGTTGACGGTGCAGACCGGCAGGAACCGGCTGCGGCTGCTCCAGGTGCAGCCGGAAGGGCGTTCTGCCATGACGGGTGGCGCCTATGTGTGCGGACATCACATCAAGCCGGGATCCCGGTTGATGTGACGGCAAGGCGGGAGGAACTTACATGTCAGTGGTCAATGAATCAGTGGTGCGCGAATATTTTGAAATGCTCGGTTATCTGGTGTCGCAGCCCCGCAAGTTCACCACGCCGGGCCGGCAGAAGAAAGTGGATGAGGAGGTGGATTTCGTCATCATGAATCCCACCGTGGCGGAATCGCAGTTGCCTGGTCACCTGGTCTGGACCACGCCGGACCTCAAGCATGTCAGCTGTGCGGTGGTGGCCGTGCGCGGCTGGCATACCGAGCGCTTCTATGCGTCCACCATCGAGCAGACCCCCGACATCCTGCGCTTTGTCGAGCCGGGCCCCATCCGGTTTGCCGGCAAACTGCTGGGTACGGAGAACGTGGCCAAGATTCTGTGCATCCCGAAGCTGCCGGCTTCCGGTGACCTGAAGGAGAAAACCATCCGCCTGCTCAAGGGGCGGGGAATTGACGGTATTATTTCCTTTGCCACCATGCTGTCCGAACTGGTGGGTCGGGTGGATAAGAATAAGAACTACGAGAAGTCCGACCTGCTGCAGATCCTGCGCATCCTCAAGAGCTATGATTTCTTCCGCGACGCGCAGATGGAGTTTTTCACCGGGCATCACGTTGAAAAGCGCCGTCGTACGCCGAAGTCACAGGTCGAGGAGGGCGTTTAAGAAACGCGTTTGTCCTGTTTCCGCAGTGGAATGATGTGCTGCTTGCTGGCGTTGCTTACAGTGTGTCGAGGGCTTTCTGGAAGCGCGCTTCCACGGCGGGCCATGCGTACTGCGAAATGACATACTCCCGGCCGAACCGGCCCATGGCGTCCCTCAGTTCCTCGTCGCGCAGCAGGATCTGGAGCGCTTCCTCGAATTCGGGATAGTTGCGGAACCAGAGGCCGGCCCGGCTTTTGCGGCACTGCCACTGCAGCACTTCGCTGCCCGCATGCACCAGCGCGGGCGTGCCGGCTAGGAAGGATTCCAGCAGCACGATCCCCAGGCTTTCAAAGGTCGACGGATGGATGAACACCTCGGCGCCGGCCATGGCGTCATGTTTCTCCTGGTCACTCACAAAGCCTAGGTCGGTGATGAACGGCCACAGCTCCGGTGGCGCGTCAATGGGGCCGCTGCCGGTGAAGACCAGCCGGATGTCCCGGCCGGTGCGCTGGCGGAACGCATGCATGTAGGCGGTGAAAATCGGGGTTCCCTTGCCGCCTTCGCGGCGGCCGGAATACATGACATACGGTGTGGTGATGCCGTGCCGGGTGATAAACCCCTTGCCGTCCGCCTCGAATGGTGTCAACCCCATGCCGACCACCGCGCCCTGTTCCGGGCGCAGTCCGTAAAGCCGCGTGGCGAGCGCCTGTTCCGGCTCCGAGTTGAAGAGGAATCCTCGCACGCGGTGGAACATGTCGGCGATGACGGAGGTGTAGGCGAACGGCTCGTCATGTAGGCAGGGTATCAGCAATGTTTTTTCCGGGTGGAACTGGCTGGCAGTATGCACGAGGCCGAAGAGATAGGGACCCATGATCAGCCGGTCATAGCGGTCGCCATGTTCGCGCAGGTGGTCATAAAGCGCCTCGCTGTGCACGCTGTTCGCAAGCCACTCCTCTTCCTCTTCGTGGCTGACACTTTTTTTCCGGCAAATGGCGTCCTGCAATTCGAGAAAACGGCTGGAGATGCGGGGGTCGGTGTGGAAATAGTGGACTTCCATGCCGTCCACCTGCCGCAATCCGGCCGGGATTTCGTTGTCCCATGTGAAATGATTGCGGGCGCAGGTGGTGAGATAGGTCACTTGGTGTCCCGCCTGCGTGGCATGCTCGGCGAGTTGGCGGAATAGGGTTTCCGCACCGCCCACCGTATCGCCTTCCGCGAACCGCGGACTCACAAAAGCCAGTCGCATCATGTTCATGGGCGGGAACTATAGCATGGAGTCCTGCGCCAAAACAAAGCATTTCCGCACATGCGGCGCGTCGGTTACAGGTTGATATGCACGGTCTTTGCGGGCGGAAACCCGTTGAAAAGCGTTGACGAGGCGATGCTGTAGGCGCCGATGTTTTTACTGTAGAGCAGGTCGCCGCGTTCAAGATTGCCGGGCAGCTCCTCGGACATGGAGACCACATCCAGCGCGTCACAAGTCGGTCCGAAGACGGTGCAGATCTGTTTGGGTCCTTTTTTAAATGCGCCCAGCCGATATTGGCAGTGGTCAAAGAGGATGCCGGAAAATGTGTGGTAAACCCCGTCATCAATGTAATAGCAAAGCTTGTTGTCACGCACCGCCTTGCCGATGATTTTGACGACCGAGGTTCCCGCGGTCGCCACCATGAATCGGCCCGGCTCCGCGAGAATCTGGACATCCTTTGGGAATAGCCGTTCAAGCTCGGCGTTGATTTTCCGGGCCAGTTGCCGGAACGGTTTGACGGACGCATCGTAGGGTGCAGGAAATCCGCCGCCGATGTCGAGCAGGTTCATTTTGGTGTAGCCACGCTCTTTTGCCTCTTTAAAAATGCCGGCCGCGAGGTTGATGGCCTGCACGAAATTCTCGAAATTCGTGGTCTGGCTGCCCACATGGAAGCTCAAGCCCTCGACCACAAGCCCGGCTTTGACGGCCTCAAGGATAAGGTCCACAGCCTCGCCGGATGATGCGCCGAACTTGGACGAAAGCTCGACCATCGCGCCGGTGTTGGAGACTTTCAGCCGCAGGGCCAGCCCCGACTGCGGAGCGTACTTTTTGATTTTTTTGATTTCTTCGGAATTGTCGTACGTCACCAGCGCCTTGTATTGGTCAAGCTCCTGCAGCGTCTCGTTGGCTTTGATCGGGTTGGCATAGATGATTTTGTCCCAGATCCAGTCCTGGCGCTGTTTGGCCGGCATATCCTTGATGCACTCGTAGACGATCTTGAATTCCGGCATCGAGGCCACGTCAAAGCTTGCGCCGGCGCGGTAAAGCGTCCCTACGATCGCGGGGTCGGGATTGGCTTTGACCGCATAATACGCCTGTACACGCGGGAGGTGTTTTTTGAAGGTGGCGTAGTTGTGGCGCAGGACTGCATGATCCATCACGAACAGGGGTGTGCTATGCGTCTTTGCCAGTTGCTGCAGTGCCTTCAACGTGGCCATTGTGTTGCCCTTCCTCTCTTGCCTGAACCCCGACCCCTGAACCCCGATCACTTGGACACCCGTCTTATTTCTTTTTTTCGGCGGCGGCTTTCGGCGCCAGCGCGATCATCGGTTTGGCCGCCGAGATGGTGACTGTGGCGGTGGATGCCGCGAGTTCGGTCTTCAGGTTCCGGACTGTGCCGTCAAAGGAGTCCTTGCTTCCGGGCTTGATCTCCTTGATGTCCGTCGGCAGGCCGATCCTGTCAAGGATGGCGATGAAGGGCTCGGGATCGAGTTCCTCCACGTTCACCATGGTCTTCGGATCCCAGATGCCCTGCGCCACCAGCATGGCCGCCGCGACCGGCGGCACGCCGGCCGTGTAGCTGATGCCCTGCGAGCCGACTTCCTCAAAGCATTTCTTGTGGTCCGAAACCTGGTAGATGAACATCTCGCGCTTTTTGCCGTTCTTCCACCCTTTGACAAAGTTGCCGATGCAGGTCTTGCCGGTGTAGTTGGGCGCGAGCGTCTTCGGATCCGGCAGCAGGGCTTTGACGACCTTGAGCGGCACCACCTTCTGGCCCGTGGTCAGGGTCACCGGCAGATGCGAGAGGAATCCGAGCGTGCGCAGCACGGTGAATACGTTGATGTAATGGTCGCCGAACCCCATCCAGAACCGGATGCTCTTCGCGTCGATGTTTTTGGATAGCGAATGCAGTTCGTCGTGGCCGTTGAGGTAGATGGGGCACGGCCCGGCCACTGGGAAATCGTACACGCGCTTGACGGAATGTGTCGGATACTCCTTCCATTTGCGGTCGATCCATGTCCAGACCTTGATGAACTCGCGGAAGTTGATTTCCGGGTCGAAGTTGGTGGCGAAATACCGGCCGTGGCGGCCGGCGTTGACATCCATGATGTCGATGGTGTCGATCTTGTCAAAATAGCATTTGGCGGCCAGCGCGCAGTAGGCGTTCACCACGCCCGGGTCGAATCCCGCGCCGAGGATGGCGGTCAGCCCCTTGGCCTTGCAGCGCGCCTTGCGTTTCCACTCGTAGTTCGCATACCAGGGCGGATTTTCGCAGACCTTGTCCGGATCCTCGTGGATGGCGGTGTCGATGTAGACCGCGCCGGTCTGCAGGCACGCCTCCAGCACGGACATGTTGACGAATGCATTGCCGAGGTTGATGACGATTTCGGACTTTGTCGCTTTGATCAGCTTCACGGTGGCCGGGATGTCCAGCGCATCAATCTGCCGGGAATAAAGCTTTTTGGACTTGTCCTTGATGTGTTTCATCTGCTTGACGCTGGCGATGATCTCATCGCATTTGGACCGGGTGCGCGAGGCGATGCAGATGTTGCCGAGGATGTCATTGTGCATGGCCGCCTTGTGGGCCGTCACGTGCGCGACGCCGCCCGCGCCGATGATGAGTACGTTTTTCTTCATGTCATGTTCCTTCTGGCTTATGAAAGACTCGAAACATAATCCTTGTAGCTGAAACTCCTGGCGATATCCAGTTTTCCGTTCAGCCTTCTTACGACAATTGACGGCATGGGCAGGCCATTGAACCAGTTCTTTTTAACCATGGTATAGCCGGCCGCATCCGCAAAGCGCACCACACTGCCGGGCTTGAGCCGGGTTTTCAGGCTGTATTGACCGAACACATCGCCGGCCAGGCAGGAGCGGCCGGCGACCATGATCTTATTCCGTCCGGGTGCGGGCGAGGCGATTTTGGCCGTGGTCCGGTAGATCAGGTGGTCCAGCATGTGGCCTTCCATGGATGCGTCCACAATCGCGATGTCGGTTTTGTTGTGTACGACATCCAGCACTGTGGTCACCAGCTCCGCGGCACCCGTGATGGCCGCCTCGCCGGGCTCCAGATAGACCTGCACGCCGAAAGTCCGGCTGAACGCCTTCAGCTTGGCGCAGAATTTGGCCAGCGGATAGCCGGGCTTGGTGAACGACAGCCCGCCGCCCAGGCTGACCCATTCCAGCCGGTGGAGCAGGGGGCCGTACGCCTTCGCGATGCGGTCCAGATATTTTGAAAAATTGGCAAAGTCGTCATTTTCGCAGTTGAAGTGGAACATCACGCCGCTGATCCGGCCAGCCATTTTTTCAAGCATTCTGGGATCCCGCACGCCGAGCCGGGAGCAGGGCCGGGCCGGATTCGCGAGGTCAAAATGGGAATAGCTGAACCCAGGGTTGATCCGCACGCCGATTTTCAGACCTTGGACCTCACCCGCAAAGGCTTTGAGTTGCGAGAGTGAATTGAAAATGACCTTGTCCGCATACCGGCGCACCGTGCGGATGTCCTGTCGGGAAAAACCCACGCTGTAGGCGTGCACTTCCTTGCCGAATTTCTCGCGTCCCAGCCGCGCCTCATACACGCCGCTGCTGGTCGTGCCGTCCAGGTAGGGTTTCATCAGGTCGAAGACGGACCAGGTGGAGAAGCACTTCAGCGCGAGCACGGATTTGGCTCCTGAAAGCGCGCGCACACGCCGGATGATTTTCAGGTTCCGCAGCATTTTTTTCTCGTCGATCAAGTAATATGGAGTGGCTGTTTTTGTCATCAAACGCGTCCCTTGAAATGGAAAGCGGCATCCTACTTGCATACGCCTTGGTTTGTCAAATAGATGAGCCGGGATTTTATGTGGTTCAAACGCTTTTCCCCGTGGGTCGATCTCCAGCCCGGCATGGCCGCCTTCCACTGTGGGGATAGGGCGCAGGAATTTCGGCTCGCCCGGAGGTCTCGTCCTGCCCTTGAAATCAATATGCCAATTTATCTGAGGCAGGACGATATGTCTGGCCTTCGAAAATCCGTGCCATCAGTGTAATCCGTGGTGAGCAGTTGCTGGCCGGCTTACTCCAGATCGGTGCGCGGCTTGAAGAACCGGTCCTGGATCTTTTCCATGTAGAGGTAAATCCCTGGCGTGACGAACAGGGTCACGACCTGGGCGAAAATCATGCCGCCCACCACCACCAGCCCGAGCGGGACGCGGCTGGCGGCGTCCGTGCCGAATCCCATGGCAATCGGCAATGCTCCGAGGATGGCGCACATGCCGGTCATGAGGATCGGGCGAAACCGGACCATGCAGGCATCATAGATGGCGTCGTGGCTGTTTTTGCCTTCCGCCTTGCGCTGCAGGGCGAAGTCCACCATCAGGATGCCGTTTTTGGTGATGAGGCCGATGAGCACAAAGATGCCGATGTAGGCATAAAGCGACAGCACAGCTTTGAACAAAAATAGGGTCATCAAACCGCCGAACACTGCAACGGGTAGCGTGGTCAGGATGGTGAAGGGGTGGATATAGCTTTCATACAGCACGCCCAGCATGATGTATTTCAGGAAGATCGCGATCAGCAGCAGCATACCGAGGCTGGCGATGGATTTCTGGAACTCCAGCGCGTCGCCCGTGAACCGGCCGGTGACGCCCGGCGGCAGGGCTTTTGCGGCTGCGGTTTCAATCGCCTTGGTGGCATAGCCGAGCGGCACTCCCGGGAAGAGTCCGAATGAAATAGTGGCGGACTCATGCTGCTGGGCGTGCGGGATATTCTGTGGGCTGGCCTCTTCCTTCCAGCTCAGGACAGCTTTGAGCGGGACCAGCGTGCCTAGGGTGGGCGAGCGCAGGTAGATCTGGCCGATATCCTCCGGCGCGTTTTGCCGGCGTTTTTCAATCTCGGGGATTACCTGGTATTGGTCCTGGTCCGTGGTGAACTGGGTCACATAGCCGCCGGCAAACGCGAGTGCGAGGGTCTGTTCGATGGCGGATGCCGTGATGCCGAGGGCGGCGGCGCGGTCGCGGTCGATGGCCACATTCAGGCGTGGCATGTTGAGCTTCACGCTGTTCTGCACGGCGAACGGCATGATGCCGCCTATCTTGCGGATGTCCTGCTCCAGCTGCTTGGATGTGTTGTAGACCGTGTCGCGGTCAAGCCCTGTGATCATATAGGCGTAATCGCTGCCGATAGCCGTGGATTCGGCGCCGGAGCTGATCCGGAGCACCGGCATGGCGCGCAGGGCGCAGAACCCGTCCGGCAGCGCGGCCAGTTTGCCCATGAACTGCTGGGCGATCAGTGCGATCGGCGGGCGCTCCTTGGGTGGCTTCAGGCGGATAAAGATGAAGCCCATGCTCTGGTCCGGTCCGGGCTGGATGCCGGTCACGTTGCCGACCTGCACCACGTTTGGATCGGCGCGGACAATGGCGGCAACCTTGGTCTGGAAAGCCCGGATCTGTTCGGTGGATGCGCCCTGGGGCATGAGCATCGCGCCCATGATGAAGCTGCTGTCGCCCGGTGGCAGGAACGCCTTGGGCAGGACGAAATACAGCGCCGTCGCGCTCAGGATGCACACCACCCAGACAACTGCGGAAATCCATTTGTGGCGCAGCTGCCAGCGCAGCGCTACGCCGTATTGGCGGATCATGCCGCCGATAAATGCGGTGATCCATTGCTGCAGCCGGTTGGGCTCTGTATGCTTTTTGATGATGCGTGCGCACATCATGGGTGAAAGCGTCAGCGCCACGATGGTGGAAATGACGATGGCACAGATCACGACCAGTGCGAACTCGCGCAGGTTGCGGCCCACGGCGCCGGTCATGAACACCAGCGGGATGAACACGATGACCAGGGCCACGCTGGTGGAAATCAGCGTGAAGGTGATTTCCTTCATGCTCTTCACGGCCGCCGGGATGGGCTTCATGCCCTCATCCAGATGGCGCACGGTGTTCTCCAGCACGATGATGGCATCGTCCACCAGGAAGGTCACGGCGAGTACGATGCTCATCAATGAGAGTGTGTCGATGCTGAATTTTTCCACGCCCATGGCGATGAAGGTGCCCAGGATGGAAATCGGCAGCACGATGCTGGGCACCAGGGTTTCACGGATGCGGCCGAGGAAGAAGAAAATGACCAGGATCACGAGCACCAGTGCGATGAGCACCGTGATTTGGACATCCCTGAGGGAGTCGCGGATCGGCGCGGCGCCGTTGAACATGGTCTCGATGGTGATGGTGGCGGGCAGCTCCTTGCGGGCATCCTTAAGAGCGGCGGTGATCCGGTCCGACACGGCCACGGTGTTGGCGCCGCTGACGCGTGAAACCGGCATGACCAGACACTGGGTGTGCTCCGCTTCGCCGGCCTTGCTGTAGCGCAGGTCCACCAGATCGTTGGAGGCGCTGTCGATGCAGTGGGCCACGTCCTTGAGCCGTACCGGGGCGTTGTTCCGGAAGGCAATCACCAGTTCGCCATATTCCTTGGCGGTGCGCAGCTGCCCCTGCGGTTCGATGGAAAAGGTGCGCATGGGGCCATTGAGGCTGCCTCCGGGGATGTTCACATTGCCGGCCTGCAGGGCCATGACCAGTTCATCCGCGCCGATGTTGAGCGAGGTCAGCTTCTCGGGGTTGAACTGGATGCGGATGGCCCGCTTCGCGCCGTGGATCTGGACTTTTGAAACGCCCTCCAGCATGCTCAGCTTGCGCGCCACCACATGGCTGGCGTAGTCGTAGATCTCGCCATAGTTCAGGGTGTCGGAGTAGACCACAAGGTAGTAGATCGGCGAATCAGAGGGGTTGAACTTCTGGTACATGGGTGGGGTGGGCAGGTCATGCGGCAGGTTGGCCTGTGCCCGTGTGATGGCCGCCTGCACATCCGGCGCCACCAGGTCCACATTGCGGTCCAGGCTGAAGGTCAGGTTGATGGTGGTGATCCCGGATTTGTTGTCCGAGATCATGGACTGCAGCCCGTTGATTTGCGTGAACTCGTTTTCCAGCGGTGTGGCGATGGTGCTGGCCATGGTGGCCGGGCTTGCGCCGGGATAAGTTGCAGACACCTGGATCACCGGATAATCCACGGTGGGCAGGCTGTTGACCGGTAGCTTGAGGTAGGACCACACGCCAAACACGGCCACTACGAGGGCGACCAGGCTGGTGGTGATGGGGCGTCGGATGAAAATTTCTGAGAGGGTCACGCTTGTCTCCTTTTCGGGATTGCTTGATTGCCCGTGCGCACTATTTCTTGTTGTTTGTTGCCGCACCCGCTGCCGGGGCGCCAGCCGGCGGCGGCATCCGCGACATATCCATGACCGGGGCTCCGGGGAACAGCATCATCTGTCCCAGCACGACCACGAATTCATTCGCGGCCACGCCGTTGACAATCTGGATCATCCTGCCGAGGCGCACGCCGGTCTTCACGATCCGCATGTCCGCCTTGTTGTCGGGGGTGGCCACGTAAAGGTAGGAACCCTGTTTGCCGAACTGAACCGCGCCTTCCGGCACCATGATGGCGTCCGGAATTGTTCCGGCATGGATCATGATGTCCACAAACTGGTTGGCCCAGAGGCTTTTTTGTGGATTCGGCACCTGTCCCCGTAGCAGGATGGTGCCGGTCTGGGGATTTACCGCGTTGTCAAAGAACTCCAGTGTGCCGGTATAGCAGTTCGTGTCGCCGCGTGGCATGACCTCCAACTGCACGATACCCTGCGCCATGGCCGCACGTATGATCGGCAGATATTGGTCCGCCACGGCGAACTCCACGACCATGGGATCGTAGCTGCGGATGTTGGTGAGCCGGGTTTGTCCGGCGACCACCAGGTTGCCGTCATCCACATTGCGCTTGGAGCACACGCCGTCCATGGTGGCGGTTAGGGTGCAGCGGGACAGGTTTAGCTGCGCCTGTTCCAGCGAGGCTTCATCCATTTGCAACTGACCTTCGGCGGCGCTGAGCTTGGCCTTGAGCGTGTCGAAGGTTTCCTGTGAGATCAGCTTTTTGTCCATCAGGCCCTGGTTGCGCGCCAGGGTGTTGCGACTCAGTTCCAGATTGGCGTGGTCCGCCTTGACCACGCCTTCCATCTGCCGGACGCGTGCGGCATAGTCGCTCGGATCAATCAGGAACAGGGGCTGTCCGTTTGTGACTGTGGCACCATCCTGGATCAGGGTCTGGACGAGCCGCCCGGAGACCTGCGGCACCACATCCACGCTGATGCGGTCATTGGCGTTGCCGAAAGCCGCGATGAGCACCGGGGTGTTCGTCTGGACCGCCTGTGTGGTCTGCACGGACATCGACGGCATCTGCGGCGCCCCCTGCGATCCTTTGCGGCAGCCGCTGGTGGCAACTAACAAGGCGCAGAGCGCTGCGCCGCTTGCGAGACAGGTGTTCCGGTTCATGGGTTGTTTTCCTTTTGAGTTGAGGTTGAGAAAAGTGTGCCGGGGTTTTGCGTGGCGCCTTTTTCCAGCAGACCGGTTGCATGGATGAACTGGGCTAGCGCGGTGAAGACCTCCTGTCGCGCCGCCACGTTCTGCTGGCGGGCCTGCGCCAGCTGGGTTTCGGCGTTCAGCAGGTCGAGGATGCTCTTGAGCCCGGCTTTATAGCTGTCCATGGCCAGCTCATGGGCGGCGGCGGCGCTCTTCAGGTAGGCGGTGCTGAATTCGTGTTTTTTCAGGGCGGTCTCGTAGTTGTGGTAGCGGGCCCAGACATCGCCGCTGGCCGCCAGTTCGGCCTGTTTCAATTGCGCCCGGGCGGCTTCCGCCTGTTCCTGCGCCACCCGTTTGGCGTTCACGGTCTGCAGCCCGTCAAACAGTGTCCATTGGAGGCTGAACCCGCCGCTGTAAACCCAGTCGCTGTCCTGCATCGGCCTGTTTTCGGCGGTTTGGGTGGTGTCAAAACTGTCCTGTCTGACGCTGCCGTTGAAATAAAGCGATGGCCAGAGCGGGGAGCCGGCCACCCCCACGGCTGATTCCTTGGCCGCCAGTGTGGCGCGCAGTCCGGAGATGTCCGGGCGGCGGTTGAGAGCGTCATTGATCAGATGCTGCACATCCGGCACCATCAGGCGTTCAGGCACCTCCTGGAGCGGCGCGGCAGCCTGGACGGCCACGTTGGCGGGCAGCCCCATGGTCTGTGCGAAACTGCCGCGGGCAATGTTGACCAGCCCTTCTGCGCTGGCGAGGCCATAGAGCGTCTGGTCATAGGCGGCCTGCGCCTGCAGGACATCCAGATCTGTGCCCACGCCTGCGGTCAGGCTTTCCTTGGCCGCGTCCAGTGTGCTTTTGGCGTCATCCACATTGGCCTGCGCGGTCTCAATGCTCGCCTGTGCACTGATGAGGTTGTAGTAGGCGGTTTCCACATTCAGTAGCACATCCTGGATGGCCTGGTTGAAGCCGAAGTCCAGCGCATAGACTGTCTGGAGCGCCTGCTCCACGGCGGCCTGGCGGCCGCCGCCGAAATTGAGGATCAGATAGTTCAGTTGCAGGCCCGGCCCGTATTTCGTGTAATCCTGCTCGAAGGTGGCCGGGTCGGCCGTTGTTTTTTCACGGCTGGCCGAGGCGGTGGCGGTGACCGTGGGCATGAAATAGCCGCGCACCTGTTTTACCAGCGCGGCAGCGGCGCGGGCGTCGTGCCATGCCTTGCTGCTGGCGGGATTGTTCTGTAAAGCCATGTCTGTTGCCATGGCCAGCGGGACTGGGTGGGAGAAATCGTTGGTATGTGCCTGGAGGGCCTTCCAGACCTCATCCGTCTTTTGCGCGGAATTGGGCGGAATCCACGGTTCCGTGGCGCTTTTCGGGGTGGTCGGCGAAACGCAGCCGGCGGTGATCAAAGTGGCCGCTGTCACGCCTGCAAGCAATATCCGGTAATCAGTCGTCATGTTACACCTTGTTGGGTTTGTTCCGGCGTTGCGGAGTTACCGTTGCCGGAATGGCTGAATCGGGCAGAATGGCTTCAATCAGGGTCCGGACATACGCCTCGGGTGAACCCGGCCGGTAACGAAAGAGAAGGTCGCAGGTCACATAATGCGACAGCCCGCCGATCAGCACATGCGCCCGCATTTCCGGCGCGTCCATGATCAGCCGGCCCAGCCTGATCTCCTTGCGGAGGTAAGCGGCCACAATCCGCATATGTTGTAGAGGGGGTGGATTGTCGGAGTTCCAGGCGGGTCCATGCACCACCATGCCGCTCGATTTCATCATGATCAGGCGGGGCAGCACAGTCTGCAGATGCGCCAGCAGTTTGAGCGCTGCCCCGGTCAGGTTGTTGCGGATGTCGCCGGTGCCGGCGGACTCCATCAGCCGGTCCTCATAAGCGGCTACCTGTGTTTCCGCCTGCATGGCGGCGCTGAACAGGTCGTTCTTGGTGGCGAAATGCTTGAACAGCGACCCTTCGGACACGCCCGCTGCCCGCGCAATTTTGGCGGTGCTGGCCTGGTAGCCGTGTTGGAGGAACACCTTGCGGGCGGCCTCCAGGATCATCCCGTTCTGTATTTTGGTCGGGCGCGACATGCTGCATCCTGCCTTTCTTACAATAAGTAAGTACTCACTCAATAATAAAACCTGTAAAAATTGTCAACTTTTTTCACGCGGCATAAAAAAGTAACTAAAAGTGATTTGGATAGGATGCGGCATTTTACAATTAGCAGGTGTGGTGAGGTTTGCTGACCAGTCAACTGCTTGTTCGTCATTGTTTTTAAATGACAAACATATTGGAAGACGTGTCCGCAAAGCGTAAGGTTCTTAAATGCCGGGCGCGATGCATGAATAAGGGAGGATGGATTTATGACCATGAAGCGAATCAGGATGGCCGCCGCAGTGGTATGGGTTGGCGGATTGACACTGGCGGGTGCGCGGGTGCAAGACAATCGGATTCAACCCGGCGAAATTGTTGTCACGCCGACGATTCACTGCGTGGGCATCTACTGGCCGGTGCAGGGCGACCTGAACGGCAATGCGGCTGCGGATGTCGAATACCGTATTCAGGGGCGCGGCCAATGGAAGAAAGCCTTCCCTTTATGGCGCGTTGTGCCGCGGACCGTTGACATGGCGGGCAACCGTGTTGATGGGCTTCCTTTCTGGCAGGGCCAGCTCAAGAAGTGGGCCAAGGGCGGCGAAGCCGGCGACTACGCGTTTGAACACTGGAAGATGAACTACCTTGCCGGCTCCATCCTCGGGCTGCAGGCGGGTTCCAGTTACGACATCCGGATATCGCTGAAGGATCCCGATGGCGGCGGCGCCAACGTCATGCTTGCCGCAACCACGCGCCCGGTTCCTGGGATTCCGGCCGACGGGAACGTGGTGGTTGTGACGAACGGCACGACAAACCTGACGGAACTCATCAAGGCCGGCATGCCAGGTGACATTTTCAGCCTGCAGGGCGGTGTCTATGCGCCATTTGTGATCGATGCCAGCGGGGAAGACGCCCGCCCGCTGGTGGTCAAGGCGGCGGGTGACGGCCTTGTGGTGATCCGGGGCGACGGTGAAAACGGCATCGAGGTCAGGGGCTCGCACGTCATGGTCGCGGGCTTGACGGTCGAGGGGTTTGCGCACGGCCACGGCATCCATGTCGAACGCAATGTCACCGGCAATGCGGTCATGGGCTGCACGGTGAACGGCTGCTGGACCGGCATATTCTGCGGTGGCGCCAACGGTTACTATGCGGACAACACCGTGCGGGGCATCAAGGAGCCCGGCAAACTGGGTGACCACACGGAGGGACATGGCATCGAGATATTCAGGGGGCGCGGCGGGCCCGGCAACGTGATCTGCTACAACACCATTACGCATGTTGCCGACGCGATCCGTGTCCATTGCACCGATGCGGATGTGTATGGGAACAGCGCGTCATTCGGATCGGACGATGCGCTGGAAGCCGATGACGGCGGGCCCAACCTCCGGCTGTGGGGAAACCTCTTCTACTGCACCGGGCAGAATGGTATCAGCTTCCAGCCCTATATGGGTGGGCCGGCCTACTTGGTGCGGAACATCGTGGTGAACGGTATCTACCAGACGATCAAGGACCGCTACAAGTCCTCAGGCGTGATCATGGTCAACAATACCTTCGTTGCCATGGGCTTGACGGAGGATGCCTACACCCAGATGCCGGAGCATGTTTTTGCGCGGAACAACCTGTTCGTTTCAACGCATCGGGATGCCATACAGTTCCACCCCGAAGATATCCTGCGCCCGGCGCCCGCGCTCGACATGGACTACAACGGGTACGCCGGGAAGATCACCGGCAGGCATGCGGATGCGTTCAAGCGGGCGGATCTCAAGGCGCTGACGCTTGCGCAGTTCATTGCGGCCACGGGCCAGGAGCAGCACGGCATCGAGATCAAGGCCGAAGACTGTTTCAAGACGCCCCTGCCGACCCCCGACCAGGTCAGGGATTTGGTCGCCACATGGATGGGCCTGATCCCCGATTTCAGCCTCAAGGAAGGCTCGCCGGCCATTGACAGCGGCGTTGTGGTGCCGAATCTGGCCGAGGCGTTCAGCGGCGGGGCTCCCGATCTGGGCGCGCTCGAGTTTGTGCCGACCCCGCACTGGGGTGTGCGGTCTCTGCCCGCCCGGTGACTCTGCCCGTGACTATGAATAAGCGTGGTTGCGGGTCGGCGCCAGTTCAAAGTAAAGATTCTTTCCGCCGCCGTATTGTTTAGGCCGGGCACTTGCAATTGACATCCGGAATTTAATCGAATAAGTGTGTGCAGGCTGTGATCCGGGTGGTTCAACACAAGTTTGGCGCACGAAAGGAACTGAAAATGGAATATCCAATGCAGTTCGCAGGCGGAACGGAAAAAGGAAAGCGGAATACGGCACAGGCGGATCGATACGGAACGTGGGATTTACGCGACAGTCTTGAGCCGCGGCGGCTGACGATTGTGATGTGGGACCAGGCCTTCCTTTTTCGCCATTATCCGGGCGGCTCCTATGAGGACTATGACCGCGTTCTCGACGAGACCATCGAGCGCGGCTACAACACCCTGCGGCTGGATCCCATGCCAAACTGGATTGATCTGTCCACATCTGATACATCGTATGAGTTCGGGGGCAGTGGGTCGCTGATGCCGTGGGGTGGTGACAAGCCTGTGCGCGGACCTATGGGTCGCTGGACCGAGGATTTCATGCAGAAAGTGCTCAAGCGCAAGCTGAACTATACCCTCAGCGCCTGGTGGCTGGACGGCGGTTGCAAACCGGCGCCAATCCGCATTCCGGCCAGCCATACCGAAGCGTCCGGAATATGGCTGGGATTCCTCGCGGAATGGAAAAGGCATTTTGGGTTTGACGGCTGCGTCTATGTGGACATCTGCAACGAGGTGCCGTATTTCATGGGCACGCTGGCGCGGCTGAAGAAGCAATTCGGCGATGCTGCCTGGGACAGTGCGGCCTTTTCCCCGGAACTGGCGGCCCACCTCGCGGCTGACATCAACGGGGGGCTGCGGCTGCTCCGCCGCGAATTTCCTGAGTTGCGGTTCACCGCCTCCCTGCACGGCGATCCGCGCTGGCTGGACGTGCCGCTGGAACTGGACTGCCAGGATATCCATTTCTATACCGATGCCGACCCGCGCTGGACGGACCGTACGCGGTTCGGGGAGTTCATGCCACGCTTCTTCAAGGACACGGAATGGCACAAGGAGTTCAACGAGCGGTGCGCCAGAGCCGGCAAGGCCATGATCCCCATGGCAAGGGCGCGCCAGCGTGACAAGATCCGCCAGTTTGCGGAATGGGGGGACCGGCGGGGGATGCCGCTCACCACCAGCGAGTCATGGTCTTCCTGGTACTACATCGACAGCCCGGATCTGGACTGGGGCTGGCTGCTCGAATATGCGGAACACACGGTCCGGGATGCGCTGGACTTCCGCATGTGGGGCTGGACGCCGCACAACTATTGCCAGCCCCAGTTCGCCAACTGGAAAAATGTGAAGTGGCATCGAAAATTGACCAGCCGGTTCCTGAAGGGGTGAACTCGCCATCCATGGTCACGGTGTGCGGGTGATCATCGTGGCGCGCAAAATAATGGCGGGGATTCAAAAGGATCGGGCGGACCGGCGGAGAATTGACAATGTCCGCTCATTTCAGAATAATAAAAAATCATGAAGGCCTCTGCGTCTGATCCAATTAAACTGGCATTGGTTGGCGATTCCACGGTTTGTGATTACTCCGAGGATAGCCCGCTTCGCGGATGGGGGCAGGTCCTGCCGGAATTCCTAGCGTCAAGCGTGGTCGTCTCGAACTGTGCACGGGGTGGAGCCAGCACCCGGACATTCCTTGCCAACGGCTGGCAACACGCGCTTGGCGGGAAGCCGGATTACGTGTTTATCCAGTTTGGCCACAACGATTCGCACGGCAAGGGCCAGCCGGAATCCACAGATGCTGACACCGGATATACAGACAACCTTCGCTGCATGGTGCGCGCGGCACGGCGTAGCGGCGCTGTCCCTGTGCTGGTCACGCCCATGCACCGTCGGTGTTTCGATGCGGAGGGCAGGGCCACCCGGGAGCTGCTGCCTTATACCGTTGCCATGAAGCGTGTCGCCGCGGCGGAGAAGGTTCCACTCATCGATCTGCACACGCTTAGCGGATGCCTTATTGAAAAGATGGGGGAATCCGGGGCGTCGGCCCTACATGTTGCCGGTGACCGCACGCATTTCAACAGGGAAGGCGCCGGGATCATGGCGCGTCTGGTGGCCGGGAGCGGCCGGAAAATGCCGGAATTGAAGGTTTTGTTTGCGGGCGCGCCTCTAAAACATAAATCTAAGACGGAGCGGGGTGTCCCTTGCGTCAAGGCTGCATGTGGCGGCAAGAAAGGATGTGACCATGATTGATTTTAAAGATTCAGGTTTGTTCACGCCCGTGACGCATCCGGAGTCGGGGGTGGTGATCCATCTCCTGGCCCGGAAAGTTGCCCCGGTGCAGCAGGGCTTCTACTTCACCAACGACAGCATGAGCCGCGACGGGCGCTACCTCTGGTTCTATTGCGCCTTTCCGCCGTCGGGCAGCGCCGACCAGGGACGCACGCTCGGTGTGGTGGATTTCCAGTCGTGCGAGGTGCGGCATTTCCCGGAAACCCAGTTCTCGCAGGCATCGCCCTTTGTCGATCCGGCCACGGGTGAGGTGACCTGGGGTATGGGGACGGGCCTCTGGCGGCGCGGGCCGGGCAAGAGTGATCCGGTGGAGCTCGTCAACCGGTTGCCTCAGGACTTGATCGGCGCCCGGCCGGTGCCGAGCATCGCCACCCATCTTACACGCTCGGTGGACGGCAGGAATTTCTTCATCGATGCCCAGATCGGCCTGCAGTACGTCTTTGGAACGCTGCCGGTTGGCGGCGGGGATTTCGAGGAGTGGCACCGGTTCGATCGCTGCCACAATCACGCCCAGTTCAGCCCGGTTGATCCCGATCTGGTGCTGTTGGCGCAGGAAATGCACGATGATCCGATCACCGGATTGACATTTCCTATCACGAACCGGCTCTGGTTGATGCGGCGGGGTCAGACCCCGCGCGCGGTGCTGGCCGAGCCCCGCTGGGTGTCCCACGAGTGGTGGGATCCGGATGGCCTGCACGCGTGGTGCGTCTATGGCAACGAGACCTGGAATGTCGATATCCTCAGCGGGGCGATTGAGAAGGTGGGGTTCCCCAGCCCTTGCTGGCACTCGCATGCCAGTGCCGGCGGGGAGTATGTGGTGTGCGATTCAACGGTCCACTTCTACCGCGGCTGCCCGTCTTCGGTGCGGTTCCTGAATCGCAAGACCGGCCGCCTGTTGAAGCTGGTCGATAATCCCGGGCGGACGGATTACACGGGATGCAATTATCATATCGATCCCCATCCGCGTTTTTGCTGCGGGGACGAGTTTATTGTTTTCACAACCGTGGTCAGTGGTGAAGTTGATCTGGCGATGGTCAGGACGGAGGACTTGATCGACAGGACTTCGTAGACGGTTGGTGGGATACCCAGCGGAGGCAATGTCAACAGATGGGGCCTCCGGAAAAATCAAAAGGTGATTGCATGAAACTTGTTAAGTTTGCCGGCCTGCTTGTTTTCTTTCTGGCGTTCCCGCTCTGCTTGCGCGCGGCGCAAGCCCCTCCTGAACTTGTAGTGCGCGGGCTTGACGGCCCGGCGCCCTGCATTGACGGCGTGCTTGACGATGCGGCCTGGAAGACGGCGGCCACCGTCGGCGGTTTTGTGCGCGCCGACGGCCGTGCCGCATCCTGCAAGGCCCGGTTCCTGATGACGTGCGACGCGACCAATCTTTACATCGCTACGGAATGTTTTGAAACCCCTGCGCGGCTGCGGAGTTTGAAGGCCAATGCGCTCTGTCACGATGGATACGAGATATGGGACGACGACGAGATCGAGCTGTTCGTTGATCCCACGGGCAAACGTGAGTCCTACTATCAGATCGACGTTAACTCCCAAGGCGTGACCTGGGATGCCTATGCCCCCCGTGTCCGCAAAGGCGACACGACGTGGGAACCGGTTTATAAAGCCAGGGCCCATGTCGGATCGAAGAGCTGGACGGTGGAAATGGCCATCCCTTGGAGCAGCTTCGACCGGACAGAGCAGTCCACAAACACGTGGGTTTTCGAGTGTGTCGTGGCCCGTAGCGTCGGTGAAGCGCTGTACTGGGCGCCCACGTTCGGACGCGACACCCATGTGCCGGCCAGTTTTGGCTTTTTACGGGGACTCCCGGCCATGGATATGCGCTTCGCCCCGCGCGTTGCCCGGGATGTTTTGACCCTTCATGTCTCTCCGTCCGGCGACGACCGATGGTCGGGTCAATTTGCCCGGCAGAATGGCGACGACGGCCCGGTGGCCACATTGCAGCGGGCGCGTGACCTGATCCGTGCGGCGCGGCAGAAGACCGGACTGCAGCAGGCCGTGACCGTCTTCGTTCATGGCGGTAAATATTTTTTGCCTGAGCTGCTCGTGCTGGGAGCGAAAGATGGCGGCGTGCCGGGCAATCCGATCACATGGTGCGCGGCGCCGGGCGAGACACCCGTGTTGAGCGGAGGGCGCACCATCACCGGCTGGCGGCCCTACAAGGGCAGCATCCTTCAGGCTGATCTGTCGGGTCCCAGGAGCAGCCAGCCGAAGTTCCGGCAACTGTTCTGCAACGGCCGGCGCATGGTCCGTGCGCGGTGGCCGAACTTCGATCCGGCGAATCCGCTCTACGGCGGCTGGGCGTTCCCTGAATCCGCCGATGCCGAAAAACCATACCAGGCGTTCAAGGTGCGTGAGGGGTTCTTCCATGGCGCGTGGATCAGGCCGGCGGAAGCGGAAGTCAACATAATGATCGGATTTGGATGGATGAATCAGATCATCCCCGTCGTCTCCGTGGATCCATCGACCCGCCTGATTACGCTGCAACAGCCGGTCAAGGATTACGACCGTCTGCCTTGGTATTGGCCGGTTCCCATCACGAAGGATTGCCGGTTCTATGTGGAGAACGTGCTGGAGGAACTTGACCAGCCCGGCGAATGGTGTTTCGACAGCGGGGAGGGGCGCCTCTATTTCTGGCCGGCGACGGACCTTGCCGGGGCTGAGGTTGTGGTGCCCCGACTGGGGACCTTGGTTGATTTGAATGGTACCGCCTGGGTCAATATCCGCGGTCTGACGTTCACCGAAACGCTGGACGGCGACAACTACCACCGGCCCGGTCTCGACGTTGGGGCCATGTTCAACATCGACGGTCTGGCCTATTGCGGCGAAGCCGTGCACCTGCGCAAGGCGGAACACTGCCGCATTGAGGAGTGCAACTTCCGGGCTGTGGGCGGCAACGGTATCTACCTTGAGCTGGAGAACTCCCGCAACGTGATTGCTCGCAACGAATTTGACGCGTGCGGGGCCAATTCCATTGTGTTGGCCGGCGACCGCTTCCACCACCCGGTGTTCAACCGCGTGGAGGACAACAACATTCACAATGGTGGCGTGTTCAACAAATACACTGCGGGTGTGTTCCTCGGGATTAGCGACGGCAATTTCGTCTGCCACAACCGCATTGAGCACATGCCCCACCATGCCATCAATCTGGCGGATAACCCGCATGGCCGCAATGTGGTCGAGTACAACTGGATTCGGTATGCCGATCAGGAGATCTCCGACAGCGGCGCCATCAACTGTTGGATGGAGAAGCCGGTTGATCCCGACGCCGAGCGGACCGGCCATATCATCCGCTTCAACTACATTGCCGACACCCTTGGCTGCGAAGCGACACAAGGGAATGTCGGCCGCATGGGCAAACATGGTGCGCCGGCCACCGGCATCTATCTCGACAGCGAGTCCAGTCAGTGTTTGGTATACGGCAATGTGATTGTGCGCGCAGGCAATGCCGGCATCGTGGTGCATATGGGCAAGAACAACCTGATCGAGAACAACATGATTGTGGACTGCCCCGTCGGCATCCGGTTCCAGGAGCCGGTGGCGCGGGTGCTGGAGTACTATAAACGATTCCTGGGATTCATGACCGGCCACATCGTGGCGCGGAACATCATCTGCACGCAGTCCGGTAATCCGGTTTACTTATCGCTCGACGGCTGGACGGACCGCGTGATCGCCGAGTGTGACGGGAATGTGGTTTTCACGCCGGAGGGGATGGCCAGAGCGCAAATCGAATTCGAACCGCTCAGGGAAGACGAAAGCCGGATGCTGTCGTTTGCGCAATGGCAGGCCATGGGCTATGACGGACATTCCGTGCTGGCTGATCCGTTGTTCGTCGATCCTGCGCACGACGACTACCGGCTGGGAAAATTATCCCCCGCGCTGGCGCTCGGCTTCCAGCCGATCCCGTTTGACCAGATCGGCATCCGCGACCGCGGCAAGCTGGACGCCGTGGCCCCATGAGCAGGCAGGTGCGTATTTCTGGCTGGGTCCGTTGATTTGTGGAGTTGCCTGTCGTATTGCAACTGGTGGTTCAGGCGAGGGTACCGGCTTGGTCCTGTCCGTCATGTCCTGAACCCTTGCCTCGAGCAGCCCGCGTGGTATGAGTCATGGTGCTTGCATCAGAAGGACGCTTCCAGGTCCATTTCACTCATGGAAGAGCAATGAGGCTGAGAGTCTTGGCCCGCGATCATGGTATGCCATCGATGGTTGTTGACGTCCGGTATCTAATCGAATAATTTAATCAAACGATTAACATGAGGGTGTGCGTATGGCGCGGTCGAAATCAGCACGGAAGGCGGATATCCTCGATGCGGCTGTAAAAGTCTTCGCCGCGCATGGGCTCAAGGCCACCATCCGCATGGTGGGACAGGCGGCCGGCGTGAACAGCGCGGTGATGTACTACTACTTCGAGAACAAGCAGGTGCTGTTCACGGAGTCAATCCGCATGGTGCTGTCGGGGTTCCTAGCGCATCTGGCCGGGACGAGGCGCGAATTCCATGACGGGCAGGACCGCATCCGCTATCTGGTGGATGGCGTCATGGATTACGGCGCCACGCATCCGGACGGGATCAAGCTGATCTCCGTGGCCATGATTTTGCATGCGGATCTCTATGGGCAGGTGATGTCGGACATTTTCAAACGTAAAATACCGCTGCCGCTGGAGGTGCTGATGGAGGGCATGCGTAAAGGCGAGATCCGGGAGACGAATCCCATCCTCGCATGGTTGAACATCCTGGGCGCCTGCATTTTCAATTTGCATACCCGGCAGGTGATGCAGTTTGTCCATGCGCCGTTGCCTTTGCCGTCCGCCGATGTGGGGCAACGAAAGGCGGCCTTGACCGGATTTTTGTTGGATGGATTGGCGGTTATAAAGAAAACGAAGAGGAGTTGAACATGTGTTATTCAATGTTGATCACGGGAATCTGCGCGGCACTTATGGTCGGGGGGTGCAGCTTTGGGAACCACAAGCCGGACGGTTCAGGCACGATTGAATGCACCCAGGTGCAGGTGGCGCCGCAGGTGGGCGGACGGATTGCCACCCTGCCGCCGCAGGAGGGGGCGGCGCTCAAGAAAGGCGATCTCGTGGCGCAACTGGACACCACGGATTATGAATTAAAAGTGGCGGAGGCCAAGGCCACGCTGGACCTGGCGTTGGCGCAACTCGATCTCATGCGTGCCGGGAGCCGTGACGAGGATATCCAGCGTGCCGGGGCGCAGGCGGATGAAGCACGGGCGGTGGCCACGGCGGCGGATGCCGATTTGGTGCGTATCCGGGCAGTGTTTGAAAAGGGCAGTGCCACCCGGAAACAGCTGGATGACACCACCGCGGGGCGCGATCGTGCCGTGGCCTCACTGGCCGCCGCGCAGCAGAATCTGGCCAAGGTGGCCAAAGGCAACCGGCAGGAGGACATCAAGATTGCCGAAGCCCGGTTTGAACAGGCCAAGGCCGGTCATGCGCAGGCCTTGAAGGCCCGCAGCGATTGCACGGTCATTGCGCCGATGGATGGTGTGGTCACCACGCGCAGCCGTGAAGAAGGCGAAGTGGTCAATGCCGGCACTACGCTGATCACGCTGTCGCGGCTCGATGAGGTCTGGCTGGCGGTTTATGTGTCGGAGCCGTTGATTGCCAGGGTCAGGCTCGGCCAGCCGGCGAAGGTGAAAGTTGATGGCGACAAGGCCTTCTATCAGGGCGTTGTCACCTTTGTGTCGCCGGAAGCGGAGTTCACCCCCAAGAATGTCCAGACCCGCGATGAACGCGCCAAGCTGGTTTATAAAATCAAGGTCACGCTGAAAAATCCCGATGGCGTGTTCAAGCCGGGCATGCCGGCGGATGCTTTTTTGGAGAATTAACGGTGGATGAAGCGGTTCCATCCTTTGCGATACAGACCAGGGGCCTGATGCGCGCCTTTGGTGATGTCACCGCTGTGTCTGGCGTGGACCTTGCGGTGCGCAAAGGTGAAATGTTCGGTCTGGTTGGCCCGGATGGCGCCGGCAAGAGCACGGCGATCCGCCTGCTTTGCGGCATTTTGAAACCGACCGGCGGCAAGGGCGCGGTGCTGGGTTTTGATCTGGCGTCACAGCCGGAGCAGATCAAGAAACGGATCGGGTATCTGTCTCAGGGCTTCACGCTGTATGGCGACCTGACGGTTGACGAAAACATCGAATTCTTTGCGGAGCTTCATGGGGTCAATAATTTTCAGGAAAGAAGGCAGGAGCTCCTGTCCTTCACAAGGCTGACGCCGTTCCGTGACCGGCTGGCCCAGGCGCTTTCGGGAGGCATGAAAAAGAAGCTGGCGCTGGCATGCACGCTGATCCACACCCCGGAGCTGATTTTTCTTGATGAGCCTTCCACCGGGGTTGATCCGGTGTCGCGCGGGGAGTTCTGGAACATTCTCAGCGGTGTGCTGGCGCAGGGGGTCACGGTTTTCATGACCACCCCGTATATCGACGAGGCGGAGCGTTGCAACCGGGTCGGGCTGATGCACCGTGGCCGGGTGTTCATGGTTGGCACCCCGGACGAGGTTCGCGCCGCCATGCCCGGCGCGGTGTATGTGATCACCTGTCCCGCGCCGGCGGCGGCGTACAAGGCGATGCGCGGCGCCTGGCCGTCCACCCAGCTGGTGCTTTGCGGGAACCGGCTTAAATTGTGGAGCGCGGACGGAGATCCCGGCGCGAAGCGCGCCATGGATTGGCTGAACAACAGTGATTTCGGCCCCGCCTCTTTGAGTGGGGAAACGCCGTCGCTGGAGGATGCTTTTGTGGCGTTGGTGGGATCTGGTTCAACGCAGGGAGATCACTAGCGTCCCGCAGGGACGCAGAGGCTGAAGCGGTTTAGGCTATAGGCTGAAGGTCGGAGACGGAACTACCCACTGATCACACAGATGGACACAGATAAGAGCCGAAAGAGCTTTAACTATGAAATACGCGAAATATACGAAAAAAGGATTTGGATTTCCTAACAGTCTAACCACCTACAGCCTATCAACCTGCATCCTTTGGGATGCTACAGCAGGGAGATCAATCATGAAGCGATCATATGCATATGGTGTAATGACGTGTTTTGCCGTGGCGTTTATGGGTTTATCCGGCCTGGCAAAAGCACAGGAATCCAAACGGGTCAGTGCGGACCAGATCCTGGCGGATGCGCTGGCGCACAGTTTGAGCGTGAAAGCGGCGGAGCAGGAACGTTTTGCCGCGGATGCGCGCCGGTCGCAGGCCGATGCAAAGGGGTTGCCGTCGCTGGATGTGGACATGCGCGCCGGCCGTTTCAACGGGTTGGAAGATTCGTCTCTGGGCCCGACGCTGACCCTGCCTGCGATTGAAGACCGTTATGCGGCGGGGGTTGTATTGACCCAGCCGCTATTCACCGGTGGCCAGATCACGCACCAGAAGCAAAGCGCCGAATTCCAGCAGCAGGCGGCCGTGGCCCGGGTGCAAAGCACCACTGCGGATGTGGCGTTGCAGGCCCTGCAGACGTATTGGGCGTGGTCCAAGTCGTTCCATGTGCTGGCGTCATTGCAGTCGGCGCTTGCCCGCATTGACGCACATGCGGTGGACATGCGGAACCTTGAGCAGAACGGGCTCGCGACGGCGAATGACCGGCTGGCAACAGATGTGCTGCGCGACCAGACCAGCCTGAAACTTCAGGAAGCATCGCGCGCGACCGCCTTGGCGCGGGCCCGGATCGCCTTCCTTACCGGCTATGAGCTCCCGGCGGCGGCAATGCCGGACGACCCTGTTTCAGCGGAGTCTGTGGCCGTTCCGGAGGAACATGCGCTGATTGCCGACGCGGTAACGAATCGGGCGGAACGCGTGGTCCGGCAGAAGGAGTTCGAGAGCGCGGACGCGGGCGCGGGGGCAACCCGGGCGGGTTATGTTCCCAAGCTTTACCTGACGGCGCACTATGAGCAGATGCGGCCCAATAGCTATTTCTTCCCGCCGGAGGATAAATGGAATGACGATGCCTTCGCCGGTGTGGTGATGACATGGAATATCTTCGATTCCGGCCTTACGCGGGCGGCGGTCAAAGAGGCGGAGGCGAAACGGCAAACTGCACGCCTGATGCTGGCGCAGATGGAAGACCTGATCACGCTTCAGGTGGAGGAGGCGCGCATCAATCTGCAGAACGCACTGGACCGGTGCGGCGTTGCCGTGCATGCCGAAAACAGCGCGGCGCAGAATTTAAAAACCGTGACCGACCAATGGCAGAACGGATTGTCGCGCCACTCGGAAGTGCTGGACGCCCATGCCCAGTTGACGCAGGCGCAATATGATGTCATTGCGGCCAGGGCGGATGCGGCATTGGCGCGTTCCGCGCTGGACCATGCCGTTGGCCGGCTGGCCATGTCGATCAACAAGTAATTTTTGCAACCGCGCGGATATGCGGAGAACCATGGGCGAAAACGTCATAGAGGTCAGGGAATTGACCAAGGTGTTCGGCCGTTTCAAGGCGGTTGATAACCTGTCCTTTGATGTCGCCAGGGGCGAGATTTTCGGCTTCCTGGGTCCTAACGGCGCGGGCAAGTCCACCACGATCCGGATGCTCTGCGGGCTGCTCTCTTCAACGGCCGGCACGGCCACGGTCGGCGGATTTGATATCAACCGCCAGCCGGAGCAGGTGCGCGAACATATCGGGTACATGTCCCAGAAATTCACGCTCTACAAGGACCTGACCGTTATGGAGAATATCCGGTTCTTCGGCGGCGTGTACGGGTTGGACCGGCAGCGGCTGAAGCAGCGGACAGAGGCGGTGGTGGTCATGGCGCGGCTTGCGGGCCTTGAGGACCGGTTGACCGGCGATCTTTCTGGCGCGGTCCAGCAGCGGCTTGCGCTCGGCTGCGCGGTGCTGCATGAGCCGCCGATCCTGTTCCTTGATGAGCCCACCAGCGGGGTGGATCCAATTTCACGCCGGCTCTTTTGGGACCTGATACAGGACCTGGCCGCCGGCGGTGTCACCATCCTGATTACCACCCACTTCATGGATGAGGCGGAATTCTGCGGGCGGATCGGGTTCATCAGCGGCGGCCGGATGGTGGCGCTGGATGCCCCGTCAGGCTTGAAGCGGAGGGCGGTTGAGGAGGATCTGTTTGAACTGTCGCTGGCGGAATTCCGGAATGCGCGTGAGCAATTGCTGGCGGTGGAGGGCGTTTTGTCGGCGTCCTATTTCGGGGCGCGGCTGCATGTGTTCTGCGGCAGAAGTACGTTTGATGAGGCATCTCTGGCTGCGGCGCTCAGCGCGCATGGATTGAAGGTCCTGTCATTGAAAAAAACAGAAGTCACGCTGGAAGATGCATTTGTGCGCCTGGTGGAGAAGTCGGCGGGAGGTCCGAAGTCATGAGAAGGATGCGTGCCGTCATCAAAAAAGAATTCCGGCAGATCGGCCGCGACCGGCTGTCGCTGGGCATGCTGATCTTTGTGCCGGCGCTGCTGCTGGTCCTTTACGGGTATGCGCTTTCGTTTGACGTGAAGCATATCCGGGTGGCGGTGCTGGACCAGGACCATACGCCGGAAAGCCGCCAGCTTCAGGAAAGCCTTTTCAGCAATCCTTATTTTGAGAGAAAGATGACCCTTGCGCGCCTGCAGGAGGCCGATGAGGTTCTTGACCACGGCCGGGTCCGGGCGGTGCTGAATATCCCGAAAAATTATGCCGCGGATCTGGTGCGCGGCGGGGACGTGGACCTGCAGGTGTTGATTGACGGGGCGGATGCCAACACGGCGGCCGCAACGGTCGGCTATATGGATGCGTTGGCGGATCGGGCCACGGGCCGCGCCCGGCAGACGATGATCGGGGCAGGGGCTGTTGCGCCGATTTTGCCGCAAGTCACGATTGAGCCCCGCATCTGGTTCAATCCGGAACTGCTCAGCGCGCGGTTCCTGGTTCCGGGCCTCATCGGGATGCTGCTCATGCTGTCGTCGGTGATCGCCACCTCGCTTTCCATTGTGAAGGAAAAGGAGCAGGAAACCATGGAGCAGATGATGGTCTCGCCGCTGCAGCCGGAGGAGCTGATCATCGGCAAGACGATTCCCTACGTGGTCATTTGCCTGGCCACCATGGCCATGATCCTCGCGCTGGGCTATTTTCTGTTCGGGGTTGAAGTGCGGGGCTCCTTCCTTCTGCTGGGCTTTGTCACGGTGGTGTTTCTTTTTGCAGCGCTGGGGTTGGGGGTGCTGATCTCCTCGGCTACCCGGTCCCAGCAGATGGCGTTCCAGATCGCCGTCATCACCTCGTTGCTTCCGGCAATCCTGTTGTCCGGTTTTATCTTCCCCATCCGGAACATGCCGTTGCCGGTGCAGATGGTGACTGCGCTGGTGATTCCCCGTTATTTCATGGCTTGTCTGAGGGCTATTATCATGAAGGGAGCAGGGTTTATGGATGTCTGGCCCCAGATCGCCGGTATGCTGGTGCTGGGCATCCTCTTTAATATTCTGGCCGTCAAAAACACAAGGAAGACGGTATAAAATGAACCGGATCACCTGCCTGTTGATCAAGGAGCTGACACAAATCCGGCGCGACCGGCGCCTGTTTGGCGTGCTGGTCATTGCTCCGGTGTTCCAGCTGCTTGTGCTCGGGTATGCGGCGGTTACGGATGTGAAGGAAATCAGGCTGGCCATCCGCGATGATGACAAAAGCTATTACAGCCGGGAATATATCCGGGCCGTGACGGCCTCGGATTATTTCAAATCCTTTCCCGCTGATGGACCGGCGCAGGATGACGGCGAACTGCTGGTTTCGGGCCGGGCCGGGTTGGTGCTGGTGATCCCGAGGGGGTTTGGCAAGGTGTTGGCGAAAAATTCACCGGCCACGGTCCAGGCATTGGTTGACGGATCTGACAACAACTTCGCGGTGCAGGGGTTGAACTATCTGCAGAAAGCCACGCGGCTTTATTCCAGCCGGCTCATCCGCGTGGTGCAGGCGGATCTGGCGCGGCAGTTTCATGTCAACGTGCCGACGGTGACCGCGCAGTCGCGGGTCTGGTATAATCCGGACTTGAAGTCGCGGAATTACATGGTGCCCGGCGTCATGGGCATCCTGCTTCTGGTGACGACTACGCTGGTTACCAGCATGGCGCTGGTCAAGGAGCGGGAGGAGGGAACCATGGAGCAGTTGATGGTGACGCCGCTGCGTGGTGGTGAGATTATTTTGGGCAAGCTCCTGCCGTTTGTCGTCGTGGGTTTTGTCGAGCTTACCCTGACCCTGCCGGTGATGCTCTTTGTGCTCCAAGTGCCCTTTGCGGGCAGTTTTCTCATGCTCTATCTGGTGTCCGGACTCTTCCTCCTGACCACGCTTGGACTGGGATTGTTTGTCTCCACGCTCGTCAGGACCCAGCAGCAGGCGATGCTGTTCGCCACGTTTTTTGTGGCCATGCCGTTTGTGCTGTTGTCCGGTTTCATCTTCCCGGTTGAAAATATGCCGCCGTTGCTTGGCGCGGTGGCTTCGCTGATCCCCATGAAGTACTACCTGACCTGTGTGCGCGGCGTGTTCCTGAAAGGAGTCGGATTGGATGTGCTCTGGCGCGAAGCGCTGGTCCTGCTGGTCTGGGGCGTCGGTATCCTGGCGTTGGCAACTGCAAAATTCCACAAGCGGCTGGATTGACGCGGGGTTGGCCGCGCCGGCGCCTTTATTTGGCGGTGGCCGGCAGCACGCCTGAAATCACGCCGATAAAGTAGTACACGGCAAAACCGCACAGGCCGCCTGGCACGGCGCCAAGAATCAGACGTGTCACCATAACCGGGACTCCTCTCGTCTAGGTGCGCACGCGTCAGGTCCGACGTCTTGCCGCCTTCGCTTATGGGAGCTTGACAGGTTTGCAGAGGTTCTTTTTCTTGTTCGCAACCCGTCCGCACTGCTTGCAGATGAACTTGGGTTTGTCCACAAGTGTTGCGATGGCCTTGATATCCAGTTTGCATGAGCAGCACGTGAGGGAGCACAGCTTGTCAATTTCGCAGCATTTCTCTTTTGACTTTTTACCCATGGCATTCTCCTTGTTCGGCTTTAGCGGGATGTTGTGTCCGGCATGCCGCATGTTGTCGGGATTATATGCCCTTATGCATTGGCGGGCAATGTAAACTTCAAACCAATATCCGGGTTGATGTGATTCTCGAAGAACAGGCGGCCGGATCAACCGCGCAGGCTCCGGAGTTGGTCGGGTTGCAGCAGCCATTCCAGCACGCCCTTGCCGATCTCCGGTGTTTCGTCAAAAACAATGCAGGCGACGGACGCCTTCTTCATCTTGATGGCGCAATTCCCGCGGCCGCCGATCAGTTCCGAGATGATCATGGACACGTCCGGTATATGGCCGGTGATCAGCGCGGAATCGCCGGGACGTTGTTGGAGCCATTTGACGAGCTGGCCGGTATGGCTGTTGGGCCGGAGGAATTCGCACACTTCCACGGTTGCGTTTTCGCAGAGGACTTTGGCGGCAATTTCCGCGGTCTCCCTGGCGCGGACCAGCGGGCTGCTCCCGATATGATCAGGATGCACGCCAATGGCGGCCAAGCCTTCGGCCACCTGCCGGGTTTTGATCTGTCCCTCGGCGGAAAGCATGCGAGCGTCATCGGTCTTCACGCCCTGTTCGCCGATGTCAACCGCCGCTCCGTGCCGCATCACATATAATCGCATGTGTTCTCCTTATGTACACAAATTCTAAGCCATGTGGGAATGAATAGCAATGGTGCAAGCGCATGTGTGCAACCCCTGAATAAAATGGTGGAAAATGACGCGTGAACATGACAGGATGACCGCGTTATGACAACCAACCGGTATAATGTGATGTCTTATCGACGTTGCGGCAATAGTGGACTCAAGTTGCCCGCCATTTCGTTGGGGTTGTGGCAGAATTTTGGGCAGGTGGATTCCTTTGATACAGCCTGTGCCATGGTGCATAAGGCGTTTGAACTTGGGGTGACGCACTTTGACCTGGCCAACAATTATGGACCGCCCATCGGCGGTGCTGAAGAGTGCTTTGGTAATATTTTGAAGGCGGATTTGGCCGCAAACCGCGATGAGTTGATCATTTCCACCAAGGCTGGTTACACCATGTGGCCGGGGCCTTATGGTGATTGGGGGTCACGCAAATATCTGGTGGCCAGCCTTGACCAGAGCCTGCGGCGCATGGGGCTGGAGTACGTGGATGTTTTTTATCACCATCGTCCGGATCCGGAAACACCGCTTGAAGAGACCATGGCGGCGCTGGACCATGTGGTCCGTCAGGGAAAGGCGCTCTATGTGGGCATCAGCAACTATCGCGTTGAGGCGGCCACCCGTGCGTTCGAAATTCTGCGCCGGCTGGGAACGCCATGTTTGATCCACCAGCCATCCTATAACCTGTTTAACCGTTGGATTGAAGAAACCGGGTTGCTGGATTTGTTGAAAACTGCGGGGGTGGGGTGCATCGCGTATTCACCACTGGCGCAGGGGATTCTGGCCGGGCGCTACCTTCAGGGTATTCCTGATGATTCGCGCGCGACAAAAGCACATAGCTGGCTCAAGCGCGAGCAGGTGACGGCGGGCCGGATACTGGCTGCCACCGCGTTGCAGGAGATTGCCCGCAAGCGGGGGCAGACCCTGCCTCAAATGGCATTGGCATGGACCTTGCGCCGGCCGGAAATGACGTCGGCATTGATCGGCGCCAGTTCCCCGGCACAAATTGAGGAAAATGTGGCGGCCGTCCGGAACACGGATTTTGCCGTGGAAGAGCTCCAGGCCATTGACGCCATATGCGCCCGGGCAGGTGGTTGAAGAGTATGGTAACCACCACGGAACACCGTCTTTCAACCAGCGCCAGGATCATGGTGCTGGTTTCCATGCTGGCGCTTTATTTTCTGGCTTATTTCCAGCGGATCGGTGTGCCCGGCACCATTTTTGATGAGATCCAGCATGATTACCAGCTCAGTGCTTCTTCGGTCACGGGGCTCGGCGCGGTGTTTATCTGTGTCTATGCGTGGACGCAGCTGCTGGTCGGCATGGCGGCGGACCGGTTTGGCGGCGGGCGCACCTTGCTTTTCGGCAGCCTGATCATGACCTTGGGCGCGTTTCTTTTCCCCCTGACCCATGCCATGCCCACGCTTTATGCCACACGGCTTTTGATCGGGATCGGCTCCAGTTTCATCTATCTCAGCATTGTCAAGGAGGTGGATGTGCTGTTTGGCTCGCGGCATTTTGCCTCCATCATGGGTGGTGTGATCATGGTGGGCTTTCTCGGCAGCATTGCCGCCACGCTGCCGCTGGAGCGGGCCGTGAACGCCTGGGGCTGGCGCGCCTCATTTACCGGTGCGGCGGTGGTGACGGCGCTGGCGTTTCTGGCGGCCTGGTTTTTCCTGCGTCACATCCTGAAAACACCCCGCAAGCCGGTGGCTTTCCGTCCGGCAGGAATCTGGGAGGTGCTCCGCAATCCGGCCTGCCGTCCATTCTGGGTCTGCTGTGTGATCAATTTTCCGATCATGTTTGTGATCCAGAGCACATTGGGGAAAAAATTCCTGCAGGATGTCGCCGGCCTGAGTTCGTCCACGGCGGCCACGTTTATGCTGTGGATGGCCATTGTGTGCGGAATTGCGGCGCTAAGCGGTGGTTGGGCACTCCGGTTGACTGGCCAGCGCCGCAAGCCGGTCATGGTTGCCGCGACCGCCATGATCTTCGTGGCGGTGATCATGTTGCTGACGGGCGTGCTTTTCAAGGCGCCGGGTTGGTTCTTCCTGGTCGCCTACCTGTTGCTGGCGCTTGTCATGGTGGCCAGTTCAATAAATCTTGCCATGGTCAAGGAACTCAATCCGCCGGAGGTGATTGGTGTGGCCGCTGCTGTCCAAAACGGTATGGCGTATTTCGGGGCCAGCCTGTTGGGTTACTTTTCCGGTGTGATTCTTGGTCTCTTCCGCGCTCAGGCGCACGCCGGGCCCCATGGGATTATTTACCCGTCTGTCGCTTATGCCACGCTCTTTGCCGTGCTGGCCGGGCTGGCGCTGCTGTCGTTGCTGGTCGCCATCTTCCGGGTTCCAGAAACCAGCCGGCGCGTCATCACGATGGAAGAAATCGAACACGATATCCGCTAACTCAGTTTTTTCTGGATTATTTCGGCCGGGCAGCCGGTGATGAGGATGCGTTTGCGGCGGTCGTGTTCACCGGCGGTCAGCTCGATCTGGCGGCGGGGCAGATCCAGCGTATCGGCCAGGAATTCCAGCAGTGCTTTGTTGGCCTTGCCATCCACCGGTGGTGCGTTGAGCCGGATGCGGAGTTCATCGCCCATCATGCCGGCCGCTTCTGTTTTGGCCGCGCGCGGCACAACCCGGATGTTCAGCATGATGCCTTTCGATGTGGTCTGCAGCCAGCTCATGGGCTTCTACCTTTATAAAATTACAAGGAAAGGTCAACCATTGTTCCGTATGCATTTGCTTTGACGATCCACGACAAACCGGTATCATAATAAAAACAACAGGTTACCGCGTGCGACACGGTCGGAATACGGAAGGGAGGACGCAATATGATTGAAATTATCAAGGCGTCTGAGCGGCATTTTTCTGATTTCGGATGGCTGCAGACCTGCTGGCTGTTTTCGTTCGCCAGCTACTTTGATCCGCACAATATACAGTTTGGCGCACTGCGCGTGTTTAACGACGATGTGGTCCAGCCGGGCGAAGGATTCCCGACCCACCCGCATGAGGAGATGGAGATCATCACGATTGTGCTCGACGGGGAGATGACGCACAAGGACAGCATGGGCAACAAGGCGGTCATCAAGGCGGGGGACGTGCAGCGGATGTCCGCCGGGACGGGTCTCACGCATTCAGAGTTCAACCTGGCTGACAAGCCGGTCCATTTCTACCAGATCTGGATTTTTCCGGATGAGCCGGGGCTTGCCCCCTCGTACGACCAGAGGAACTACGATCCATCGCAATGGAAAAACCGCCTTTTGCCTGTCGCCTCCGGGCAAAGCATACCCGGGACGGTCAGCTTTCATACAGATGCGACATTGTACCGGTGTGATTTGGAAAAGGGCCGGAAGGTCGCTTTTAAAGGCACAGCTGGCCGCCGGATTTTTGTTTACCTCACGCAGGGCCGGCTGGGCGTGAATGGGCAACTGGTCAGGGAGAAGGATCAGGCGCGCATTGATAGTGACGAGCCGCTGGTGATCGGGGCGAACCAGGATTCCTCGTTCATCATGATTGACGTTCCGTCGTGCAAGGGATGGGGCTATGACGAAAAGACTTTGCGCGGCGCAAGGAAATAACATTCACGCCATTGGTGCGATACACGTGTCTGGCGTGGCTACTCTTTGATGGCTTTCTGGACCGCTTCGCTGATCTCCGGGCTTTCCGGTTTCGTGCGGCTGCCGAAACGCGCCAGGACCGTGCCATTTTTCGAGATCAGGAACTTGTTGAAGTTCCATGATATCTCGCCGTCGAATCCGGGGTTCGTCGCTTTTTCGGTGAGGAATTTGTAAAGCGGATGCTTGTCATCACCCTTGACCGATATCTTGGCGAACATGGGGAAGGTGACCCCGTAGGTCAATGTGCAGAACTTTTTGATTTCAGGATCTGTCCCGGGTTCCTGGCCCATGAAGTTGTTGGCCGGGAAGCCCAGTATCACGAACCCGGAATCCTTGTGCTGTTCGTAGAGCTTCTGTAGCCCGTCATACTGGCCCGTGAAGCCGCACCGGCTGGCCACGTTCACGATCAGCAGCACCTTGCCGCGGTAGGCCGCGAGCGTTGTGTCTTTGCCGTCGATGTCTTTCACCGCGATGTCGTAGATGTTTGTCGCCATGACGCCACCACCTTTCACGGATGTCACCATAAAGCCCGCTGTTTAAATCATCGCCGCTGCGGTTGTTATCCATTTCGCCTTTTGCATGGCGCGATCCTCTTTTCGTGTATTTCGCGCATTTCGTAGTTAAAACTCTTTCTCCTTATGCAATCCTGTCCATCCTGTCTTCCGTGGTGAGTCTTTTATCCGTATCTGAAACTTGGCGGGCTTTGCGCCTTTGCGAGAAAAACTCTTCTCTCCCTTTTCGCGTCCTTTAGTGCATTTCGTAGTTAATGCCCGGTCTGAAATCTGTCTTTTGAAATTATTTTTTCACGTCCGGCGTCTTGTCCAGTGTAATGCCTTGCGCTTCCATCAGTGTGACATACTTGGCAGGGTTGGCTTTGAGGATTTTCATGCACGAGCGGCAGCAGACGTAGATGCGCTTGCCCTGGTAGTCCACGAAAAGGCGTTTATCGATCTCGTTGCCTTTCATGATCGGGCAGGTGGTCTGGGTTTTGATTGCGGCGACTGCTGCCGGCGCACTCGGCACTGCCGTGTCGGCTGCAAACAGAGGCGTGGCAAATGTTGCGGTCAAGATTACGGCGGCTACGATGGTCATCTGTCCTGTTTTTTGCATGACGTGCTCCTTGTTTTGATGCAGTCTTTTGTACATTTCGCGCATTTCGTAGTTAAAGCTCTTCCGCACCTATCCGTGCCATCCGTCTTATCGGTGGTCAATTCTTTATTCTGAATCCTATCTTGCTGTGTCCATCTGTGTGATCAGTGGGCAATTCCTTCCGTCTCCGGCCTTCAGCCTCTGCGTCCCTGAGGGACGACTGGACTGGTGAATTGGTGCTACTGTTTTCAAAATACACGGTTGTTGATGAAATTCAAGCTGAATCTCACATTCTGGCGCGTGTGTTCCGCCTGCCACGCGGCAGGTAAGCTGGTGTCTGTCGGGGTGGGGTGTGGCATTTGCTTAGAATGGCAAGACTCGTCAGGGTGGGGCCGCTATCCGCCCTGCCCGGTGACCGCACCTGACGTCAACGTCACGCAGCAGGGGCGCGATTAGCGACGTAAAGTGGAGGCGTTGGTTGGGCTCCTTTTCATTCAAACTGGTACGGCAAGCTCTGGTCGAACGCCCTCTGTTTTTCAGGATTTAGCTTGCTCCGCAAGACCCGTGTCGTGAATGCGCCCTTGACCTTTCCATCCTGAACAATCATCCAGTCCGAAATTTGATCGCGACTGACAATGATCGGCTGCTTGAACCGCAGGTTCTTGATGAACTTCGGCTCGTCTGCGAGAACACCCCTGAATGTGTTGCCTTCCGCAATGAGATCAGCCACCCACATGTGTTCTGAATTTTCACCTTCCACAAAACGCGCTTTCACCAAGAGGTGGCGATCTCCGGTTGTCGGCGTCTGCAAGGCGACGACAAAGGAAGGCAATGTCTCCCGCGCCTTCTGGATGGCCGCATCCATTTCCGGATCATTGTCGGGCACAGCGGTGACCCGTTCGAGCGGCGAAGTCGTCGTGCCTCGCCGCATGAGAAGGAAAGCGGCTCCAGCCAGTACTAGTATCATCCCTATGATTAAGATCTTCATTCGGTTGCCCACGACACAAATCACCGTTTCTGAGACCGCGCAGCGGGATCAGAATACGGTGCGTTTGTTGGTTGGGACTCCTTGATCAAGGGTTCCAAAGCCTTGTCCATGACAATGCGGTACTCCAGGGCAGATGCCCTTTCAAAGGTGCCGCCGACACACTGACTTGCGTTCGTTTGCGGCGCCAACGCAGAGTTCAAGGTTGTCCTTTCCATAGTGAACTGCGCTGTCCAGTTCGTGGCGAACGTGATTGTCTGCCTGTCGTTTCTCTTTCCCGCTCGGGGACCACTACCCCTGTCCGAAAGCGAAAGGCCCCACTCGCCGTAGATCGGATCAACTGTTCCGGATCGGTCGCCTCCCGAGAAGCTCGTCATCCACTTGTTTGCATCATCGCATATCCGCAGAGCATACCCGATGCGTCCCGGTCCCGGTGATTCGATTATGACCCGGTACACAGCACCGGTTTCGGCCCGTGCAGTAGACAGCATACCGGCAGCAAGAGCCACAATGACAATCCTTCTCATCATCTCAGTCCCAACAGTATTATTAGCCTTACTTCAGGACTTCTGAAATCCGGCCTAGGTTCAACGGAACGATACGATTGACCATGGGGACCGTCAACCAGAAAACAGGTTGCCGCGCAGAAACTTCAGCGGTGTATATGGGTTTGCGATTTGACGCGAAGTAGATTTTTGAGCGGACTGAAATAGGCTTTATACGGGACGTGGGTGGATGGAGGTGGGAATATCTGCGCAAAGCCTGCTTGACGGGATGGCATGGAGGAATGTGTCAATAAAAAATCTCAACTTTTTCGTGTTTCATTTGGTTTCAGCGTGTTTCACATGGTTGAATTAACCCGCCATGCGGCCCGCTCCGGCCTTGTGTCCCTGGATATGGGTGTATGATCGTCCCGTTGCGTGACAGGGTGTCATGTGACCAGCACAAGGAGGAATGTCATGAGTCGTATCGGCAAGATTGCGCGGTTGCCGCGCGAGGTCCGGGAGCAGTTGAACTACCGTCTTGAGGAGGGGGCGCTGGGAATCGAGCTGGTGGATTGGCTGAATAAACAGCGGGCGGTGAAGGCCGTCCTGAAGGCGGAGTTCGGCGGGCGGGAGATCAGCGAGCAGAACCTGTCGGAATGGCGGCAGGGCGGTTTTGTGGAGTGGCAGAAGCACCGTGAAGCCCTGGCCTATGCCGGTGAACTGGCGGAGCGGGCGAACGATGTCGGCAGGCAGACCGGCGGGTCGCTGGCGGACACCCTGTCGCCGCTGCTGGCCGCGCGGTATCTCGCCATCCTGGAGTCGCTGCCGGCCACGGATATCCGGAATGTGGAGGATTGGAAGCGGCTGCGCGAACTGGGCAGCGAGCTGGCCGCGCTGCGCAAGGCTGACCACAGCGCCGGCCGGCTGAAAGTCCTCCGTGACCGGTGGTGACAAGGGGGTGGCCATGACCCGGAAATCAAACCTGATCAAACCTAATCCGACTAAATCAAACCAAATCAAACCTGTTTTTTTTTGACAAGGGGCCACTAGCGTCCCACAGGGACGCAGAGGCTGAAGGTTGGAATGAAAGAAATTCGATCCCGAAAAATCGAAAATGCCTTGAAGCAAAAAGGAACGGAAATGTCTGGTTTTCCTAACAGTCTAACCGCCTACAGCCTATCAACCTGCATCCTATGGGATGCTACTGACAAGGGGCCATTCCGTGGTGTGGGGATGATGTGTGGAACCTGTCTCAAAATTGTTTTGAACCATGATGGCCTGGGTTTTCGTGCCGCAGTCCGTTGCGCCGGTGCTGCTGGAAAAAATTGCTTTTTGTGTGCGATGTGTAAAGATGATGGGGAACTGGAAAAATGGAACAATACCACGGCTTGAATTGTCGTTTATGCAGGAGTGCAGTTGACATGGAAAATAATCTATCTGGCCGGATAACGGCCGGGATATTGCGGCGGACCGTCAGGCAGTCTTTTACGCAGGCCGTGGTGGGTTCGATCTATGCCGCATCCACCGGCGGCATGTTTTTGATCGGCTATGCGCTGGCGCTTGGCGCCACGGATGCGCAGATCGGGCTAATGAGCTCCATTCCGATGCTGTGCATTGGCGTTCAGCTTGTTGCCGCGGCGCTCGTGGAGCGGGGCGTCAGCCGGCGTCGGATGACCTTTGTGACGGCTGTGCTGAATGTCGCGGGATGGGGGCTGATTATCCTGATTCCGTATGTGTTTGCCAATGCCGCCTCGGCCGTCAAGGTGTCCCTGCTGATTGGTATCATCACGGTGGTCACGTTTTTTGCCTACATATCCGGCAATGCGCGCGGCAGCTGGGTGGGTGATTTGATTCCGGAACGGTTTAGGGGCACATTCTTTGGCCGGATGGCCATGTATGGGGGCATTGCCGGCACGCTGTTTGCGCTCATCGAGGGCGCTTTTCTGGATGTGATCAAACAGCACGGGATGGGTGCATTTAGCTTGCTGTTCGGCTTTGGTATGATTTTCGGATTGATCAGCGCCTTTCTGTTTCTGCCGCAGCCGGAGATGCCGCTGAAAGAACATAAAGATGCGGGCAGTCTTTGGAAAATGGTCCGCGAGACGTTTGCCAACCGCCAGTTCATGATGCTGGCAATGTTTACCACATTATGGTCCTTGCAGGGCGTGGCCGGTCCGTTCTATGCCACCTACCTGTTGCGCGACCTGCATATGTCTTTTCTCGGTGTCGGGATCTTGAATGCGAGCGGCGCATTGTCATTCCTTTTGTCAGGCCCTGTCTGGGGCCGGATCGTGGACCGCTGGGGGTGCCGGCCGGTGATTACCGCGTGCAGCACGGTGTTGGCCCCATTCCCGCTGGTCTGGATGTGGATGGACACGCCTGCCAGGGTGTATTCCGTGATCCCTTATATGAATTTAATCGGGGGCTTCCTGGTGGGTGGTGTCAGCGTGGGGTTGAGCACGCTGGTTTACAAGGTGACCCCCAAGGCGGGGCGGTCGGTGCAGCTTGCGGTGTATTCAATCATTGTGGTGATGTTGGCCGCGCCCATGCCGGCCCTGGGTGGACACCTGTCGGACTGGTTGCACGCCTTTGGATTGCCGCGCGACCTGCGCTATACCTTCTACCTGTCCAGCCTGTTCATCCTGCTTTCCGCCATTGCATCGCGCAAGATTGTCGAACCGGGTTCGCGGTTGGCGCGGCATATGATCCGGTCGTTGGGCAACCAGTGGCTGGCGCCGGTGCTGCGCTGGCTGGAATAAGAGCCTATCCGAAAACTCACTGGGCCTTGCCCGCGGCGGGTGGCATGTCTTTTCGCGTCGGGCGGCGTTGTCTGTTCGGGGGAAAGACCGCTTTGGGTATATTCCCCCGAATATCCGCCTTGCCCGGCACGAAAACTCATGCCATCATGGTTCCAGTGGGTTTTCGGATAGGCTCTAAATCTTGAACGGGTTGCATGAAGATGTAGACTGATCCAGTTGCGGAATTTGGTAAACAAAGCAAAAGGAGGTCGTCATGGAATCATCTGAAACGCCTGCAGGACAAGGAACGAAGAAGTGGGATGCTTTTACGGCTGTCCGGTGGTGTGATCAGGCGCTGGCGTGGGCGAATCGTGTGATGACCGCGGCGCGCTATGAGTCCTTGGAGTCACAGGTGGAGAGGCTCGGGCATTACGCGCTGATTGCGGCCGCGGCGCTCGGCTTGATCTATGGGATTGTGGCCGCCTTCAAATGGGATCAGCTTTCCCCTTTTCTGATGGGCATCGCATGGCTTCCGTGTGTGGGCGTGGCGCAGTACGCGGCCTTCAAGTTTTCGTCCACCTCGCGGGGATTGATCAAAACCTCCGGCAGCCAGTTGTCCTCGCAATCTTTCCTGGTCTGCCTTGCGCTCTGGAGTTTGATTCTGGGCATTATCACGCTGGTGGGGTTCACCTATATGGCCATTAGAATGGACTCGTTCTCCTCTTTCGGGACGGGCGTCGGCGCGTTCGTGATCTTTGAGCTGGTGGTGTGGCTGTGCCTGAATCCCGCGCTGCTCAACATCGATATTATTCCGGCCTCGACCGCAGGGGAGGAAGCCATCGGCGTCATCACCTTCTTCATGAAGACCCTGCTGCGTCTGGTGCCCATCGCGTTCGGCGTGGGCGTCATCATCGGCGATGTTGAAATCATCGCGGCCATCATCCGGTTGTTCCGTGGTCAGGAGTATTCAATGCTGGGCGTGACATCATCCGCCTGGATGGTGCTCGGTTCCGCGGCGTTGCCGCTGGTCGGATACATCTTGTTTGTTCTCAACTATCTCGTGCTGGACATCATCCGCGCCATCCTGTCCATCCCGGGGAAACTGGATGTTATCGGCAGGAAGTGAGTGCGGTCGCGCCGGACAGGCGCGGATCCGTGCCGGACAGGTTGTATTCAAGGAGTGTCATATGGCAGTTAAAAAGCAGAAAATCCGGATCGGCTGGGCATCTTGCGATATTACCCCCAGTCAAAAAACAACGTTGTGTGGCCAGTTTCACACCCGTGTTTCCAAGGGGGTGCTGGACCCGGTGACCGCCACGGCATTGGCGCTGGAATCCGCAGACCACAAGACGCGGACGATCCTCATCTCGATTGATGCGGCCTTTGTTGCGGATTACACCCGCGCGCGGTTTGACAAGGCGGTCAGGCGTCTGTTGCCGGATGTGCCCGCGGAAAATATTGTCATCCATGCGACGCACACGCATACTGCGCCCACGCAGCCCTGCTATTTTATATTTCAGGATGTGCCGGACAAGACGGTCATAAAGCCGGCGGCGTATGGCCGGTTCCTGGCGCAGCGGTTGGCGCGGCTGGCGGTGGCGGTCTGGAAAAAGAGGGCGTGGGGCGCCGTGGCCTGGGGCTATGGCCAGGCGGTCGTCAGTTATAACCGGCGCGCGGCGTATATGGATGGTTCCTCCGTCATGTATGGCGCGACGAATGACCCCATGTTCTCCCATATGGAAGGCCACGAAAACCATGCGGTGGATATGCTGTTCACCTATGACGTGCGGCATCAGCTGACCGGCATGATGCTGAATGTGCCCTGTCCTTCGCAGTGTACCGAACATCTGGAAGTGGTTTCGGCGGATTACTGGCATGAGACACGGGTTGAACTGCGCCGGCGGTTTGGCGAGAAGCTGTTCGTCCTGCCGCAGTGCGGGGCGGCGGGTGATCTTTCGCCGCATCTGATGATCAACCGTGCCGCACAGGCGCGCATGTTCCAGCTCAAGGGGCTGATGAAGGATGCACGCAGTTTTGACATGGCGCAGCGCCAGGAAATTGCCCTGCGCATTGCGCAGGCGGTTGCGGAAGCCCTGCCGGCCTGTGCGCACGACATCCGCGATCAGGTGGAACTGGCGCATGCGTACAGCCTGCTGCAGATTCCCTTGCGTAAGTTGACCCCGGCGGATGTCCGTGTCTGTGAGGAACGCATCGGGTTCTTCACGCAGGAGGTTGCGAATTTTGCGCGCAGGCGGGTGAGCCCGTTCAATGTCGGGCATTCGTCATGCATCGGCCAGCGCGGCTATTACCAGCATGAGCTGGAGCTGCATCGCGCGATGGAGGCCGGCCGGGTGCCGCCGATGCCGGTGCATCTGCATGCGGTCCGCATCGGCGACATGGCGGTGGCCACCAATCAATTTGAGTATCTGTTGGATTTTGCGGAACGCATCAAGGCGCGCAGCCCGGCGGTCCAGACGTGTGTGGCGCAGCTGGCCGGGGAGGGCACCTATCTGGCTACGGAACGCGCGGAGCGCGGCGGCGGCTATGGCGCCTGGTTTGCCAGCACGGCGCTTGACCACCATGGTGGTCAGCAGATTGTCGAGGAGTCGTTGCGGCAGCTGGCCGGCCTTTGGCGGTGATTCTCCGCCATGCCCAGCCGCCTTTTTTAGTGATGACGGATTGATTTGTGCCCGGAAACCAGATACCTTTTCCAGCCTAACAACACGGAGTCATGCGGATGAAACCTGAATTGATTGTGGCTTTGGATGTGCCGTCGGCAAAAGACATTCCCGGCATTGTCGGGAGTTTGCCGGCGGAACTGGGCTATTACAAGGTGGGGCTTGAAATTTATACGGCGGAAGGGCCTGCCGCGCTCGTGTATCTCAAGGAACACGGCAAGCACGTTTTTCTGGACTTGAAACTGCACGACATTCCCCGCACCGTGGCGCGGGCCGTGACGGCGGCGGCACAGCTGGGCGTGTCGATCCTGACGGTGCATGCGGGCGGCGGGCGCGAGATGCTGAAGGCGGCCGCGCAAGCCGCACGTGATGCCGGGCCGCGGGCGCCCAAGCTGGTGGCCGTCACAACCCTCACTAGCTTGGCGGAAAATGATTTGCGCGAACTCGGTGTGACGCGCTCGTTGCAGGAGCATACGCTGGCGTTGGGTGAACTGGCAATTGCATCCGGAATTGACGGGCTGGTCTGTTCGCCGCTGGAAGCGCGTGCATTCAGGGACCGGCTGGGGCCGGCGCCGATTTTGATCACTCCGGGTATCCGGCCCTCCGGCGCGGATATGGGCGACCAGAAGCGGATTGCCACGCCTGCGATGGCCGTCACTGCGGGCGCGACGTTCCTTGTCGTGGGCCGGCCCATTCTGGATGCGCCGGATCCGGCGGCGGCGGCATGGGCGGTGTTGAAAGAGATGCGATCCGCAGCGCCGGCATGATCGTTGAGGAAAGGATTTTCCACCACACATGACACATAAACAGCGATTTTTAAATATGTTGGACCGGCAGCCGGTGGATCTGCTGCCTTATGGTGACGGGTTGTGGACGGAAACCAAAGAGCGGTATATCCGCGAAGGCCACCTGCGCGAAGGCGATGACCCGGTCCAGCATTTCGACATGAGCTACCGCTTTCCGGAATGGATGAGCAGCGTGGCGGACATGGATTTCCAGGAGCAGATCCTTGAAGAGACCGATGAAACCGTGCTTAAGCTCAACGGAAACGGCGCGAAGCTGCGTTGGTTCAAGAAACGCTCCGGCACACCGGAGCATGTGGACTTTATCGTGCAGGATCGCGCCGGCTGGGAAAAGCTGATCAAGCCGCACCTGACCTTCCTGGACCGGCGGAGGCTGCCGTTTGAAAACTACCGCAAAATGCGCAAGCAGACCGCGGATGAAGGACGCGCTTTTGCCTGGGGCGGCATTGCGCCGTTTGAACAGATGCATCCGGTGTGCGGCCATGAGTATCTGCTGATGGGCATGGCGCTTGATCCGGATTGGGTCAAGGACATGGTCATGACCTATGCGGATTTCACGATCCGCCACCTGGACACGTTGTTCCGCGAGGAAGGGCTGCCCGATGTGTTCTGGTTCTATGAAGATCTGGGCTTCAAGGAGAAGCCCTTCATGTCGCCGGCCATGTATGAGGAGATCCTGGAGCCGGGTCATAAAAAACTTTTTGATTACGCGCACTCCCTGGGCCGCAAGGTGATCGTGCATTCCTGCGGTTTCGTGGAGCCGCTCGTGCCGGGCCTGGTCCGCGCCGGCATGGACTGCCTGCAGGCCATGGAGGTCAAGGCCGGCATGGATATGCTGCGGCTGGCCCGGCAGTTCGGAGGCAAAATCACCTTCTGCGGGAATATTGATATCCGCATCATCGCTTCCAATGATCACCGCAAGATTGATGAAGAGCTGCGCAGCAAGGTGCTGCCGGTTTTGAAGATGGGTGGCGGATTTATTGTGCGGTCGGACCACACGGTCCCGCCGGATGTGGATTATGACACCTTGCGGTATTTTTTTGAGCAGGGTAGCCGTCTGGCAAAAGAAGTCTGGGGTTTGTGAAATCAACGATGAACAAGGAAAAGATGATCATGAAAGAAAAGAAAGCGGCAACATTTTCATTGTGTGACCTGAATGCGCACAAGCTGACACACCGCAACCGCCTGGCGCCGCGCGCGTACTTTTTCTCCTGTACGGACCGGGACGCCGCGCAGACGTTTGAACGCGGGCTTTCCGGCCGCTACCAGCTGCTGAACGGGCAATGGCAGTTTTGTTTTGTGTCCAATCCGGCTGAGGCTCCCGCTGGTTTTGAGCAGCCCGAATTTAACGCGGCCGGTTGGGCCGGCATCACCGTGCCGTCGCATTGGCAATATCATGGCTATGGCTATCCGCACTACACGAATCTGATTTATCCGTTCCCGGTCGAGCCGCCGAAAATCCCCACGGAAAATCCGACCGGCTGCTACCGCCGGAATTTTGAAATCCCCGCCAGTTGGGACGGGCAGCAGATTCTCCTGCGGTTTGAGGGCGTGGAGTCTGCCTTTCATGTCTGGCTGAACGGGCAGGAAGTCGGCTTCAGCAAGGGAAGCCGTATTCCTGCGGAGTTCGATATCACTGCTCTGCTCAGGCCGGGATCCAATATGGTGGCGGTGCGGGTGAGCCAGCTGTCGGACGGCAGCTATCTGGAAGACCAGGACATGTGGCGCCTGGCCGGCATTTTCCGTGATGTGGCGCTGGTGGCCCGGCCGAAAGTGCATGTCGGTGATTTTTTTGTGCAGACCAAACTGGATACCGGCTATGGCGATGCGGTGCTGGAAATCAATGCCGTGGTGCGGAATCTCACGGATAAAAATGTTGGGGACGGCAAGCTTGAGCTGGCATTGCTGGATGCGGATTTGAAAATCGTATGGCAGGGCGGGGCGGCGGTCAAGAATGTGCCTGCGGACAAGCAGGCCTCCTGCATATGCCGCGCGAAGATCGCGCAGCCGCGCAAGTGGTCGGCTGAAGATCCTTATCTCTATTCGTTGTACATCACCTTGAAGCAGGGGGATGCGGTGGTTGAAGTCATCCCCTGCCGGGTTGGATTCCGTACGGTGGAGCTGAAAAACGGCAATTTGCTGGTTAACGGCGTGGATGTGATTTTTCGGGGTGTGAACCGTCATGACCATCATCCGGATGCCGGGCGTGCGGTGCCCTTTGATGCCATGCTGCAGGATGTGTTGCTGATGAAAACGCATAATGTGAACGCAGTGCGTACGTCACATTATCCGAACGATCCGCGTTTCCTGGACCTGTGCGACCAGTACGGCCTGTATGTGATTGATGAATGCGACCTGGAAACCCACGGGTTTGGGCATGCTTGCAACAAGACGGAATACCTGAGCGACAACCCGGACTGGGAGATCCCGTATCTGGACCGGATGCAGCGCATGGTTGAGAGGGATAAGAACCACCCTTGCATTGTGATGTGGTCCATGGGCAACGAGTCCAAATTCGGCTGCAACCACCGCGTGATGGCCGCTTGGACGCATCGGCGTGATCCATCCCGCCTGATCCATTATGAAGGCGATTACAACGTGGAAGTTTCCGATGTGTACAGCACCATGTACACCCCTGTGGAAGGGATCATCAAGATTGCCAAATCCAAAAAGCATCCAGGCAAGCCGTTCATCCTGTGTGAATATGCCCATGCCATGGGCAATGGGCCCGGCGGTCTGACCGAGTATGTCGAGGCGTTTTACAAGTACCGCCGGTTGCAGGGCGGTTTCATATGGGAGTGGCTCGACCATGGGGTGCGGACCCGCACCAAGGATGGCAGGGAGTTCTTTGCGTATGGAGGTGACTTCAATGACTTCCCGAATGATGGTAATTTTGTCATGGATGGGTTGGTATTCTCCGACCGGCGTCCCTCGCCGGGGTTGATTGAATACAAAAAGGTGATTGAGCCGGTGCAAAGCGCGGCCATTGATCTGGCGGCCGGCAAGATCCAACTGCAGAGTCGTTATGATTTTGTTTCATTGGCCCATCTGCGGCTGAATTGGTCGGTCATGGCGGATGGTGAACTTGTCCAGCAGGGCAGCATGCCGCTGCCTGCCGTGCCCGCGCGGAAACAACAGGTCTTGGATGTACCTTACACCCTGCCTGCCGTTGTGCGGCCGGGCGTGGAGTATTGGTTGAACCTGAGCTTTGCGTTGGGGACGGACACCTCCTGGGCCGGGGCCGGCCATGAAGTGGCGACCGCGCAGTTCCTGCTGCCGGTCAAAAAAGCGCCGGCAAAAATCAGGGCCGCGGGATTCGACGCGCCAAAGTGCGCCGTTGCCGGGACCGAGCTGGTGGTGGCCGGCAATGATTTCCGCATTCTCTTTGATACTGTGCGAGGTTCGATCAAGCAGTGGGACTATGCCGGGCAGACGATGGTCACCGCAGGCCCACAGCTGAATTTGTGGCGTGCGCCCACGGATAATGACCGCGGGTTTGAGGGCGTCGCCGGCAATTGGATGCGCATCCGCCTCAACATGCTCAAGCATCGCACCGAATCTATGACATGGCGGCAGTTGAAGAACGGGGTGGTGGAGGCTGTTGTTGAAACCCGGGCGGGAACGACCGGCTTGATGATGGGATACCAGTGCCGGTATGTCTACCGGATTCTTGGGTCAGGCGATGTTATGCTTGAGGTGCAGGGGACACCGGAAGGTAATTGGACGAAAAATCTGCCGCGCATAGGGTTGACCATGCAGGTCAAAGGATTTATGAACCATGTTGCCTGGTATGGGCGCGGACCCGGGGAGAACTATCCGGATTCCGCGCGCGCGACGCGCGTCGGGGTGTTCAAGTCCACGGTGGACGAAATGTTGACGCCCTATAGCTATCCGCAGGAAAACGGCAACCGCATGGATGTGCGGTGGGTTGCGTTGACCAACCTGCGCGGGGCGGGATTGCTGGCGGTGGGACAGCCGACATTGAACTTCAGTGCGCACTATTTCACGGCTGAAGATTTCAGGACCGCATTCCATCCTTATAATCTGGTCAAGCGTGAGGACATCACGCTGAATCTGGACTACCGCCAGCGCGGGTTGGGGTCGGCCAGTTGCGGACCTGATGTGTTGCCGGCTTATGAGCTGGCGCCGGAAGCGTTCACGTTCAAGCTGCGGCTGCGTCCGTTTTCACGCGATGCGGTCTCGCCGATGGCATTGTCCAGACAGGTGTTTGACGTGGAATAGGTGGGCTGATCCTGAACCTGATATCTGGGCCTTTTATAAAGGGCATGCGATGAATGTCAGCCATTTGCCGCAGGTGTGCCGGTTGTTGGAGTCCGCCTATAAAAAAACGGCAGCGCCGATTGTGGACTTGATCCAGACGCAGGGCGCCAGCCCTTTCCATATTCTGGTGGCCACCTTGCTGAGCGCGCGGACCAAGGATCAAACCACGGCGGGCGCGATTGCCCGCCTGTTCAAGGTGGTCAAGACGCCGGCCGACCTGAGTAAAATTCCGGTGGCGCAGCTGGAAAAACTGATTTTTCCGGTTGGCTTTTTCCGCGTCAAGGCACGGCACCTCAAACAAATCCCGGATGTGCTGGATCGTGAATTTCAGGGAAGGATTCCGGATGCCATTGACGATCTTTGCCGGTTGCCGGGCGTGGGGCGTAAAACTGCCAATCTGGTGGTTGCGCTTGCGTTTGACAAACCCGGCATTTGTGTGGATGTGCATGTGCACCGCATCAGCAACCGGTTGGGGTTGGTGCGGACAGATAGTCCATTGAAAACGGAAATGGCGTTGCGCGCCCTCTTGCCTCGCTGCTATTGGAAACGCTGGAACCGCTTGCTGGTGGCTTATGGTCAGACGACATGCACCCCTGTGCGGCCGCACTGCTCGGACTGCTGTCTCGGATTTTGTTGTGCCCGCTGTGGGGTTGTGGCAGCACGTTAGGTTTCGGGATCAGGATCCGCCAAACGCCAGCATGAGAAGTAGGGGCAAGATGAACATAATGGTCAGGGCAATCAGGATCCCGATGAGCTTCGGCCTCATCATTTGCCGGTAATTGTAGGCTTTAACCGCTGCAAACCCCAATATGATGACCACAATGGTGTTGATGATGAAAATGAGCACTGCGATATTGCGAAAAACACCTTGCATGATTCAACCTGCTCTGTTTTCTTGTTCCTCGTCCTTCTGCTAACTGGCACCCCCGGCGTGGTTCGAACACGCGACCGACGGATTAGAAATCCGTTGCTCTGTCCAGCTGAGCTACGGGGGTAAAACCGCGTGGGTATATTGTCGGAAAAGGTAGCCCCATGACAAGTGGTTTTATTTGATTCGCGTATATAATGATGTTTTACAGCATGGCCTCCGGCTCAAAACCGCAGATAGGCTGTAGCCTTGAGCAGCAGCCCGTGGGTCGGGTTGCCGATATCTGCCATTGACCGCAGCCGTGCATGCCCCGCGCGATGTTTGAGTATGCGGTCTGCCGCCACCAGTCCAAGCCCCGGCACACGTAAAAGCGACTGTCGATCGGCATGGTTGACATCGATTGGGAAGAACTCCGGATGCAGCCTCGCCCAATGTTCTTTGGGATCCCACCGCAATGATAGGCGGTCATGGGCATCAAAAGGGATTTCATCATCGGAAAAACCATATTTGCGCAAAAGAAAATCCACCTGATACAACCGGTGCTCGCGCATCAGCAGTTCCGCATTGCTGTCTGTTGAACGTTCGCCGGGAAGGCCGGGCGCACCCAAGCCGCGTTGGTAGGCGCTGAAGTAAACTCGGTCCAGCCCGAGTTTGCGGTAGAGTCCGCCGGTGTAATGCACCATTTCCCGGTCCGTTTCATCCGAGGCGCCCACCACAAACTGTGTGGTTTGTTTCACCCGTGAATAGCGCATGCCCGGCGCAGTCAGCCGGCTGATTGTCTGCAGGGGGTGGATGATATCCGCCAGATAGTTTTTTCGTGCCGACAGCCGGGTGAAATGCTGTTCGCCAGCGGTTTCAATATTGAGCGATACAGCGCTGGCCAGCGACACCGCCTTTTCAATGGCGGCGTCCGAAGCGCCGGGAATGATCTTGAGGTGGATATAACCCCGGAAGGCATGCTGGCGCCGCAGCAGTTCCGCCGTGGCGGTGAGCCGATCCATGGTGTTGTCCGGCGTGCCGATGACGCCGCTGGACAGAAACACCCCGAATGCCTTGCCCTCGCGCCAGTAGTTTACAAATGCCTGCGCGGTTTCTTCCGGCGTGAGCGTGGTGCGCGGCGGATCCCGTTCCGCCCGCAATGGACAGTACCGGCAATCATTGGAACAGACATTGGTCATCAGGGTCTTGAAGAGGATGGTGCGGCCGCCGCCGGGCATGGCCACCGGATACAGCCATTTGTCTTCCGTGGAACGGCGGCGATGGCCCGAGGCAGGCGTAGCGCATGCGCAAGCTAGATCATACTGTGCATCGGCCGCCAGCATGGCCAGTTTGTCTTGCACATCGGGTGTTTGACGGATGAATGGCATATAAATTCCCTGCAAAGATAATAGTCTTTTTCAGTATGTGACACAAGTAGCGTGTGGAGATGCAATCAGCGATAAAATAGAGTTTTATTGTTTGTGTAGCGAATGCAGGATGCCTTGTTTTTCGCGGCGCAAATAATTTCTGAACGTCCGGCCTTGTTCCATCTTGCATCTGTGTCCACCGGTGTGATCTATGGGCGGTTTTTTCTTTCCCTGCTTGGACCATGCTTCGGTGTCGGACGGATCAATGATCACACGAATTTGCTAGTAGACGTCTTCCGATTTGTTTTAATATCAAAAACATCTTAGTTGAAATTGGAGACACGATGAGTACACGGGTGGCAGAGGCCAGCCATGGTGCGGTTTTTGTTCAATGCGGCGCTGTTCAGAAGAAACTTCTGACCGTGGGCGTCGCCGTGCAGGGCGCGGTGGCGCCGCTGGCGGATTCCGGCTGGCTGGCGTTGCAGGTGCAAACCGGTGAACAGGGACTGTGTCGTCTTCTCAATGAAGAGTTTTCCGGGGTTGTGGTCGCCTCATCGCTGCCGGATATGGCGGCGGCTTGTTTTTTGCGTGAGGCGCGCAAGATATGGCCATGGACGACGCTGCTTGTATGGCGTGATAAGGGTCAACCGGCGTTGGAGGCTGTAGACATCGCAGGGACGTTGCAAGTGTCCGGATCGCTCGACTGTGAGGAATGGTTGCATGCGATTGAGGATGCGTGGCAACATGGCGAGCAAGTGGTCCAGCAAAATTCGATGATTCCCGTTTCCTCCCAAATCCGGCAGCTGCACGCCTTTGGCGAAGCCTCGCACTTTGTGTTGAATGACACCACTCTGGAGGAATCCTTTGCGCATATGGCCCTGATCCTGCGCCGGGCATTTGGCGCGGATGTTGTGGGTGTGCTTTTCAATGGCGGCGAACAGTTTGGGTGTACGATCCAATCGGGCGCGGTTCTGCCAAATGCCTATGTCAACCGGATGACCGGCGTGTTGAACGCCCGATATGGCGAACTGACGGGGCGGACAAATGGAAAAACAGTTGTGCCGGATGTGCGGATGATCGGAGCCGGGAACTCTGGGGCCTTGGATATTTCTGGCCCCATGATGACCGTGCCGCTGTTTATGGCGGAAAGAATCTGCGGCGTGATGGTTCTGGCCTCGGCGCGGGCGGATCCTTTTTCGCTGACTGAACAATCGGTATTCTGCCACAGTGCCAATCAATTGACCGCTGCTTACGAGGTGTTCCAGCAATCGCGCCGCATGGCTACGAGGGATCCGCTCACCGGCCTTTACAACCGCTGGATGCTGGATGAGGCGATGCAGCAGTCCTGGATGCTGTGCCGGCGCAATGGCCAGCCGTTGAGCATGATTGTGTTGGATGTGGATGATTTCAAAACGCTCAACGACCAGTATGGGCATTTGACGGGTGACGCCATTCTCAGGGAGGTTGCATCGCTGGTCCATGATTCCATCCGATCTTCCGATATCGCCGCGCGGTTTGGCGGTGATGAGTTTGTTGTCATTCTGCCCGCCACTGAACGCGAAGCCGTCCGGGTGGTGGCCAACCGCATTTTGGTGACCTTGCGAAGCTCCGTGTTTGGCGGTGATGCCAATTGCAATTTGACCGTTTCGATCGGAGTGGCCACGGTGTGTCCGGAACTGGCCGAAGCCTATCACAGCCCCATGCAGATGGCGGACCAGGCGCTTTACGCTGCCAAGCGCAATGGCAAAAATAATGTCTGCGAATGGGGCTTAACGGCGGCCGACACGCAAGTTCAGGAGGCGGGGCCGAAAGAAACGGCCGAAGAGGCCGTGGTGGTGCCGCCAACCGTTGCCGGGCGTGTGCTGGTGATTGATGATGAAGCCGGCATTCGCACGGTCCTTTCCTCCATGCTCTCGTGGTTGAATTATGAAGTGAGCACCTGCGGCAGTCTGGCTGAAGCCCGTGCGCTGCTGAATGAGCGTAAAAACTGGTTTGATGTAGTGCTTACGGATATGCATATCGGCAATGACACGGGACTGGAAATTCTGGCCATGTTGAAACGGTCGGACCCTTCACCCGTGCGGATTGTCATCACGGGCTTTGCCACCAAAGACATGACGGTGGCTTGTCTGCGCGAAGGCGCCTTTGATTTCATCGAGAAGCCATTCACATCAGCCATTCTGACGACCACCCTTAACCGGGCCATGATGCATCGGCGCCTGATCCAGGAGAACTGGCGTTATCAGGAACGGCTGGAGGAACTGGTGCGTTTGCGCAGCCAGAATCTTACCACCGCGTTGGAGCAGTTGCGCAATTCTTATGCGCAGACCATCCGTGCGCTTGCCACCATGATTGATCTGCGCGAAACCGGCACCGGCCAGCATTGTTTTGCGGTGGGGGCTGCCATCCGCGTCATGGCGCAAATGATGGGGGTTCCCGCCCATGACCGTGAGGTCATGGAGATGGGCGCGGCTTTACATGATATCGGAAAAATCGGCATCCCCGACAGTATTCTGCTCAAACCGAGCGCATTGAGTGATGACGATTGGGTGGTGATGCGGTCCCATTCAGAGATCGGCTTCAATCTACTCAGGGGCGTTCCATTCCTTCAGGAGGTGGCGCAGATGGTGCATAGCCACCACGAACGGTTTGACGGCCGGGGCTATCCGCGTGGGTTGAAAGGCGAGCAGATTCCGTTGGGGTCCCGCTTGTTTGCGGTTATCGACTCTTATCATGCCATGCGGTCCGATCGTAGTTACCGCAAGGCTATGTCGGTCGAGGTGGCCGTGGCGGAGATCAAAAAAAATGCGGGGGCGCAGTTTGATCCTGCCGTGGTCGCGACCTTTATGAAGTGTCAGACGGAAATCGAAGCTGCTTTCATGGAATCCAAGCCTGATGGGTGATAACCCGCGGGTGAATTCAGTGCAAGACTGAATTAACTTTTAAATTTTTAAAAAAAAGATTTGACCGTATTGATGTTCTATATAAGATGATGCCTGCAATGTGATTTCTACACACTTCGGAACATACGCGGGGATGGAGGCGTAAGTTATGTCGGAATCAGAAAGCGAAAGCTATCCGATACTCAAGCCGGAACGGCGGCGGCGGGCCATGTCGCGGCCAAACTACAGCGACAGGCGGACTCATGAACGCTATGCAGGTAATTTTCCGGTGGATATTATCACTGGGCCGCCGGGGGCGGAGATCGTTTATCATGGGATTGCGCGTGACGTATCCTCAGGCGGATTACTGCTAGAGGTGACAGGCATTCCTGAAAGCGAAAAACGTTTCCGTGTGTCGTTCAGGCTGCCGAACGGCGTGATGCCTGAAGAATTCATCCATGCACCCATTAATGCGGAAGCGGATGTGTGTCATCGTAAAGCAGCCGGCATTCTGGGAATCCAGTTTGTTGAACCGATCCACCGCCGGTTGGAACGGACAACTTGGGTCTATTTAAAGATGGCCGCCGTGGGTTTCTTTATTCTGGCGCTCTGCGCTGTTTTGTTGATCAAATATCAGCATTTCTATATTTTCTGGTTCGACATCCCCATCTTCCTTTACAACGTTCTGGTGGGTGCATATCTGCTCACCCGTTTTCTGTTCGCCGCGTTTTACCGCCGGGCCAAGCCGTTGGATGTCCTGCCGACCATGACGGTGATCGTGCCGGTGTTCAACGAGGAGAAATACATCGAACGCACGTTGCGGCAGGTGATGGAGTCGGCTTATCCGGTCGACAAACTGAATGTGATTGTGGTGAACGATGGCAGCGCGGATAAAACCCCGGAAGCCATTGAGCGGGTCCGGAAGCTTTATCCGGAAATCGTGCTGGTTAATTTTGCCCAGTCGCGTGGCAAGCGCAGCGCGCTGGCAGCCGGCGTGCGCATGGCCACCACGGAAATTGTCACGTTCATTGATTCGGATAGCTTCCTGGTGCCGCAGGCGTTGTCATTCCTGGTGTCCAGCTTCCGCAACCCGAAGGTGGCGGCGGTCACCGGCCACTGCGATGCGGAAAACATCTGGGCGAACCTGCTCACGCGCATGCAGGCGGTGCGGTACTATCTTTCCTTCCGGGTCATCAAGGCGGCCGAAAGCGTGTTTGGCACGGTCACCTGTCTTTCCGGGCCGATTGCGGCCTACCGTCGCGATATTCTGATGCCCCTGTTGGACAAGTGGGAGACCCAGATGTTCCTCGGCTTTCCGGCGACGTTTGGTGATGACCGCAGCCTGACCAATTACCTTTTGGAGCTTGGTCATGACGTGGTATATGACGACCGGGCGCGGGTCACCACAATCATCCCGGAAAGCTACAAGGAATTTCTCACCCAGCAGATGCGGTGGAAACGATCCTGGTTCCGGGAAAGTTTGCGCGCGTCTGCATTTATGTGGAAACGGCAGCCTCTGATGTCCTTTTCGTTCTATCTCGGGTTTGTGCTGCCGATGGTTTCGCCGTTCATTGTGTTCCGCGCGTTGATCGTGCTGCCGGTCATGGGGGACCTGACGCCGTTCAATTATCTGTTGGGAGTGTTCTTGATGAGTTCCATGATGAGCACGGTTTACCTGTTTGCCAAACGGTCACGGCTGTGGCTGTACGGCATACCGTTCTGCTTCTTCTACATGGCGGTTCTCGTCTGGCAGTTGCCCTGGGCGATGATCACGTTTTATAAATCCCACTGGGGAACGCGAGGAGCGCAAGTATGATCAAAAAAGCGTTCATCCTGTTGCAATGGCTGGCGGTGCTGGCGCTCGTTGTTGTTTTTATTTATGGCGTGCGCCATAGGGTCGCTCCGCCGCATTATGAACCGCAAACGTGGCGGAACTGGGATGGCTTTGCCGCCATTTCATACCTCGGTGTTGAGCGCAAAGGGGGCGGGCGCAGCCCCACGCCGGAACGGTTTAAGGAACAGATGGAGGCATTGCGCGCCGCCGGGTATGAGGCGATCACCACGCGCGATATTGCCGCGTTTTTGAAGGGTGAAAAACCTGTGCCGGCTCGCGCGGTGTTCATCATGTTTGAAGGCGGTCGCAAGGATAGTTTTGTGCGCGGCACGCCCGCCTTGCGAAAAGCCGGCATGATCGCCACATCGTTTGTGCCCACATCGGTGTGCCGCCTGTGGAGCAGCTTTTTTGTCAAGGCGGCGGACTTGAAGTATACCGCTAAAGACCCGCATTGGGATATCGGCAGCATGGGCGATCAGGCGAATACGGAAATTCCGACGGACCGTGACGGTGGTCAGGGCCATTTCCTGTCGCGGCGGATGTGGACCGGGAATGATTGGGAAACCGAGGCGGCCTTCACCCAGCGTGTGACAACGGATTACGAACGCAGTCGCAACTGGTTAAACAAGTTGATCGGGCGTCCGGTGTCGGCATACGTCTATCCTTTTTCAGATGCAGGTGAGGGGCGTGGCGCGTATGAGTTGGCATCACGTGTCAACCAGGAGGCGGTGGAAAAGAATTTTGAACTGGCCTTTACCCGTGTTGGTGATGTGTATAATGAAGTGGACAGCGATCCCTATACATTGAGCCGTTTTTTGGTTCCGGCAGATTGGAGTGGTCGTCGGCTGGTGACTGAATTGGAACGCGCGCATCCGCAGCTTGCCTCGATGAAAGGCTTTGTCCACCCGTACAACTGGCGCATTTCCGGCGCAGCCAAGGTGGACAAGGACCGGATGGAATTAGGGGCTGGCGCGTATGCATGGCTGTATGGCCGGGGATCTTGGCGGGATGTGGATGTGCAGGCAACATTGACGCCCAGTCCGAAAGGGGTTGCCGCGGTGTATGCGCGGTATGACAGCTTGTATACCTATATGCGGGTTGCTTTTGGCGATGGCAAAGTGCGTGTGCAGGAGCGGTTGCGCCATCAGTTTCATACGTTGGCGGTTTGCGACCTCGGTGCGCAGGCCCTTTCAGCCAAGGTCAAAGTGCACCTCAAAAACAACCGCGGCTGGCTCTGGGTGAACGACAAGCCGGTTATAGGACCTTTTCCGTTGGGCCGCATCCGCCGTTCCGGTGATATCGGGTTCGGGGCTGAGGGCGGGGTGGGTGTGGTTACGGACTTTGCTGCAACGCCATTGCCGCCGGTGTATGCCATGGTTGGCGCATGCCAGCAGGTCTCGCTGGCGATGCGCGGTGAAGTTCGCGGTATATTGGTGCCTTGGTATGGTACGCCGGGCGTGGTTCCTGAATCGTGTAAAGATGAACTGCGTCAGGCTGGCGCAGACGGTGTGGAAGTGATCCCCATATTGACCGATACCGAAAAGCCTGATCGCGCGGCTGTGGATGCGGTTATGAAGCAGGTTGCCGCTGTGCGGCAGGATTCGACAATCAGGGCGCTGGTCGCGCGTGTGGCCATTAGAGGCGTCAATCCTGTGTTAAGCCAGATGCTGCGAGAGGAAGGGCTGCAAGTGACCCAGATCGTTGCGCCGGCTCAATTGGATGCGCTGCTGGCGGCGAAAAAAGAAATCGGCACGGATAATCTTTTGGTCGAATGTGATGGCGGGGCTACCCTGGACACGGTGGTCAACCGTCTGTTGCAATATTTTCCCGCCAGTAGGATTACGGTGTGCCGGCAGGACGGCGAGGTGAAAAAAACGCTGCCGGATGGTGTGGCGGTTTGCATAACGAATATCGAAGCTAAGGACAAACAGCCATGAAACGGGTGATATGGATATCGGTGGGATTATGGATGGGTTGCCTGGTAGCGTTTGCCGGGCAGGGCAATGATCTGATGGTGACCGAAATTGTCCAGTTGTCGCAACAGGCCGCCGTCAGCAATCGTTTGGCGGATGCGTTGGATCTGGCGAAGCAGGCGGTGGCGGCGGATCCTGCCTATGCTGGGGCTTGGAGACAACAGGGTGATGTACTCATGCGGATGGAAAAGTACCCGGAAGCCGAACAGGTTTTCCGCACGTGTACCCGCATGGCGCCGAAGGATGCTGCGGCGTGGCGCTGGCTTGGCGTGGCCTTGGTGAAACAGGGCAAGAAAGATGAAGCGGTCGCATGCCTGCAGGAGGCGATCAAGTTGAACCCCGTGGACTTGCAGGCGTCGCTGGATGTCGGCTGGATTTACTGGGATGCCGGACGGCAGGATGATGCGATTGTCGCATTTCGACACGTGTTGGCGGAACACAATCCGGCGCATTCCAATACAGTCAAGCAGGTGGTGGCCAGCGTGGCCGAGTCAGGCCGTGCCGATGCGGCTGTGGAGCTCTATCGGGCGTGGGATTCCAAGGCCAGTGTGCTTGCGCTGGGTCAGTGGTTGGTCAAGCGTGGGCGCGTGCGTGGCGCGGAAGTTTTCCTGGAGCGGGCATGGCGGGAAAAGGAAAACCAGCCGGTGGCCGGCCTTTATCTTGCCAATGTGCGGTTGATGCGTGGCTATGACCAGGATGTGCCGGAAATGCTGTCCATGTTTGCGGACCAATTACGCACCGTCACACCACAGGATACAGCCATATTTTTTGATTGCTTGCGCATGGGCTGGCGCCGTCCCGAACTCGTGCCGGTGGTTGCCCATGCGGATCCCGTTCTGGTGGGGAATCCGGAGTATGAAAAAATTGTGCTGAATCTGTTCAATGGTGCCACCGAGACCTATCGGGCTCAGGGTGAAGACGAAAAGGCGCTTGTAATTCTGGTGCAGGTAATGAAGCGCAATCCGAACACAACCAGCTGGATCAAGATGGCGGACCTGATGCAGAGCCTTGGACGGACGGATGCGTTGCGGTCCATGTTGACGAATTTGATTGCCGTGGCGCAGCAGCCGGCGGTGAAACGGGGTGCCGAAGGCCGGCTGTCGGAATTGGATGGGCAGTGGCAGGCCGCTTTGAGTGCGTACCGTGACAGCATGGCTGCTGACCCCGCACAGCCGGATATGCGCCGCCGCTTTTTCCGTTGTTATCTGAATTTAGGCATGCTGGATGAGGCCACGCACGAGGCGGAATATACCGCGACATGTGTTGAAAATGGCCAAACGGCGCTGCAGGCGGATCTGGCGGAAATGTGGTCGTTGTTGCGGCGTTATGATCTGGCGATTCCGGAATGGCGTAAACTGCGGCTGGTGGCGCCGGAGATTCAGTATTACGGGTTTGAGCTGGCGCAGGCGCTCTTCAATAACGGTCGCGCGGAAGAGGCAATTGCGGTTTTGAAGGAAATACGCGAAAGCAGTCCGGGTCCCCGCGTGTATGAGGCCTTGTCTGAGATGTGTGCGGCCCTTGGACAGTACTCCGAAGCCTTCTCGTGGGCGGAAAAGGGGTTGGCAGCCAAACCCACGCGCGGCCTGCGGCGCGATTACCTTGAGAGCGCCGAGGCGCTTGGCAAGGTGGGTCGTCCGGTGTTGGCGGTGGCTGGTGATTATCTGGCCGAAGATCCGGGCTATGCGTCGGTTGCGATGTTTAAAGGGAATGCGCTGTTGCAGGCCAAACATGCGGACAAGGCGTATGAGTTTGCCCAGTCCTTGGTTGCGCGCAATCCGGAGCATCTGGGTGCGTCGGTTCTGGTGAAAGACACGGGTGTGGATACCGGACGGTTGAAGGAAGCTCTGGAGGTTTCACGTCGGATGATCGCCCAGCGGCCGTGGGATGTGGACCGTCGGCGTGAATACGCCTTGATTTTGGCGCAAGATGAAAAATATTCCGAATCAGAAAATATCCTTGTGGAACAGGGTAAAGGCGAAGCATTGTCTGCGACCGCTGTGCTGGTTTATCAGAAGCCCACGGTCTTCAATTATGGCGGCATGAACAGTGTTAGCCAGATCGTATCGCACATTGAATGTCTTGCCGGCGCCGGGGTGCGCTTTGTGATGCCGGAATCAATGGCACAGGCGGGATCCACACAGCGGTGTGTCATGGTCGTATTGATGGATGCTGATGAGGCGGTTGTTCGGCCGGTGGATGCCGTTTTGCAGCGTCATGGCGCCTGCGCGGTTTATGCGGCTGAGGCGGATACGTTGTTGCGTTGGATTCCGGGCAACCCCGCGCCCGCTGCATTGAAGGCATTGGCGCAGACGGGTCGCTGGCGTCTGGCAGTTGCTGCCCCGGCCCTTGATCGCGTGGCGATCAATGCGCAGAATGTGTTGGGCAACCCGTTTACACATGGCATCATGGTCGCGGGTAAGGGTGAGGATGTAAAGGCGTTTTCCAACCGTGTGAATGATGTGTTTGTCCGGTTGGCGGATTTGTTGCCTGCGAATGTGCCACATCTGGTGGTTTACCCCAACGGCGATTATGGCCAGAGTTCACTGGATTGCCGGCCTGATTATCTCCAAACCCTGCGGCAGGTGGTGGCGTCAACATTCAATTATGCGGTTTTCTTTGATGATGCCGGTTTCTATGTTCCCCGGACACCGGCGGAGCGTGTCCCGGGATGGGTGGTGCCTCCGGTTTTGCAGGGGACCAATCTGTTGGCCCATATTTACCAGCGTAACCCTTATACACGGGTCAAACTTGATCTGGCTAAATCTTACTATTGGCAGAGTCAGTATGAGCGTGCCATTCCTTGGTTTGAAGCCGCGCGGCGGGCGGGCGCTGATCCGGTGGAGGTCGATTTCAACCAGGGGCGTGCGTTGTATCTGCAGGATGATATCGCCGGCGCCAAGCAGCTCCTGCAGAGCGCACATGAGCAGGATCCGGGATCGGAAAAAATCAATAATGCCTTGTTTGAAGCGGTTAACGCTTGGGATGGTTCGGCAACTGTAAACGCAGACGGCTGGCGCGATAGTGATAACCGTGACTATTTCCAATATGGGGCGGAGGCTGAATCGCGCCTGTATCGTCAGCACTGGCGTGTTGGCGCCATGGTGGATCGCGACCGCTGGGGTGAGACCAATGCCACCGAACAGGCAACGCGTGTGGGGGTGAAAGGAATCTGGGATATCACGCCGGAATACCGGCTGAATGCGAACTTGTGGAATTTGCAGATGGATAATAACGCAATCAATGACCAATGGGGTGGGATGGCGAATTTGCATGTGCCCGACCGTTGGTTGAGCGGTTATGTCGAGGGTGGTTTCGAGGCGTTTGAAATGGAAACAGTTTCAGCCTTGCGCCGTGACATCAAGGCGGATCTCTGGCGGTTGGATAATTATTCGTTTTTAGCGGGACACTATGATTGGTACGCCACCGTCACGCATCAGGACAACACGGATAATAACCAGATTGATATATTGGACACCATTCTGGCCTATCGCCTTGAGGAGGCGCCTTATCTGGGGCTGGGCGGTCGCATGCGTCTGGCGGACAGCAAGTTCGACGCTCCGGAATACTGGTCGCCGCAATCCTCACAGCAATATCAGCTCTACGCATCCATGCGTGGCACTCGCGGGAGCTATCGTTACGCATTGACCGGCGAGGCGGGATATGCCCGCGAGGAGCAGACTTCTTGGCTGTTCGTGTGGGGTGGCCGCGGTGTGGTAGAAACACCCGTCATTACCCCTCGGTTGCACTTGGTTGCGGAGGCCAGTTACTACGAAAGTCCAAACTATAACCGGACCTCGGCCTCGCTCTCTTTGCGCACCCGGTTTTAATCTGGTTGACCCGCTCACTCTGAACCCCGCGATGTGTCTGCGTGGCACAGTCGTTGCCACAAAGCCGGTCCCCTGAAATCTTTACGGTGTGCTGTTCGCTGGCGGGGCAAAGGTGTTGGTGGATTGATTCACGCTTTCGACAATATCGCTGACCGTATAAAAGGTCAGGCGTGGCGCTGCATAGGTGATAAATTCATGGAAGTATGATTGTGGCATGCTGTACCCTTGGCCAATGATGAAGGTGGCGCCTGGTGTGGTTTTTTTGATCAGGTCGGGTGTGTCCGTTGAAACTGTATTCCCGTTGATAGCGGTGATGTTGATCCGGTCGCGCAGCAGGCGCGTGGTGTCGGGGACCAGTGATATCTGATCGGAGGGCTTGATGGTGAGCTTCTGGTCGGTAATAAGGGTGTTGCCGTTGACGGCAACCACTTTCCCGGTGATGAATTCGCTGTCCGGGTATACGTAGTGGCTGAATACAAACAAGATTTGATTTTCTTCCTGAGCCAGATCCACCCACTGTTTGAGTTGTCGCAGGGGGACGTAGTTGGAAAGGTCGATTGATGACGAGGGGAATGTTTTGTCGGGGGACAGGCCTTTCGTAATGGCCAGGGGGGTCTGCCGCCGGAAGGTCTGCACGCGTGCCATCGCTTCGGCTTCGGCGTCGGGCAAGCTTTCGTTGAAGGGGAAAACCAAGGATTTTACAGTCAGGCCTGCGGTGCGTAGTTCGTTGATGGAACTTTCCAATTCTTCCGCCACCCACGTTTTCAGGCCGATGGTGCGGATTTTTTGCGGGGTGTGGTAGTGGTGGTAGGTGTGGGTGCCGATTTCCCACCCGTATTCATTCTGCAGCTTGAGCAGGTCCTCGAACGTCAGTCGGCGATGCGGCCCGATGTTGACATTGTTGATAAAAGCGGTGGCTTTTCCGTTCACTTGTTTTAACTGGGGTGCAATCGTGCCGAGCCATGTGGGGGATCCGTCATCAAACTGCAGCACCAGCCCGCCTTGTTTTTTAACCGGTTCAAGGGCAAACGCCGAGACGGCTAGGCAAAAGATGATGCCCGGGATCAGCCATCCGGTAAATGTTTTTATGATGGTCATGACACATCCTTTCCTGAGGTGGAATCAAAACTTGAATGAATTCATGTTATGGTGTTCGATGCTCAACTTCAAGATTGAAATGACGATGTATTTTTCAGAACGCGCTTGTATTCCGGAGGCATGATGATATGTTATGTTTGACCAATTTTATATTTAAAAGTTGGAGGGGAATTGGAAGTTTTGGCAATCCGCCGGGTTGATGACGGATGGCGTATGCGGGATGTCTCGCAAGTGTGAGTTGTCCGAAAGTGTGAATGTATGAGTATGGAACATAGCATGGCTGCCGGCGGTAACGCGGCCGTGGGTATGCAGCAAAAAATGGAACAGTTGCAGGCTTTTGTGTTCCATCATATTGAAGATTCCCATACGTTTCCAACGCTGTTTGGTCCGGTCAACCTTCCCGGATTTCTGACCGTGCACAGCGTGATGCTGGTGTTCACCGCAGCCATGTTGGTTGTTGTCTTCAGCGTGGCATTTCGTCGGAAAACTGCCGTGCCGCACGGGTGGGCCAATCTGCTTGAAGTGTTTGTGGCGTTTATCCGCAACCAGATCGTCATTCCGTTCCTAGGCGAGGCGGATGGTTCGCGGATGACCCCGTTGTTTTGTTCGTTTTTCTTTTTTATTCTGGCCATGAATGTCATCGGGATGGTGCCATCCGTTTCCACACCCAGCTCCAATTTGGCCGTGACCAGTGCGTTGGCCACCATAACTCTTGGATTCATGATTTTTGGCGGCATTTATAAGAACGGATTCATTGGTTTTCTTGGCAGCTTTGTGCCACATGGTGTTGCGTGGCCTATCGCTGTGTTTTTATACCCCCTTGAAGTGCTGGGAGTATTTGTCAAGGCGTTTACTTTGGCCATCCGGTTGTTTGCCAATATCATGGCTGGCCACATGGTGATTTTATTTTTAGTCGGAATGACACTGGTTTTCGGGTGGCTGGGCACGCCGCTTCTGATTTTGGCGCTGTTGAGCTACACACTGGAGGTGTTGGTGGCGATTTTACAGGCGTATATTTTCACATTGCTGTCCGCCGTGTTCATCGGGCAGCGGTATCATCCGGAACATTAAGCACAGGAAAGGGAATGGTATGACAGGTTCAATTGCAGCAGTTGGGGCGGGGTTGGTGACGGTGGGTGCGGGAATTGGCATTGGTCTGCTGGCCGCAGGTGCCCTGCATGGCATTTCACGCCAGCCGGAGGCGACTTCGAAACTTCAGGCCAATATGTTGATCGCGGCGGCGTTGATCGAAGGTGTGGCGCTGTTTTCTCTGGTGATTTGTTTGATGTGTCGTTAAGCGATTGCAGGGCAAGGATCAAAGTATGGAGCCGGAAGCCGTACAGACAAAAGCAACAATCGTGGTGCCTGCGACGGGGCATGAATCGCCCGCTGCAAGCCCGGGGTTTATGGCGTTGAACACCTCGGTGATGATGTTCACCTGGGTCGTTTTTGCGGCGATGTCCTGGTTGTTGTATAAGATGGCATGGAAGCCGATCTTGCATGCGTTGGAGCATCGCGAAAAAACCATCAAAAAATCGCTGGATGATGCGGAAAAGGCGCGTGCTGAGGCGGCCGCCATGGAAACGCGCCGGCAGGAGATGATCCGCGAAACGGAAGCCCGGCGGCGCGAACTTCTGGCGGCGGCGGAACTGACCGCCACGGAGCAGGCAGATGCCATTCACAAGAAAGCGCAACTGGATGCTGCAGACCTGATGGATAGTGCGCGGCGTGAGATACAGTCCGCTACGGAAAAGGCACGGACCTCCTTGCGGCAGGAGACGGTGGATATCGCCGTTGAGCTGGCTGGAAAGATCATTGGCCAGCAGGTGGACCGCACGCGCAGCCAGGCTATGCTGAATGAGATGATGCGGGAGTACACGCCATGAAGTTGTCGCCCCGTGTGACCCGTCGCTATGCCCGCGCGTTTTATGACTATGCGTTTGAATCCCAATGTCTGGATCAGGTGCTGGCGGACGCGCGCGTGCTTATGCAGGCGGTGGCGCAGTCGCGGGAACTCGTGGATTTTCTGGGTGACGCGGTGATGCCGCGGTCGGACCGGCGCCGTGTGCTGACGGCCGTTTTTGGTGACCGGGTCCACCCTGCGTTGTGGCGGATGATCTTGTTTCTTGAGGAAAAGCGGCGGCTGGCCTGGCTGGGTGAGGTCTGTCGTGCGATGACCGAGCTGTGGAAAGATGCGCAGGGCGTTGTCCGGATGTCGCTTTATTCCGCTTTTGATATGACCACGGATGAAATGACCGCGGCGCAAAATGGATTCCAGGCCAGATTGGTGCAGCCGGTGGAACTGACAACGGTTTGCCGGCCGGAGTTGCTGGCTGGGGTGCAGGTGCTGGTCAACGACCGATTTTATGATTATAGCGCGGCGGGCGCCTTGAAGATGTTTAAAAAACAGGCGCTCGCAGCGCGCGGGCAGGTGAACAGAATCGCAAATGCGCAGAGCGCATAGTAAGGCATAGGACCATGGGAATCAATTTGAGGCCGGAAGAAATCGCATCGGTATTGAAAAGCCAACTCGCGGGGTTTGAGCATGAGGTGCAGGTTACCGAAGTGGGCACGGTGCTCAATGTGGGTGACGGCATTGCCCACGTCAGCGGGCTGGCCAAAGTGATGGCTGGCGAGTTGGTGGAATTTGAATGCGGTTTGATCGGCATTGTGCTGAACCTTGAAGAGGACAACGTGGGCATTGCGGTGTTCGGTGATGACTCGCACATCGGCGAATCCTCTCGGGTTGTGCGTACCGGCCGCATTGCTGCTGTGCCGGTGGGCGAGGCTCTTTGCGGGCGCATTGTGGATGCACTCGGGCGTCCCATTGATGGCCGGGAACCCATCCAGTCCTCCAGTTTTCATCCGGTGGATACACGGGCTCCGGGCATCATTGACCGGCAGGATGTGAAGCAGCCGCTGCAGACCGGCTACAAGGTGATTGATGCATTGACGCCGATCGGCCGCGGTCAGCGTGAACTGATCATCGGTGACCGTAAGACCGGTAAGACGGCGCTGGCCATTGACACGATCATCAATCAAAAAGGCGGCGACGTGATGTGCTTTTATGTGGCGATCGGCCAAAAGCGTTCCACCGTGGTCCAGGTGTATGAAACTTTGCGGCGACATGGGGCCATGGAATACACCACCATTATTGCTGCCACAGCCTCCGATCCGGCGCCGATGCAGTTCCTGGCACCATTTGGCGGCTGTGCCATGGCGGAGCATTACCGTGACACCGGACGCCACGCGCTGATCGTATATGATGACCTTACCAAGCAGGCACATGCCTATCGCCAGCTGTCGTTGCTTTTGCGTCGTCCGCCCGGGCGCGAAGCGTTTCCGGGCGATGTGTTTTATTTGCACAGCCGTTTGCTGGAACGCGCGGCTCGCATGAACGACGCCAAAGGCGGCGGCAGCCTGACTGCGCTGCCGATTGTGGAGACACAGTCCAACGATATTGCGGCCTATATTCCAACCAACGTGATCTCGATCACTGATGGTCAGATTTTTCTCGAGAGCGATTTGTTCAACGCCGGACAGCGGCCGGCCATCAACCCCGGCATTTCCGTTTCCCGCGTGGGCGGCGATGCGCAGATCAAGGCGATGAAACAGACGGCTGGTTCGCTGCGCCTGGATTTGACGCTTTTTCGGGAATTGAGCGGGTTTGCGCAATTTGCCTCTGATCTGGATCCGCTCACCCGTAAACAGCTGGAGCGGGGGCAGCGTCTGATGCAGACCATGAAACAAGGGTTGCATGAACCGCTGGCGGTGGCCAAGCAGGTGGCCATTATTTACGCGGGTGTGAATGGGTTTCTGGATGATGTCCCGGTGGCGCAAGTGCCTGTGTTTGAGAGCCGGCTTTATGAGACACTTGACCGGCAGGGCGAAGCATGGGTGCGTCTTTTCAACGAACGCAAGGCCATGGATCCGGATGTCAAAGAGGGATTGGAGACTATTTTGAAGGGTTTTAAGGGCGTCATTCGCTGATGGATTACTATGCCGACTGTCAAGGAATATAACGTCAAGTTGGGTCGTTTGCGCAGCACGCGGAAGATGACAAAAACCATGAAAATGGTTTCCGCTAACAAACTGCGTAAAACCCAGGCCATGGTCAAGCAGGCGGAGGTTTTTAAAACTGCGCTTGACCGTTGCGTGCGTGATGCGTTGCGGCATGACGGCGGTGAAACGCATCCTCTGTTGCAGTTGCGGCCCACGCCTGCGCCTGCGCTTGTACTGGTGTTGACCTCTGATCGTGGCTTGTGCGGCGGCTTTAATAATAACCTGATTCGGCAGGTGGTGCAGTGGCTGGATGCGCATCGCGAGCAGCACCCGGATTCACATCTCAGTTGCTATGGGGCGCGTGGCTATCAGTTTTTTAGGGAGCATCATGGTGTTCGCAAGTATTATCAGGGCATCACCGCGCGGCCGGAGTTTGACGTGGTGCGGCGTATTGCGCGTGATTTGGAGGATGCGTTCCTTTCTGGCCGGTACAGCAATGTGCTTCTGGCGTACAATGTGTTTCGTAGCGCGCTGACACAGAAGCCGGTGTTGGAACAACTCCTGCCCATGCAGCTTCCCTCTGCCGGGGCGGCTGGCGGATTGGCGGCTGATGTGTTGCATGAGCCTTCCGGGTCGCAGGTGCGCCATTATTTGCTCTCCCAGGCTTTGGCTATGCAGGTCTATTATGCTTTCTTGCAAAGTGCGGCGGGTGAGCATGGCGCGCGCATGACGGCCATGGATAATTCCACGGCCAATGCGGACAAGCTGATTGATTCATACTCCCTGTTGCGCAACCGGGCGCGGCAGGCCGGTATCACAAGGGAATTGACGGAAATTGTGGCGGGTGCTGAAGCCCTGAAATGAACGGAAAACTTATGAAAACAAACACGCAAAACCAAATCGGCCGTGTGTCCCAGGTGCTGGGCGCGGTGGTGGATGTTGAATTTCCCGACGGCGAATTGCCGCTCATTTTCACAGCCTTGAAGATGACCAATCCCGGCATTGATGACCGGCTGGAGAATCTTACGCTTGAGGTGGCGCAGCATCTGGGCAACCGCATAGTGCGAACGATCGCCATGGATATGACTGATGGTTTGGTGCGCGGCATGGAGGTGCGCAGCACGGGTGCGGTGATGACTATGCCTGTGGGTCCCGGGACGCTGGGTCGGGTCATGAACCTGTTGGGTGATCCCATTGACGGCGGGGCGGCCATTGATGCCGCGGCTTGGCAGCCCATCCACCGTCCTGCGCCGGCATTCGATGAGCAGGATATCAATGATGCGATTCTGGTGACGGGTATCAAGGTCATTGATTTGCTTGCGCCTTACCGCAAGGGCGGCAAGATCGGATTGTTTGGCGGTGCAGGTGTTGGAAAGACGGTGCTGATTCAGGAGCTGATCCGTAATATTGCAGTGCAGCACGGTGGGTTTTCCGTATTTGCCGGAGTGGGTGAACGCACCCGTGAAGGCACCGCGCTTTACCGTGAAATGAAGGAATCCGGTGTGATCAACAAGACGGCCATGATTTTCGGCCAGATGAATGAGCCGCCCGGCGCACGCGCGCGCATCGCGCTTTCCGCGTTGACGGTAGCGGAGTATTTTCGTGAGGAAATGCGGCAGAACGTGCTGCTCTTCATTGATAATATTTTCCGTTTCACTCAGGCGGGATCGGAAGTGTCGGCGCTGTTGGGGCGCATTCCATCGGCGGTGGGCTATCAGCCCACACTCGGCACGGATATGGGCGAACTGCAGGAGCGCATCACCTCGACCCGCAATGGCTCGATCACGTCCATTCAGGCGGTCTATGTGCCTGCGGATGACTATACGGATCCTGCGCCGGCCGCCACCTTCACGCATCTGGATGCCACCACCGAGCTGTCGCGGGCGATTGTCGAGCTTGCCATCTATCCCGCAGTGGATCCGTTGACCTCCTCGTCCAGCATGCTGGCGCCGGAGATTGTCGGCAGGGAGCACTATCAGGTGGCCCGAGGGGTGCAGGAGATCCTGCAGCGCTATAAGGAGTTGCAGGACATCATTGCCGTGCTCGGGCTGGATGAGCTTTCCGCGGAGGACCGCCTCACGGTGGCGCGTGCACGCAAGGTGCAGAAATTTCTTTCGCAGCCGTTTTTTGTGGCGGAACAATTCACCGGCATGGCCGGTGAATATGTGGAACTCAAGGAAACCATCCGCTCCTTCAAGGACATCCTGGAAGGCAAGTATGACCACCTGCCGGAGCAGGCCTTTTACATGGTGGGCGGTATTGACGGCGTCATCAAGAAAGCCAAGCAACTGGCCCGAACATGAGCACATCGTTCCGGATCGTTTTTACAACACCCGAGGGACCTGCATTCGAGGGGGAATGCGAGTCCATTGTTGTGCCCAGTGACGGTGGCCGTTTCGGTGTGTTAGCCGGACATGCGCCGATGCTTGGCGTGGTCAAAGCCGGTGTCTTGAGCATGCAGGTCGGCGGCAAAACGTCCTGGTATTTGGTGGGCGACGGATTCCTCGATATCAAAGCCGGCACAACCGCTTTCTGGGTTGATGTCTTGATTACGGCTGACAACGAAGGGGATGCGGAGGAAAAGCTCGACGACTATCAGAAAAAATCCCACTTGCCGGCTACCGTGCATCCCGGATCGCTTGAGTACGAGAGAAAGAAATAGCCTCGGATTGTTCCTCCGGGCAGGATTCTGCAGTTGTGAAAAGGTGGATGTGTGATGTCCGAAATTCAACAATCCTTGCACGGGTGGTTCCGTCGTTGTATGGCTGATTTTGACGCTGTGGTGTTCGATATTGACGGGGTGCTGTTGATTGGTTCGCACCCTGTGCCGGGCAGTGTGGAATTTATCCGTTTCCTGCAACAGTTGCAAAAACCCTATGGGTTGCTGACCAATGATGGCGATCATTCGCATGCGGAAAAGAACGACTATCTGCGGCGCTGCGGTTTTGATTTCAAGGATGATGACATTACCTCATGTGCGGATGGGTTGGTCGAGGTGGCCGCATCGCTTCAATGGCATGGCGCGCTTTTTTTCCGGGCCGGTCAGTTGGGAATCCCGAGCTATGCGGTGGCCGCCGGGTTGGTTGAAACGCTGGATGTCTCCCGGATGGAGGATTGCAAGGGATTTATTATCGGGGACGGTCAGTATGACTGGCAGAAAATGGTTAATGCGGCGCTGAATATCCTCATCCATCATCCGGAGCTGCCGGTTATCTGTGTGAATCCGGATGAGTTTTTTCCTGTCAAAGGCGGCCGGATTGAAGTCGGGTCTGGCGGTGTGTCCCGTTTTTTACAGCGGCTGCTGGCGACATATGGCGTGCAAAAGGAGTTGATTTATCTGGGCAAGCCGTATCGTCCGATTTTTGAACATAACCACCATATGCTGGAGCTCCGTTGCGGTCGTCCATTGGCACCGCCGCGTGTGTTGATGGTCGGTGATTCCCTGGCCGCTGACATCCGGGGCGGGGCGCAGTTTGGCTACCGGACCGCGCTCATGCTCACGGGTATGACGAAGCCCTTGCATCTTGTGGCGGATGCGCCGGCGGCCCCCGACTGGGTTTTCGCAGGGTATTAAGCGCTGGACATAAAAAAAGAAGTAGGCTATAGGCAATTTAATTCAGCTTCAGGCTGAAGTTGATGGTTTGCCGTGCAGACGGATGTGGCGATGGGCAGAGGAGGAGAGGATTATGGAAGATATTTTGATTTTGGATGAGAAGGGATCGGCAAAACGTGCGGCCGGCCTTTTTGATGCGCTTGGCGGTGGGCGGTCAGCACAGGCCCATCGGCTGCTTTTCGTGTGTGCGCATGATGATGATGCGGCCATCGGCGCTGGCATGGTGATGGCGTTGGCTGCCGGACTCGGCGCGGAGGTGCATGTTGCCATTGTGACCGATGGCCGGATGGGCTACTATAAAATAGAGGAGCGGAGTTCATTGGTGCAGATACGCGCCAGGGAAACGATGGTCGCTTATAGGCACCTCGGCCTCGATGAAAAAAACATTCACCTGCTGGGCTTCCCGGATGGTGACACATGGCGCTACATGGGGCGGCGCGTTGCGCAATCCGGTGATCCTGATGTGAAAGGTTACACGGGGATTGAGAATTCACTGTGTTGGGTGCTCCGCAAGGTTCGCCCCACCATTGTATTCTCAGCCAGCCTCGAGGATATCCATCCTGACCACAAGTCCGTGAATCAGGAGCTTTTAATTTCGATTTTCCATGCCAGCAACGGCATCTGGCCTGAGTTGGGTGTGCCGATTGCCCGTCCGGATCTCTTTGAGTGGCCCACGTATATGCGGCCGGTTGGACAGCCGGCGATCGGCCTTTTTGCAGGCAGCCAACTTTTCGAGCGTAAACTTGAGGCTATTGCGATGTGGGCAAGTCAGGCGGATATCATTGGGCAGCTCATCAGCAGCCAACGTGCCGCGGGTCCTCAGGAATTTCTCTGGCATCCAGGTTTTTCCCTGTACGATTGGCAGGCATGCGCCAGGGAGTTCGGCCGCTGATACGCCTCAGGCAGGGCGGACGTCTTTCTTTGCTTGGCGGTGGTTCTGTGACCGGTTACACTCTTCCGCATGAGCACGGTTCAAGTCATAGAGATTTTCACATCGATTCAGGGTGAGTCTTCCCATGCTGGCCGGCCCTGTTTCTTTATCCGTCTGGCGGGGTGCAATCTGCGTTGTGGCTATTGTGACACGACGCATGCTTATGGGGGCGGTCAAGAGATGCGGGTGGCGGATATCGTTGCGCAATGGGGAGCGAGCAGTGCGGCAATTGTGGAGATCACTGGCGGCGAACCGTTGCTGCAGCCTGGATTCCCAGCGTTAGCTTGCGCTTTGAGGGACAGTTCTCCGCGTCCCGTGCTGGTGGAAACCAATGGTAGCCGTGACATTTCAGTGATCCCCGACCATGTTACAGCGGTCATGGATGTCAAATGCCCGGGTAGCGGCGAGGCGGCTGCCATGGATATGGACAATCTGGCGCGGTTGCGGCCTTATGATGAGGTAAAGTTCGTGGTCGCGGATCGTGTGGATTATGCATGGGCATGCGATATCATCCGACGACATGAGTTGCCTGCGCGCTGCCATGCGGTCTTTCTGAGTCCAGTCATGCCGGGAATGAATCCGGCCGATCTGGGGGCTTGGATGGTCGGGGATGGCATTGACGCACGGCTTCAAATCCAGTTGCATAGAGTTATCCATGTCCGGTAATCCTTGAGGAGGTCTTTTATGATGGAAAAAGCGCTGGTTTTGCTTTCGGGTGGTCTGGATTCAACCACGGTGTTGCACCATGTGCGGCATGAATTAAACGTGCCGGTGGTCTATGCCTGCTCCTTTCATTATGGCCAGAAACACGCCATTGAGTTGGAAATGGCCCGGTGGCAGGCGCAGGCGGCAGGGGTGACGGAACATCTGGAAATCGATCTGACATCCTTCGGGCTGGCGATCCGGGCCGGTTCAGCGCTCACCAACCCGGATGTGGCCGTGCCGGCCCTCGATGAGTTGAGTGATGTCCAGCGCCAGCAGCCGCCCACCTATGTGCCGCACCGTAATATGGTGCTGCTCTCACTGGCGGCGGCCTGTGCGGAGGCGCGTGGTGCCGCGCATGTGTTTTATGGCGCGCATAAACAGGACGCGTATGGCTACTGGGATTGCTCGATTGATTTTATCGGGCGGCTTAATGATCTTTTGAGCCTCAACCGCGGACAGGCCGTTACGGTGCATGCGCCGTTTGTGGGCCGGTCAAAACGGGAAATTCTTAAAATCGGGCTGGCTTTGGGGGTTGATTACCGACATACTTGGACCTGTTATCGCGGCGAAAACCGGCCTTGCGGTGCGTGTCCAAGTTGTTGTGACCGGCAGGCGGCTTTTGACGGGGTGGGCGTTTTGGATCCGTTGATACAATCAGCTTGATGAATGGCCGGTTTGTAAAATTAAAGAGGCGGGAGTGACGTGTTATGCCGAATACTGTTCTGATGGGGGCGCAGTGGGGTGATGAAGGCAAGGGCAAGATTATCGATGTGATGACCAAGGAATCGGATGTGGTGGTTCGCTATCAGGGCGGAAACAATGCTGGACACACTGTGAAAGTGGGTGACCAGACCTATGTGCTGCATCTGTTGCCCTCCGGCATTCTGCATCCCGGCAAGGTGTGCGTGATCGGCAACGGGTTGGTGATTGACCCCGTGTCGTTGCTGTCTGAAATTGACGAGCTCGAAAAACGGGGGATTTCCACGATCAACCGTTTGTTTGTCAGCGACCGGGCACATGTGGTTTTCCCTTATCACCGCATGCTCGATGCCGGTCGCGAATCCAAGCTCGATGCTGGCAGGAAGATCGGCACCACGCAGCGTGGCATCGGTCCGGCCTATGCGGACAAGGTTGCGCGTACCGGTATTCGCATGGGGGATCTGGTGGCTGTCGATTTTCTATCGGTGCTGGACTCCCGGCTGGAGGAAGTGCAGAAGGCTCTGGCCTATCTCTCGTTGCCGGCGGTGGACTCGGCCGCCATGCGCCAGACGTTCATGGATGTGGCGCGTCGGTTGGCGCCGTATGTTTGCGACACTATTCCTTTGCTCAACCGCCTCATCAATGAAGGCAATTCAGTGCTGTTTGAGGGTGCACAGGGCACTATGCTGGATGTGGATTTTGGCACCTATCCGTTTGTGACATCCTCCAACGCCACTGCCGGCGGTGCCAGTGTCGGCACCGGCGTGCCGCCCCACCGCATCAACCGGGTGGTCGGCGTGATCAAGGCTTACACGACCCGTGTGGGCGAGGGCCCGTTCCCGACGGAATTGAATGACCCCACGGGTGAAACCATGCGCAAGGTGGGACATGAATTCGGTGCCACCACAGGTCGGCCGCGGCGGTGCGGCTGGTTTGACGCGGTTGTGGGCCGTTATTCAGCCATGGTCAATGGTTGCGACTATTGGGCCATGACCAAACTGGATGTGCTCGACAGCCTTCCGGTGCTGAGGATTTGCACGACCTATGAGTGCGATGGTCGGCGGTATGAAAATGTGCCTGCCGATCCGCGCGTGCTGGCGCGTTGCAAGCCGGTTTATGAAGAAATGCCCGGCTGGCAGGCCGAAACTTCCAATGTGACCCGGCTTGAAGATTTGCCCCCCAAGGCCCGCGCGTATGTGGACCGGCTTTGCGCGGTCACCGGTGTCAAGCTGGGTATTTTGTCGGTCGGACCCGGGCGGCATAGCACCATCCGGGTTGCCTGCTGAGGACCGATGAGTCGTGTAGCGCGCGGAATGTTGACGGAAGACTGCCATGACGATTTCAAAAATACCTCGGCATGTGGCGATTATCATGGATGGCAACGGCCGCTGGGCTGCGGCGCGTGGTTTGCCGCGCATCAAAGGCCATGAACAAGGCGCGGAAAGCGTACGGGCCGTTGTACGGGCCTGCCGCGATCAGGGTGTCGGCTATCTGACCCTTTATGCGTTTAGTGTGGAAAACTGGGTGCGGCCGCCGGCGGAAGTTGAGGGGCTGATGCGTCTGCTGGTGTTGTTTCTGGGCCAGTATGAGAAGGATCTGCATGCAAACCACACGCGCTTGAGAATGATCGGCAATCTTGCTGACCTGCCAGCCGGCGTCCAACAATCGTTGCGGGGTGTGATGGAGCGGACCGCGGTCTATACTGACCGGCATTTGATTCTTGCGCTTAGCTATGGTGGCCGGACGGAAATTGTGGCGGCCATGCGGCAGATTGCGGAAAAAGTTAAAAGCGGTGAGTTGGCGCCTGGGGATATCACCGATAAGACCGTGGCTGCGCATCTCTATGCGCCGGATGTGCCGGACCCCGATCTGGTGATCCGCACCAGTGGCGAGATGCGGATCAGTAACTTCCTGTTGTGGCAGATTTCGTATAGTGAACTATATGTTACAGACACGCTTTGGCCTGATTTCCGGGAAAAAGAATTTCAGCAGGCGTTGGATAACTATGCCGGTCGCCAGCGGCGTTTTGGCGACATTAAAACCAGGTGACGTGTCTGGGGAGGGTGATCTTGCTTAAGCACCGTATATTGAGTGGCAGTTTGTTGGGGGTGGTCGTGATGATGTCGGCTTTCTTCATGCCGGCGCCGGGGTTGCTGATTTTATTGCTGTTGATTTCTGCGCTTGCGCAGCTTGAATTTTACAGCATGATCCGCGCCATCGGCATCCCCTGTTATCCGATTATCGGGGTTCTCGGCGGTTCGGCCATGATACTGGTGACGTTCCTGACAGGTGAGCGTGGCGTGGCATCGCCGGATCGCTGGGAAAATTTCGTCTTGGTCGGTACACTGTTGGTCGTTTTTATCCGCCAGTTCCCGCAGCGCGAAAACAGCAAGCCGATTGAAACCATCGCCTGCACGTTAATGGGGGTCTGGTATGTTTCCTATCTGTTCAATTTTTTCACCCACCTGCTGTTCATCGGGGCGGTCGGCGATGATACACTGACAGGGCGGCTGCTGGTGATGTATTTAATTGTTGTTGTGAAATTCAGCGATATCGGCGCCTATCTGGTCGGCATGACGATGGGGCGGCATAAATTGATGCCGCGGATTTCACCTAAAAAAACCTGGGAAGGCTTGTTTGGCGGATTTGCATTCGCCATAGCGTCTAGTTGCCTGTTTGTCTGGCTTACCCGTGGAAAAGGGATGATTCATGTGGGTTGGATGCATGCGGTGATCATGGGACTTCTGCTGGCCATGGTGGGGATTGTTGGCGATATGTTTGAATCATTGCTGAAAAGGGCGGCAAATCTTAAAGACTCCAGTTCATCCATTCCTGGTATGGGTGGGTTGCTGGATGTGCTGGACAGCCTGCTGTTTGGCGTGCCGGTCCTGTATGTGTATGTGAAAGTGTTCCTGTCATGAAACATGTGGTCATCCTGGGCAGCACTGGCTCCATCGGCGAGAGTGCGCTGGCGGTGTGCCGTGCTTTGCCGGATCGCATACAGGTGGTTGGGCTTGCAGCCAGCCGGCAGTGGGAGCAGGTTCTGGCGCAGGCTCGTGAGTTTGGTGTCAGGACCATTGCCTTGTCCGACCCCGCTGCGGTGATGGCTTGCCGTGCGGTTGCGCCGGCCGGCATCACTGTGCTGGCCGGTGATGCCGGGGTGTGTGAACTGGCTGCATTGCCGGGTGCGGATCTGGTGCTTTGCGCGGTTGTCGGCATGGCGGGACTCAAGCCGGTGCTGGCCGCCGCCGGCGCAGGCAAGCACGTGGCGTTGGCCACCAAGGAAGTCCTTGTGACGGCCGGTGAATATGTGACCCGCCTGTGCCGTGAAAAAAACGTCAAGCTCCTGCCTGTGGATAGCGAACACAGCGCGATCATCCAGTGTATGAACGGTCGTTATGGTGCCGCCAGTCTGCAGGTTGACCTGCAGGTGCCTGTTTCATGGCCCGTGGGTTCGCATATCCGGCGGCTATGGCTGACCGCATCCGGCGGCCCTTTTTCCAGGCGGCCGGATGTGGATTTTGACCATGTCACGGTTGAAGAGGCGCTGAATCACCCCCGCTGGGATATGGGCCCAAAAGTGACCATTGATTCCGCCACCATGATGAACAAGGGTTTGGAAGTGATGGAGGCACATTGGCTCTTCGGTGTGCCGGTGGACCGTATTGGCGTGGTGTTGCACCCGCAGAGCATCGTGCATTCCATGGTCGAATTCCAGGATGGTGTCCTGTTGGGTCAGATGAGTCGGCCGGATATGCGCTTTGCCATCCAATATGCCATGACCTATCCCGACCATATTGAGGGTGGTCTGCCGGTGACCGATCCCTGCGCCATGGGGGCGCTGACGTTCAGCGAGCCGGATTTCCGGCGCTTCCCTTGTCTGGAGTTGGCGCGGGAAGCGGCGCGCCGGGGTGGCACCATGCCGGCGGTGTTGAATGCCGCAAATGAAGTGGCCGTGGGACGGTTCTTGGATCGGAAAATACGGTTTTCCGATATCTGGCGGTGTGTGGAACGTGTGATGAACTGTCACCAGGTGGTGTCGCACCCTGGTCTGGACGCGGTGTTGCAGGCGGATGCATGGTCCCGTGAAAAAGCGGGCAGAGAGGATTGATCGTTGTGGAAGCATTATTGTTGAATGTCAAAGTGTGGGCGATTCTGATTTTCCTTTTCAGCTTGAGCATTTTTGTGCATGAGTTCGGCCATTTTATAGTCGCCCGCATGCTGGGTCTTGTGGTGGAGGCGTTTTCCATCGGTTTTGGTCCCGCCATATGGAAGAAAAAACATAAGGGCGTGTTGTACCGCATCGGTTGCCTGCCGCTGGGCGGCTATGTCGTGCTGCCTCAGATTGACCCCACGGGTATGTCCCGTGTGCAGACCGTGGAAGATAAAGCGGGTGTGGCAACGGAGGAAAAATGCCCTGTTCCGGCAGTGGCGCCTTGGAAGCGGGCCATTGTGTCATTGGCCGGTGCTACGGGTAATATTGTGTTGGCGGTGCTGCTGGCTTGGATTGTGTACAAAGTGGGCATTCCCGCCGGACCTGAGGAATTCAGCGCGCAGGTGGGTTGGGTGAACACCAGTTCCAAGGCTTATGAATCCGGCTTGCGGCCGGGCGATGTGATTGAGTCCGTTTGCGGGAAGCCGGTCTCTAATTGGAATGATTTCCGGATGGAAGCTGCATTGCGTCCGTTGGTGGACTTGAAAGTGCGCAAACCGGATGGAACCGTAACGTCAAAATCCCTGCCGACAACCAAGGGGTTGTTTGGTGAAATGACGCTGGATGGTGTCGATGGTCTTGAATTTTGTGCTGTGCTGCGTACCGAACCTGGCATGGCCGCTGACATGGCTGGCATGAAGGCGGGTGACGTGATCATCGAATTTGCCGGCGTGCCGGTGTACAGTCAGGCGCATCTCATCAGCCTCGTGCAGGAGTTCCAGAACAAAAAAGTCAAAATCAAGGTGTTGCGGTCGGATACGTTGCCTGCCACCAATGTCGAAGTGGAGATGGTCCCGGTGTACGATCCGGTGACCATGCGGGCGCGGATCGGTATTCAGTTCAACACCATGCCGGTGGATCGCGCGCATCTCGTCAAGCCGACACCCATGAGCCAGATCCGGCGGCATTCCTCGGCCATTTTCCGGTTCCTGCGCGCATTGGTCACGCCCAGCCAGTCGCGGGCCGCATCACAGGCGGTGGGCGGGCCGGTAGCCATCATTGTCAGCTACGTGTGGCTTGTCAAAGCTAGCCTGATGCTGGCCATCTGGTTCACTGGCTTTCTGAATGTGAACCTTGCGATCATCAACCTGTTGCCGATCCCGGTGCTCGATGGCGGCCACATAGTGTTTATTTTGTGGGAGGCAGTCACCCGTAAGCCGGTTCCTGAAAAAGTAGCCACGTTCCTGGTGAATATGTGCATGGTGTTGCTGCTTGGCCTGATTGTGGTGCTCAGTGTGCGGGATGTGGACCGGTTCACATCTGTACGCGCACTGTTTAAGAAGATGACAGCTGGGCACGCCCATGCGGTTCCCGATGTGTCAACTAATGCGGTGAAAAGCGGGGCCGTTTCGGTGGAAAAGTGAGCTTGATCATGCGTAAAACAACCCGTCAGATCCAGATCGGCAACGTGCTGGTGGGTGGGGGTGCGCCGGTTTCCGTTCAGACCATGACCAAGACAGATACGCGTGATGTGGCGGCCACCGTGGCGCAAATTCGCGAGCTGCAGGCCTTGGGCGTGGATATTGTCCGTCTTGCCGTGGTGGATGAAGCCGCGGCGCGTGCTTTGGCGGATATCCGCCGCGAAGTCACGGTTCCGCTGGTGGCGGATATACACTTTGACTATCGCCTGGCGCTGATTGCTCTGCAGGCGGGTGTCGATGGCCTCAGGATCAATCCCGGCAACATCGGCGGGCACGACAAGGTGTGCGCGGTGGTCAGTGCTGCGCGGGAGCGCCGTGTTCCAATCCGGATTGGCGTCAATGCCGGGTCCCTTGAGGCGGATCTGCTGGAAAAATACGGACGGACCGCCGGGGCGTTGGTTGAAAGCGCGCTTCGCCATGTGCGCATGCTGGAAGAGGCGGACTATGGCCAGATCAAGGTTTCTGTCAAAGCCTCCGATGTCTGGCGTACCGTGGAAGCTTACCGCTTGTTGTCGCAGCGCTGCGACTATCCGTTGCATCTGGGTGTGACCGAGGCCGGCACCTTCCTGGCCGGCACCGTGCGCTCATCCGTGGCCTTGGGGATTCTCCTGGCCGAAGGCATCGGCGATACGGTCCGTGTGTCGTTGACCGATACGCCGCAGCGTGAAGTCCGGGTCGGGCTGGAACTTCTCCGCTCGCTCGGATTGCGAGCTCCGGGCCCTTCCGTGGTCTCCTGTCCCACCTGCGGCCGCATCCAGGTGAATGTCGTGCAGGTGGCGCAGGACGTTGAACAGGCCTTGGAAGCCTATTACCATGCGCATTCCGGTGCTCCACGGCCTGTGGTGGCTGTGATGGGTTGCATGGTCAATGGGCCGGGCGAGGCGCGCGATGCGGATATCGCCATTGCTGGCGGCAACGGAAAATTTGCGGTGTATGTGAATGGTGTGCACCAGAAAGTGGTCTCCGAATCCGCAGCGGTCCTTACAGTTATGGATGCGGTCCGTGGTTGGTCTCCAGTTGTTCCTTGAACGCTGGAACTCCCTGTATTTCTGCTTTGCCTCACATGTGAGCGTGTGTAACGGAGGCAAAAGCTTGAGACCAGCCATGTTGCTTCCCGGATTTGCTGAACCCTGAACGCTGAGATCTGCCTTCGGCAACAGCTTAGAATAAATCCAACTGGTTGGTTTTGCCGGACAAGGTGGCTGATGTGAGGCGGTTTTTATTTTTTTGTTTGGCAGGTTTTTCTGGCGCCCTAATATGCTTGGGCGGGCGGGATTTGAGTTCATTGTTTTTGAAAAGACGGATGATGCCATACTCGCCGTCGTACCCGGCTTCACGGATGACTTTTCCTTCGCGCATGCGTTTGATGGCTTCGGCCACGAGCGTGAACCCGGCGCGTTTAATGGCGTCGATGGGGGCGATTTGCAGAATGAACAGTTCCGGGCCAATCGTTGATATCAACTGCTGTCGGAGCTCTTCCACTTTGCGGCTGGCTTGGCCCACGCAAAGTGTTTCACCGATAATTTCAGTCAGGGGAATGAGATAACGGAAATCCGCGGCGCCGGCTGGGCGTGTGCCTTCCGGGCGGTCCGCCAGTTCCGCCACGCGGTGCATGACTCCGATGGTCAGAGGTTTGTTGCAGATCGGGCAGATATCATGGTGTTTGCGGCTTTCCGCGGGCGTCAGGCATTGGTTGCATTTGCGGTGGCCGTCCATGTGGTATTTGCCTTCTTCCGGGAAGAATTCAATGGTGCCGCCATAGCCCACCCCGGTGGCAAGAGCATCACGCATGGCAAAATAATTGGCTGCGCTCTCAAACACGCAGGATTCCCGTCCCAGCTTGGATGGCGAATGCGCGTCGGAGTTTGAGACCAGCCGGTAGCGGTCCAGCTGGCTCAGTTGCCAGTTCATCATCGGGTCGGAGGAGAGTCCGGTCTCCAGGGCGAAAATGTGCGGTGCCAAGTCGCCATAGCAGTCGGCGATCCGGTCAAAGCCGGATTTTGAGCCGAGCACCGAGAACCATGGGGTCCAGATGTGGGCTGGAATCAGCAAACTGTCGCGGTCGGCCTCCAGTGCGGTTTCCAGCAGGTTTCGTGAGTTGAGGCCGAGGATCGGACGCCCATCGGATTTGAGGTTGCCGATGCGTTCTAGTTTTTGGATGAACCGGTCGGCGGCGTCCAGGCTTGGCATGAAAACCAGATGATGTACTTTGCGTGTCTTGCCGTCCTGTTTATAAATTGTGGCGATCTCCACCTGCAGGATGAATTGGATCGGTGCTTCCGCGGCATTGCGGCAGGGCAACTGCGCTTTGGCCAGCTGTTTTTCAAGCGCGGGCTTTAGCCGGAACAGGCCCGCTTCCGCGGGGATCAGCTTGCTTTTGATGTCCGCCATCCAGCCGGGGTGGGTGAAGTCGCCGGTGCCCAGCACACCCAGCCCTTTTTGCCGCGCCCAGCAGGCCAGGCTCTCCAGTGTGCCGTCCGGGCTGGTTGCCCGTGAAAACCGCGAATGGATATGGAGATCGGCGTAGAACATGGATTATTGCTCCTGCCGTTGCGGTGCAATGGCCGTGCGCAGGGCGGCAATGCGCTCCAGGATCGGCGGATGGCTGTACTCGATGAAAACTTTCAGCGGGTGCGGTGTGAGGTTGGAAAGGTTGTCCACGCTGAGTTTCTTGAGCGCCTGGATCATGGCGTCCTTTTCGTCCGTGGTTTCCAGTACAAACCGGTCGGCTTCATATTCGTGGCGCCGCGAGATCGCGCTTTCCACAATGGCCAGCACCATGGAGAGGGGGGTGTAGAGATAGCCGAAAAAGATCAGGCTGGCGTAAAGCGGCGGGGTGCCTTCCATTCGGAAGGCGCTGGCCAGTCTTGTATTGCCCAGAAAAAGGGAGAGCAGGAAAAAGGTGATGCCGGTGGTGATCACACTGCGGATGATGGCGTTTGGGATATGTTTTTTTTTGTAGTGCCCCATTTCATGCGCCACCACGGCCAGCAGTTCCGGGACCGTATGGCGCGCGATAAGGGTGTCCAGCAGCACGATGCGTCGGGATCTGCCAAAGCCGGTGAAGAACGCATTGCTTTTGGCAGAACGCCGTGAGCCGTCCATCTTGAAAACACCCTTCATTTTGAACGATTGTGCCCGGGCATACGTTTCAATGGCGGTCTTGAGCGCGCCATCCTCAAGCGGTGTGAATTTATTGAAGAGCGGCATGATAATGTAGGGCGTGGCAAAAACCAGCACGATCTGGAAGAGCGTCACTGCGCCCCATGTGTAGAGCCATCCAAGTGTACCCGTGCGGTCGAAGAACCAGAGGATGGCGGCAAAGACGGGGCCGCCGATGATCAGGGTGAGCAGCAGCCCTTTGAGGATATCGGTGGCAAATGTGCGCGGCGTGGTTTTATTGAACCCGTAGCGTTCTTCAATCACAAAGGTCTCATAAATTGAAAAGGGCAGACCCGCAAGCTTGGCAAGGACCATCAGGATGGCTCCGAAGATCAGGCCGGTCGGGATCATGGGCCAGCGTGCGCTACAGGCTAGCCGGTTGGCAAGGGCAAAGCCGCCCAGCAGGATGAACGCGATGCCGAGTGCGGTCATCAGTCCGTCTTCCATGAGGCCGAAGCGGGTGTGGTCGCGCAGGTATTGCTGGGAACGTTGGTATTTCTCCGCATCGTACACGCCGGTGAATTCCTCGGGAATGGTTTCGCGGACGTTGTGCATGTTAAGCAGGTTGGCGACGGTTTCCAACAGCCAGCGGCCGAGCAATGCCACCAGGATGATGATCAGGTAGGGGTTTATGGACATTGTCGTACTTTCTCCATGAGGTCGGTGATGTCATGCCAGGGTTGGGCCCCGTGCGTTAGCAGCGTGGCCGTGCGGCTGCGGGCCTGACGGTCAGGGGTGTAATCGCGCGACTCGATGTCGTCGCGGATGAAGACCGGGCAGCCTTTGGCCTGCGCCTGTTCGGCGAGTTCAAGATTGATCACATTGCCGGGGCCGAACGGCACGGAGCTGACCACCAGCATGGCGGCGCGTTGGACCAGTGCACGGCCGGATTCCATGGCTGCCGTGCTGATGGGCGAGAACGGTTTTTCCAGGGCGCATTCAATTCCCAGTGCCGTGGCCACATCGCTGTCCGTGTCACGTTGGTTCAACACACCGCAGGTGACCGTGTAGCCGGCAAGGTATAACGCGCGCAGGATGGGTTCGCCGGCGCCGCCGCCTGCGATGACGTGGATACGCCGGCCTGCGCCGGTGGTGTCATGCCATGCGCGCGGCACTGGTGTCACCACCACGGATCCGCTGACCGGATTGTTCTGCACCCGCACTTCGCATTGGTATGCCTGCTGCAGGATGGGTTCAGTCAGCACGGTGGCGGGGGGGCCGTCCGCCAGCAGTCGGCCGTTTTCGATCAGCAGCACGCGGCGGCAGAATGCAGCGGCTAGGTTCAAGTCATGGCTGACCATCAGCACGGTCAGGCCCTGCTCGCGGTTGAGTCGTTCCACAATCTGCATGACTTCCAGCCCGTGATTCATGTCGAGGTGCGAGGTGGGTTCGTCCATCAACAACATTTTTGGCTGCTGGGCTAGTGCCATGGCGATCACAGCCCTCTGCCGCTCGCCGCCGCTGAGTTCTGAAAATGGCCGTTCCTGCAGGTCAATGACATCCGTGTACACCATGGATCGCTCAATGATCTTGAAATCCTCGGCGGTAGGGCGGCTCCAGCGGCTCAGTGCCGCAGTGCGGCCGATCATCACCATCTCGCGGACGGTGAAGGCCATAGGGGTGTCCAAATCTTGCGGCACGACACCTACCAGGCGGGCACGTACTGCGGCGGGCAGGCGGTTGAGCTTTTCGCCGAACAGGCGGATTTCTCCGCCGACGGGCGGCAACAGTCCGGTCAGCGTGCGCAGCAGCGTGGTCTTGCCTGCGCCGTTCGGCCCGAGGATGGCAGTCATTTCACCAGCGGCAACGGTGAATGAGATGTCCTCGAAAATCGGCTTGTCGTGGTAGCCCGCGCGGACGTTTTTCAATTCTAGGGCAAAACTCATGAGGCCACCCAGCCTTGCTTGCGCTTCAGGCGCAGGATGATCAGGAAAAAGGGGCCGCCGCAGATGGCGGTCACCACGCCGACGGGAATTTCGATCGGCGCCATCACACGGCGGGCAATGGCATCGCACAAGGCTAGAAACAGGCCGCCAGCAATGGCGGAGGCTGGGATGAGCCGCCGATGGTCCGGACCCACCAGATGCCGCATTACATGGGGGACGATCAGCCCGACGAATCCGATCAATCCGGCGATGCCGACAGCGGCGGCAGTGATCAGTGTGGCCATGGCCAGTGCCAGTGTGATGACCAGCTGTGAGCGGATGCCGAGGTGATGCGCCATCTCCCGGCCCAGCGTGAGCGCATTGAGCTCGCGGGACATGAGCCAGAGGATGATGCCGCCTGCGATCACCACGCTGCCGGTGGCCTGCAGGATGCGGGGCGAGGCCGGCTGCAGGTTGCCCAGCAGCCACCACAGCACGCTGTGCACGCCCTCGAGTGAGGCGGTGGAGACCATGAACATCAGGATGCTGGAGGCAATGGAACTGATGATTACACCGCTGAGGATCAGGCTGTATACCGATGGCGCATGTTGTCCGTCGGAGGCCAGCAGGAACACCAGCCACAGGGTGAGCGCGGCGGCGATAAATGCGGCCCCCGGCAGCGCGAATCCGGAAAAGGTGCTCAGTCCGGTCAGGATGGCGATGGCGGCGCCCAGCCCGGCGCCGCTGCTGACCCCCAGGATATAGGGTTCCGCCAGCGGATTGCGGAGCACGGCCTGGAAAACAACGCCCGCGCAGGATAGCGCGGCGCCGACAATCAATCCGCACAGCACGCGGCTGATACGCAGGTCTAGGATGGCTTTTCCGGAAAAGGTCGCGGTGTCGGGGAAGCCGAAGCCGGTTGAACCCATGATCAGGCAAAACCAGATGATGAGCGGTGTGGCCAATGTGAGAATGATCCAGAACCAGCGGGTCTTCATGGTCCAGGCTCCTTGGTGGGCGGATTGATGGCACGCTGTAACTGCTCAAGCCCTTCCATGGCACGGGGGCCGGGCCGCAGGATGGCGTCAAAGTTAAAACGGTTGTAAACGTGCTGGTTGCGAACCGCGTTGACGGCATTCAGGCCGGGACTTTCCCGGATATCGCGGCAGTTGTCGTTGGTATTGCTCATATAGAAGCATAAAATCACATCCGGGTTGCGCGCGACCACCCATTCGGTGGAGATGTTGAAGTAGTCCTTGTCCACCTCATCGCCGATATTTTGGCCGCCTGCCAGATTGATCAGCTCAGATAGGAATGTGTTGGTGCCGATCGTGACCATGGGATCGCTCCAGACAATGGCTAGGACCTTTTTTGGTTTTTGTTTTGGCCGGCTTTGCTGGCGCATCTTGCGGACCTGCTGTTCAAAACGGTCGGCGACTTGGTTGGCCGTGTTTTCGCATTGGAGCAGTTGGCCGATGCGGCGCATGGCGACGGGGATGTCATCCATGGTGCGGCAGATGATACGTTCGCGTCGGATACCCAGCGAGTCCAGACGTGGTCCGATGGTGTCGTCCGCCAGATCCACGTCCAGAATTAGCGAGGGCGTGACGGCGGCCAGTTGTTCCAGTGAAGGATCGCCGAATCCGCCGATGATGGGGATGTTGGTCACAATATTTGCCGGCGTATTACAATAGGTGGTGCGGCCGACCAGTCGGTCAGCTCCGCCGACGGAGCAGATTAGTTCAGTCAGGTTTGGCGCCAGCGAAACCACCCGCGGTTTATTGCCGGTGACGGTTGACTTTGACGTTGTTGGTTTACCGCATCCGGCCAGCAGAAGCAGTCCAATGCATATGCCGATGCCATATTTTTCCATGATCAACATGAAGCTTTATAGTAACCGCTTGCCCGTCCGCCGCAAGTGTAGAAATTTGCGGACTTCATTTTTTTCGCATGCGCGTTGGTTGGGTTCCATTGGTTGTGGCCTCTCCGCCCCACCAGATTTCCGCAAACCGCTCTAGATTTGCATAATCGCTATTCCAGGTGGTGTACATGATTCCCGCGATGCCGGGAACGTTGTGTGCAGCGTCCGTCCACATCCGGTGGTTCTGCGTCACGTCGCCGTCATAGTATGCGGCGATCATCTGCTGATGTCCGCGCTTGGCGAAGAACTTCAGGCTCTGCCCGGCTTTTTCCCCGCCGCACCAGTTCATGACGATCACCTGAGGGTTGAGGCCGGTCCATGAATTTTCCAGGGTGTTGTTAACCAGATAATAATTCGTATGTGCATTGTGGTTGGGATCGAACATATCCGACCAGACATAGACAGGTTTGCCGCCGCCTTCCTTGGAGGCGATATCGTAACAGCGCTTGATGTTGGATGCAAAAAGATCGCCTGATGTTTTGAAACCGTTGGTTTCCACGGGCTCCCATCCGCCGCTGCGGATTTCGTCATGTGACATGAAGTATCCGTCGGGCGCGAGTGCCTCTTTGGTCTTGCGTATCTGTTGCTTGCAGAGTTCAAAAACTTCCGGATCCGCCATGCTGCAGTTGACTTGCCCGTCATAAACAATCACGGTGTGATAACACGACAGCCATACGGTCTGGCCTTCCCTGATGCGCGAATTGCGCGTGAGTTTGATTTCCGGCGGCTCATGTTGTGTGTCGTATGAGCCGGGCCAGGGTACGACCCCGAGCCGGGCATCCGCAACGTGTGCGAATTCCTTGCCCTCCTGGTAGGGGACGCCGGCCTTGTTTTTGATGGCCAGGGGCAGGGACTCACGGCGGAGCACATTCATCAGGGGCGCTGCCTCGATTCGAAGGTCATCCCACCAGATTTTCCCGCCCTTGGCACCCCAGACTCCGGCGTAGATGTTGACTTCGGTGTTGTCCAGTGAATTGAATGTTACGCTCTGCTCAATCCAATCGGTGGTGAGATTGTTGACGGATTCCGATGCGTGCAGGGTTTTGCCGTCCGGTATCTGGAGAAATTGCTGCTGGAGCGATCGGCCATTGGCCATCGCCATCAATTTTACCTCATCGGCAGTCAGTTGGTCGGCTTTCATATATGCGCGGAGCCGGTATTGCTGCCAGGGCTTCACGCGGATTTTCTGGCTGATGCGGCCATTCCCGTATTTATTGGCGGCGCCTACGTTTTCAAACCGCAACGACGCTTTGCCGCTTTTGAAGATTTGTCTGTCAATGAAGGAGCCTGTGCCGGGATCATCCTGCAAATCAAAGTCATCGGCGGTGTTTTCGGTATGCTGCTCGAACGAGCCGTTGCTGATGATGGCGGTCGTGTCGAGGATGAGCCTGCCGTTGTGTGCGGTCAGCGGTGCGGCGATCACCGGCAGGCCGGATGCCAGGTTCACATCATGCCAGAGCAGTGGATCGGCACGGCCGAATGGGAAAACACCGACCACCAGTTCAAAATCAAGGCCCCTGGTTATCTTGCGCAGTTTTTTTGCATTGTCCTTCCATCCTTGGGCGTTTTCCAGCTTCCACCAGAATCCTAGCTTGTTGTCGTTGATGAAGAGGCCGTTATACCCGGCTTTTTTGGCGCGTATGAGGATAGCTTCGATCTTCGGGATGTTTTGATCAACGCTGAGATTCATGAACATATAAATCCAGCGTTTCTGCGCCTTCGGCTGCGTGGTGGATTCAACGGCGCGTGTAGTCGTGGTGACGACCAATGCTGCGATGCAAAGTGTGGTCATTATGGTTTTCTTAATCGTCATTTCACCTCTACGGGCTTGATAAAAATTGCTGTCTGTTGACGTTTTCACCTTGATGGTGGTAATAGACGTGGAATGTCACCACAGCTGGCGATCGAGGTTGCGGTACTGGATTGCTTCCATGACATGTTGCGGCTGGATATCCTCAATCCCGGCTAGATCCGCAATCGTGCGTGAGACTTTCAGGATGCGGTCATAGGCGCGTGCGCTGAAGTTGTACCGTGTCATGGCATGCTTGAGCATCTCCTGTCCCTGGTCGGACAGATGGCAATATTTCTGGATTTGCCGCGACACCATGCCTGCATTGGCATGGAGGCGCTTGCAGCCCTTGAATCGGCCCTGTTGCACACGGCGTGCGGCCATCACGCGTTGGCGGATCATGGCAGAAGGCTCGCCTTTGCCCAGCGCGCTCAGCTCCTGATATCGAATAGCGGGCACCTCGATGTGCAGGTCAATGCGGTCGAGTAGCGGTCCGGATATCTTGTTGCGGTAGTTTTGGATTTGTGTCTGCGAGCAGCGGCACTGGTGCTGTGTGTCGCCGTAAAAGCCGCATGGACAAGGATTCATGGCCGCCACCAGCATGAATTGGCAGGGGAACGTCACCGTGGCCGCTGCACGTGCAATGGCCACGACCCCGTCTTCCAACGGTTGACGCATGACCTCCAGCACATTGCGGTGGAATTCGGGTAGCTCATCCAGAAATAATACGCCACGGTGTGCCAGACTCACCTCGCCCGGCATGGGATGGGCGCCGCCGCCCAGCAAGCCGGCATCGGAAATGGTATGGTGCGGCGACCGGAATGGCCGGTGCGCGATCAGCGCGGCATGTGATTTCAGTGTACCGGCAATGCTGTGGATTTTGGTGGCCTCCAGCGCCTCCTCAAGGGTCATTTCTGGAAGGATGGAGGGCAGTCGTTTGGCCAGCATGGTCTTGCCCGTTCCCGGCGGTCCCACCATCAGGACATTATGTCCGCCGGCTACAGCTAGTTCATTATGACAATCTTTTATCATAAACCATGGAGTAAAGCTTATGATAAACAAGAAAGTCGCCCTCTACGCCAGAGTATCTACAACGGAATGCCAAGGAAAGCAAGATCCGGAGATGCAGCTCTTCCATTTGCGTCAATATTGCCAGAATCGGCCCGGCTTTACCGTTTATAAGGAGTATATTGACCGAATGTCCGGGGCAAGAGACGACCGGCCCCAACTGGCCATGCTTATGGATGACGTTCGGAAACGCAAGGTAAACGTTGTTCTGGTCTGGAAGTTTGACCGCTTTGCCCGTTCCACCAAGACTCTGATCTTGGCACTCGAAGAATTTAATAACCTCAACGTCGACTTCATATCGTATTCAGAAAATTTGGACACCTCGACCGGGATAGGGAAGGCCATGTTTACGATCATTTCGGCGTTCGGAGAGCTAGAGCGGTCACTTTGTCGTCAACGTGTGTGTGCGGGGATTCAGAAGGCAAGACAGTCAGGGACAAGACTTGGGCGGCCAAAGGTGATTTTCAGCCTTCAATCTGCACTGTCGATGAAAAGGGGTGGGGTGTCTTGGGCGGATATATCCAGCAAGACGGGTCTCTCTGTTGGCACACTTCGCAGGAAAGTCACCCCCCTGCTCAAAAACCCCGATATTGGAGCCCCCGAAAACCCTATAGAAATGGCAGTTGTTTAGATCAAAAACAGGGTGCTCATAATCAAATGTTTTTGAGCAGGCCTAAAAACCCAGTCATTGCGGAAGTCACATCGAGTCACGTTCAGCAAAATGGAGGATCAAATGAACCAGTCCAACACACCGAGCCCCAACACACCACCCGCAGTCATGGCAAAAAAAATTATGTTTCTGGCCTTTCCCGGCGGTCTAGAGCAGGTAGAGGTCGAGATTAACCAGCTTCACGATCTGCTGCCAAAACTGACCAAGGAGGAATCGGGTAGGCTTTTGTTCCTGATAAAAGTGCAGCAGGTCACAGCTCCTAACAGCACGGAAGACCAGATACTCAAAATGATTCTGAAAATCACAAATAAACTTACGGAAGAGGAAGCCCATGAAGCATACGTGTCCATTACCGGTGGAGGGACAACAATGACGGGCGGCGATGGCTCCTCTATGGAAAATGCGGTGATTATTAATGCAAATTCGTCAGGTGCCGGAATTGCCATGGAACACGCTCATCTAAATCGGATGTTGGGCAGGCGGGGTGAGGACTATACCATCGAAATGCAGCGACCGGAATTTTTGCCAGATGGGGTTTACGACGTTTTTACTGTGACCCTGCTGAAGGACGGGATGAAACGGGACTGCTGGTTTAATATCAATTCTTTCTTCGGGAAATTCTAAAAAAAGGAGACTCAAATGGCGAAAAAACAACTATTCGATCCAACGTCTACGGCACCCTTCGAAATTTCGCGAAGCAAGCTTTCACTCTATATAATGGACTGCCCTTGCTGTTTCTATATGGATAGGCGACTTGGCATATCGCGTCCGCCAACCCTGCCTTTTACTTTGAATTCCGCAATAGACACCCTGTTGAAGCGGGAATTTGATATCTACCGGGTAAACCAACAGCCCCATCCGCTTATGATACAACAGGCCGGGATAGATGCGGTACCGTTCCAACATCCCGATCTCGATATTTGGCGGAGCAACTTCAAAGGCATCCGGGCTCTTCATCGAGAGAGTAATGTCATTCTTTCTGGGGCTTTAGATGATGTTTGGGTAAAAAAGAACGGCGAACTTATCGTGGCTGATTATAAGGCGACCTCCACAACTGAACCTATCTCGCTAGATTCTGGGTATAAGGATGTCTTCAAACGTCAGCTCGAAATATATCAGTGGATTTTACGACAGAACGGTTTCACGGTGGATCAGATGGCATGTTTGGTTTACGCAAATGCCAGAAAAGACAAGCCGGATTTTGCTGGGAAATTAGAATTTGATTTGAAAGTTCTCTGCCATTCTGGGGACACTTCGTGGATAGAAAATGCTTTGATGGATGTTAGAGCGTGCCTATCTGCTGACAAGCCGCCCTTACCAAAGAAGACTGTGAACAAGAGGGGCGAGGAAGAGTACTGTTGTAAATATTGCGAGTACTATGAGGCAAGAAAAGCCGTCCTGTAAAAAAAGGATGAGTGCCAAAATCGCCTATGCTTTTGCCCAAGACAGCATCAAGACTTGGAACCCGTCTGCTCCTTCAGCGGCGGCAGTGAGTTCACAATCTTCATGGTTTCGAGGCTAACGGTGATGACGCTCTTTAAAAGATTCAGGATGTATTTCGGATCGCCATGTTCACGCGCCCAATCGTTCGGGTCGTTCACGATCTGACTATCCTTGTCCTTGGTGAACTGGTAGCGGTCAATGATCCACTCGATGGCGGGTTTGCCGTTTACGACGTAGTCATAGGCTGCCAACGGGATGCCGGTGATGGTGATATGGCTATTGTACTGGATTTTGGTCTTGTCCACTTCCTTGCCGTTCTTGCCGAAGCGCATCTTATCTACGACATAAAGCTTCTTTTCATCCAAGACCAGCTCATCCCGCGACTCCTTCACCGGATAGGGCTTGGCGGTTTCATAGTTCAAATGAATCTCAGCCAACTTGCGCCCGGCTTTACTGAACACCCAGAAATCTTTGGCAACCGGGATACGCGGCAGCATCTTCGTCAAATCGGCGGCGAACCGTGTCTTGTATTCCGGTGAATGGAGGATGCCATAAACATAGTAGAAGATGTCCTCCTTGCCGATCTTCGCATCTTTGTAAGCCGCACGATACTCTTTCAGGGCGAAATCACTGATGTTGATCCGACGCCCATCTTTCTCGGTGTCACCGAGGTTCAATTCGACCGACTTGGGCTCTGATGATGGGTACGTGTAAAGGGGAAAACATTGACCGGTATCGTGGAAGTGGAGATTCGTAATTTGATCTGTCAACAATGCGGAAAACCCAGTCGATGCGCCGACACCTGTTATGCAAATTGTCACGTTCGTTGTGTCTGCTTCAGGATAAAAAATCGGCATTCGATAAATCATATCATTGAACTGCCTGTGAAAATAGATGTGTTGCTTGGTGAATGGTCGATAATATGAAGGGCGAATGCTTTTCCTGTCAAATGTTGCCACTTTACGCTTCTCGACATCTGCGACGAGTCCTCGCGACCAACTGATTTTTTTTGGATCAAAGTCAATGAAGTCATTTACCTTAACGCCTTTGGCAGCGGCGTTCGGGAAAGCTTTCACCTGCTCATTGAAATAATCAATCATGTGGCTCATATTGTCAGCCACCTTGACTTTCGAAAAATTATAAACCCAAAAATCGCGATTTGTTTTAATGCCGTTTGAATACATTACGAACATCGCCGCAACATCTTGACTGCCTTTGTCCTCCTTGAGGCCCAGAGGCATGAATTCCTCGAAAGTCTCATCGCGTTGGTTGATCCAGTCGTGGCTGTCATTTGGCGTGATGCGTTTCCACGGAATGCTTTGTGAAGTTGCAAACTTTGAAATCATTTCCAACTTCTGTTCGCGGCTCAAGTAGTCGCCGATGTCGTGATAGAAAAGCTGGCATTTCCCTTTACGCTCAAGGTTTTTCACGAGAAGAGTGATCGCAATTTTTGTTCGACTGCCTTCACCAAAAACATTGCCTTTTTCCATGCGCCGTTTTTCGCCAGAGGTGCGGGCGTTACCACGCAGATTGAAACAGTAGATTGACGCGAACTCGTCGGTTAAACATTTTCGCAACCCACTCATGGCGTTTGCATCTATGAATCCACCATTGCTGACGAAACAGATGATCCCTTTATCCTTCACGCGGTCACTTGCCCAGCGTACGGCACGGATGTAGGGGTCGTAGAGACTGTTTATGTTTGTGGACGCGGAATGTTCTGCGTACGTCTGCTCAATCCTCTGGTCTAAAATTGGGTATTTAAGGTTTTGGTTGTTGTCGTTCTGGCTGGTTTGTCCTACCGAATACGGAGGATTGCCAACAATGACGCGAATGTCCCGCTTGTTTTGCTTGATGGCGCGGTCGCTGTTGACCTGAAAAGACGGATCGTCAAACGCGCCTTTGCCTTCGGAGAGCTGAAACGTATCGGTGAGAACGATTCCTTCAAACGGTTCGTAGTCTTTTGTTATTCGCCCGTGGAAGGCTTCTTCGATGTTGATGGCAGCGATGTAGTAGGCCAGTAGAACGATTTCGTTGGCATGGAGTTCCTCGCGAAATTTTCGGGCGAGGTCTTTATCTTCAATGATGCCACTCTGGAGCAACCGTACAATGAATGTGCCCGTGCCGGTGAAGGGATCGAGTATGTGGACATTCTTGTCGGTAAGCCCAACACCAAATTCGGATTTCAAGGCATCATCGGCACTTTTGATAATGAAGTCCACGACTTCAACCGGTGTATAGACAATGCCGAGGCGTTCGGCCATGCGGGGGAATGCGGTCTTAAAGAATTTGTCATAAAGCTCGACGATGATACGTTGCTTGCCCTGTGCGTTGTCAATGCCGCGTGCTCGTTCGCGGACGCTTTCGTAAAACTTTTCCAGCGTTTCGGTTTCCTTTTCCAAGGCTTGCTCTTCCAAGAGGTCGAGCATCTTTTGCATGGTTTTGGAAACAGGATTTTGTTTGGTGAATTCGTAGCCCTCAAACAGCGCATCGAAAACGGGTTTGGTGATGAGATGCTGGGAGAGCATTTCAATGGCATCATCTTCGCTGATGCTTGGGTTGAGCGTTTTACGCAGGCCGGAAAGAAACTTTTCGAAGCGTTTGCGATAAATATCATCGGAACCTTCGAGTAGGGTTTTGATGCGGGTGATGTGGCGTTCCGCAATCTTGGCGACATCTTTAGCCCAATCTTCCCAATAGCGACGGCTGCCACATTTGACCACAATTTTGGCAAAGATGGCGTTTTCCCAATCTTCGAGGTGTGGAAAATTGAACGTCGTCTGGACGGTAATAGGATCGCCGGGCTTCCGTTCGTCACTACCGCCAACGCCAATAATCTGGATTTGCGGGGTGCGTTCTTTGTTCAGGTCAATCTGGTTGATAATGGCATTGAAACGGTCATCGTGAGCGCGGAGTGCCTGTAAGACCTGCCAGACAACCTTGTATCGGTCATTGTCAGCCAACGCTTCTTCCGGGGGCACGTCGGCAGGGATGCCGATGGGCAGTATGATGTAACCGTATTGTTTGTTCGGGGATTTGCGCATCACTCGCCCAACAGACTGGACAACATCCACAACGGAATTACGTGGATTGAGGAATATCACGGCATCAAGTGCTGGCACGTCCACGCCTTCCGAAAGACAACGGGCATTACTCAGGATGCGGCAAATGTTCCCGTCGCTAGTGGTGTCGGCTTTAAGCCATTGGAGTTTTTCATTGCGCAGCAAGGCGTTGAACGTTCCATCCACGTGTTCGACCTGGCATTGCAGAAAATCAGGTCTGGTTTTGTCTGATGGCTCCTCGTCGCTTTCTGGCTCGGTTTGTTTGATAATACCGGCAAATAGTTCGGTGATCTTTTTTGAATCCTTGATGGAGTGATTGAACGCAACGGCACGGCGCATGGGGGTGGTATCAATGGCTTCGCTACCGTCACCATCGGCTTTAAGGGTGCGTTTTTTAAGCCCGTTATAGCACCCGACGATTTTGACAACGTCGTCTAATTTCAATTCGTTGTTTTTATCGGCAAGCTGACGTTGAAACGCCCCGTTGACATATTTCTCATCTACGGCAAGCACCATGACCTTGTAATCGGAAAGCAGGTCTCGACGGACTGCTTCCGAGAAGTCGAGTCGGTGAAGCTCCTGACCGTAAGTCGCGGGGTCGTCCATCGAGTAGATTTTAATGTCGGCATCTTTGGCTTTGCCCTTGGAAGCATCATCATAGATGCGCGGCGTTGCCGTCATGTAGAGACGTTTCCGGGCTTTGATGAAATCCGGTTTGTGAATTGCGACGAAATTTGAAAAGTCTTTGCTTTCCTGCTCAACACCCGTGGTGCGGTGTGCTTCGTCGCAAATAACGAGATCAAATTCCGGTGCGCCGAATTTCTGCGCCTCCGAGACGACATTGATGGATTGGTAGGTCGAAAAGATAACCGTAATGTTTTTCTTCCGAGCCGCTTTCATACCGGCGATTTGCTTCGCTAACTCACGGGGGTTGGTGTGTGCCGGGAATGCCAAGTCGTGAGTGGTGATGTCCTCTCCTTCATTCCTCTTCACGCCAACTTTTGGATCGGAACAGACGGCACAGATACTCAAGGGGCGTTTGGCTTCGGCGGCCCATTCGGTGAGAGTTTGGGAGATTAATGAAATCGAAGGCACGAGAAACAAAACATTGCCACCTTCAGGGACAAAACTTTCGGCAATTTCGAGCGCGGTGAATGTCTTACCCGTACCGCAGGCCATGATTAACTTGCCACGATCAGCTTTCTTAAAACCGTCCAAAACGTTGTCGCGTGCGGTTATTTGATGCGGACGGATTTTCTTCTTCTCCCTGAGCTTGATGTCCTGAGGGCGATTGAGCCTGAAATCCGACCAGTCAATCGGGCTTTCGTCGAGGTCTTGGACGCGGAGCCGACTGACGGGAATCTGCTGGTTGTTTAATGCGTCTTCCGCGTGTTTGCTCCACTTGTCGGTAGTGGAGACGATCATGCGTCGCGTGAACGGTGCTTTACCAGACGCGGTGAAAAAAGAATCGATGTCCTCCTTCTGCAAGCAGAGCGAAGGGTCGAAGAATTTGCATTGAATTGCGGTGTAGTCGCCAGTTGCGCGTTCCTGTGCGACAAGATCAATGCCGACATCAGGCTTGTTGCCCCGGCCCGGCCACTCCATCCAAAGCCACACGTTGCTGTAAAGTTCAGTGTAGAGCGGGTCTTTTGTCAGGAAACTGGCGATGAGGCGTTCAAATTTATCGCCGAGATCACGATTGCTCACCGCGTCTTCGCGAAAGATTTCCAGAATGTCGTGAATGGTCTGTTTCATACGTTATGCTAATGCGAACGCCGTCGAACAAAAATTCCACAAACTGATTCCGAGTGTTACAAATCAATCCACACGACACAAGCCAAAAGGCCATTACCACATCCCGCTTGCAACTCCCGCCTCAACCCGATTCTCCACATCATCTGGCAGGTCGCTCATGAAGGCCAAGCCCGTCTTTTTCTCGACCTCATCCACGCTGGTCAAAAACCGGGCAGCATCTTCATCACCCTTTACTGTCTGGGGGATGATAAACGCTAATACCCTGACACGCCCATTTTCCTCATCTGCAATAATCTTGTAGCAGGCGTCCGGGACATCAACATCATGCCTCAGATGCTCATCATGCCCAAAAAACACCGGCCCTGTCGTTACCCATATCTCTTTAAACTGTTGGGCGTATTCCTTGATCTCCTTTTGTTCCAGTCGCTCCCATACCTCCCTATTGAGTGATGGCCGTTCGGGGAGGATATTGGACATGTAAAAGGTTTCCAACTGAGCAGCGGCCCCATAACAGACGGCAATGGCATAGTTGGGTGCACAATGGCCTCTGTCAAATTTAGAACCTGTATAATCGGCACTGGCAATCCGGCTGCGTGTCCTTCCATCAACCGAGAATCCTTGTGGCCGGGGTGGTGCTTTGAGGTTATTGACGGCAAATAAACGATAACACACCCATTTCGGATCATGCCTCTGGTTATCATCATAGCCCACCACATACCCGATATTGGTCAGCACAAGCAAGGGCTCCCGGCTTATTGGCTGACTGGCATAATAATATTTTCTATTGGCATGGGGGATGGGTGCTGGCTTGGATTCTTGTGCTGGTGGTGATATGGGTGCTAGTTCTTGTGACGGTGGGGTGCCTGATGATTGCTCAACCTTGCCGTGATTTGCGACCGGCAGGATGGTGCTACAAGTGTAAGCTTTTGATCGTTGGAAATATAACAATACCGTGACGCCAATGAGGATTAGCAGGATGAGGATCAGAATTCCAACAACCCATATGATGCGATTGTTTTCACCGGCGTTGTTTTGTTGATTCATAAGGCTGTTGCAACTATATATATCAAAGACATGGTGGTGAAAAGAACGGACTGAGCGACTATGACAATAAAGATTATTAGTGGCTCTCGCGGGGAGTTCAAAAGGGTGCGCCTTGTTTGATGATTGGAGAAAATAATATGAAACGGAACTTTCTCATGGAGTTGTGGCAACGCGCCGGAAAATACATACGCTGCATCCAACATCTATACAATTTACTGCGCCCTTATGTGGGCATTTCATTTGGAATCATTTTAATCGTTGTCCTGACTTTTTGGGGGTCTCCTATATTGCCAAATCTTCTCCGCCTGCATGATCAAGGACTAGCGGCTTCATTCCTGACAACTATCGCTGGCATATTGGCTTCTATACTTGGGATCGTCGTTGCCATTTTGTTTGTTGCACTCGAACTTCTGCGGCGCACTTACGCACACTATGGGGTCTCAACCATCTTTAAGAATCGTCATGTCAATAATCTAATGATATTATACAGCGGAACGATCGTGATTGCGCTGTTATTCACGGCACAGCTGAGTACTCCGCCGACTTCGATGGATGTAAGTCGCTGTCAAATCGTGTTTGCTCTTTTTGTACTGGCAATAGCAGTGCTGCTTCCCTGTTGCCGTGCTATTATCGGGGAGACCAATTCTGAAAAACAAGTTGCAGCTCTTGTTGCCAAGATAGATGAACGTGCCATTTCCGAGATTCTTTACTCTTCCCAATTCTACGATCCTTGTGAGCACTACCGTGAAATCAAACACAACCCCATATATATTCTTGGACAAGCCGTCACAAGATTCATTCAAGACGATGATAAGATTTCGGCGCAAATGCTCATTGGTAAAGCAACAACACATTTAATCTACCTCCTTCAGTTGACCAATCTCCGTCAAGATGCCGAGGATAACCGGAAAAGAATAAACGGGGGCCTCTCCATTTACCGACAGGCATCAACCGAAGCCATCAAAGCACAAGACGAGGAAACCCTTCACGTTCTGCTTGATGCATTAGCCCGCATCCACTTTGTTTGCGCTAGCAACAAGGTTCCTTGGAGTGTAACAGTCGAATTAGATCAGACTCTCAAGTTAGTTGTGCGAGATTGCGTAGTCGCCGGACTAGAAGATGCTTCACGACTTGGATTTTCCCGGCTCGGAAGTATCATGAGCATGCATCTCGAAAGAAACTGCCCAGAAGAGAAAGATGTATGTCAGTATAAAGGTTTTCTTTCTTCGCTGGAACAAAGCGATGCTGATAAGGATCTTCAGTGGGATCATCTGCGACGGGAATATTTGTGGATGGTGGCTGATATCGTCAATGATGCTATTACAAACCATAAAGGCGATATTGCCAGAACAGGGCTTCGCGTGCTGCTCAACATGGCGCAGGATGCTACTAGACTCCACAATCTCGGCATCAATCAGAAGGCTGACATTGTTGACTGGGCCTATTATCATGCTTCCCGGTTGAGCATGCTCTGCATTAAAGAAGGATTGCACGAGCGAATTTTGAATTTGTTTCCTTTTTCTTTCTCCTACATCCATCCGATGTTTGCGGAAGACCGTCCTTATGCACACGTCGCACTAGACAGCTTCGGGCAGTTTTTGATTGAAGCTGCACAGCAGAATGCTCTGACAATTCATGAGTTGGACGGTTTTGGTGCAATTGCAAAGGGTGCCTCACGTCGCATAAAAGAAAGTGATATCAATAAAATGGCAGTACGATTCGTTGTTGACGTGCTTGACACGATCAGAGGTGTGTTTGAGGAAAATCTAACCGACCGCAATCGGAAACAATATTTGGAATGTCATTCACAACTTGAAAGCATTAATGATTATCTGGCCGATGCCAACCTCAAAGATCATGAACTTTTCAAACGTTGCGCCATTGCGCAAGGCCGTTTTTCAAAGCTAGAGTACGCCCGCCAAGCTGCAAGCCGGTTATCAGTGAAATACATTAAAACCCGCCTTAGCCCCGCCCCGGGTGACTAAAGGCCGTAAATCCAGAGGCAACAAAAAGGGGTATCCATTGCAGGGATGAGACGGATTGGCTGGCTCGGGAATATCAAAAGAATGGCAGATGCAATAATGAGCGACACTTCAAAATATCTTGCTTGCATGGAGTCAATAAAACTCAGACTCGGGCTGGTCAACGACGTGGTAAACAAAAAACTAATGCCGGGGATTGAGGAGCGTTTTGCGTATGAGTTTGTTTCTCTCAATTTGCGAAAGATATTAGAGCTCATTGCGTTCAGCTCTTTGATCGCCAACAAGGACGTGTATGCAAAAGCGCATGAGAAATATACGCTTCACTGGAAAGCAGATAAAATGCTTGATGCGTTAGAGAATCTACATCCCAATTTTTATCCAAGACCTATTGAGCTCGATTCGACGAATAGCGAAGGGGTAATGCATTTTCGAGATGTGACCGATGAATTCCTCACCAAAGAAGACTTTAGAGGCCTGTACGATACGTGTAGCGAGGTTATTCATGAGTGGAATCCATATACAGAAAAAGACAGGATCATCAACTTCGGTCATCCTGTACTCCATTGGATCAGAAAGATACATACACTCTTGAGAATTCATTATGTCAGAATGATTGGCAAACAAGAACTCTGGATTGTGTACATGGATTACCCGCTAGATGGCCGTGTTCATATTATGGCTGCGGCACCAAAAATAGAATAGCCATCACTTTCGCATTAGGCAGGACTCGGACGAAAATGAAATGAACAACCCCGGTCAATGCAAACTATGCGGAACGATGGGTGAACTCAGGGACTCACACATCCTGCCCGAGTTCATTTATAAACCCATGTATGACGACAAGCACCGCTTCGAGGTAATCCATCCAGATCAAGCACCACAAAAAATGCAGAAAGGCCTGAGAGAGCGACTGCTTTGTGGAAACTGCGAAGGACAGCTTGCCAAATACGAAAAGTATGTGAAGGAATTCATATATGATGGGAAAAACGGTTCCGGAGAGTGGCACGAGAACCTTTTAGTTTTACATGGATTGGACTACAAAACCATTCGCCTTTATTACCTGTCCTTGCTTTGGCGTATGAGCATCTCAACCATCAAACCATTCAACGTGGTTGATCTTGGGCAGAGGTATGAAGAACGGATTCGGAACATGATTCTCACGGAGACCCCCGGAGAGCCAGAGGAATTCGGATTTTTTTGCGCGATACCTTTGATTGATGGGAAATCCAGCTTTGACTGGATGATCTCGCCTTCATGGGCTCGAAATGGCGGTCACAGATATTATCGTATAGTGATCGGAGGGATTCTGTGCATTTTCACAACAAATCCTGCCAGCATTCCTGTAGAATCGAGAGGAGTGCTTATACAGAAAGACGGCTCATGGCATATTCTGGCAGAGGATGTGCGAAAAATTCCTTGTGTGTATGGATTCCTCAATAGTGTCGATTGGAAAGCATTGATGCCGTCTCTCGCACCCGAATGAGTATTCAGCAGAGGGCTATGGAAATGAGATCGAATCGAGAGCTGACTAAAATAGGGGTTATGAAAAAAACCATCGCAACATGTTTTGTATTTCTGATGCTGATCGTTTCAGTCCGCAGTGAAAATCTTGCGGAAATAAAGGCGAAGGCGGAACAAGGTGACGCATTATCACAAGCCATCCTCGGGCAGTGTTATCGGTATGGGGGACTCGGACTGCCCGTAGACAAAGAGCAGGCCAGAAAATGGATTAATATAAGTGCAGGGAAAAACAATCCCCTCGCATTGGCTTATAAAGCGGATTTAGATAATGACAGAACTTATGACAAAAAGGCGTTGGATGCGGGGTTGGTTGATCTGGCCAACGCCGGGAATACTCGGGCTCAACATTTGCTTGGCTATTTTTATGCGACCGGGACTGGCGGGCTGGCAAAGGATACTGCTGAGGCCTTCAAGTGGTACAAGATGTTGGCGACGGAAGGGGACGATCAAGGACAATCCAATCTTGGCGTCTGTTATGCAAATGCAATAGGGGTAGAGGAAGACCTAGTCGAAGCCTTCAAATGGTTCCGAAAGTCGGCTGAAAAAAATGCTGACGGACAAATTAACGTTGGCATCTGTTACGAAAATGGCCTCGGCGTCAAGAAAGACCCTATTGAGGCTGCGAAGTGGTTTCGAAAAGCTGCAACAAATAGCGATGAGGAAGCACGTTCAACAGCGAAAAAAGCACTCGTAAGACTCCATGCGATTGAGTAGCAGCACGGAAGATCGCCGCTGGAATCCACTGGACACCCTGCACTGTTGATATTTAATTATGGACATTTCCTTGTGAATATGAAATTTGTATACAACAGCATTACGAAAGGTTTTAAGCATCGCTGCCGGATAGAAAAATAAAATAATTTAGCGTCACATTGCAGATATCGTTTCATCTGAAAACCGCCAAGTTTTGATTGGGAGACGAACTGCGAAGGGATGCGCCCGATTGGGTGCAATCTTTCCAGTTTCCATGTTTCCCAAGGGGCTTGGCGGCCCTCAGATTGAGGTTATCCCGGTTTGACGGACACGGTGAACGAAGTAGTATAGAAGGATGGAGGGATCACCGTGAGGATACACAAGAAGTATGATGCTGAGTTCCGCCGCAATGCCGTGGACCTGCTGC